>TARA_R110002124_G_scaffold44422_13_pt1 | contig 20423 bp, 14 predicted proteins | sample TARA_R110002124 | Tara Oceans TARA_R110002124 (sample SAMEA4397445) | marine metagenome | biome: Polar Biome; feature: [SRF] surface water layer (ENVO:00010504); material: water (ENVO:00002006), including particulate matter (ENVO:01000060) such as... | depth 5 m | reverse complement strand
GCTGAGCCGCGAACCGTTTGCAAAAATCTCCCTGCCGCCTATAAAGGCCCTGCCTTTCCACCGGAACGACTCCTGACATGTTCGAGACCCTCACCAAGGCCCCCGGCGACAAGATTCTGGCGCTCATGGGCGAATACGCGGCCGACTCCCGCCCCACCAAGATCGACCTTGGCGTCGGCGTCTACAAGGACGAGGCCGGTGTCACCCCCATCATGAGCTCGGTCCGGAAAGCCGAAGCGCGCATCCTGGCGCAGGGCAAGACCAAGACCTATCTCGGCATCGCCGGCAACAAGGCCTTTGGCGCCGCCGTCCTTGATCTGGTGCTCGACGGTACCGTTGACCGCGCGCGCGTCCGCATCGCCCAGGCCCCGGGCGGCACCGGCTCGCTCTGGGTGCTGATGCAGCTGATCAACCGCGCCCGTCCCGGCGCCACCGTCTGGGTGTCCGATCCGACCTGGCCCAATCACAACCCGATCGCCGAGAATTCGGGCCTGGTCGTCAAGACCTACCCCTATTTCGACGCCGAGACCCGCGGCGTGCGCTTCGAGCAGATGCTGGCGACCCTGGACAAGCTGGGCAAGGACGATGTCGTGCTGCTGCACGGCTGCTGCCACAACCCGACCGGCGCCAATCTGACCGAGGCCCAGTGGGACCAGGTCGCCGCCAGCCTGGCCAGGACAGGCGCCTTGCCCTTCATCGACCTGGCCTATCTCGGCTTTGGCGATGGCCTGGCCGCCGACGCCTATGGCACCCGCAAGGTGATTGCAGCGGTTCCCGAGGCGCTGATCGCCTTTTCGGGCTCCAAGAATTTCGGGCTCTATCGCGAGCGCATCGGCGCCGCCATCCTGATCGCCCGCGATGGCGCGCAGGCCGACGTCACCCAGTCCCAGCTGCTCAACATCATCCGTGGCGCCTATTCGCAGCCACCCGATCATGGTGCGGAAATCATCCGCACCATTCTCGAGGACGCCGAACTGCGCGCTGAATGGGAAGCCGAGCTCGAGGTCATGCGCAACCGCATGATCCGCCTGCGCGAAAAGCTCAGCGAGGCGATCCGCAACAAGTCCAATTCGGCCGATTTCGACTTCATCGCCGCCCATCGCGGCATGTTTTCGCTGCTCGGGCTCGATAATTCTGTCGTTGAACATTTAAAAGCCGCCAATGGCATCTACATGATTGGTGACAGTCGCATCAATGTCGCCGGCATCCCCGAAGATCGTGTCGGTGAACTGGCGGAAGCCATGTTGGCGGCCATCAAATAGGTCTTGCCTGGGGCCTTGCGGCAAGTCGTTGCCGTGTTACACCTTTTGCCCGTCGGGCATGTTTGAAGACACATAGGAGGGAACCATGAAGTTCTTCGTCGATACTGCGGAAATCAAGGACATCAAGGAGCTCTACGAGACCGGTCTCCTCGACGGCGTTACCACCAACCCGTCGCTGATCGCCAAGTCCGGTCGTGACTTCAAGGAAGTCATCGCTGAAATCTGTGCGCTGGTTCCCGGCCCGGTGTCGGCCGAAGTGGCTTCGCTGGAATTTGACGGCATGGTCGCGGAAGGCGAGCACCTCGCCAAGATCGCCGAGAATGTGGTCATCAAGCTGCCGCTCACGCTCAATGGCCTCAAGGCCACCAAGCACTTCTTCGACAAGGGTATCAAGACCAATGTCACGCTGTGCTTCTCGGCCAACCAGGCCCTGTTGGCTGCCAAGGTTGGCGCGACCTATATCTCGCCCTTCCTCGGTCGTCTCGACGACATCAATCTCGATGGCGTCGAACTGATCGAGAACATCCGCCAGATCTATGACAACTATGGTTTCGAGACCCAGATCCTGGCCGCTTCGATCCGCTCGCCCAACCACGTGACCCAGGTTGCGCTGGCCGGTTCGGACGTTGCCACCATTCCGCCTGACGTGATCCGCAAGCTGGCCAACCACCCGCTGACCAATGCGGGTATCGAAGGCTTCCTCAAGGACTGGAAGGGCACCGGCCAGTCAATCCTCTAGGCTATGCAAGCCGCCCTTCTCCCCTTGTGGGGAGAAGGTGCCCCGAAAGGGCGGATGAGCGGTCGCGATCCCTCGAGGGCGTTTTTTCGGCTGCCAAGCCCTCGCCCGTCTTGACCTCCGGCCAATCCACCCTCTGCCTCAAGGGGAGAGGGGAAGAGGAGCCCGACCATGGCCGACACCGATCTCGCCAACGCCATAAAAGCTGCCCTCGCTGCCGTGGAGATCCCCGGTGGCGGGGATCTGGCCGGCTATGGCGGGCTGTCCGATATCATTGTTACCCCCTCGGCGGTGGCCTTCGCCATTGCCGTGGCGCCTGGCATGGAGGCGGCTTTCGGTCCGGCCCGCGAGGCCGCTCAACGCGCCGCCCAGGCGGTGGCCGGCAACCGCAAGATCATGGTGTCGCTGACCGGCGGCAAGCCGCCCGCCAAGGCCGGGCCCACCTTCTCTCATGGCAAGCCGGTTCCCGCCGGCAAGACGTCGGTGCCCGGCATCAGGCACATCATTGCGGTCGGCTCGGGCAAGGGCGGCGTCGGCAAATCCACCACGGCGGTCAATCTCGCGCTGGCGCTGCAGGCCGAGGGGCTGGCGGTGGGCATTCTTGATGCCGATCTTTATGGGCCGTCCATTCCCAAGCTCCTGGGCATAGAGGGCCAGCCCGCCCTGCGCGACGATGGGATCTTTTCCCCGCACGACGCCTTTGGGCTCAAGGCCATGTCGATCGGCTCCATGCTCGTCAAGGATCAGGCGGTGGTGTGGCGCGGCCCCATGGCGACCTCGGCGCTGCGCCAATTGCTGCGCGAAACCGATTGGGGCACGCTGGACGTGCTGGTGGTCGATCTGCCGCCCGGCACCGGCGATATCCACATTTCCCTGGCCCAGCAGACCGTGGTCGATGGTGTCGTGATCGTCTCAACGCCGCAGGATCTGGCCCTGATCGATGCGAAAAAGGCCATCGACATGCTGCGCCGCTTTGAGGTGCCGCTGCTCGGACTGGTCGAGAATATGAGCTATTTCATCGCCCCTGACACCGGCACCCGCTACGACATCTTTGGCACCGGCGGGGCAGAACAGGCGTCCGCGGACCTCAAGCTGCCGTTTCTGGGCGCTGTTCCGCTGGTGATGTCGATCCGCGAGGGGTCCGACGCCGGCATGCCGCCCATGGTCGCGGCACCCGACGGGCCGGAAGCCGAGGCCTATCGCGCCATCAGCCGCAGCATTCTGGCACAATTGCCCGCGACGCCGCGTTAGGGATTTCTTAGCACTCTGCTCGCAGAATCCCCGCATGGGTATTTACGCAACCGCAAGCCGCTACGACGCCATTCTGCAGCATCGGCAGAACCAGCGCGATGCTGCCGAGTTGCGTGAAGCCCGTTCGGCAGCCCGCAAGGCCGCGGCAGAAAATACCCTCGCCAAGTCCGATGGCCTGCGCAACGTGCTTGCCACCAGCATTGCCAATAGCGGCGCCGACCAGTCCCAGCTGACTTCTCAGCTCATCCGCACCCGCATGCTGGCAGAAGCCAAGGCCAAGGCAGAGCCGGCCAAGTGGTACCGCTAGAGCGCGGTAACAGGCTTCCGCAATCGATTGCATGAACGCTTCATCTGCGCTATCGCCTTGCCCCACAAAGGCTTGATGCCGCTGAGGAGCACAGATGTTTTCGATCGACCGCAAGGACTTTGGGCCCGATTTCGCATTCGGCGTCGCCACCGCCGCCTATCAGATCGAGGGTGGCCAGCAGGATGGCCGTGGTCCGTCGATCTGGGACAGCTTCTCGGCGACGCCCGGCAATGTGCACAATGGCGATACCGGCGCGGTTGCCTGCAATCATTATGAGCTCTGGCCCCAGGACCTCGATCTGATCCGCGATGGCGGCTTTGATGCCTATCGCTTCTCGTTTTCCTGGCCGCGACTGATCCCCGAGGGAACCGGTAGCGTCAACCAGGCTGGTTTCGACTTTTACGACCGTCTGGTCGATGGCATGCTCGAACGCGGCATCAAGCCCTACGCCACGCTTTACCACTGGGATCTGCCTTCCGCGCTGCAGGACAGGGGCGGCTGGATGAACCGCGACATTGCCGGCTGGTTCGCCGATTACGCCGCGCTGATTGCCCGGAAATTCGGCGACCGGCTCGAAGCCACCGCAACCATCAACGAGCCCTGGTGCGTCGCCTATCTCAGCCACTATCTCGGCGCCCATGCACCCGGCTACCGCGACAAGCGCGCCGCCGCGCGCGCCATGCATCATGTACTCTATGCCCACGGCACGGCCATTGACGCCTTGCGCGCCAACGGCGCCAAAAACCTGGGCATCGTGCTCAATTTGGAAAAGGCCGAGCCGGCCTCCGACAAGCCCGAGGATCTGGCTGCTGCCGACTTTGCCGACGCCGTGTTCAATCGCTGGTATCTTGGCGGTGTTCTCAAGGGGCACTATCCCGAGCGGATGACCGAGTGGCTGGCTGGCTATCTGCCCGCCAACTATCAGGACGACATGGCCGTGGTGTCGCGCCCGCTCGACTGGCTGGGCATCAATTACTACACGCGGGGCCTCTATCAGGCCTCCAGCAAGCCCGGCGTGCCGGCCGAACAGGTCAAGGGGCCGCTCGAAAAGACCGATATCGGCTGGGAAATCTACCCTCAGGGCCTCTCCGACCTGCTGGTGCGCGTGTCCTCTGAATATACCAGGCTACCCATCTACGTCACCGAGAACGGCATGGCCGAAGTCGAGGGCAATGATGACCCCCGCCGCGTGCGATACTATGAGGATCACCTGAAGGCGGTGCTCAATGCCCGTGCGCAGGGCGCCGACGTACGCGGCTATTTCGCCTGGTCACTGCTCGACAATTACGAGTGGGCCGAAGGGTACAGCAAGCGCTTCGGCATCGTACACGTGGACTACCAGACCCAGCAGCGCACCCCCAAGTCCAGCTACCGGGCCTTTCAGGGCATGCTGCACAACACGAAGTGACACGGGCTTTCGGAGCGCGCGGGCGCGGTGTAAAGGGTGGGCCAAAATGCCCACCCGGAGCGTCCCATGAATGCTATTCCCTACATGTCCCTGACCAAAACCGCTGACGAGGCTGTCCTCGATCAGGATTGGTGGCGTGGCGCGGTAATCTATCAGATCTACCCGCGCTCCTTTCAGGATCAGAACGGCGATGGCGTTGGCGATCTGGTGGGTATCACCAGTCGCCTCGACTATGTTGCCGATCTGGGCGTTGACGCCATCTGGCTGTCGCCGGTCTTCACCTCGCCCATGCGCGACTTCGGCTACGACGTCTCCAACTATCGCGATATCGACCCCACTTTCGGCACGCTGGAGGATTTCGACCACCTGGTGCAGAAGGCCCATGCGCTGGGGCTCAAGGTCATCATCGACCAGGTGATCTCGCATTCCTCCGACAAGCATGCCTGGTTCTCCGAAAGCCGGCTGTCGCGCACCAATGCCAAGTCGGACTGGTATGTCTGGGCCGATCCCAAGCCCGATGGCACCCCTCCCAATAACTGGCTCTCCATTTTCGGCGGCTCTGCCTGGCATTGGGACAGCCGCCGCATGCAGTATTATCTGCACAATTTCCTCGTGCAGCAGCCCGACCTGAACTTCCATAACCCCGAGGTGCAGGATGCCCTGCTGGGCGAAATGCGTTTCTGGCTGGAACGCGGCGTCGATGGCTTTCGCCTCGATACCGTCAATTTCTATTTCTGCTCGCTCGGCTTTGAGGACAATCCGGTAGTCAAGGCCGAGGATTTCAACGCCTCCACCGCACCGGCCGTAAACCCCTACAACTTCCAGGAACATCTCTACGACAAGTCACGTCCGGAGAACCTGGAATTCCTGCGCCGCCTGCGCGCCCTGCTCGATGAATATCCCGGCCGCACCACCGTGGGCGAGATCGGCGACAGCCAGCACCAGCTCGAAATCATGGCCCAGTACACCTCGGGCGATGACATGCTGCACATGGCCTATACCTTCGATTATCTCGGTGGCGAATTCTCCGCGGCCCATTTCCACAAGGCCATTGCCGCCACCGAGGCAGCGGCCCCGGACGGTTGGATCTGCCTGGCCTTCTCCAACCACGACGTCGTGCGCCATGTCAGCCGCTGGGCCATTCACGGCCAGGAAGAGGCCTTCACCCGTCTGGCCGCCATACTGATCCTGTCCATGCGCGGTTCGGTTTGTCTCTACCAGGGCGAAGAACTCGGCCTCAAGGAGGCCGAACTGTCCTTCTCCGATCTCGTTGATCCCTATGGCATCGAGTTCTGGCCCGAATTCAAGGGCCGCGATGGCTGCCGCACCCCGATGGTCTGGCAGTCCCATGCTAACAACGGCGCCTTCTCCTCGGCCAACCGCACCTGGTTGCCGGTTCCGGCCGAACACCTCACCCATGCCGTCGATACCCAGGACAAGGTGGATGGCTCGGTACTCGAGTTTTACCGCGCCATGCTGGCGTTCCGCAAAGCCCATCCGGCGCTGGCCACGGGCAGCATCGAACTGCTCCCGCTGCAGGGCGACGTGCTGGGCTTCATCCGGCACGAGGGGGAAGAACGCATGCTCTGCCTGTTCAACATGACCGCGGCCGGCGCCGACTATCGCCTGCCTGCCGGCATGCGCCCCACGGACGCCGGCTGCCCCGGCGTTACTGCTGTACCCGATGATGGTGAAATCAAGCTCGAGCCATTCGGCGCCTATATCGGCGTGCTGCAGTAGTTCGCTTCCACCAAATCACTCCCCCCTTTCAGGGGTTCAACCAAGCCACTCCTCCCCCTTTCAGGGGGAGGCCGGTGGGGGTGTAGACGCAGCCAGTGCGTGATTTGCAGGGACTGGGCTACCCCGCCATGGCAGAGGTGGTTCAGCCCAGTTCCGGCAGGCGCGCGTCCACCAGCTCGCGCGTCAGCCTGTGCTGCGGGCTGCCAAAGATTTGCGCCGGCTCGCCTTCTTCGATGATCTTGCCCGCCTCCATCACCAGCACGCGGTCGGCCATGGCGGCCACCATGTCCAGATCGTGGCTGATGATCAGATAGGTCAGGCCGTAATCGGCCTGCAATTGCGCCAGCAGACCAAGCACTTCGCCGCGCACCGACATGTCCAGCGCCGATACCGGCTCGTCGAGCACCAGCAGCTTGGGCCGCGTCACCAGCGCCCGGGCGATCGCCAGGCGCTGGCGCTGTCCGCCGGAAAATTCGTGCGGATAGCGCTCGAGCATCTCCGCATCGAGCCCCACCGCCTCGATGGCCTCGATCAGCCGGCCCGGTACCGTGTCGCGGCGTAGCGTCGGTTCGAGCCGCAGCGGTTCGGCCAGGGACGTCGCAATGGTCAGTCGCGGATCAAAGCTGCCGAACGGGTCCTGGAACACCAGCGATACATCGCGCCGCAGGCTCCTGGGCAGGTCCTTGCCACGATAGCTTTGCCCGCTCAGGGTAATGGTGCCGCTCGTGGCGCTGTCGAGGCCCACGATGATCTTGGCGAGCGTGGTCTTGCCGCATCCCGATGGCCCCACCAGCGCCAGGCATTCCCCGGTCCCGATGCGCAGGCTCGCCGCGTCAACGGCGCGCACCGGTTTGCGGCCCCATGGCAGCCCGCCGCCATGGCGATAGTCGCGCGTGACGGATGCCACCGTCAGCAGGGTTTCGCCGATGGGCGGGCGCTGCAGCTTGGGCGCGGTGAAGCGCGAGGCGGCAACCAGTCTTTGGGTATAGGGCTCGCGCGGCGCTGAAAACACCGCGGTGGCAAGCCCGGTCTCGACCACGCGTCCCTCATGCATCACCGCCACCCGTGAGCACAGCGCCCCGACGGCCTTCAGGTCATGGCTGATGAACAGCAGGGCCATGTGCCTGCGCGTGCAGATGTCCCTGATCAGCTCGAGCACGACGCGCTGGGTAATCAGGTCGAGCGCCGAGGTGGGCTCGTCAGCGATCAGGATGTCCGGCTGGCTGGCCAGCGCCATGGCGATCATCGCGCGCTGGCGCTGCCCGCCCGAGAGCTGGTGCGCGTAGCGCTCCCCATGCCGGGGCTCCAGGCCCACCTCGCTCAACAGCTGCGCCACGCTGGTGGCTTCGGTTTCAGCCGGGTTGAGGGCGATGGCCTCGGCAATCTGGGCGTTCACCCGCATCAGTGGGTTGAGCGCGGTCATCGGCTCCTGAAACACCATGCCGATGCGCTTGCCGCGCAGCCGCGCCATGGCGCGCTCCGATTGGGGCAGGGGCACGCCATCGAGCAGGATGCGACCGCCCATTTCGGCGCCCTCGGGCAGCAGGCCGGTGATCGCCAGCGCCGTCAATGTCTTGCCTGATCCGCTTTCGCCGATAATGCCAAAGCGCTCGCCCCGCTCCAGTGTCAGGCTGATGCCTGCCACCGGTGCCGTCGCGCCAAAGCGCACCGACAGGTTCGATACATCAAGCAAGGACATTGGTCTGTCCCTGGCGCAGGCGCGGATCGACGGCATCGCGCAGGCCGTCGCCGGCAACGTTCAGGCCCATCACGATCAGCACGATGGCAATGCCTGGCAGCAGTGTCAGCCAGGGATAGATCAGAAACGTCCCCTGCGCCTCGCGCAGCATCAGTCCCAGGCTGGTCTCTGGGGGCTGTGTGCCCAGCCCGATATAGCTCAGCCCCGCTTCAGCCAGAATGCCTAGCGACAGCTGGATGGTGCCCTGCACGATGATCAGGCTCATGATGTTGGGCAGCAGATGACGATAGGCAATGCGGGTATTGCCCAGCCCCGCCAGCCGCCCCGCCGCCACGAAGTCCAGCGTCGCCACGCTCAGCGCCCCGCCGCGTGCCACACGTGCGAACACCGGAATGTTGAAGATGCCGATGGCGATGATCGCGTTGAGGGCGCCTGGCCCGATCAGTGTTGTGATCAGGATCGCCACGACCACGGCGGGAAAGGCGAAGATGAAATCGGAGAACCGCAGCACCAGCCATTCGACCGGTCCGCTCCAGGCCGCCGCGAGCAGGCCCAGCGGCACCCCGATGCCAGCCCCGATCAGCACCGCCAGCGCAGCAACGACAAAGCTTGTCAGCGTCCCGGCCATCAGCAGCGAAACCATGTCGCGGCCCAGATTGTCGGTCCCCAGCCAGTGCGCTGCGGTCACGCCCATAAAGCGACGGCCGATATCGATCTCGGCAATGGGGTAGGGCGTCCAGACCAGCGAGATCAGTCCGAGCAGGATGAACAGCATGCTGGCGGCCACGCCAATGCTCAGGCTGGGTTGGACAAGTAGCCGTTTCATCACGATTGTTCCTCGCGCAGCCTGGGGTCCACCAGACCATAGGCCAGGTCGGTCAGCAGCATGGTCAGCGTGACGGCCACGACCAGAATGATGGTGGCGCCCTGCACCAGGATCAGGTCGCGCTGCTGGATTGCGGTGTAGATCAGCCGCCCCAGCCCGGGCAGGTAGAACACATTCTCGACGATGATGGTGCCCGCTATCAGATAGGAGAACTGCAGCCCCAGGATCGTCAGCACCGGCAGCAGCGCGTTGCGCACCCCATGCCGCCACACCGCTTCGCCCATGGTCAGGCCCTTGGCCCGTGCGGTGCGGATGAAATCCTGCCCGGTCACATCCACCAGCGCCGTGCGCATCACCCGCGCCAGGATCGAGGCCTGTGGCAGCGCCAGCGCCAGGCTGGGCAGGATCAGGCCGCGCAAGGCCGCGCCGGCGTCTTCGTTCCAGGGGGTGAAGCCGCCCGGCGGCAACCAGCCCAGCGCCACGGCGAACAGCAGCACCAGCAGCATGCCGAGCCAGAAGCCGGGGATGGCGATGCCGGTCTGCGCCACCATCATGATGATTGTATCAAGCGCCTTGCCCCGGCGGCGCGCCGCCAGGATGCCCAGCGGCAGGCCCACCGCCATCGAGCCAGCCATGGCAAACAGCGCCAGCGGGATGGTCACTCCCAGGCGGTTCCAGATCAGCTGCGCCACCGGCGTGCTCTGGGTATAACTCATGCCGAAATCGCCGCGCAGCATGCCCCAGACCCAGCCCAGGAAACGCTGCGGCGCCGGCACCTCCAGCCCCATCTGCAGGCGCAGCCGTGCCACCGATTCCGGCGTGGCATTGAGCCCCAGTATGAACTGGGCCGGATCGCCCGGCAGCAGGTCGAGCAGCACGAAGATCACCAGCGCCGCTACCAGCAGCGTCACGGCAAAGCCGACAAACCGGCGCAGCGCAAAGACGATCATCGACGCTGGTCCTTGGCGATGGAGACGGCGGCGCTCACCGGCCCGCCTCGCCCCTGGGGGGAGAGGTCGGCCCGTCAGCGCCGGGTGAGGGGCGCAATGCTGGGGTGGGGCACAATATGGTCAAATCGCGCCAAATAGACTTCCCTCCCCCTTGTGGGGAGGGAATGAGGGTGGGGGTGTTCACAGGCGCCAGGTCGGCAAGGCTACTCGGCCCACTTGATATCGCGCAGCACCAGGCCTTCGATCGGCGAGTTCTGCCACATGCCGCTGAGCTTGGCGTTCCACACCCCGGTCTGGGCCAGCTCGAACAGATAGCCATTGACCGCGTCCTTGGCCAGAATGGTCTGCGCCTCAATTGCCAGCTCCTTGCGCTTGGCCTCGTCCGTCGTGCCATTGAGGGTCTCGATCAGCGCCTGGAAATCCGGGTTGTCATAGCCGAAGTAGTAGTTCGGGTTGGCGTAGTTGCCAATGTCGAAGGGCTCGACATGGCTGATGATGGTCAGGTCGAAGTCCTTGTTGGTGTACACATCCTCGATCCACTGCGCCCACTCGACATTGATCAGCTCAAGCTTGATGCCGACCTTGGCGAACTGGCTGGCAATGATCTGGCCCGATGTGCGCGCATAATTGACCGGTGGCAGTTTCAGCGTCGCGCTGAAGCCATCGGGGTAACCGGCCTCGGCCAGCAGCGCCTTGGCGGCCTCGGGGTCAAAGGGATAGGTGTCGGTAAGGTCGACATAGTACGAGTTGTGCGGGGCAAACGGCGCGCCGATCGGCACGCCAAAGCCATAAGTGGCGCCGTCGATGATCGCCTTGCGGTCGATGGCATGAGCCATCGCCTGGCGCACCTTGAGATCGTCGAATGGCGCCTTCTTGTTGTTGGTCGACAGGATCGTCTCGCCCTCGGTGGTGCCCACCAGCACGTTGAACTTGGGATTGTTCTCAAATACCGGCAGGGCCTCGGGGGCGAAATTATTGGTGCCGTCGACATCGCCGGCCAACAGGGCATTGGTCATCGTCGAGGTGTCGCCGATGAACAGATAGGTCGCCTTGGTCAGGTGTGCCGGCTCGCCCCAGTACGGGCCATACGCCTCCAGCACGACGCGGCTGCCCTTGTCCCACTGCACAAAGGCAAATGGCCCGGTGCCGATCGGCTCATTGGCATTGTTGTCGGCGCTCTCGGGCGCCACGATCACAGCGTCGCCACGGCCGAGGTCGAACAGGAAGCGCCCGATCACATGGTCGAGTTTCATCTCGACGGTCAGCGGATCGATTACCGTCACGCTGGTGATCGGCGTATAGAATTCCTTGTGCGCATTGACGCTCTCTTCGCTCAGAATGCGATCGAAGGTGAACTTGACGTCGTCGGCGTCAAACGTGGTGCCGTCATGGAAGGTGACCCCGTCATGCAGCTTGAATGTGTAGGTCAGCCCATCGTCGGAAATGGTCCAGTCGCTGGCCAGGCCAGGCTGCACGTCGCCGTTCTGGTCGATGCGGGTGAGGCCTTCGAAAACATTCTGGTAGACGACGATGTCGATGGCTTCGGCCGCTCCTGCGGTGGGATCCAGTGCCGGTGGCTCGAGCGCAACGCCGATGCGGATTTCGCTCGGCTGTGCCATGGCCATGCCGGTCATTGCCGTGGTCAGTGCCACCGCAAATCCGAATGCCTGCAACGTCTTGTCCATAAGTCGCTCCTGTTTTCGGCGTTTTACCGCCGTTCGATCCGTCCGTTTCGGGCTGCAGTGTCAGAGACCAATCTGCATTGCCGTCGCTTCGGGATCATGCCGGCGCTTGAGGCTCCGGCTCCCATGGGCAAACATATAGGGGATCGCCACTAACATGGCAGCAGGCAGCCTTGTTATACTTTCCTACGATCGCCCAGTCTTGTAGCAAGAATGACCGGAATGAGCCCTGCCAGCACGATAAACAGGGCGGGAAGCGCGGCCTGCGCGAAAAGGCCGACATTGGCGCGTGAATAGACCAGCGTGGCCAGCGTATCCACGCCCAGCGGCCGCAGCAGCAGCGTGGCGGGCAGTTCCTTGACGATTTCCACAAACACCAGCGTCCCCGCGCTCAGGATCGCCGGCATCAGCGTGGGCAGGTCGATGCGAAGCAGCAGTCCGAGCCCGCGCACGCCCAGTACCCGTCCGGCGTCGAGCATGGTCTCGCCGCGCTTGCGCATGGCCGCATCCAGCGTCGAGTGGCTGACGGCCAGAAACCGGATCGCGTAGACATAGAGCAGCGCTGCCATCGACCCGGACAGGATCAGGCCCGGTCGCCAGCCCGCCAGGGCCATGGTCACCCGGTTGAACCACAGATCGGCCTGGCCCAGGGGCTGCAGCAGCCCCAGTGCCAGCACCGTTCCCGGGATGGCATAGCCAAGGGTCGCCAGTCGGATGGCCCCGCGCCCCGTGCTGCCCGAGCGTTGCGCCAGCTTGGCGGCGACCAGCCCGATGATCACGGTGATGATCGCCCCCAGGCTGGCCAGGATCAGCGTGGGGATCAGCGCGCTTACCGTCATGCTCACCGTCTCTGGCAGGATGAGGCGGAACGCCAGATAGCTCAATTGCCCAACCGGAATGCCAAAGCCAAGCGCCAGCAGGATCAGGCAGAACGAGAAGGCCAGCCAGCTGCGAGGCCCCGCCAGATATTCGCGGGCCGGTGGCACGCGGCTGTCGCGCCGTCCTAGATAGACCCGGTCGCGCCTGGCCCGCTGCTCGGCCGCGATCAGCAGGCCGATCACCAGCACCACGGTCACCGCCAATTGCGCCGCGCCGCCGAAATCGGAGCGGTTGATCCAGGTCGAATAGATGATGGCGGTGATCGCGTTGATGCCGAAATATTGCACCGCCCCCAGATCGTTGACCACTTCCATCATGGCCAGCGTAATGCCCACCACCAGCGCCGGTCGCGACAGCGGCAGCGTCACGCTAAAAAATGTCCGCATCCCGCCGTTTCCCAGCGTCCGGGCGGCAATGTTCAGCGAACTCGACTGCATCAGGAAAAAGGCCCGGCAGGCCACATAGACATAGGGGTAGAGCACGCTCGAGAGCACGATCACCGCGCCCCACTGGCTGCGAATGTCGGGGAACCAGTAATCCTGCAGCGTCGTGGCGCCGTTGAACGCCCGCAACGCCGTCTGGATCGGGCCCGGAAAACCCAGGAACTCGACATAGCTATAGGCGGCCAGATAGGTCGGCACCGCCAGCGGCAGCACCAGCGCCCAGTCAAACAGCTTTCGCAGCGGAAACTCGTAATGGGTCACCAGCCAGGCGGCGACCAGGCCTGCGCAGCCCGTCACCAGCCCGACGCTGGCCATCAGCACGCCGGTTTCGCGCAGTGCCGTCGGCAGCATGGTTGCGGCCAGCCCGTTGCTGCCCGCGGCAAGCGCCCCCAGTGCCGCCCACCCCAGCCAGATAAGGGGCAGTCCGCTCAGCGCGGCGAGCAGAAGTGGAATGACCGGCAGGGAAATATCCCCGCCGGTCCTTGCTGTCTTGCGGTCGATTGGTGCGCGCGAAATGGGGCGACTCCGCCTCTCTAGTTCTGCGCACCTTCGTTGAACTTGAGTTCATCGACAAGGGCGGCGGCTTCGGCGCGGTGCGCGGCAATGTCCACCAGCGGTGTCTTGGCCGCGTTCAGCTTGCCCCAGCTCTGCGTCAGTTCCGATGGCGCCACCGACGGCACGACCGGGAACTCGTAATTGGTGTCGGCATAGATGGACTGGGCTTCATCCGACAGCAGGAACGCGATCAGAGCGTTGGCATTGTCCGGATTGGGCGCATGTTTGGCGATGAAGCCGCCTGCCACGTTCACCTGCGTGCCGGCGCCTTCGGCGTCGGGATAGACGATGCGGGCCGAGGCAGCCCACTGCTTCTGCTCGGGCTCGGCGTCGTTGTTGAGCATGGCGCCCATGTAATAGGTGTTCACGATCGCCAGATCGCAGGTGCCGGCCATGATGTTCTTGACGTTTTCGCGGTCATTGCCCGAGGGCGGATTGGCCAGATTGTCACGCACGCTGGCCAGCCAGGTCCGGGTGTTGTCCAGGCCATTGGCGGCAATGCGCTGCGCGATCAGCCCGATATTGTAGGCATGGTCGCCCGAGCGGGTGCACAGGCGACCCTTCCATTCCGGCTTGGCGATGTCTTCGTAGCTCAGCGCCGTGGCGTCGACCCGCTCCTTGGAGACATAGAACACCCGGGCGCGCAGCGACAGCGCCGTCCAGTTGTCGTCATTGTCGCGGAATTCGGCGGGCACCCGCGCATCGAGTTCGGGTGTCGTGATGGGCTGGGTCAGGCCCTGCTCCTCGGCGCCCACCAGATTGCCGATATCGACCGTCAGCACCACGTCGGCAGGCGACAGCTCGCCCTCGGCGGCGACGCGCTCCAGCAGGCCGTCGCCGGCATACAGCACATTTGCCTTGATGCCCGTTTCGGCACTGAACCGGTCCAGCAGCGGCTGCAGTAGGCTCTGCTCGCGATAGCTGTAGATGTTGACTTCCCCGCTCTGGGCAAATGCCGGGGCGGTATAGCCAGCCAGTGTAGCCGAACTCAGCAGAGCAACAGCAAGGCGCGCGAAATTTGTCATGGCAATCTCCGATGCGAGGCGAGGTTCAAGGTCTCGTTAAAGCGAGGCCGTTCTCCCCGATCGCTCTCGCCAAGTCAATATTGCCGAACAAAATCAATGACTTGCAGTCTAGAACCGTTCAAAGGTTCGCGGCAATAGCACAGCGAAATCAGGTCATTAGCTGATCGCCCATGTCCACTTTTTATGGCTGCGACATAGTGCGCGGGCCGTGCCGGCTATTCCGCCACGTCCGTCGATGGAGCCGTTTCAACCAGATCGGCGGGGATCTTGAGGGTGAACAGCATTCCCTTTTCGCCTGCCGGGTCCACCGACAGGGAGAAGGCATTGACCGCCAGCAGCGAGCGCGTCAGCGCCAGCCCGACGCTGGAGCGGACCGGTGTCAGCATCTTGCCATCGCGCCCGGGTCCCTCGCGGAACACCACGAAACGCTCAGCCATATCCACAACATTGACCGAGTTGTCGCGCACATGCACGGCAATCCCGCCGCTGTCTTCCCGCTGCGCCGAGATCACCACCGCGCCGCCATTGGGGCTCTGGTCAATGGCGCTGGCCAGAAGGTTCAGCACCGCCTGTTCCAGCGAGGCGCGGTCCGCGGTCAGCCGGGGCAGGGTTTCCGAGATGGCGTTGCGCACAAAGACCCGCGCATTGCTCGCCTGCTGCCGGATGCGCAGCACGCAGCTCTCCAGCATTTCGGTCAGGTCGATGCTGGCCCGTTGCGGCAGATAGCGCCCATCGCGCAATCGGGCATAGTCCTCCAGCTCATCGACCAGGGCCGCAATATCCTGGCCGGCCGCGTTGATGTCGCGCGCATAGTCCTTGAGTTGCGCCGGGTCTGCGGTGGCGCTGGTCGACTGGATCAGGTCCGAAAAGCCGATGATCGAATTGAGCGGGCGCCGGATGCCCCGGCCCAGCCGGGCCAGCAGCGCCGGATCGGAGTCCGCCGGTCCGGCAAGCCGGATTGGCGTCTGCTCGCGGCCTCGAACCAGCCCGAAATAGCCGGTCACGACCCCCGCCTGGCCCTGGGCAAACAGCGTCAGCTCGGCATTGCCGGAAGCCGAATGCAGCCGCAGCCATGGCCGGGCGGTCTCGGCAAAGCGCGCCGGACGATCCAGGAATGCGCGCAGTTCGGCGATGTCGTCGCTGGCGATCAGATTGCTCAGCGCGCGGCCGTCGAGTGGGCTTTCATGCCCCAGCAGGGCGCTGGCCCTGGGCGTCGCGCTGCTGACCACACCGGTCCGGGTGGCCTCGAGAAAACCGTCCCCCCGCACATCGGCGAGCGCCTGGGCAAAGGCATTGACCGCGCCTTCATGCCCGGTGCGTACTTCGGTGGCGCTTGCCGAGAGCATCAGGGCAGGGCGCCCGTGCCACGAGATCGACTGCAGCCGGGCCGTAACCGGCACCAGCGAGCCGTCGCGCTGCATCAGGTGATTAACCGGTCCGGCATCCTGCCCCTCGGGCCCGGCCGCCGGAAAGACCGCGCTCAGCCCGGCCTGGCGCAGCGCTTCCACCGATTCATAGCCCACCATTTCGGTGATGGCCCGATTGGCGAACAGCACCTGCTGGTCCCGGAACACCAGGATCCCCAGCGGCAGGCGGTTGAGCACCAGTGTCTCCCCGCCCAGGCTGACCAGCGATGCGGTCTGCTGGGCGGCAGGCGCACTGGCACGGCTTGGCTGGCTGACCTCGCCGACGCGATCGTTGAGGATGCGGGAAAGCTCATCGAAATTGTAGCGCGACACGCGCTCGACAATGTCGGGATCGTTGGTCGGCGGTGGGGCGATTTCGGCGAGCGCGGCGTTGAGGCGCCCTGCGGCATTCCCATTGTCGTCCGCATCCGCGCCGGGCGCAGCTGGAGCCGCTGCATCGAGTTTCTGCAGGTCCGCCAGGTCCGCTTCGGCATCGGTTTCGATATCAGGCTCGGATTCGGATTCGGCGTCCTGATCCGCGACAAAGCCCCTGCCGGTCACCCTGAACAGCGTGGCGGCTTCTTCGCCTGCCTCCTCGTCCCCGAGCGGAGGCGCGCTGTCCTGCGGCGGCGTTCCCATCAGGGCGTCGTCGTCTTCCGTCAGCGGTGCATATAGGGCTGCGTCACTGGCCAGCCTGTCCACCAGCCGGCTCAACCGGCTGCTCGTTGCATTGCTGTCGGGATCAGGCTCAACCACGGCATCGGGCTCTTCCGCCTCGGCCGTTGTGTCGGCCTGCGGGACATCTTCAGGCGCCGCCAATGCGTCCGTCAGGGTTGGCGTGGCGTCCCGTGCGGTCTCCCGCCAGCTGTCGAGCTCACGCGCATAGGCGTCCTCGGCGCCATTTGCCGCATCGCCACTGTCCGGCGATGGCGTTTGAGGTGCCTCCGGCTCACTGAAGCCCTGATCGTCTTCGGCATGCCATGCTGCGACATCCTCGTTGTTGGCCTGATTGCCCTGCGCGTCGTCTTCGACACTGGCCGGCTCGGTTGCCTCGGCGACGGGCTCGGCCTGGTCGGGCTGGGTGTCCGCGGGCGTGCTGCCTGCCATCTCTTCATCGATTGGCGAAGCGACGGCCTCGGCGGGCGCGTCGTCGCTGGCCTCATCGGCCGCCGCCAGGATGTCGTCCGCGATGGCGTCCACCCCGACAATCAGCAGAACGGTCTGCCCGTCGCGCCACACCAGGGGGGTGGTCGCGCAGGTGCTCGATGCCGGCTTGTCGCCTGCGAGAAACTGAATGCGGGCCAGGCTGGTGCGCCCGGGTGACCCCAGCCTTATATTGCGGGCGATCTGCCCTTTGATGGGGACGGCGGGCGCGGCCATCTTCAGGCCATGCTTTTTCAGCTTGGCCAGGAACAGTTCGGCGGCCCGGTTATGCCAGATCAGCGTCAGCCCGTCTTGCGACCATAGCCAGGCCGGTCGCGCGTCCGCTGCATGCTGCAGCGCGCGGCGCGCACTCGGCGATGTGATCCAGTCAGCATCCATAAACAGCCGTCTTCTCCGTTCCGGGGCGGAGGCATATTATTGTGCCAATCCGGCACGGTTGTGCCCGGAACCTTAATCATTCTTCAATATAGTGCGGGTTGCGCACGGTCCAGAGCGGGAGACCCCCATGGCCCCAAGCTTCGCCGGGCATGGTTAAGTGCCAATCGTTTGCAAAACGTCACGCTGACGCTGGCGCCGCCATTTTTCTGGTCTGTTCTCGGCCCCGGCAAATTGCCTTGGGAACACCTAAAAAGGGTGCTTGTCATCCCGGACTTCTCGCCCTATGTTCCGCCCGCAATCGGGATGAGGCATCGCCCCAACCCTTGATGTGCTTTTGTGCCGCCTTAGCTCAGTTGGTTAGAGCGCTAGATTGTGGATCTAGAGGTCCTCGGTTCGATCCCGAGAGGTGGTACCACTCCCCCCATTCGCAATACCCGGCCCAACCGCTCCCTTTCCGCTGCCGCCGACTCGCGCGCAATCGATGCGGGCGGCGAGGGCGCGATCAGCCGGCGCGCTCACCTTCCGCTTCGAGTGCCGCTTGCCAAAGCGCCCGGTCTCCCTTGTCGACCCATCAACCGTCAGGCGCCGCGTCGGCCCGGGGGAACGGGCCTTCTGGAATTGTCGCGCCTGCCCTCACTGCGACAGGCGCAATGCCGCAAGCTTGCCCGCAATGGCGCGGAACACGTCGTTGAGTTCGGAGGCCGAGTTGGGGAAATAGGCATATTCCGGCCCCGACGAGCAGGCGTTCAACATCTTTGCCGTCGCGGTACTGGCCCCCAGGCCGATCGTGTACACGTCGATGTCGCGGTTCTTGCGCGCAAATTCACACGCCGCAACCGTGCGTTCATCCATCACGTCGGTGACCTGGTTGCCGGTCACGTCGGCCTTTGGCCCCAGGCGCCCGTCATAGCGGAAACCCCACGAGTAGTAGACACTGCCGTTCATGTCGCTGGAATTATTGATCAGCGAGGGTTCGTTCTTGCCATCGGTCATCACGATCAGCACCTTGGAAACCTGCCCCGGTGCCTGGGGCTTGGCTTGCGTCAGCGGCTCTCCCGATGTCAGCGCATGCATGCCCCACACCGCCCCCTGCTGGATATTGGTGTTGCCATTGGCGACCATGGCATTGATCCTGGACAGGATGGTGCCCGGATTGTCCGTCAGCGGCAGCAGTTTGGCCGTCGGGCACAGATAGTTGGTGTTGTTGGAGCTGATCGTCGTGTTGCCGTCATATTTGCAAAGCCGGTCCTGCAGCTCGCGCTCGCTCAGCAGGCTGAACACCGTGGTGGTCTTGGTGGTCGAGCCGTAATTGGTCGTGGGCGCGGATAGCGTCACCGGATCGGCCGGCAGGCAAGATGCACTGCCCATGTCGTTGGTCACATTGCCAACTTTCTTGGTGTATTTGTAGCTGACGCCGCCATAGCACGACCAGCCGCCCCACCAATTGGATGAGCAGTTGGTCTGCGTCTTCTCCTGGGTGCAGGTCTTGACCGCGCACGTCCCGCCCGTATCGGACAGATAGCTGTTGTTGGAGGTGTAGTTGCTGTCCCACGGCCGGTATACGGTGTCGGGGGTAAACAGCGGCACGAACTTGCGGACCGGGATATCCGGCGGATCGTCCGTGGTGTCATAGGGGGACATGCGCGCTTCGATGCACCCCTGCCAGGACGACTTGGTCTGGTTGAACAGTTCGCGCCGGTCCATCGGGCCCTTGAAGAGCGTGTCCTCGTCGTCGTCATTGTCGAAATTGGGAATATAGCCAAGACCGGCAAGGTGCGATTCGCCCTTCCAGTCCAGCCAGGCGGCATTGGGGTCATCGGTGCCGATATTGACCAGTGCGGTGAATGGCACCACGCTGATCCTGACATTTTCGTTCTTGGTCACCCCCGACGGCAGGGTGCAGCCCATCCCGTCCCGGTCGTAAAAGAGAATATTGACCGCATTGCACGCTGCGGTCTTCAGATTGGTCATTCTGCCGCCATTGCCCATCGACCCTGAATTGTCGAGCACCATGGCCACTTCCACCGAGAGCAGCCGGCGCGTGGCCTGTGACTTGATGCGCGCGCTCAGCGTCTTGACGCCCACCAGCGACACAAAGATCGTCGGCACGGTCATCTCGGCTTCCAGCGTCAGCGTGCCATTGGCAACGTCGACAACCGGCGCCAGCACGCCGGCGGTGACCGAGTGCTCCCCGGCCAGGCGATCGAGCACCAGGTCCTGCGCCCGCGTCTGGATGTTGGTGACATTGACCGGCTTCTTGAAGATTTCCGGTTGCAGCGCCAGGGTCGCCGCGTCCAGCGCGATCTGGCCCCGGTTGCGCATCTGCTCGAGCGAGACATAGTCGACCACCGCGCCGCCCAGCGCGATCAGCACGATGGACATCAACCCGAAAATCACGGCGAAGGCGCCGCGTTCATCGCGCCCGAAGCGGCGGATCAGACTGGAGAATTGACGCATGACGCAGGCACCCACGAGCTAATGCCCCAGGACGGGGTCAAGCCAGTCTCGTCAAAATTCCTTATTAAAGAACCACCACCTTGCTATTAAGTTGGACGCGCTCGTAAAGGTCGATCACGTCGGCATTGGTCATGCGGATGCAGCCCGACGATACATTCTGCCCGATGCTCCATGGTTCGGTGGTGCCGTGAATGCGGTAGAGCGTGGAGCCGATGTAAAGCGCGCGCGCCCCCAGAGGGTTGTTCGGGCCGCCTT
>TARA_R110002124_G_scaffold63350_23_pt1 | contig 20424 bp, 19 predicted proteins | sample TARA_R110002124 | Tara Oceans TARA_R110002124 (sample SAMEA4397445) | marine metagenome | biome: Polar Biome; feature: [SRF] surface water layer (ENVO:00010504); material: water (ENVO:00002006), including particulate matter (ENVO:01000060) such as... | depth 5 m | reverse complement strand
CTCCCCTCAGGGGAGAGGTGAAGATGCCATTGGTCAGGCGCCGTCGTCGCCAGGCGCAAAGGGGCGCCGTTTGTGTTGCAACGGCGGGGCAAGACCAGTAAGCACAGAACCAGTTTCGCCTTGCCTCGCAGGATGCTCAAGTGACCCTTATCGATACGCGCACGCCCAACCCGAAGAGCTTCATCGCCGGATCGACCGGCGACTGGGAAATCGTCATCGGCATGGAAGTGCACGCGCAGGTGACCTCGGAGAGCAAGCTGTTCTCGGGATCGTCCACCGCGTTCGGCAATCCGCCCAATGCCAATGTGTCGTTCGTCGATGCCGGCATGCCCGGCATGCTGCCCACCATCAATGTGGAATGCGTGCGGCAGGCCGTGCGCACGGGCCTGGGTCTGAAGGCCAAGATCAACAAGCGGAGCGTCTTCGACCGCAAGAACTATTTCTATCCCGACCAGCCGCCGGGGTACCAGATCTCGCAGTACAAGGACCCCATTGTCGGGGAAGGCGTGGTGGCGCTCGACGTCAACGGCGACAGTGTCGAGATCGGCATCGAGCGGGTGCATCTGGAAACCGATGCGGGCAAGCTGCTGCACGACCAGCACCCGAACATGAGCTTTGTCGATCTCAACCGCGCCGGCGTGGCCCTGATGGAGATCGTCTCCAAGCCCGACATGCGCTCGTCGGACGAAGCCAAGGCCTATCTGGCCAAGCTGCGCTCCATCCTGCGCTATCTGGGCACCTGCGACGGCAATATGGAGCAGGGCTCGATGCGCGCGGACGTCAACGTCTCGGTGCGTCGTCCCGGCGGCGAATTCGGCACGCGCTGCGAAATCAAGAACGTGAATTCGATCCGCTTTGCCGGCCAGGCCATCGAATTCGAGGCGCGCCGCCAGATCGACATGCTCGAGGACGGCAAGGAAGTGGAGCAGGAAACCCGGCTCTATGACCCCAAGCTGGGCGAGACAAGGTCGATGCGCTCCAAGGAGGATGCGCAGGACTATCGCTACTTCCCCGATCCCGACCTGCTGCCGCTCGAATTCGACGATGCCTTCGTTGCCGCGCTTGCCGAGGGACTGCCCGAGCTGCCGGACGAAAAGACCGCACGCTTCATCAGCGATTTCGGCGTGACGCCCTATGACGCCATGGTGCTGACGCTGGACCGCGAGACGGCGGACTATTTCGAGGCGGTGGTGGCGTTCGGCGGGACCAAGCGCGACGGCAAGGCCGTGGCCAACATGCTCAATGCCGACGTGGCCGCCTTTGCCAACAGCCAGGGCCTGGCGATCTGGGAGACCCATCTGCAGCCCGGCCAGATTGCCGGAATCGTCGATCTGGTGGCGGCGGGGACGATCTCGTCCAAGGGCGCCAAGGACCTGCTGCAGATCATCATTGCCGAGGAGCCCGAGGGTGAGCCGGCCGAGATCGTCGAGCGGCGCGGCATGAAGCAGATGACCGACATGGGCGCCATCGAGGCGATTGTCGACCAGATCATCGCCGCCAATCCCGAGCAGGTGGCCAAGGTGCTGGCCAAGCCCTCGATGATCGGCTGGTTTGTCGGCCAGGCCATGAAGGCGTCGGGCGGCACGGCCAATCCGCAGGCGCTGAACGAATTGATGAAAAAGAAGCTCGGCATCGAGTAACTCGCCCCAGGCAAAGCCTGGCAGGAGGGAAGATCCCATGAGCCAGATGACTGTTGCATTGCGGAGCATCCCGGACACCCAGGCTGCGCTCGGCTGGGCCGGCGGGCATACGGTGGTTATCGACCGTCCGCCGGGCAAGGCAGGCGGCATGGGGCTGGGCTTTAATGGCGGCGAGATGATCGCCCTGGCCATAGGGGGCTGCTTCTGCAACGACCTCCGCTACATGGCCGAGACCATGGGCCTGCGCGTTGACGACATCGCCGTGGAAGTCGAGATCACGCTCGAGGGGCAGCCGGCGCTGGTGACCGCGGCGCGGGTGTCGGCGCGGGTCGAGGGGGATGGCGATGTGGCCGAGCTGATCCGCCGCGCCGCCGCCGATTCCACGGTCGGCAATTCGGTGCAGCGCGGCTTTCCGGTGACCATCAGCCAGGTCTAGGCGCGCCCCTTGACCTGGGCGGCGATTGCCTGCCGGTCGACGATGGAAAAGACCTCGACGATCCTGCCGGAGCTGAAGCGGTAGAAGACGTTTTCGGTGAACGAGACGGTGCGGCCGTTGACGGGCAGGCCGAGGAAGTCGCCGACCGGCGTGCAGGTGAAGGCCAGCCGGGCGGCCACATGCGGCGGTTCGATGACCAGCAGATCGATGGCGAAGTGCAGGTCCGGAATGGCGCGGAAATCCTGTTCCAGCATGGACCGATAGCCCGCCAGGCCGAAGGGCCGGCCATTGTGGCGGGCGTTGTCGGCGACAAACTCGCCGAGGCGGTCCCAGTCCTGCGCGTTCAGGCAGGCGATATAGGCCCTGTAGCGTTCGGACAGCCCGGCGTCAGTCATATGCGCCTCGCTCAGCTCCAGGTCGGCGGCTGGTCGTCGCCCGGGATGGGATCGGGCTGGCCGGGGGTAGGGTCTTCCACCGGAGGCGGCACATCGGGCAGCTCGGAGGGGCCGGGCGGCACCGGATCGACCGGCTGGGGCGGCGCCGGCTCGGGCTGGGGAATGATCTCGGGCGGGGCGACCGGATCGATATCGGGGCGGGGTTCTGGACCGGTAAGGGAATGGGACATGAGACGCTCCTTTGGAAAAGCAACGCCCCGCTGCCCTGGTTGTTCCACTCAGGCGGCGACGCGGCGCCAGAGCTTGCCGATGCGGCCATCAATCAGCAGCAGGCCGGTAAAAATCACCAGCATGCCCAGGATCTGGATCGGCAGCACGGATTCGCCCAGCAGGGTCACGCCCAGGATCAGCGCCGAGATTGGGGCGATGAAGGTGGTGGTGGCGAAATTGGTCGGCCCGACGCGGGGCAGGATGCGATACATGATCTGGAAGGTGAAGGCGGTCGAGATCAGGCCGATGGCGATGGCGGCCATCCAGGTTTCCGGCCGCGTCATGACGGGGACGCCCTCGGTCAGCAGGGCGAAGGGAACCGAGACGATGGTGGCGCCGGTCAGCGCAATCGCGGCCAGCGCAGTCGGCTCGATGGATTTGAAGCTGCGGGTTATGTTGAGCGAGAGGGCGTAGCAGAGCGTGGCGAGCAGGCAGGCGCCGATGGCCCAGAGCCGCGAGTCGCCGCCGGAAGAGAGGGCGGGCGAGGCCAGAATCGCCGCGCCGGCAAAGCCGAGCATCACGCCCGCCGACTTGATGCGATTGGCTCGTTCGCCGCCGCGCCAGAAATGGCTGACGATGACGGTCATGATCGGGGTCAGCGCGTTGATGATGGCGGCGACGCCGCTGGCCAGATTGGCCTGGGCAAGTGGAAAGAGCGCGAAGGGGATGGCATAGGCCAGAATGCCCAGCGCGCCCAGCTTGAGCCAGAGCACGGGATCGCGCGGGATCGTCTTGCGCAGTGCGATCATGACTGCCCAGCACCCGAGGGCGCCAATGCCGACGCGGAACGAGGTGACCCAGAGCGGGCCGATCTCGCGGATCAGCACGGCATTGAAAATGAACGAGCAGCCCCAGATGGCGCCGAGCAGAATAATCCAGAACCAGTCACGACGATCCATTGAGGGACTCCCTTGAAGGGCAGTAGGCTATGCCGCGCCGGAACAAAGGTCGAACCGATTTTGACGATGCGTGGCATCAATTCAGGTGATGAGGCGCGGCGGTCTGCCATGCGCGGGCCGCAGTGGTTCAAGCCGCGCGCACGATCTAGCGTAGGTTTTTTTGAGGAGATTAGCGAATGCATCGATTTGCCCTAGCCGCAGCCATGTCAGTGCTGGCCCTGCAACCGGCCACCGCGCAGGAATTGCTCGACAGCACGCCGCGCATCGCGATCATGTCGGCGTTTGCACCCGAATGGGTCCAGCTGCAGGAAGCGCTGAGCGAGCGCAAGGACTACACGGCAAACGGGACGACATTCGCCACCGGCATCATCGAGGGCAAGCCGGTCGTCCTGTTCCTGACCGGGGTCAGCATGGTCAATGCCGCCATGACCTCGCAGATGGCGCTGGACAGGTTCGACATCGAGAGCATCGTGTTCTCGGGGATCGCCGGTGGCGTCAATCCGGAACGGCATATCGGGGACGTGATCGTGCCGGCGCAGTGGGCGCAATATCTCGAGGTCATCATGGCCCGCGAAACCGGCGAGGGCGAGTTCACGCCACCGCCCTTTCTCGATGCGCCCTATCCCAATTTCGGCATGATGTTTCCGCAGGACGTCAGCGTGGCGCGCGAGGGGGCCGAGCCGGAAGACAAGTTCTGGTTCGCGGTCGACCCCGACCTGCTGAAGATTGCCGAAGGCGTGGCGGCGCAGACCAAGCTGACCGATTGCGTGGCTGAAAATGCCTGTCTGACGACACCGCCGACCATCCATGTGGGTGGCAACGGGGTCCCGGGCGCGGCCTTTGTCGACAATGCGGCCCTGCGCGACTATGCGTCGGAGAATTTTGGGGCGCAGGTGCTGGACATGGAAAGCGCTGCAGTCGCCCAGGTCGCCTATGCCAATGGCGTGCCGTTCATCGCCTTCCGCTCCCTGTCGGATCTGGCTGGTGGCGGCGAGGGGGCAAACGAGATGGGCACCTTCATGGGCCTTGCCTCGGCCAATTCGGCCGCGGTCGTTACCTCGTTCATTGCGGCGCTGCCGCAGTAATCAGCGCGCGAGCTCTCCCGAGGCCAGCATCCGCAAGGCCTCGGGGTAGATACGATGCTCCTCGACCAGGACACGTGCCGACAGCGTCTCAGATGTATCGCCCGGGAGAACGGGAACTTCGGCCTGCAGGATCGGCTCGCCCTCGTCCAGCCCGGGCGTCACGAAGTGAACGGTGCAGCCATGGGTGGTGGCGCCGTCGGCCAGCGCCCGCTCGTGCGTATGCAGTCCCTTGTACAGCGGCAGCAGCGAGGGATGGATGTTGATCATCCGGCCAGCCCAGTGGTTGACGAAGTCTTCACCCAGAATGCGCATGAAGCCGGCCAGACAGACGATGTCGGCATCCCAGCTTTCAAGCGTCTGGGTCATGACATCCTCGAACATCTCCCGGCTGGGGAACCTGCTCTGCGCCAGCGAGGCGGTCGCGATGCCGCGGGCAGCGGCGAACTGCAGACCCGGCGCGGCGGCGCGGTTGGACAGGACGCCGACGATCTCGGCCGGATAATCCGGCGCGTCGGCGGCCTCGATCAGCGCCTGCATGTTCGAGCCGCGGCCCGAAATGAGGATGGCGACGCGCTTGCGGGTCATTGGCTGTGCTCCCAGACATAATCGTAAAGGGCGAGTTCGCCGGAACCCGGACGCTCGAAGGTTGCGGCATAAGCGCGGAATTCATCGAGGCCTATGGGTGGATTCTCGCGGCCGCGGGCGGTTGTGCGCTGGTACAAGACTTCCGGCGGTGCGTCGAGAAAATGCAGGTCGACGGCGGCGCCCAGGGCACGGGCGCCTTCACGCAGCGCGTCGCGCTCCGATCGTGCCCAGGTGCCCCATTCAATGATCGCGGTACCGCCAAGCCTGATGACATCTTGTGCCTGCTGCCACTGCAGGTCTTCGATATTCTTGCGTTTGGTACTGTCCCAAAGATCGATGCCGAGAGCCTCCATCCACGCATCGGGCGAATAGACTGTCGCCTGAAGCCGGGACGCCAGCAGGTTCGCGCGCGTCGTCTTGCCGGCGCCTGGCAGGCCGCAGATGATGATCAGCCGGCCTGACCTGCTCATGCTAGAGCGCCAGATTTCCCTCGAACGTCACCGCTTCGCCGGCGCGATCGGTCAGTTTGCCAACGACGGCGGCGATCTCGCCGGCCGAGGTCAGCTGCTCGACCAGCCTGCCGGCGTCCTCTGGGGCGACTGCGACGAGCATGCCGACGCCACAGTTGAAGGTGCGCAGCATCTCATGCTGGTCGACGCCGCCGACCTTGCTCAGCCAGCCAAAGACCTTTGGCACCGTGACAGCAGCCAGATCGACATGGGCAGCCAGGTGGTCGGGCAGCACGCGGGGAATATTGTCGATGAAGCCGCCACCGGTGATATGGGCCAGCGCCTTGATGGCAAGGCCGGCCTTGAGGGCGGCGAGCAAAGGTTTGACGTAGATGCGGGTGGGCGTCAGCAGGGCTTCCGAGAGCGGGATGCCCGGGGCGAAGGGCGCATCGGCGGACCAGTCCAGCCCGGACAGGTCGACGATCTTGCGCACCAGGGAATAGCCATTGGAGTGCACGCCCGACGAGGCGATGGCCACCAGGGTGTCGCCAGCGGCGATATCGGGGCGCGGCAGCAGGGTGCCACGCTCGGCGGCGCCAACGGCAAAGCCGGCCAGGTCGTAGTCCTTGCCCGAATACATGCCGGGCATTTCGGCGGTCTCGCCCCCGATCAGGGCACAGCCGGCAATGCGGCAACCTTCGGCAATGCCGGTGACAATGGCGGTGCCCTGTTCGACATCGAGCCTGCCGGTGGCAAAATAGTCGAGGAAGAACAGCGGCTCGGCGCCCTGGACGATGATGTCGTTGACGCACATGGCCACCAGGTCCTGGCCGATAGTGGCATGATTGCCGGTATCGATGGCGATCTTGAGCTTGGTGCCGACACCATCATTGGCCGCAACCAGCACCGGATCGACAAAGCCGGCGGCCTTGAGATCGAACAATCCGCCAAAGCCGCCGATTTCACCATCGGCGCCGGGACGGCGCGTGGATCGAACGGCCGGCTTGATGGCTTCCACCAGAGCATTTCCCGCATCGATGTCGACACCGGCCTGCTTGTACGAAAGTCCGTTTGATGTCAGGTTTTGCTTGTCAGACATGGGGCCTCGGAGCTCAATGGGGAAAGCGTGCGTAATGCCGTCACCGGTAGACCAAGGCAGTTGCCAATTCCGGGGCCGGAAGTTAGACGGCCTGATAGCTTCTCCACCACAGCGACGCAAGGGCCGCACGACACCATGACGCTTAGAAATCAAGTGCTGATCTGGGTAGCGTTCCTTGGCGTGCTGATCCTGCTACTCTGGCTGTTTCGAGGCATCCTGCTGCCCTTCGTGGTCGGTGCGGCGCTGGCCTATCTGCTCAACCCGCTGGTGAACAGGCTGCAGCAATGGCATTTCAGCCGGGGCTGGGCGACGGCAGTGGTGCTGCTGAGCGTCATCATGATCGTCATCGGCGTGTTTGTCATGTTCGTGCCGCTGGTGGGGCAGCAGATCATCGGCTTGATCCAGCGACTGCCAGGCTATGTGCAGGATCTGCAGAAGCTGATCACCGAATGGTCTCCATCGATCAATGAGTGGCTGGGCCCGGAACGGGCGGCGCAGTTCCAGGCTTCGATCAATGACCTGGCGCGCCAGGCGCTGGGCTTTATCGCCACCTTGCCGGCCGAACTGGTCAATATAGGCTATACGGGCGCGGCGGTGATCGGGGTGACGGTGCTGACACCGGTCGTGGCATTCTATCTGCTGCTGGACTGGGAAGGCATGGTGCGCGGGCTGCAGGGATTGCTGCCGCGAGACCACAAGCTGGAAATCAACGGCATTCTGGGCGACATCGACGAGTCGATGGCCGGGGTGATCCGCGGGCAGGGCGGCGTGCTGCTGATCGATGCGGTGTATTATGCCACCGCGCTGAGCCTGATCGGCCTCAATTTCGGCCTGGCGGTCGGCCTGATCAGCGGCCTGCTGAGCTTTGTGCCCTTCATGGGCTTTGCCGTCGGATTCTCACTATCGATCGGGATTGCGCTGGTGCAGTTCTGGCCCAATTACTGGATGGTGGTGGCCGTCGCGGCGATCTACATGATCTGGCAGTTCATCGAGGGCAATATCCTGTACCCCAAGCTGGTGGGCTCGAGCATCAATATCAACCCGGTCTGGCTGATGTTCGCCCTGCTGGCGTTCGGCGCGCTGTTCGGCTTTGTCGGCCTGCTGCTGGCGGTGCCGCTGGCCGCCATTGTCGGCGTGCTGGTGCGCTATGGCGTGGGCAAATACAAGGCGAGCAGCCTCTACAGGGGCTACAGCACCGTGCCGGAGGTTTCCGAGCCAGCCGGTGAGATCGGTGACGCTACCAGTGCTCCCTGACGAGCCCGGCTCGACGCGGCAACTGGCGCTGGCGCTAGAGCATATACCGGCGCAGGGGGAAGCCGATTTCCTGGTGGGCGAGGGCAATTCCCTGGCGCATGGGCGGATCATGGCATTTCCGCAGTGGTCCGAGCCGGTGACGCTGCTGGTGGGGCCGGCGAAATCGGGGAAATCGCATCTGGCGCGCATCTTTGCCGATCGCAGCGGTGCACGGATGGCGGGGATCAATGATCTGGAGGCGCTGGCAACCGAGGGTGGCCGGGAGCCGATCGTGGTCGAGGACGTGGACCGGCTCGGCTATGACGAGGCGGGACTGTTTCACCTGCTCAACCAGTCGCTGCGCGAACAGCGGCCGATCCTGATGACGGCGCGCGAGGAGGTTGCGAATTGGCCGCTGACCACCGATGATGTGCGTTCGCGGGCCCGGCGGGCCACGGCCTTCACCCTTGAGCTGGCGGACGACATTCAATTGTCACAGATGTTCGTGAAGCTGTTCGGTGATCGACAACTCACTGTCGATCCCAGGATCATTGCCTATCTGGTGGCGCGCATGGAGCGCTCAACAGAAGAAGTCGTGCTTCTGGCCGATCTAATGGATAGGCTGGCACTGGCCAAGGGCAGTGCCATAACCCGCAGTATTGCCGCTGACGCACTCGACCGCCGGCGCGCCCTCCGTGGCGAGGCCAGCGGTAACCAGGACTGGGACAACGAAGCCGATGAATGACATGAGTGAGACCGCCGACATGGATGGTTCGGTCCCCGACACAGAGGCGCTGCGCAAGAGTCCGGCGCGGTTCGTCAACCGGGAGGTCAGCTGGCTGCAGTTCAACATGCGCGTGCTCGAAGAGGCCGGCAATGTGCACCATCCGCTGCTCGAGCGGCTGCGGTTCGTGTCGATCTCGGCGAACAATCTCGACGAATTCTTCATGGTGCGCGTGGCGGGCCTTAAGGGGCAGGTGCGGGCAGGGCTGGCCAAGCAGAGCGCTGATGGGCTGACGCCTGCCGAGCAGCTGGAGGAGATCGCCACGCTGGCGCAGCACCTGCAGCTCGAACAGCAGGATCACTGGCAGGAACTGCGCGAGGAGCTGTTTGCGCAGAACGTGGTGATCCACGAGCAGGACGATCTGACCGCCGACCAGGTGAGCTATCTCGAAAAGCTGTTCCGTGAAGAGATATTCCCGGTGCTGACCCCCATCGCGGTCGATCCGGCCCATCCGTTCCCGTTCATCCCCAATCTGGGCCTGGCGCTGGCTTTCGAGCTCAAGCGACCCGACAGCGATCTGCCGCTGACCGCGCTGGTGCGCATTCCGGGCAATCTGGACCGCTTCATCAACCTGCCGAGCGGGCTGACCTCGGAAGGGCGCAGCGAGGTGGTGACCATCGATACGCTGGTCAAGCAGTTCTTCCACAAGATGTTCCCCGGCCACTCGGTCGCCGGTTCGGGTGCCTTCCGGGTGATCCGGGACAGCGAAATCGAAATCGACGACGAGGCCGCCGACCTGGTGGTGGAATTTGAAACCGCCCTGCGGCAGCGCCGGCGCGGGCAGGTGATCCGGCTGGAAATAGAAAGCTCGATGCCGCGGGCGCTCAAACGCCAGATTGGCGAGCAGATGGGCGTCAAGGAGGGCGATGTGTTCGAAGTGCACGGCTTCCTTGGCCTGGCGGATGCCAGCAAGGTGTGCGACGTGGACCGGCCCGACCTCAAGTTCACGCCCTATCATGCGCGCTTCCCCGAGCGGATCCGCGACTATAATGGCGACAGCTTTGCCGCGATCCGCGCCAAGGACATCCTGGTGCACCACCCGTTCGAGAGCTTCGACGTGGTGGCGCAGTTCCTGATGCAGGCCGCGCGGGACCCCGAGGTGGTGGCGATCAAGCAGACGCTGTACCGGACTTCAGCGGACAGCCCGATCATCAAGGCGCTGGTGCTGGCGGCCGAAGCGGGCAAATCGGTCACCTGCCTGGTCGAGCTCAAGGCCAGGTTCGACGAAGAGGCCAATATCCGCTGGGCGCGCGATCTCGAACGCGCCGGGGCGCAGGTGGTGTTCGGCTTCATCGAGCTCAAGACACACGCCAAGCTCAGCCAGGTGGTGCGGCGGGAAAAGGGCAAGCTGGTCAGCTATTGCCATATCGGCACGGGCAATTATCACCCGATCACCGCCAAGATCTATACCGACCTGAGCTATTTCACGATCGATCCGTCGATCACGCGGGACGTGGCGCGGGTGTTCAACTTCATCACCGGCTATGCCCGCCCGACCGAACTGGAGAGCATTGCGGTGTCGCCGGTCAATCTGCGGCAGCAACTGCTCAACGATATCGATCACGAGATCGAGCTGGCCCGCAATGGCAGCCCGGCCAGCATCCTGCTCAAGATGAACTCGCTGGTCGATCCGCTGATCATCGACGCGCTGTATGACGCCAGCCAGGCGGGGGTCAAGATCGACCTGATCGTGCGCGGGATCTGCTGCCTGCGGCCCGGCATCCCCGGATTTTCGGACAATATAAGGGTGAAATCGGTGGTTGGCCGGTTCCTCGAGCACAGCCGCATCTACTGCTTCGGCAATGGCGAGGCGATGCCGAACCGGCGCGCCAAGGTCTATATTTCCTCGGCCGACCTGATGGGCCGCAACCTGGATGGCCGGGTCGAGGTGATGGTGCCCATTCTCAACAACACCGTGCATAAGCAAATCCTCGACAGAATTCTGGTTGCCTATCTGCGCGACAACCAGCAGAGCTGGGAAGTGCTGCCGGACGGCAGTTCGCATCGCGTGCGCGCAGGGGACGGCGAGGAACCGTTCAATGCCCATGACTACTTCATGACCAATCCATCGCTGTCGGGACGCGGCAGTGCCGGCATGGTCGAGGCAGATGAGGACTAGGCTTGAACAAGTTCTGGGGCGTTGACGCCGACCCGACCGCGCAGGGGCGCATCAAGGGCGCCAGACCCGTGGCGGTGCTCGATATCGGCTCCAACTCGGTTCGTCTGGTCGTATACGAGCGGCATGCGCGGGCGCTGACGCCGCTTTATAACGAGAAATCGGCCTGTGCGCTGGGGCGCGGGGTCGGGCAGACGGGGCGGCTGGCCGACGCCAACATGGCCCAGGCGCTCAATGCCATCAAACGGTTTGCCCTGGTGAGCCGGATGATGCGGGTGGGCAAGGTGTTCATCCTGGCGACATCGGCCGTGCGCGATGCGGCCAATCGCGAGGCGTTCGTCGACGCCGTCGAAGGGCTGATGGGCAGCCCGGTGCAGGTGCTCAGCGGCGAGCAGGAGGCCCATTATGCCGCGCTCGGTGCGGTTGCCGGCATTCTGGACTTCAGCGGCATGGTGGGCGATCTGGGCGGGGGAAGCCTGGAGCTCTCTAAGATCCTGAACGGCAGCGACACGGATGGGCAATCCTTCGAGCTCGGCGTGATCAGGCTGCAGGATGACAGCAATGGTTCGCCCAGCAAGGCTGCCGCCATCGTGCGCGAGCGGCTCAAGGACTCGGTACTGACAACGGCGGCGGAAGGCAGCTCGTTTGCTGCCATTGGCGGGACCTGGCGCGCCCTGGCCAAGCTGCACCAGATCGTACGCAAATATCCGCTGCGCATGGTTCAGCACTATGTGGTGCCGGCCGAGGAGATGATTGCCTTTTGCGGCGAGATTGTCGCGGCAAGTTCGCTCAAGGGTTATGGCGGCGCCGACCAGGTCAGCTCCTCCCGACGTGAACTGGTGCCGTTCGGGGCAGCGGTGCTGGCCGAGGTGCTGCAGGCCGGACCGTTCGAGAACGTGGTGTTCTCGGCGCTGGGCGTGCGCGAGGGCTATCTCTACGGCATGCTGGACGCGCGGGAACAAGCGATCGATCCGCTGATCCAGGGAGCCGAGGAGCTATCGGTGCTGCGGTCGCGCTCGCCGGCGCATGCCAATGATCTCATTGCCTTTTCCAGCCAGTTCCTGGCCGTCGCCGGGATGGAGGAGAGTGCCCGCGAGGCCCGGCTGCGCAGCGTTGCGTGCCTGTTGTCCGATATCGGCTGGCGGGCGCATCCGGACTATCGCGGCTCCCAGAGCATCGACGCGGTTGCCTATGGTTCGCTGAGCGGCGTGGATCATCCCGGCCGGGCGTTTCTGGCACAGGTTATCGCCATCCGCTATGAAGGCCCCAAGAGCAAGGCGGCCGCATCACTGGTCGGCCTGGGTGATGCCGAACTGACGCAGCGGGCCCGGATGATCGGCACCCTGTTCCGTGTTGCCTATCCGATGACGGCGGCGATGCCCGGCGTGCTGCCGCGCATCCGCTTTGAAGTTGTCGGCGACGTGCTCTCGCTGGTGCTGCCCACCGACCTTGCCTTCCTGGACGGCGAGCACCTGCAGAACCGCTTCGACACCTTTGCGGGTGCTGTCGGGTTCAAAACAGCCAAGATCCGCGTGCTTTAGTCTCGCTACTCGGCTGCCGCCGCCGCTTCCTCGGGTTTGATGTCGAATTCGACAATCCCCTTGCGGGTGGCAGCCAGGCCAATGCGGCCGTGCTTGATGGCCAGCGCCTTGTCGCCAAACAGCTTGCGGCGCCAGCCGCGGAGCGCGGGTACATCGGCATCGTCATCGAGCACTAGGGCGTCGACCTCGTCGGAGGTGGCAATGATGCGGGCGGCGACGCCGTTCTGTTCGGCCACAGCCTTGAGCAGCACGCGCACCAGATCGCCGACGGCGCCCTTGGGTGAGGGACCGCGATAGCGCTCGGGCATGGCGGGCAGCTCGGATTTGGGAACGGCCTCGACGACAGCGAGCAGGGCCATGATCTCGGCGGCGGCCGAACTGCGGCCAAAGCCGCGCGGCACCGCGCGCAGGCGCTCGAAGGCGTCGGGCGTCAGGGGCCGCTGCATGGCCAGCTCGAACAGGACATCATCCTTGAGCACGCGGCTGCGCGGCTGATCGCTGTCCTGGGCGCGCTGTTCGCGCCAGGCGGCCAGCTGCTTGAGCGCGGCAAGGTCGCGCGGGCGGTTGATCTTCATCTTGAGGCGTTCCCAGGCCCGATCGGGCTGGGTGACATAGGTGTCAACGCTGCGCAGGATGCTCATTTCATCATCGACCCAGCCGCCGCGCCTGGTGGCGGCAACCTGCTTGCGCAGTTCGCGGTAGATGTCGCGCAGATGGGTCACGTCGGCAATGGCATAGAGCCGCTGCTTTTCGGACAGCGGGCGCGCCGACCAGTCGGTGAACCGGCTCGACTTGTCGAGTTCAACGCTGGTGATGGATCGCACCAGATTGTCATAGGATACGCTGTCGCCAAAGCCGCAGACGCTGGCCGCGACCTGGGTGTCGTAGATGTTCTCGGGCACCTTGCCGGTGGCCTTGACGAAAATCTCGATGTCCTGCCGGGCAGCGTGGAAGACCTTGGTCACCGCCGGATTGGCCAGCAGATCGTAGAACGGGGTCAGATCAAAGCCGGGGACCAGCGGATCGATCAGCACGGCCTCATCATCGGTCGCCACCTGAACAAGGCACAGCTTGGGCCAATAGGTGGTCTCCCGGAGAAACTCGGTATCGACCGTCACAAAATCAAACTTTGCAGCGCGCTCGCAAAAAGCCGCGAGAACGTCGGTGGAAACTATCAGGTCCATGCGTGCGCCCGTCTCAAATTCGTCACGATTGTTACTAGCAGGTGCGGCAACCCCACTCCAGACCGGATTTTCCGAGCCGGGGCATGGCCTGGCCGCCGGAGCGCGCAATCGCGGTGCCGGCGGTCGTTCAACTTGACAATTGGGAACGCCCATGCGCTTTTCCGCCCCAAGATTCCGGCCTTTTTGCAGAGCATTTTGACATGACCTCACATCGCTACCGCTCGCACACTTGCGGGGCACTGACTGCCGAGGACGCGGGCAAAACCGTCCGACTGAGCGGTTGGGCCCATCGTATCCGAGACCATGGCGGGTTGCTGTTCATCGACCTGCGCGATCACTACGGCCTGACACAGGCCGTCGTGGACCCCGATTCGCCGGCATTTGCGGCGGCCGAGCAGATCCGTTCGGAATGGGTCATCCGCATTGACGGCGAGGTCAAGCTGCGTGACGCCTCGGCCGTGAACCCCAATCTGCCCACGGGCACGATCGAGGTGTTCATCCGTGAGATCGAGGTGCTCTCCGCTGCCAAGGAACTGCCGTTGCCAGTGTTCGGCGACCAGGAATATCCCGAGGACGTGCGGCTGAAGTATCGTTTCGTGGACCTGCGCCGGGAAAAGCTGCACGCCAACATCGTCAAGCGCACCAAGGTGATCACCTCGATGCGCAACCGCATGGGCGCAGCCGGGTTTGCCGAATACTCGACGCCGATCCTGACAGCCTCGTCGCCGGAAGGCGCGCGCGACTTCCTGGTGCCCAGCCGTATCCATCCCGGCAAGTTCTTCGCCTTGCCCCAGGCGCCCCAGCAGTACAAGCAATTGCTGATGGTGGCCGGCTTCGACCGCTATTTCCAGATTGCGCCATGCTTCCGCGACGAAGATCCGCGGGCCGATCGCCTGCCGGGCGAGTTCTACCAGCTCGACCTGGAAATGAGCTTTGTCACGCAGGAAGACGTGTGGGACACGATGACGCCGATCATGACCGGCATCTTCGAGGAATTCGCCGATGGCAAGCGCGTCACCAAGGACTGGCCGCGCATTCCCTATGACACGGCGATCCGCAAATACGGTTCCGACAAGCCCGATCTGCGCAACCCGATCGAGATGCAGGCCGTGACCGAGCACTTCGCCGGCTCCGGCTTCAAGGTGTTTGCCGGCCAGATCGAGGCGGACGACAAGGTCGAGGTCTGGGCCATTCCGGCCAAGAACAAGGCCGGCGCCGAGCCAATTGGCCGGGCGTTCTGCGATCGCATGAATGCCTGGGCGCAGGGCGAGGGGCAGCCGGGGCTGGGCTATATCTTCTTCAAGGAAGGGCAGGGCTCGGGCCCGATTGCCAAGAATATCGGCGAAGAACGCACTGCTGCGCTCAAGGCCCAGCTGGGCCTGGACGATGGCGATGCCGTGTTCTTCGTGTGCGGACGGCCGGGCAAGTTCTACAAGTTCGCCGGCGACGCGCGCAACAAGGTCGGCGCCGACCTCGACGTGGTCGACACCGAACAGTTTGCCCTGTGCTGGATCGTGGATTTCCCGTTCTACGAGTGGGACGAGGAAAACAAGCGTGTCGACTTCGCGCACAACCCATTCTCGATGCCGCAGGGCGGGATCGAGGCGCTCAACACCCAGGATCCGCTGACCATCAAGGCCTATCAGTATGATGCGGTCTGCAATGGCTACGAGATCGCGTCGGGCTCGATCCGTAACCAGCTGCCCGACACCATGGTCAAGGCCTTCGAGCTGACCGGCAAGAGCCGCGAGGAGGTTGAGGAGCAGTTCGGCGGCCTCTATCGCGCGTTCCAGTATGGCGCACCGCCGCATGGCGGCGCCGCGTTCGGGGTGGATCGCGTGGTGATGTTGCTGTGCGGCGTACAGAACCTGCGCGAGATCACGGCGTTCCCGATGAACCAGCAGGCCGAAGACCTGCTGATGGGCGCACCCAGCCAGGCATCGGCAGCGCAGTTGCGTGAGCTGAGCATAAGGCTGAACGTTCAGGACAAGAAATAGACCTGCCATTTGCCGAAGACTTTGGGCGGCCCCGACAATGGGGCCGCCCTTTTGCTGTCCGGCGCAGGCTGTTCGGCTGGTTTTCCGGTGTTAACCAGCGTTAATGATGCGTTAAAGACTGGTTGCTACGCATGAGGGGTATTTAGCCGTTTCGGATTCGACAATTGAAGAGCCGATACTCACATGTCCTGATGCTACTCGGCGCCATTTTGGCGTTCGCGCCTATTCTGGCCGTGGATTATGTGCTGGACTCTTACGTCCGCGTTCGCGCGAAAGACGTTTCCAATCAGTATGTTCAGAACATCGCCTCACAAATCGCCATAGGTTCTACGGACGCCATTGCGTCGCTGCGGACCATTCTGGCCGATAGCCCGTCGCTGTGTACGCCGACCTTTGTGGCCAATGTCCAGGTGGCGATCGAGACCAGTCTCAACATGAAACAGGTCCTGGTCGAGAACGCCGATGGCGTGCAGTACTGCGATGCGTTCGGGCGAAATGTGGATTACTGGCCGCTGTCCAAGGCACTGCCGGTGCCCGGGCGTCCCGAGACCATCACGCTGGTCAAGCTGGGCGACATGGATATGCCGGCGCTCAAGATCACCCAGGCGTTTGGCGAGCTGCGACGAGTATCGGCATTCGTGCCGCTGCTGGGCCAGACCAAGGGCACGCTGACCGAGGGCATCGAACCGGGCGCCATGCTGCGGGTAACGCTGACCGATGGTACCTCGATCATGACGATCGGCGATGCGTCGAGTTTTGACCGGCGGACGGAATCCGCCGAGTTCATCTACGCGCAGAGCTTTGCCGGCGAATTGCCGCTCAAGGTGGAATACGCCTTGCCCTTTGCCATGGCGCGGGGCGGCTATGCCGATCTCGACGTCAGTTTTACCATTGTGGCGTGCCTGATGAGCGCAGCGTTCCTGGTGCTGGCCCTGCACTATGTGCGGCGCTCGAAGGTGCCGGCGTTCGACCTGGAGCGCGGCATCGCCCGTGGCGAAATCAAGCCGTATTACCAGCCGGTGATCAATCTGCGGACCGGCGAACTGGTGGGCTGCGAGGTGCTGTGCCGCTGGGAAAAGAAGAACGGGGAACTGGTGCCGCCCGGCGCTTTCATCGACTATGCCGAGGTGACGGGCCTGGCCATTCCAATGACGCTGTCGCTGATGCAGCAGGTCAAGTTCGATCTCAGCGAACTCTGCGCGCTGATGCCCGACATGAAGGTGGCCATCAATCTGTTTGAGGGGCACTTCCGCGATGACAGCATCGTCGATGACGTGCAGGCGATCTTCGGCAATTCGACCGTCAATTTCCGGCAATTGGTGTTTGAGATCACCGAACGGCACCCGATGGCCAATTCCGCCGTCGCCAACAGCGTCATTGCCGGGCTGCATGCGCTGGGCTGCCGGCTGGCGATGGACGATGCGGGCACCGGGCACTCGAACCTGGCCTATCTGGGCACCCTGGGTATCGACATCATCAAGATCGACCGCATCTTCGTGGACATGATCAAGCCCGGCACCACGCAGGTACCCGTGCTCGATGGACTGATTGCCATGGCCAAGGACCTCGATTGCGAGATCGTGGCCGAGGGGGTCGAGACCGAGGCGCAGGCGCTTTATCTGCGGGCACGCGGCGTGGTGCAGGCACAGGGATTCATTTTCGCGCCGGCACTGAAGAACAGCGCCTTCAAGGAGTTGGCGATGGCGCTGCACGCCAATCAGGTCAAGCCGACCCGTATCGAAGCGGTTGTGGCCAGCGCGGCATAGAGCTGCGACTTTAGTTGCAGGGCGTGGCGGACTTACCCCCTTTTCATCGCTGGCAATTGGTGGCACGAACGGGCACGCGTACCGCTGGATAGGAGAACCAGGTGTCCACTGACGTCAACGAACAGCGGAAAGCCCTGCGCGACGCCGCGCTGCATTTTCACGAGTTTCCCAAGCCGGGCAAGCTGGAGATCCAGGCCACCAAGCCATTGGGCAACCAGCGCGACCTGGCACTGGCCTACTCCCCCGGCGTTGCAGCGCCCTGTGAAGAAATCGCGGCCAATCCCGAGACCGTGTCGAAATACACCTCGCGGCAGAACCTTGTTGCGGTGATCTCCAACGGCACGGCGGTGCTGGGGCTGGGCAATATCGGCGCGCTGGCCAGCAAGCCGGTGATGGAAGGCAAGGCGGTCCTGTTCAAGAAGTTCGCCGGCATCGATGTGTTCGACCTGGAAATCGACGAAACCGATCCGCAGAAATTCATCGATGCCGTGTCGCCGCTGTGGCCGACATTTGGTGGCATCAATCTGGAAGACATCCGCGCGCCCGATTGCTTCGAGATCGAGGAGACCTTGCGCGAGCGCATGCCGATTCCGGTGTTCCATGATGACCAGCATGGCACGGCGATCATCGTGGGCGCCGCGGTGCTCAACGGGCTCGAGCTCAAGGGCAAGAGAATAGAGGACGTGACGATCTGCGCATCGGGGGCAGGGGCCGCCGCGATTGCCTGCCTGAACGTGCTGGTGGCGCTGGGCGCCAAATACGAGAACATCTGGGTCGCCGACAAGGATGGCCTGGTCACCCACAAGCGCAACGACATCAATGACAAGTGGCGGGGGCAGTTCCGCCGGGTCAGCGATGCCACGAGCCTGGCCGAGGTCATCGAGGGCGCCGATGTGTTCCTGGGCCTGTCGGCCGCCGGGGCGCTGAAGCCGGAAATGCTTGCGAAGATGGCACCCAAGCCGCTGGTGCTGGCCCTGGCCAATCCGAACCCGGAAATCCTGCCGGAGGTGGCCAAGGCCGTGCGGCCGGATGCCATGGTATGTACCGGCCGGTCGGATTTCCCCAACCAGGTCAACAATGTCCTGTGTTTCCCGTTCATTTTCCGCGGCGCGCTCGACGTCGGGGCGACCACCATCAATGAGGAGATGAAGCTGGCGGCGGTGCGGGCGATCGCCAAGCTGGCCCATGAGCCGGGACTGGAAGTCTCGCCATCGGGAGCGCCGGCCGTCTATGGGCCCGACCACATCATCCCCAATCCCTTCGACCAGCGGCTGATCCTGCGCATTGCCCCTGCGGTGGCGCGGGCGGCGATGGAATCAGGGGTCGCCAAGAACCCGATTACCGACTGGCCGGCCTATCTCGACAGCCTGAACCGCTTTGTGTTCCGCTCGGGGCTGGTGATGAAGCCCATCATCGACCGCAGCCAGGGCCAGAACAAGCGGATCGCCTTTGCCGATGGCGAGGACGAGCGCGTGCTGCGGGCGACCCAGGTGCTGCTGGAAGAGCGGATTGCCCGGCCGATCCTGATCGGGCGCCCATCGGTGATCGAAGCCCGCATCGAGCGGTTTGGCCTGTCGCTCAAGCCGGGTCAGGATTTTGAGGTCATCAACCCCGAAGACGATCCGCGCTATCGCGACTATGTCAGCCTGTTCCACTCGCTGGTCGGACGCGACGGGGTGACGCCGGACACGGCACGGCAGGTGGTGCGCACCAATCCGACGGTGATCGGTGCGCTGGCGGTGCGGCGCGGCGAAGCCGACGGGCTGATCTGCGGGTTGCAGGGGCGGTTCATCCGCCATGTGCGGGACATCCGCTCGGTTATCGGGCTGCAGGAGGGCGTCGCCGATGTTTCGGCCCTGTCGCTGCTGCTGATGCCGCGGGGCGCGTTTTTCCTGGCGGACACCTATGTCAATATCGATCCGTCACCCGATGAAATCGTGGGCATTGCGCTGCAGGCGCGCAACCATCTCAAGCGCTTCAGTATCGAGGCCAAGGTGGCGCTGCTGAGCTATTCCAATTTCGGCTCGCGCGATGGCGACAGCGCCTACAAGATGCGCGAAGTGTACAAGAAGCTCAAGGCGATCGCCCCCGAGATGATCGTCGAGGGCGAAATGCAGGGTGACCTGGCGCTCAACCAGGAGCTGCGCGAGCGCTATGTGCCTGACTCGGTGCTGGGCGGGGAAGCCAATCTGCTGCTGTTCCCCAATCTGGATGCGGCCAATCTGTCGATGACGCTGCTCAAGGAAATGAACAATGCGCTTTCGGTGGGTCCCATTCTGATGGGACCGAAATCGCCGGCCCATATCCTGGCGCCTTCGACCACTAGTCGCGGCATCGTCAACATGGCGGCCATTGCCGCGACCGAAGCGATGGGGGCCGAGGTTTGATCCGGCACACCGTGGTGTTCACGCTCAGGCACGCTGCCGGGTCGCCGGAGGAAGCCGCATTTCTGCGCGACGCCAGGGTGCTGGCGGCCATTCCAGGGGTCGAAGACTTCGAGCAGCTGCGGCAGGTCAGTCCGAAGACGGACTTCGCCTTTGGCTTTGCCATGCGTTTTGCCGATGCGGCCGCCTATGCCGGTTACAACGCGCATGCGGACCACCAGGCCTTCGTCCGCGATCGCTGGCAGCCAGAGGTGGAGCGCTTCATGGAAATCGACTACCAGCCATTATAGGCCGCGGCAGTGACGGTTTTTCCTGACTGTTCCGGTTTGGCCATTTCTGGTTTCTGAACATGCGGGCCCGCTTTGCGATGGCGGGTGGTCAGAACTGACGGAAATGGTGCGGCGATGCGGATCTATCACAATCGGGGTGCGGACTTGTCGGGATTGCTTGCCGCCTGGATCGGCAGGCGTCCGGCCGTGGTGATCTCGGTGCTGGCAGCGTTCTGCTGGCTGGGCGTGGCGGCGACGGTGACCGAGGTGTTGTCCTGAGGGTCTCAAGCCT
>TARA_R110002124_G_scaffold126278_1_pt1 | contig 20474 bp, 22 predicted proteins | sample TARA_R110002124 | Tara Oceans TARA_R110002124 (sample SAMEA4397445) | marine metagenome | biome: Polar Biome; feature: [SRF] surface water layer (ENVO:00010504); material: water (ENVO:00002006), including particulate matter (ENVO:01000060) such as... | depth 5 m | reverse complement strand
ATCCATGTGTCGGGGGTTCGAGTCCCTCCTCCGCTACCAACATTTCCAGACATGATTGGATGTCGCTTGCGCTGGCTGAACGCCCTCGCGCCTGCGCTCCCTTGGGGATGGGGAGCGGACATCTATCACCTCTATTGCCAACACTGGCGAACAAGGGTCGACGGGCTAGCCGAGAAACGAATTCGGACGCTTGTTTGAGAGTGTTAGTATCTCGGCTCAATCAAAGGAGGACCCCATGAAAAAGCTATTTGTCATTACCAGTGTCGCGATGCTCGCAGCTTGTGGAAGCCCGGAAGCTGAACAAGAAACCGTGGCGGTTGCCGAGGTGGAGGCTCCTGCAGAAGCCATGTCGCTGCATGAGACGACCTGGACATTCGTGCAGGACGACAAGGAGATCATTGAGTCTATCGACGCGAGCGGCAATTACATTGCAAACGCCGAAGATGAGCATTTCGACCACGGCACCTACGTGCCCGTCAACGGAAAGCAGTGTTTCACTAGCGCCATGAACGACGAGGGCCAGATGTGCTGGACTACACCGGCCAATATCGAATTGGGCGAGAGCGTCGATATTACGAGCGACGGGGGCGAAAAGCTTACCGTCACTCGCGCGGATTATAAACCGTTGACCATGTAGCAAGCCTTAGGCCGCAGCTAATAGAATAGCTTGCCTCGAACTGGAACACCAATCCGAGGCCAGTTGATTCAGTGCAAGGTTGCTATGATACTGACCAGCCGCTTTCAGGATGAAAGTCGACTATACCCACCGGTCCGAATTCCAGCAGGCAATCTAGGCTGTGGATGTGGTCAGGAGCTAGATCCTTGAGTCCGTCGAAGAACCTGAAAATTCTTTGCTCACCGTCTGACAAAACATTGCTGCCCAGATAAAGCGTTGCCGCAATGTCTTTGTTGGGTGCGATCACATAGGTTTGCGAAATCATGCTGTTTTCAATCCCGAACAACTGAAGCTGCGGTACCGCTGCGATGTGCCCAACCCAGCCTATCGTTTCATTTTAGCTTGCAAGGCTTGCTGCGGCTCACGCCGAAAGGACATCGTTCAGGTTAAAGACGTATTTGGTCAAAGGATAGGCAAGCTCTGATACTCAGTTAAGCCTTTGAGAAAAGTCGTTTGGCGAGTGAATAATGCTGACGTAATTTGGATCTCCTCAGCCCATACTGGAATTTTGACCGACGTAGAAAGGGGCTTCAAACTGGCCCAGAGCGCTTGAGTTAATTCGCCCAAAACCAAGCGCATTTTTCCAATGCGCATCCGCGCGCCAAGCGAGAATATGTCGTTTCGAAATGACAGTATTTTGAATGGAACACCGCATAGTCTCAGGCGCTTGGTTTTGGCCTTCATTTACAAAATTACTGGCCAACCGCTGGCGGCTCTCGTAATAGCAGAGTTAGTCGCTGGAAGGGATCAGTTGGAAAACTTCGTGCATATACCGGTGAAACCAGGATCAGATCGTACGTTCGGTTTCTTGGTTGCTTTAGTTTTTCTGGTGATGGGGGGCTATCCCTATTTTTCCGCGGGCGGTGGCGTGCAAATTTGGTATTTGGCAACTGGCGTGGCGTTTGGGGTTATTGCCCTGCTATATCCCCGCGTTTTGCATCAACCCAATCGATATTGGGTGAAGCTCGGACTGTTGCTGGGGAAATTCATATCGCCAATTATTTTGAGTGTCATATTCTTTCTTGTGATTACTCCACTTGCCATCATTGCGCGGATATCAGGATATGATTCCCTGAAGTTGCGAAAACCGAAAACGGGGATCGAGACTTATTGGATTGAAAGAGATGTTGATGAGCGCAAGATGATCATCTTGTCTGATCAGTATTGAAAGCGTCAACATGAAAACCCTTATGGAGTTCTGGCGATTTTTGATCGGGCGCAAGAAATTTTGGCTACTGCCCGTTTTTTTGGTTCTAGCCGTTTTTGGGGCGTTGATTGTTTTGACTCAGGGGAGCGCCATCTCTCCTCTGATTTACACGATTTTTTGAGACAATGGCGTGATTTCTATCCTTGGGATCGCAGCTTTTTATCATGATTCGAGCGCGGCGCTCGTTATCGATGGAAAGATAGTTGCTGCGGCACAAGAAGAGCGTTTTTCCAGGATCAAAAATGATGCCGGCTACCCAAAGCAGGCCATTGATTATTGTCTTGCAACCGCAGGACTCACATTGAGTGACATTGATCATATCATTTTTTACGAGAAGCCGTTTCTGAAATTTGAACGTCTTTTAGATACCTATCTTGCATTCGCGCCAAAAGGTGTGAGATCGTTTGTTCTCGCGATCCCGGTGTGGATAAAAGAGAAGCTCTTTCAGAAAAATATGCTGTTACAGCAATTTGTGGAACATGATCAGAATTGGATCGACAAGGGGCAGCTAAAATTCAGCGAGCATCATTTAAGTCATTGTTCCAGCGCTTTTTATCCTTCACCCTTTGAGGAAGCTCTGATCCTAAGCATTGATGGCGTTGGCGAGCGGACAACTACTTGTGTGGCTGTCGGCCAAGGCAATAATCTGTCGATCATAAAGGAGCTTTCATTTCCGCATTCGCTGGGACTGCTTTATTCCGCATTCACGCAATATATTGGTTTTCGCGTAAATTATGATGAATATAAGGTGATGGGATTGGCTCCATATGGCGAGCCCGTTTATCATCAGATCATTTTAGACAAATTGATCGACCTCAAAGAGGATGGCAGCTTCTGGCTGGACCAAACCTATTTCGACTATGCCACCGGAACCAGTATGATCAACGACAAGTTCTGCACGTTGTTCGGTCAGCCAATTCGAGATGAAAAAGAGCCTCTTTCGCAATTCCATATGGATATCGCGCGATCAATTCAGCGAGTGGCCGAGGATATCGTGCTAATGATCGCGAGACATATGAAAGAGGAAACCCAGCGAAGACATTTGTGTTTGGCGGGCGGCGTGGCACAAAACAGCGTCATTAATGGGATTTTGGCCCACAGTGGATTGTTCGATGAAATTTGGGTGCAGCCTGCCGCAGCCGATGCCGGCGGGTCGCTAGGCGCTGCCCTAGCATATTGGTACCAAGCTTTGGGAAATACACGACAGTTGGAAACGGCTCGAGACAGTATGGGCGGTTCAGCTTTGGGGCCAGGTTTTACCCAGTCGGAAATTGAAACCCGCTTGATCGATTTAGAAGCCGTTTTTGAAGTGTTATCTGACGAAGATCTGTTCGATATTGTAGCGGAACATATTGCCGATGGTAAGGTTATAGGATGGTTTGATGGACGAACGGAATTCGGTCCCCGGGCATTGGGCAACCGGTCGATTCTTGGTGATCCCCGCTCCGAATCAATGCAAACTAAAATCAATTTGAAGGTCAAAGGCCGAGAGAGTTTCAGGCCATTTGCGCCAGCTGTGCTGGCAGAGCATTGCGCGCAGTGGTTTAAGCTCGATCAACGCAGCCCCTATATGGGCATGGTTGTTCCACTGGTGGAGTCGAAGCTTACACCGGTCGGGCGGGACGAAGACAAGTTCGGGTTCGACAAGCTCAAAATACGGCGCTCAGTTATTCCGGCGGTCACTCATGTCGACTGTACGGCTCGTGTTCAAACAGTTGACGTCGATACCCGCCCCCGTTTTCACGCATTGATTAGCGCATTCCATAAGTTGACTGAATGCCCGATGCTCCTGAACACAAGCTTTAATATGCGAGATGAACCGATCGTTTGTTCGCCTGAGGACGCCTACAGCTGCTTCGTAGCGACAAACATAGACATATTAGTGGTTGGGAATTGCTTCATCCGAAAGGTCCATTGACTTGGATCGAGCACAAGGAACTGGATATTGTCTGATATTCCGTTTACGCTGATAGCGGCGCTAAATGCATGGCTATTGGAGAAGATCCTCTTGCCGCGAATGTCCATACAGTTGTCATTGAGGTTATCGGATGAATAGAGCGCTTCTCGTTTCTACTGGAATTGGCTGCGGTGTATTATGTTCTTACTGTCCGCAGGTGGCGATCGGTCAAGCCTACAAGAAGGTCCAGGGCCCTTCCAGCATGAGCCTGGACTTATTCAAATCCTGCATCGACAAATTGCCCGACGATGTCACCGTTGACTTTACCGGTTTCTACGAACCGTTTCTCAACCCGCAATGTACCGACATGATTTTATATGCGGCAGAAAAAGGGCTGCCGGTCAGGCTGTCCACAACCGTCATGGGGCTTGAACCGGAGCAGGTTGACAGGATTAAACATATCGCTTTTGTCAAGTTTGCCGTGCACTTGCCCGACACGAAAAAGCTGACCAGGATTATCGTGGATGAGCGCTATATGGCGACCCTGTCCCGGCTGACAGAATCCGCCATTTCCAATATTGGCTATCATGTCCATGAAGGGCTGAATGGCCCTGAAGCCGTTCACGGGGAAGTTGATGCACTGTTGACCGCACGCAATATCGAGCCGGAAAACCGATGGGTCAATACTCGTGCCGGAAATATTGAACTTGATGGGCAAAGGAGTCCGGAACGGCTTGTTGGCGAGCTCGCAATTTGCCCGCGGCTTTATCACAATGTATTGTTGCCGAGCGGAGATGTCGCATTATGCTGCATGGACTGGGATTTGAAACATATGATCGGCAACTTGCTGGAGCAGAGTTATGAATCCTTATTTGAAAGTCAGGAATTCAAGACCGTAATGCGCGGTTATGCGGACGATAGCATTGATATCCTGTGTCGCGGTTGTGAAGTAGCGCGCACCAAAAAGGAGACATTGTTCCGCGAGGTGGTTTCGAACATCAAGGCGAAACGCAGCGTATCGAGCGCTTCAGAACGGGTTAATTGATGATGGGAGTTGGGAACAATAAACCGGATTGTGAAAGCTAATGTCCATATCGGGAAAATTTGCTAACGGATATAAGACAGCGGCGGTAATCGTGCTCAACACGCTATTGTTGTTGATCGTCATCAACCTTGTTCTTTTTGTGATATTCAGGACTGTCGACGAAGCGAAGATCACACCCGACACTCAATTTGCCTATTCCAAATCGGGTCATTTCTATGAAAATGGAACCGCCGTCGACAATGGCAAGCGAACGCCATCCAATTTGAATGTTTTTGATTATACAGCTTTCGAAGATAGTATGAGCGAGCTGGAAATCAGCCAGATGCTGGATGAATTTTACGACCATTCCCGAATGGGATTCGCATATCAGCCATGGAGCCAATATGGCCCAAGGCTGTTCTCCGGAAAATATCTGAACGTCGCTCTCGAGCCCAACGGACTGGCTGTACGGCGCACGATCAATTCGCCTGCGACTGGAAAAGACCAAAAAATAGTCAAAATATATGCATTCGGCGGTAGCACAACCTTCGGCAGTGGCGTTCCGGACGCGCACACTTGGCCTTCCTATCTGAGCCAGATTCTCAATGATCGTGCTCGGAACGAAAATCTGGATATCCGGGTCGAGGTGACAAATTATGGTCGGGTCGGTTTCTATCCGACTCAGGAATTGCACTTGCTCCTTGATATTTTGCGCACCGGTCAACGCCCTGAGCTTATTATTTTTCTCGAGGGGGTGAATATCGGGCGTGATGATGATACGCCAAATTTGACACCGAGCTACCACCGCATCATCAATGAGGCGCAACTGGGTTCGGATCGCCAATGGCAGTCACTGCCAATGGTGCGCCTCGCCGGTGCAATCGCCGCGCGATCCGAACCTAAAGCGACACCGGATGCAGACAGGCCCGACACGCGTGTGCAAACGGAACAATTGGTCGAGAGATTCCAACAGTTTCGCAGTAGTGTCTTGGCAATTTCCGATCTCTATGGCACCCAACCCGTGTTCTTTCTTCAACCTGACGGTCATTATAATTATCCGGACCATCTTTACGGTTCCGGAAAATCGCCAAGTTCACCGCGGGCGCGAGCGCAGAAAAAGGAATTTTACGCTGGGTTTCCAAAAGACAGCGGCTTCGTGGATTTGACCGGACTATTTGCTGAATGGGGAGATCGCAAAGCGATCATGGATGCGGCGCATTATACCCCCAATTTCTCCAAATTTGTGGCTCAGAAAATTGCCGATCGGATCAACCTTGCTGAATTGAAACCTGTTAAACAGGAGAAAGTTATTGCGACGGGTATTCCCAGAAAACAATATCCCTGACTTTTCTGGAAAACAGCGAGTTTGGATGTTTGCGTCACGAAGACGCAGGCAATGTAAACCGAAAGCCGTCGGCATTGCATTATCTTAAATTTTGCGAGACGGTGCAGTAATGATCATAGTCTTGACCCTCGGACGATCTGGTTCCTCGCTGCTCATGCAAATATTGAAAAAGCTGGATATCACGGTGGTCGGCCAGAAATTTGATGTAAAAGGCGATCCGCTATCCCAACAGATTCACGAGAAACTGAATCCGAAGGGCTATTTTGAAAAGCCTGAAATCTTCCATGGTGGTCCGTCTTCAATCGAGTTTCAGGAACTGGTGAAAAATAGCGGTCCGGATATTGCCTGCAAAATGGATGTGCGTCACTTTGTTGACGAGAAGCAATTGCCGTTCTGGATCGACGCAGCCGAAGATATTTCATCCATCCTGCTGTCCTATCGTGTGCCTTCCGAACAAGCGCGTTCCGAATATTTGGGAGACGCTGTTTCCATCCAGCATAACTGTCAAACACATGAATTCACTTTTATGACCCGGTTCCTAAGGGATTATGTTGAGACATATGGATCGTTTGATTCGGTGTTAAGCAACAGGCTTCGGATGCTGGCATCAAAAGTGGATTATGTCGCTTATTCCGACGCCCTCAACCCGGAAACTTATGTTAAGCGCTTATGTTCCATTCTGAAGCGGCAACCATCACCCGAACAATTATCTTCGGCAATTTTGAATATTTCTCCCGATCTGTTCCGTATTAAAGATTCGGACTTGAGCGAAGAAGAGCGTAATTGGGCGGTTCAATTGGGCGCGGAAAAGGTCTATTCGGAAATAGAAAAAAGCAGGGCATTGAAAATGGTTTCTTCTTCCTGAGCAGGTATTTTGGGAAATATCGAGACTGGCAATTCAGGCTGCTTCCAATCGAAAGCTTCTGTTTACATGACTTCACGTGATCAGCCTCCAAGCGGCAAGCACCCCTTTTTCGATATAGACCCTGACCGAGGACCGCGGCTTCCTTTTCCGGATTCTTTCGAGGCGGGCATGGGAACGGAACTGGTTGCCCCATTTCTCTATTCTCTGGTGCGCATGCTTCGTCCGACACGCTTGCTGGAAATTGGTTGTGGCTATACCACGCCATGGTTGATCAAGGCGCTCGAGGATAATGAAGATGTCCACATCGACTGGAACGCCGATCCTGAATATTTTCAGAAAGCTTACGATCCGGTCCTGATCTGCATCGACAATGACGATGCCGCGTCCGAAAAATCGGGCGGCGGTTCGAACGACATGTTGCAATCGGACTATGTGCGGTTTTTCCCGGCCAAGTTCGAGGGTCTGTCTGCCGAGATCAAGGACGAATATGGAGAGCTGGATTTTGTCTGGTTTGATTGCGGCGGTCCGGAGGAATATAGGCATTTTTGCGAAGAATATTTGCCGATTTGCTCGGGCTATATATTCTTTCATTTCACCTATTATCACGGTCAGCCAAACAGCAATCATGACATTATCTCGGAATTTATTTCGGCTGACAAATATCTCGGCGAAGACGGCAAAAACCTGTGGTCGCAAATCGATCTGGTCGAGCCCCACAAATATCGCCAGGGCAGCGTGACCATGTTGAAACAAAGGGATTTCAGAAAATATTCACCACAGGAAAATGGTGAGTCAGACTGACCGAGCGACCGGACAATCAGTTGATGTCGAACGAGATGCTGATGCGCTCTTTTTCGCCGGTGTGCGGAATTGTATGATGGTAGAAATGGGAAGGGAAAAGCAGCATCAAGCCATTCTGCGGTTTGATGACAATTGTTTCCGGATTCACGTCGCCGATCAAGCTTTCCGGAGGCTTCAGAAATTCGATAGCGCCGCCATTCCCGTCTTCGTCATATTCTCTTCCAACATCCACATAATATACACCGCTCAACCAGCCACCGGGATGGATATGGGGATGCTGATAGCCACCCTTTTCCAGAACAACGGCCCAGCTGGTGATGTTCAATTTTTCTGGGCGGAAGTTCATGAATTCATGTTGTCTGTTGCGTTCAAAAAAGCGCTCGGCTTCGGCCTGGAGCATGGTAATGATCGGGTCGATCAAGCGGGGAGGGAGCAAATTGTGGATCGCGGCTTGCCGGCCTTGCGCGGTTGCCGTGTTTGACGGTTCGAACAACAGCGCCGGATGTCCGTTCAGGCAATCTGACAGTTCCTGGTTGAATCGCGCCATTTCATCCGGATTGAAATGCTCGGATTGCTGGCTTTGCTGCAACAATTTTCCGTACTCGGAGATTTTCTGAGCCTTGCCGCCGCCTTTCAGAAGATTGATGATATAGGAGGTTGCTTCGCTCGATGTGGTGCGGCCAGATTGACGCACGGTATCGCTTAGTCGTTTCTCGGCCTCGTCCAAGGATCCTGCTTTAATCAACGCTTCGCAGAGCGGCAGAACGCTATATTGCGGGTCTATGTCAAAAGCCCGGCGCAGGACATGTTCCGCTTTCGCAACGTCACCACTTTCGAGAGAAAGCTTGCCAAGAAGTGTGAGCAGTCCGATGCAATCGGGATCGATGTCCAGTCCCTTGTCCACAGCCTTTTTCGCATCATCCATTTGATCATTCAAACGCAGACTCTGTGCATAGGCCGACCATGAACAGGTCTGGTCGGGTGCATATTCGACGAGCGCATATGCCAGCCTGACTATATTTTCGGTGTCATGTGCGTCCAATAAGGTAATGTCACCGAGGAGATGACACAAAGCGAGGGGCGCTATTTTTTTCTCCAGTCCCGTGAAGAAAATTGCAGTCAACGCCGCGCGCTTGTTCTCGCGATGGATATCATAGGCAATCCAATTTTCTGGCATTCGACTGATGATCCCTCCATACTATATCTCGACAAACAGTTTTTTTTGCCGTCGGCAAGCAAAAAGCGATTTGGCAATGGGAACCAGCGTTTGAGATGGACGATATAGCACAGAAAATTGTCGACGCGGGAGAGGCAGGGCTTTGGACCGGAGTTGAACGAAATCTGCTGTCTCAACTGAAACAAGATCCAGCTGATAAAGGCAGCTTCCACAAGCTTGGTTTGGTCTACCGGCAAAGTGGCCAGCTGACCAAGGCGGCTGAAATCTATGCACGATTGTCGGCGCTGGATGGGGAAGACGGCTTCGCGGATGTTTTGTGGAAAATCTGCAGCGGCAATTCGGGAAAAGATGCACGCGAATTTGGGCTGATCGAGCCGGCTCGGTTTGTCGTGCGACGTGATTTTTTGTCGACGGATGCGCGGGATGCGTTGCTTCGCTTGTTCGAGGTCAAATATCCGGAAATGGAAGAGTTGGAAGTAACTCTCGCTCATAAAAATAGCGATGCCGAATTCAAGCTAGATCGCTCAATACGGAATCAGTTCGGCGTTTATTGCAAGTCGGATCTGGAGGAAATCATCCAAGCTGATGTGATGAAATTATTTCCTGCATTCTGTGATGCGCTCAATGTTCAACCTTTTTTACCGGGCAGGCATGACTTGCGTTTGGATTACACACCAGACGGTGGATTTGGGAAAATGCATCAGGATGTCGGCTTTGGCGCGCGGCTGAGCTATCTCTATTATTTTAACAGACAGCCGAAGAAATTCCGGGGCGGTGATCTGCTTTTCTTTGATCAGAACAGGGACACGGGGCAACCCTTGCCCCATCAGTTCACCCGGATATGCCATGAGGATAATTTGCTGCTGGTTTTTCCGCCGCAATATTATCATCAGGTTACGCGCGTTGCAGCGCTTGAGCCGCCACTGGAAGCTGCAGATTCGCGTCTGTCGGTCTGCGGCTTCATTCACCCGAAAGAGGTTTGAACATGTTTCAACACTGGCGCCTATGACTGATGATATGGGGGCGGCTGCGTGATGGAAAACGGACAGATGAAAAGATATTTGGGTGCCGATCAAGATATTGAGAAACGTGTCAAAACCCATCTGTTCGTCATCGGTCCCAATCAAAGCGGGTCGACCTTTGTGACAAGGGCGATTGAACGATGTTCTGCCACCTGGAGCATGGCTCGGGAAGGCCAGCATATGCTCGGCTACCACGGTCCGGATACGCTCCATCATGACATCGCTCTCACATGGGCATCATCCTCAAAATCAGTGGACTTCATGCGGTCGCGCGCTAATTATAATTGGGGAAAGACCCGCAAGGCATGGTATTTTCAGGCCCAGGCAGCCCGCCAAGATGCGAGCATATTCGTAACCAAATCACCGCCATTTTTGTTGATTGCCGATCAATTGGCGGAACATTTCAAGCAGGTCCGCTTCCTTTTTCTCATTCGCAACCCTTATGCGGTTGTCGAGGGAATCTGCCGGCGGACCATCGAGCAGGAATCGGAGCGAGCGGAAGCATTGAGACTAGCGGCCGAGCATATTATGACCTGCTTTGAATATCAGAAGCAGAATATCGAAACCTATCGATCAACAGGGCTGTTTTTGAGCTATGAGAAGATTTGCAGCCAGCCGCTGGAATCCGGACGAAAAGTGCAGGACCTGATCCCCGAACTGACCGAACTTGATTTCAATCAGCGGATCGCCGTCAAGGGCATGTATGACGAGCTGCTCAGGAATATGAATGAAGATCATATTGGCCGGCTTGGCCCACAGGACATTCTGACGATCAATGAAGTTTTTGCGAGCAAACTGGACCTGATGCGGTTCTTTGGTTATGAATTGTTGGCCGATATTTGAAGCTACTCTCACAGAAATTCAAACCAGATGAAGCATGTTCAAAAGCCCGAAACGTTTAGCGATCTGGGAAGCTATGACGTTGAACCATTGTCGGCGATGGTAGCCTCTATTCCCGATAGTTTGTGGGCGATTGAGGACGGACGCAAGGAAAACAGCTTTGCCGTTTTTCATCATACGCAGCATATTATTTTTCGGTTTACCGAAGGGAACCACGATCCCCGGAAATTTTATTCCAACCCGATCTGGTCCGTATGGCAAAACAGGCTTCTGCCACTGATGGATGCGATTACCGATCAATATGGCCATAAGAGCTGCGAATATTCAAAAGTCATGCTGGCCCGGCTTTTAGCAGGTCAGGAGATCGACCGACATGTCGATGGGGCAGGGTCTAATCTTTTGACTCATAAAACCCATGTCCCGCTCCAAACCAATCCAGATGCACTTTTCACGATCGAAGATGACACGCGTCATCTTGCCTATGGCAATGCCTATGAAGTGAATAATATCGTCAGGCATGCAGCCGTAAATCGCGGAGCGGAACATCGCGTCCATCTGATTTTTGAACATTTTGACGCTGACGCCTCGTCAACGCGATGAGCATCAGCCATTTCTATCAAGCCTATGGGCTGACCTTCAAATCTGATCGGCCGATTGATTCCTTGCTTTCCGTTGAAGCGCAAAGCGCCCAAGTCAGCATAAATCGCGGTGTGATTGCTGATCATATCGACCAACGGATTTTTACAACCCGTCATGCCAACTGGCGGGCGGCCAAAGATGTTTTTTCACTCGATATCGAGAATGTCGCCAAATATCTGGTTCGCAATGGCAATGAAATAAGGATCGAGGCGGCACCTGGGGCGAGTGACGAGGATATCAACGCGTTCCTCATCAGTTCTGCATTTGCTGCATTGCTGCAACAACGCAGATTTCTGACGCTTCATGCGAGCGCGATTATGACGGATCACGGTTCTGTCTTGTTCGTGGGATTGTCAGGTTCCGGAAAATCCACAACCCTGGCTGCGCTTTCGGACAAGGGCTATGAAATGGTGACGGATGATATAGCTGCCCTTGCCGTTGCAGATGACGGAACGGCCGAAATCATACCCAGCTTTCCCTTTGCACGCCTGCGGGGTGATGCGATCGCTAAGCTTGGCAAATCAAAAGAAGACTATTCCAGACTCCGGAGCAAAGTCGAAAAATATATTGTCCCGATGCGCGGTTTCGACGCTGCCCCGAAACCGGTGCAACGGATTTTTCTGCTGGATATCAATGAAAAGCCGGAAATAGATGTAAAGCCATTGGGCTTCACCGACGCTTTCTACTGGCTTTCCTATTTTACCTTCCGGAAGCGGTTTTATGACGGTCTACAGCTTGGTGATTTTCATTTTCAACGGCTTTCCAAATTTGTTCATGCAACGCCCGTGCACAAGATTTATCGGCCGGATTATCCCTATATGCTCGACGAACTGATCGGCAGAATTGTCGAAGAAATAGGAGTGCCGATGGTCGATCAAAAAGCCCTGGCGATCGATTGAAGATGGCGTTTGTCTGGCTCGTTTCCTATCCAAAATCAGGCAATACATGGCTGCGTGTCTTGCTCAGCAACTATCGTCGTGAAACGCTTGGGTCGGCAAATTTGAGCGAACCGCTGGTAGGCACCCAATCGCATCTGTCCCGCCATGGTTTCGACGAGATAATGGGCTTCCCTTCCTCAGATCTTTCTGCCGAGGAACTGGCGCATTATCGCAATCAGTATAATGCGCTATTCATTCAAAAATATCCCGATACGAGTTTCACCAAAGTGCATGAAACTTATGACGGCCCATATGACGTGCCGACCGTCTTTCCTTCGGATGACCGTTGCAAGGTGATCTACCTGGCGCGGAACCCTCTGGATATTGCTCCGTCCTTTGCGCATCATGAAAATTGCAGCATAGACAAGATGATCAAGCATATGGCAGATGAAGAGGCCATGGTTGCTCATGGAGAGACAGCTTTTTCTGAACATATCGGTTCCTGGGGACGCCATGTGCGCGGTTGGACAGAGCAGGACGCGCTGCCGGTGCTGACCATCCGCTATGAAGATATGCTCACCGATCCGCTTGATGCTTTCTCCCGTATCCTAGACTTCAGCGAACTCTCGCTTGATCGAAGCAAATTGGAAAAGGCCATTAAAGCTTCCCGGTTTGACGCGTTGCAGGCGCAGGAGAGAGAAACCGGCTTTGTCGAGCGGCCCCTGGTAAGTACGCATTTCTTCAGAAATGGCCGCTCAGGAACATGGGAAGACATATTGAGCGATCAGCAGAGAGATCAGATTCTTTCCGATCATGGATCAACCATGCAATTGTTTGGATATGCATGATCATTTCCTTTGCAAATAAATATGCGTTCATCGCCATACCAAAAACCGGTTCACAGGCGGTCCGCAAACATCTGCGACCTTTTTTGCTGGAAGGTGATTGGGAGCAATCTGTCTTCGATGAGCCAAGATTATTTCCTATCCCCCGTCTCGCACAACTCGAACATGGCCATGTAAAAATAATAGAAATCCAGCCTTTTTTGCTGCCTGGCATGTGGCGCAACTTTTACAGCTTTGCCTTTGTCCGGAACCCGTTTGATCGCTTCCTATCCTTCTGTAATTTTTATAATCCGGCAGAAATGGCAAATGCCAGCGATCCGGTCGCTATAATGAAAAGGATGATCGGTGACCCGGAGATGCGTCATCATGTTCTGATGCAGCCGCAGCACCAGTTTCTGGAAGACGCAAATGGTGATCTGGCGGTTTCGTTTGTCGGTCGATATGAGCATCTGCAAAGGGATTTCGAGACGATCTGCGAGCGGCTGCAAATGCCATTGAGTAAACTTGAAATGGTCAATGTCTCGACCCGGCAACCATTGGCTCGGAGTTTCGATCGGGAACTGGAGGAAATGGTGAGAGAAACATATCGCCTGGATTTTGAAACATTTGGCTATGATATTAATGTTCCGCCGGGAATGTGAATGACCGACGATCTGCACGCGCAAAAAATAGGTCTGGCGACCGTGACATCGGAAGAGTTTCTGCCCGGAACTCTGGTGATGCTGAGCAGTTTTCTCACCCATAACAAATGGTTTCGCGGCGATATAACCATCATCCATCAAAATCTTGGCGACGCCAGTGTAAGATTGCTGACCGATTGCTTCCCAAATGTGATCATGCATCCGATCTCCGATGCCTTGGGTTTGCGCCTGGATGAGCTTGCTGAGGCGGTTCCCTGGATCGGCATCCGGAAATTGCAGTTCGGATCTCTGGAAGTTCTCTCCCTTGTCGATCAGGACCGCATCATATTCTGCGATAGTGATTTACTGTTTCTGGATTCGGTCGAGCAACTGATCGCGCTGCCCGACCCTTTGATCTGTTGTGGGGACGGGGCCTTTTATCGGGGCAATTCGCGCAGCCGGACCGATTTTTCTGAATTACCGTCGACCGCAGCCATGCGCCTCGATCTACGAGAGCCGTTCAATTCAGGATTTATGATCCTGAGCAAATCATTGCTGAGCGAAGTAAATTATCAAGCCGTTTTGTCCATGATCACAGCCGATCGCTGGCAATCCGATGCGACGGGTCATACCGACCAGATGCTCTTCAACCTGTTATTCGCGGGCCAGCAGAAACTGGTCTCTCCCGTCTATAATTATACCCTGTCGCACAGGAAGGTCATTCAGCAGAGCAGGGGCATTGCGCTACCAGATGCGAAAGTCCTGCATTTTACTGGGCCGGCCAAACCCTGGTTGCCGATGGAGGTTTTGCATCGCGCGGATGATGATCCGGCGATAATCGCGGCGTTTCAAATGTGGCATGATGGTTTTGTTGAATTTTTGACCCGTCGGAAATTGGCGACGATCCAAAGGAGCTAAGCTGTTTTGTGTGTTTCCGACTGAAAATAGATCAATCTTGCCTTCTGGTATAGGCAGCAGAAGGGCCAATGACGGACGTCTAGGGGCAAGCGCTTTAGAGCCCCGGGGCGATGCGGGACTGCGGCGATGGAAAAGCTGCGTTGAAGTCCATTGGCGAACTACTTTAGGAATACTGGGAACTGAGGACGGGATACTACTTTATATGGATCCTATTTCATCTTGGCAAATTGGCAGTAAGCTGCTAATAAATCGTTCGATTTTGGCGCTAATTGACCAGAAAGGCTGAACCGCGATGGATGACGTTAATAGAAATACAGAAGGCAAAATGGAGAGAATCTGCGATAAGAAGCTCTGGAAGCCGCTGAAATTGGAAACATTGAACGTCCCGTCTGCAACCCAAGGTGGCACGCCTATCGGTCGTATCCAGTCTCCTGAATCGTTTAATTTCTACAAACCTTCCTGATTTCAGGGCAAGCTGCTTCGCTGCGGGGCGCGAATTGGGCAATGAGATTCGCTAAATCATCTTATCTGCAGTTCAGCTGGCAGATTATATATGATCGTGCTCGCTGAGGTGCGCTTGGGGTTTTGAAAATCATAAGGGGCTGGGCGCTCGCTCGTTTCCCATTTTACCCACTACAAAAATTCAACTTTGATTGAATCCGAACCTGTTATAGAAAATGTTAGAAAAGCTTTGAATGATGGGATGGAAATGTCGGTAAATATTTCAATGGAAACAAAAATTTCGTCCGGGAAACAAATTTTGTCATCCGACATCGGCGACGAGATGGTTATGATGGATATCAATCTCGGCAAATATTTCAGTCTGAAAGGACCGTCAGGTCGCGTGTGGGAGCTCATCGACAAAGAAACCAGCGTGCAATCCATTTTTGATATATTGCTGGAAGAATATGATGTCGAAGCAGAGCAATGCCAAAAAGAGCTTTTTGCGCTGTTGCATGACATGCATGACGCTGAAATGATTGTGGCTATATAAATAGCGCAAATGGGGAGCCCAAATTCTGAAACACGGGATGCCACAGCAACTGTGTTTTGATCGATCCGCCTTGGGCACGCCAGAGGCTGTCAAACGGTTCGAGCAGGCGGGGTGTTTGCAGATTGCCAATTTCCTGCCGGAAGCTAAAATTGCAGCCTTGGCAAAAGCCACTGCCGATCTGCTCGATAGTCCCGCGTCTGAATTGCATTCGCTTCAAGTCGGAACCAGACGGCAAATGATTCCCGTTCCGGTCGACGGAGCATTTAATGACAGCAACCTTTACGCCCCGGAAGAATTGAATGAGTTTTTCTCGCTGACTTTGGGCGAGCGTTTTTTGCTGAGCTGCTTTACCTGTGTTGCGGCAAAGCCCGATGCTCCGGACCAGCATCTTCACCAGGATTTTGCCGGATTGTTTGACAGCGCGATTGATGGTTTTGCTCCCAGTTTTGCGATCAATCTGTTTGTGCCATTGGTGCCGCTCAACGCTGTTCATGGCACAACCCGAATCTGGCCCTACAGCCATCGGAAGCCTGATCGGGGCAGCGGAGCGAGCGAACATGACTGGGTCGACCCTCAACTGGAACTTGGTTCCGCCCTATTGCTTGACTATCGGGTGTTGCACGGCGGAACCGCAAATCTCTCGTCCCAGACCCGTCCCATATTGTGTCTGGCTTATTCAAGGGACTGGTTTTTGGATACGAGGAATTTTCAAGCGGTTAATCCGCTGCAAGTGGCCGCTGATCTACTGGATGAAATGGATCCGCGCCATCGGCGCCTGTTTAAGCGTGCTGAACTCTACCGCAAAACCAACCAAAATTGAATGACGAACGGGACCATTCCTGCGGGCATCCCCGATGATGCATTGTTCATTCTCAACCCGGCAATCATTTGGTTGCGCGATGAATTCGGGTCGGTCGGATTTTATCGGATACCGGGTCAATCCGCACCCGTGCGCAGGTTCACCATGCTGGAAACGGACATATTGGAACATCTTTCAACCGGCGCGACAAAAGCCGAAATTCTGAACCGGTTTGATGTTGAGCCCTCTGCCCTGACGAGATTCATGGAGAGTCTGGATATTTGGGGAGAGGGTGCCCTGCGATGGCAGAATAAGCAGGAATCGCAGGCGCTGGCGGACCACAATCGGTTGATCGCGGCTGCCAGGTTGCGCGATATTGCGATGGCAATGGCTGCCAAAGCCGATGAGAATGATCAATTTCACAAGGCACAATTGACCGACGCCCAGCGGCAGTTTGATCAGATTGAAACCACCATTTCTCACATCTTCCGAGAGCCCCATGTCGCCCTTGATGACAGAAGCTATGGGCAGGCCTTCTGCGACTGGTTGATCACAAGCGGACAGATGAAATCGTCCTGCAAGATTATCGAGATCGGCTGCGGTCTGGGCTATTTCGCCAAGGCAATCCTGGATCGGTTGGAAGCCGTATATCCTGATATTTATGACGGGCTTTCCTATACCCTGTTCGATTTGTCGCCGGAATTGCAGGCCGCGCAAAAATCCAACTGTTCCCGCCATGCAGGCAAAACGCATTTTGTCTCGGGCAATATTGAAACCCATGATTTCGAGGATCAGAGATTTGATCTGGCTCTTTCCAACGAAGTGATCGCCGATCTCAGCGTAGCGACCATATCGCTGGATAATATTCAAAGCGGTTCGCCCCAGTCTGAGGCAGAAATTATTGCGCAAGATTATCAGCTAGATTGCGTTCCAATCGCGCAAGGCAATCAACGGTTGGCGGTGATCAATTTCGGTGCGATCAAAATGCTGCAAAATGTGGACAAATGCCTGAACGAAAACGGCTACGCGGTCGTTACCGAATATGGCAGTCTTGACCAATCGCCCAAAGCCGTGAGATTTTCAAACCATGATGAATATACCGTCCATTTCGGGCAATTGGAGCAGGTTGCTCAACAACTGGGTATCTATCACAATCGCGGAACGATGGGCGATGTGATCGGATTTAACTCAAATTGTGAAACCATTCGGATGGAGAGTTTGCGCACGCTTTGCGATTGCTTGCTCCCTTATCTCGGCCGGCAGTCTTTGCCGGTTCTGGCTTATACACCAGTCTCGTTAAAAGACGCGCTGGGCGAATTGATGGACCGTATAGGCAATCTTCAATTTCTGCGTCTGGATGATCCGGCATCATTCTCACCCTTTCGTTTTGAATTGTTGTCGCTGTCGAGAGCCAGCCAGAAGGGAGCTTGACGCGGAGGGGAAAGGCGGTGGATTACTGCTCTTCAATATCTTCAATATCTTCAATATCTTCAATATCTTCGATATCTTCGATATCTTCGATATCTTCGATATCTTCGATCCCCAAAAACTCCATGGCCAGGATAATTTTACCTTTCCTGGTTCGGTTGTTAATTTTCTCTGCTTCAAGATCGTGAATGAAACGGGGCATGTCGATATAGGCGGCTTTTGGTGATTTTGTTCCCTGCCGTTTAAGCTGCTCGCCAATAGAGGCATAGGCTTCCATCATGCTCTTGATCAGCGGATCAATCCTTGCCGGGTCCGCTTTGGTTTCTTCCCAACATGCATTGTGGGGAAGCACAGGAGCCATCGCCTGCCGAAAAAAGATCCGCTTGTGGTTGTCGTCGATAAACATGTGGCCCGGAAGGGAGAGCGCAAACTCGACCACGCGTCTGTCCAATAGCGGATATGTGTATCTGATGCCGAAGCGCGCGCCATCTGCCGCCCAGGATTCAATGCGCGCGGTATTTATGCTCCATTGCAATAACTGGCAGCGGACACTCTTGCTGTTGGTCCTGCGAATGGGAGGAAAGGCAGGTAATGGCTCGACCCGTCCTTCAAACGTTTTGTTGATATAGGGCACACCTTCATCGAGCAGTTTTTGCTGTTCTTTTGACGGGGTCAGGTTCCGGTGCCGGGAAAACGGATTCAATATGTTAAGCAAAGCCTTCCAATACGGAACATCCCGCCAGGCAATATCATCCGTCATTTTTTTTAAATCGGCGTCGGAGAGAAACAGGTCGCTCAGGCCGGAGATTAAGTGCCGCACGCAGAAACGAAGCGGGTTAGCTCCGCTGGCTTTAGCAAATTTTGCAAGTTTCAACCATCGTCCGGTTAGCGCAAGCTGCTGGAAATGGCCCCGGCCGTCAAATGATGCCGCTTCGTCTCCGCCAAAGCCGGACAATATGACGGAGACGCCCATTTCCCGGGCTTCTTTTTGAACCAGCCGTTCATTATATGATGCGTTGCATAAGGGGCGCACGCGATTGTCTCGCCTCAGAACATCGCGAATATTCTGAGCCGTCTGTGTCGTAAATACGGGCTCTATATTTGCTTTTTCACAGACGGAAAAGATCCGGTCGTATTCGCTTTTTTCATAATCCGTATGATCGGAATGTGGCGGCGGGTACCAGGACAATGCGACGGGTGGTTTTCTGTTCTCCGAGCGTAATTCTTCTGCAGCAAGAATTGCCAGCGAAGAACAATCGAGGCCGCCGCTGACATGCACGCCTGTTCGTCCGTTGCGGGGTAATCGGTCGCGGATTGCCTGCTTCAACAAAGTGCGGAATTCTTCGAGACAATCATCGTGATCGCTCCATCTGCGTTCCGCGATATCCTCGGCGCGCCAATAGCGATATGTTTCGCAGGAGCCCTTGGACGCTATCAGATAATGCGCGGGTGCAATCTTCCTTATATTGGCGAAATGGGTTCTTTCATGATGCGCGAAGGCGCTGGTGAGGCTTGCTGCAATATAGGCCTCATCGGGCGCCGGATATGCAGTGGAAAGTGCGATCAGTTTCTCAATATCGTCGGCAATTATCAAAGATTGCCCGTCACGCCGATAGTAGACTGGCTGGCAACCCATGAAATCTCGGGCGGCATAGATGTGCCGCTTTTCCGGATCCCAAATTGCAAAAACGAAATCACCGAGCAACTGTTTCGCACAGTCCGTGCCGCAGTTTCGGTACAAGTGCAATATTAGCTGTGAGATCGAAATCTCGGGATCAAGCGAGAACTCGCGGGCAAGCGCATGGTGATTATCAATGCGAGCGATACAAAAAACCATTTTACACATTTCAGCGTCTTGGGAGGACTGGTCCTGATCATCCCAACGGAAATTTACCGCAGCTTCCATATTGCCGGTGTTTTTGGACACTTGCTTTGTACATCCTATAACTGTTCAGAACTGGGTACAATCATAGATATGGAATGCAAGTATCGTGGGAATGTAACTGGTATGCAACCATACCAGCCGGTCTTCGGAGACAAAGGCCATGGTTCCCGTCGGGGCGCCCAGATGGCTGCGAACACGGATATACTCATCCCCGAATGGAAGGGCGAGTTTGGGATGGGTGTGGCCTCCTCGACCATAAGGTACGGTTATACCTTTCGTGCTGCAAATGATATTACCGCTGGAGCTCAATCGCCTACCAAGGGTCGAACTCTAACAACGGTCGGCGCTATGATACAAACTCCATATTTACTATATCTCGGATCCACTTCAGATCCTTTGTCGATTAAGACTTCCCGCGGCATCGCGATGTTTCGCCCTGACGATTGCGTAGGCGAATTCGTTCATGAGGGCAGTGCTCTGACCCTTGGTTTGCCGCAAATGGGCTTCTCGCAAGCGGTGCAAGCCGGGGCGAAGACGCTCATCTTGGGGGTTGCAAGTGCAGGCGGTCTGCTCACGGACGAACTTATAGCAGATGCAGAAGCCGCGCTGAACGC
>TARA_R110002124_G_scaffold2672_3_pt1 | contig 20475 bp, 20 predicted proteins | sample TARA_R110002124 | Tara Oceans TARA_R110002124 (sample SAMEA4397445) | marine metagenome | biome: Polar Biome; feature: [SRF] surface water layer (ENVO:00010504); material: water (ENVO:00002006), including particulate matter (ENVO:01000060) such as... | depth 5 m | reverse complement strand
AGATAAAACGGTTTTTTACAGACAAAGTGATGTGCCACAAGTCACTGAATTATCTTGGTATTTAAATTGCTTTTTTCCTTTTAAACGTTTAGAATTAGCGCATGGTTTTAAAGATAAAGCAGATCGTTTAGACGATGTAAATGGAGGGTTATTTACGTACCCAATGCTTATGGCTGCTGATATTTTATTGTACGATGCAGAAATTATTCCTGTAGGTAAAGACCAAGAACAACATATAGAAATGACACGCGATGTGGCATCTCGTTTTCATGCCAAAATGGGAAGTGAAACTTTTGTATTGCCAAAAGCAGATATACAAAAAGATACGATGTTAATTCCTGGTACTGATGGTTCTAAAATGAGTAAAAGTAAAGGGAATATCATTGATATATTTTTACCTGAAAAGAAATTGCGAAAGCAAATAATGTCTATTGCAACAGATAGTACACCACTTGAAGAACCAAAAGATTGGAAAACTTGTAACTGTTTTGCTTTATATAATTTATTAGCTTCAGATGCTCAAATTTCTGAAATGAAAGCCAATTACGACCGTGGGAATTATGGCTATGGACACGCCAAACAAGCTTTATACGAATTAATTTTAGAGCGTTTTTCTGAACCAAGAGAACGTTACGATTATTATATGAATAATCTTAATGAAGTTGATGCTGCACTAGCCAAAGGAGCTGCTAAAGCGAAGGTTGTTGCTGAAGGTGTTTTGAAACGTGTTAGAACTAAACTTGGGTATTAAATTAAAATCTAAAGCCAATTGAAAATAAGGCAAAACGTTCTTGTAAATTATGCTCAAAACTTGTTGTAGATAAATCTGAAGAATTTATATTTCTATATTTTTTCTGATTTAAGAGATTATTGGCTTTAAACATATATTCTATTTTTTTATTTTTTGAGGTCAATCGAATAGATGCATCTAAAAATAAATCTCCTGAAATATCTTGTTTTAAATCTGGCTTAAAATATTGGGTATTTATATTAAAATGAAAACTATTTTTGATATACTTTACAGAAAAATCATTTTGAAAAGAAGTAAATTCGTTAGAATTACCTAAGCCTGTTTCAAAGAAATTGTTATTTACAAATACATTATTTTCAAAGTTTAAGGTGCCTTTAAAACCTGTTCTTATTTTAAATTCTACAAATAAATTTTTACTTGTATTGTCTCTTAAGCCCGAATCATTTATAATATTTTGATATTGCCTAATCGTATAATTGGAATTTAAATTTAGTGTACTTCTTAAAAAATGAAGATACTTCTCTAGTCTAAACCCAAACTGCAAATTCTTATTATTCACTGATTCTACAATTGATGTAGAAAAACTTAAATCTTCATTAATATTTAACTGAGATAAGTAACCGTATTTGCTATAATTATAATTAGCATACACATTAAATTGAAACAAATTATAAAAATCATTAACTCTAAAACCAACATCGAAAGACTGATTATTAAATAAGTTAAACGAAAAATCATTATTCAGAAATAATCTGTTATTAGTTAGTATTAGTCCAGAAAAAACATTTTGTGCGTCTGGTATTTGATTGGATAGCTTATAACCCGTATATAAATTTGAAACTTTACTTAATTTATGTTGAATAGTTAATGAAGGGTTTATAGTATAAAAGGAATTATTATAATCCGTGTCTAAATTCATATCAATTAGAGAAATATTAAAAATCTCATTTTCTATATTTGCTATAAAATTCCATTGACCTAATCTATGGTTATAATCTAAGTTTAAGTACGGTTTGGATATTCTGTAATATACATCATTTGATATATTCTGATTATTAAAAGAAATACCTTGCAAGTCTGAATTAACAAAATTTTCATCAAAATTATAGCCTAACTTAATGCCATATTCGCTTTTTTTTATTTTAGATAATAAAGACGCATTAATATCTAAGGTGTTTTTCTTAAAATCAATTTGCTGTCTAGCATTATCTAAATCAGTAGTAATATTTACATTTTGTGGTAAGTCATTAGAGGAAATTTCAATAGAAGATTGAAATACAGTAGATGTTTTAAAACGATTGGTGTATTCTATTTTATTATTAAAAAATACATCTCTGCTAGTGGTCTTATTAGAAAATAAATCTTCATTATTAAAACCGCTGGAAGCACTATTAATTTTTTGATAATCAACTTTTCCTTTAGAAGTTAATAACTCTTTTTTATTGATTTTATAGATGAGCTCGTAAGCACCTGCGTTTATTAGTGGGCTCTTAATGAAATTTTCAGCGGTGTTTATATTAATTTCTTGGTTATTAAATATAAAACGCGTGTTGGTGCTCTCGTTTCTAATTAATTTATCTTTAAAAAGATTATAATTTACTCGTAATGAAAGGTTGTCTTTGAGTTTATATAATGCGTTTAGACTCCCGAAAAAATTATTATTAACACGTACTCTATTATCTGGCAGTATGGAATTAAAACCATTATCGTTAACTAAATTAGAAGTGCGCTGAGATAGCTCTGACAATCTCGAAATATCAATGTTATTAGATACGAAATTATAAGGGCTATAATTCTCACCAATGTTATTATAACCAACAGAAGAGAAGCCTTTTGCTTTTTTTGAAACTACGAGAGCATTACCCTTTGCATATTTTTTAGAATCAACACCTAAGCCTAACTCTGTATTTCCTGAAATATCTGCTTCTCCTTTTTTTAGTTTAAGATTTAAGGCAACATTTTGAGAAGATTTTACGCCTTTTAACAATGGGTTTTCGTTATAATCTTCTATCGCTTCAATACCCTCAATAATATCTGAGCTTATGTTTTTTGTGCCTATGCCGTAATTAGAATCAAAAATATTATCATTATCCAATAACAATCTGGTAACAGTTTTTCCTTTAAATTTTACCAGACCATTTTCCCCTACTGTAATGCCTGGTAGTTTTTTAAGGATATCTTCCACAACACGCTCCGTACCATCTTTAAACTTTTCTAAATTATAAACCGTAGTGTCTTGTCTTACCGTAATAGGTCGCTTTTTTCCTTCAATATATACTTCTTCTAGTTCATCCAGACGCTCTTTAAGAGCAAAGTCTAAAATGTAAGTCTCCTTATTTGAGTCTATAATTTTTATAACTTTAACACTTTTTTTGTAACCAATAATCGATACTTCTACATAAAGTAAGTCATAATCTTTAGGTAATGTCTTTTTATAAAACCCTTTAGAATTAGTGAAGGTAAAATCTAATAATTTATTTTTATTGGATTTTATAAGAATATTTACGTTATGTAATGGTACATCTGTAAGAGAATCTTTGACAAAACCCTGAACAACACCTTGGGAATATGATATATTACTAATAATAAAAAACAAAACCATAAAAAAATTTATGGTTTTGTTTTTATTTCCATGAATACTTAACTTAGTCTTCAATTAATACTTCTATTTTCCTTTTCGGTATTGTCATTGTAACGTTGTTTTCATCAACATATGAAAGAAGTTCATCGTATTTTTTTCTATATTTTAATATGAATTCCTCCCAATTAATTGCTTTTTCTAAATTTTCGTAAGGACTTGATATATCTGTACTATTATTAATAATTTTCAGATTAACTGCATTCATTTCAAAAACTCCATCTTCAGATTTAATTTCCAAAATTGTACCAGGTAAACCAGAAAATTTCCAAGGGCCTGCATTAAAAGGAATGTCAGTAGTAAAAAAAGCTATATAAACCCTCCCTCTATATTCTAACTTGGCTTTTTGACAATCATAATTTAAAATGGTCTTTCGCTCTTCTAATAAATTCCATTTAAATATATTAGTCGAATCTTTAACCAAAAATGGCTTAATGCTAATCCTTTCAGTACTATAAAAAATTTCTTTTGAATAATCTTTGAAAATATACGGGTTAGAAGAAGTTCTTATTGAAAGAAACGTTTGACCATCATCATTGTCTTCCTCGTCAATTAAATTTTGATTATTACGATAATCCATTTCATATAATGAAAATTTATCATTTGAAATTAAGGTAGCATTAACCGAAGTCTTTGAAGGCAAACCTTCAATATGAGTAGAATGAATATAATTGATAATCAATGTTCTTTCTTCTTTCCCCTTGATTCCTAAGACAAATGTAGAAAAGCAAAGAATTGTATAAACAAAAGTTTTCATTATATATTTTTATTCAGCTGCTGCTGTCAATTCTTTCATTAATTTATTTTTCGCCATCTTACAAACAAGATTGATAGTTTCCGGTCCAGAAACTCCATTTACACAGGCAGTCGCAGATGGACCAGGTTCTCCATTAATTATTAATGTTGCTTTACAACAAACTTGAGGTAGCTCGGATTTATTGGTAATTAATTTATTACTAGTAAATGACATTAGACTAAAAGCCAATACAAATAAAACAAGAATTTTTTTCATAATATTAAATTTTAAGTTAAAAGATTAATAATTAGTTAAAATTCAATCAAAAGAACAATTGCACCAATTAAAAAAATAATATCTTTATTAAAATTTTAATAATTCTATGAGTATAGGCAGTAATATTAAAACCAAACGCGCTGGTAAAGGCTTATCACAAGAAGTTTTAGCTGAGAAATTACATGTGTCACAAGCAACACTTAGCAACATTGAAGCAGATAAATCTGTGCCAGATGTTATTCTCCTGCAACAAATTGCAGAAATTTTAGATACCAATATTAATGAATTGTTAGATGGAAAGACTGTTTTTGTGAATAACAACAATCAGAATGGTGGTGTTGGCTATGCAGAAGTAGTTAATCAATTATCAGAAAAATTAATTGAACTCTATGAGAAACAGCTTAAGGATAAAGATGCACTAATAAGAGAGTTGAAAGAAAAGTTGAAAGATTCCTAAGTTAAGATTCCTGCCTGCGCAGGAATTTAAATAACCTCAAACAACTTACCTGGCAAAGGTCGCACAACTCCTTTCAATTCCATATTTAATAATATGCCTGCAATCTTATAGGTTGGCATTTCACAGCGTAAAGCAATGACATCTAGTAACTCTTTGTCATTATCTTTTAAAAAATTATAAATGATTTTCTCATCTGGTTCTAGCTCTACAAATAACTGTTTTTGTACTGCTGGTTTTTTATCGGATTCCAGTTCCCAATTCAACATATAAGGTACATCTAAAGGGTTAGATAGTAAATGTGCTTTCTGAAATTTTATCAAATTATTACAGCCAATACTTTGGCTATCAGTTGTTCTTCCTGGTACGGCAAATACTTCTCTATTGTACGAGTTTGCAATATCTGCTGTTACTAAACTTCCACCTTTTTCGGCAGATTCTATAACTATGGTCGCTTCACTAAGTCCTGCAATGATTCTATTTCGTTTTAAAAAGTTGTTTCTATCAAATGTATCTGTACTCCAAAAATCGGTATAAAATCCACCATGATTTTCAATACCTGCTACATATTTTTTATGCACTTTAGGATAAATCTGGTTTAGTCCATGCGCTAAACAACCTATGGTTTGCAAATTGTGTTTAACTGCTGCCTTCTGTGCTGTAATATCGGTACCATAAGCAAAGCCCGAAACAATTACTGGGTTAAATTGAGATAAGGATTCAACCAACTTTTCACAAAATGCGATTCCGCTAGTTGTTATTTTTCGAGCTCCAACGATACTAATAATCCGTTGTTGTTTTAAATTGATGTTTCCGGATTGGAACAATACAATAGGACCATCAATACAATGCTTTAATTTTTCGGGATAAGTATCTTCTGTGAAATAATGAGCGATAATGTTATTGTCTTTGATGAATTTTAATTCGCTTTCTGCTTCTTCAAGATGAATTTTATCAAAAAGCCCTTCAATTGTAATGGTGCCAATGCCATCAATTTTTAAGAGCTTCGATTTTTTCTCTTTTAAGACTTCCTCAGCAGAACCACAGTGATTAATAAGCTTTTTGGCTGTTGTTGCACCAATTTTTGGAACGTGTTGCAAAGCTAAAGCGTAAATTAATTGTTGGTCTGTCATTTTAAAGTATTGATTTCAAACCTACAAGAAACTAAATTTTTCTGATGTTAATAACTAAATCATGCTAAACTTCATTCAGAATCAAAAATTTTTAACTTTGTTTCACTATGCAGTTAGAGACTTACATTAGCGATCTTTTATACCGTTACGATTGTGTAACCGTTCCTGGTTTAGGAGCCTTTTTAACCAATCGCGTTTCGGCTAAAGTCCATAAGACAACTCATACCTTTTATCCTCCTAAAAAAGTATTATCATTTAATGAGCAACTTCAAAATAATGATGGCTTATTAGCTAATTATATTTCTGAGGTCGAAAAAACACCATATTCTAAGGCTGCGGAAAAGATTTCTGAACAAGTGAAATCTATAAAATCGTTTTTAGTTGAAGGTGAAACAATTAAGTTTGAAAATATTGGTGAGTTAATTTTAAATGCTGATGGAAACATTGTGTTTGATCCTTCTTTCCATATCAATTATCTAACAGACTCTTTTGGTTTTTCTCACTTTATGTCTTCTGATATTACACGCGAGATTTATAAAGACACTGTTGAAGCAATTGAAGAAACAGCTCCAATTGCTTTTACACCAGAAAAACGCTCTAACAACAATTGGTTAAAATATGCAGCTACTGCTGTAATCATATTAGGATTAGCTGGTTTAAGTGCTGCATTTCTCTATAATAACAGTATTGAAGACCACAATCAATTAGCACAAGAAAAGGCTAATGAGCAACTTGATGCTAAGGTACAAGAAGCAACTTTTATTATTAGCAATCCATTGCCTGCCGCAACCTTATCTATAAAAAAGCAAAGTGGCAACTACCATATTGTTGCTGGTGCTTTTAGAATTGAAGCTAATTCTGATAAAAAAGTAAATCAACTTAGGGCTAAAGGTTATAAAGCTAGAAAAATTGGTGCTAATCGCTATGGTTTGCACGAAGTGGTTTACGCTAGTTTTGAAACCAGAGCAGAAGCGCAAAGCGAACTTTACAAAGTACGTCGTGAGCACAATCGGGATGCTTGGTTATTGATTAAGAAATTAGATTAACCTTTCTCTTATCCATTTATTTAAGTAAAGCACCTTATCTTTGCGCATAATTTCGAAAATTTATGCAATCAAGAACAGCATTTCAGTCTAAAACAATCGTTACTGATATAGTTTTACCAAGTGAAACTAATCCCATCAATAATTTATTTGGTGGAGAGTTGCTAGCGCGTATGGATAGAGCTGCAAGTATTTCTGCCAGACGCCACTCTAGATGTATTGTGGTAACAGCCTCTGTTAATCATGTTGCATTTAATAGGTCTGTGCCTTTAGGAAGTGTAGTTACAATTGAAGCTAAAGTATCTAGAGCGTTTAACTCTTCTATGGAAATCTATATGGATGTTTGGATTGAAGATAGAGAGTCTGGTGAATCTGTTAAAGCTAATGAAGCCATTTACACCTTTGTTGCAGTTGACGAAACTGGCCAGCCTGTAAAAGTACCAGAGCTTGTACCAGAAACTGAATTAGAAAAACAACGTTTTGATGCAGCTTTGCGTAGAAAGCAATTGAGTTTGCTTTTAGCTGGGAAAATAAAGCCAAATGAAGCTACTGAGCTTAAAGCGCTATTTGAGTAATTAACTTGTCATTCAGAAAGACATAAGGACTGAAGAATCTATATAACTGTTTGATTGTTTCTTTTGAGATTATTCGCTAGTGCTCTGAATGACACACATTATGTTTTGTCATTCAGAAGGAACACAGTGACTTAATGAACTCTCAGATATCCTCGTTTAAAAATTTCCATTTAGCATTAATTGAATTAATTAAATCCTCCTTTTTCTTTCTGCTCCAACCTTTGATTTCTTTTTCTCTTTTTATGGCATCGTCAATGTTAAAAAAATGTTCATAATATAACAGATATAAACACTTATACTTCGCAGTAAAAGCCTTTGAAAATGGCTCTGGATTATGATGAAAATGTAATCGGTCTTTAAGATTGTTTGTTACACCAGTGTACAGTACTGTTTTCGTTTTATTTGTAAGAATATAAATATAGTAGTTGTATTGCCTATAGTTTTCATAATGTAAATTATATGAATTTTAGGTGTTTATAGATTCTTCGCTAGCGCTCTGAATGACAAATCAATAACTTTATAGCTAGTATTTAGCAAGCCACAACTCAGGATTAAGCTTTTGGTCGTTTTTGTATATTCTAAAATCTAGTAATGATTCTCCAGTGGTTTTATTACTAAAAACCTCACCAATCACTTGTCCTGTTTCAATTTTATCACCAGTTTTAACATAAATTTTTGATAGATTATAATATATACTTAGGTAGTTTCCGTGTCGTATTATTATAGCGGCATTTGCGTTTTTCACAATGGTAATTGAAGATACTTTACCTTTAAAAACAGACTTAACTTCAGCCCTTTTTTCAGCAGCAATTTTAATTCCAGAATTATTAACTTCAATTGAGTTATCTGTCAATGAACGTCCTTTACCGAATTTACTTTTTATAACTCCTCTAGAAACCGGCCAGCCTAATTTACCTTTGTTGGCCTCAAAGTTTACAGCTAATTTTTTAGCTTCAGGAGTAAGTACAAACTTTCCTGTTGAGGTTGTTTTTCCTGCTTTTTTATTAGATGCAGCAATAGCTAGCTTAATTAAACGATCTATCTCCCTATCTAAGCGATCAGCTTCTTGCTTCTTCTTTTTTATTTGAGCCGAAAATTTTCCCATATCAGACTTAATTGAAGCCATCAATACTTCGCGATCCTTTAACTCTTTCTCTAGTTGTCGTTTTTCACTTCGGTTTTCTTCAATAAGCTTTTGCTTGTCTTCCTTTTGTTTAGATAATTGAATATTTAAGTCTTGAAGTTGCTTTGTTTTTGTCTTTATAGCTACACCTTGCTCTTTTTGATAATTAGCATATTGCTTAATGTATTGCAAACGTTTATAGGCTTGTTTAAAGTTATCTGAAGATAATAGAAACATCACTTTACTTTGTTCTGATTTACTTTTGTAAGATTTTACAAGCATTGCCGCATAATCATCTTTTAATTCTTGAAGCTGTGTTCTAAGGCTTGTAATTTCTTTTTGATTGCCGTTAATCTCTCTTGTTAGTAGATTAGCTTGTTCGTTAGTAATTTTAATTAAATTTTTTCTAACCCTTACTTTATAGGTAAGGTCTTCAATGAGAGTGATTACTGATTTTTTTTGCTTTTTATTAGAGAATAATAAGGCATTAAGTTCTTTAAGTTCTTTACGTTTTTGCTGAAGTTGAGCCTCCAACTCCTTTTGCTTATTGCCTTGTGCAGTAACAGCAAAGCAAGATAGTAGCAATGCAAAAACAAGTGTAATATAGAATCGCTTAGTACTCATTATTTTATAACTATTTCTTTGTATCCAGTAGGAATTTTAAACGGGAAACGAACGTCTTCATTTAAAGATACCGATTTAAATTCTATAGTAATGGCAACCTCATCTGAATCTTCAACTGCAATTATTCTTATGTTTTGAGGTAATACTTGATTCTTTACTTCTTGATAAGAGGAATAATCGATTTGAAGCATTCTTCTTTTCAACTGTTGGAATAACTGTAAACTATCCATTTTAAAATGCGACGGATTAATAAGATAAAACAACTCTAAAAGTGCATTCTGATCTTTTGGTTGCAATGCATAAGAATTTTCATTAATCTCAACTCTATAAGGTTCATCTTTGAGGTTATAAATAGCCTGACCTAAAAGAATATTCTGCACTTTCAAAAAATCTAAATCTACACCAACAAAATCAATCAATAGCTTATAGTCTCCATCAAAATATTGATTGTCTTGTTTATTATAAAAACGAACTTTATCTGGAGTTAACATCATTCGTGCTATTCCAAACGGAGCGCTTAACCAGATCACCTTATTCTTTTCCATTCTAAAATTAAACGTAAGGCCTTGTTCTTTTTCTCCTTTAATTAAGTCAATTCTAACTTTCGCGAGCATAGTTTTAAAATTAGCATCATTCTTCTGGTGCTGCTTAATGACTTGCTTAGCAGAGAGTTTATTGCTTGCTTCACCAGATGCGATGACACTTTTAGCAGACCTACAGCTAAAAGCTAATAGAACTAATACTATGCAAAATGTGGTTTTTAAGTTTTTATAGGTTTGAGGTAAATTCATGTGTGTTTTCTATTGCTTTTCATTGGTCACATGTCGTTTGCTGTTAATCATTTTTTTTATTTAAACTTTTGAAAATGCTCGTTTCATTTATTGTTGCGCTTTTATGGCTTGTGCCTTTTTAGCAAACGTTTCAGATTTAATAATATTATTTAAGGCTTTATAAGCAATACTTAATTGAGAATAAAAATCGGCTTCCATATTAGGGTTATCAATTAAAAAATCTAAACCCATTTCTAAATTATCGATTGCTTTTTTATAGTGTTCTAAATTATTATTAGCTACACCATTTACTAAATACAAAATAGGTTGTGCAGGGTATAACTCTAGAGCACTTTCACTATCATTTATAACGGCTATATAGTCTTTAATGTCTAATTGAAGTAGTAATACGTCTTTTATTAATTTAAAGTCGCTAGGGTCTTGCTTAAGCGCTTCTTTGAAATTTGAAAGTGCCTTAACCTTGTCTCCTGCTTTTAAATAATACTGACCTAAGTCACTATGGGTTTGTGCGTCTTTATTCTCGTCAACCAAAACCATAATGTTAATTAATTCAGCTTCGTGTTTAGGGTTTTTAGCCACAAAATTCACAAAATCTTTTAGAACTTTAGCTTTAGCATCTGCATTAATCTCTGGACTCGTTAATGCTATCTTTACAGAACGAATAGCAGCGTTGACTTTACCATCTTGAAGATGAAATTTATACAACGCTAAATGCACAAACTTAGAGTCTGGCTTCACTTTTAATAAGTTTTTAGCCGCTTTAAAAGCGTTTTTCCGATCTCCTGTTTGACTGTATCTATAAATGAGCTTTAAATGATTGTCTTCGTTATTGGGATTATTAGCAATGCGCTGTTCAAGATTTTCAATTCTATCGTCTGCATTGCCTGTAATACTGTAAACATCGTTACGCATCGCATCTCTAGATTCGCTAATACCTATTTCAGAATCCAACTCATCTAATAATTGTAAAGCTTGCTTGTATTTTTCTTCTCTAACATAAAGTGCTGCTAAATCTTCCTTATAATCTGGATGGAATTTTACAAGTTGTTTTATGGTTTTTATGGCATTATTAATATCGTCTTGCTGATAATAAACATCGTAGAGTTCATCCAAAAACCATTCGTTATCTGGTTGCATACTAATCGCTTTTTTTAGATTGTCTTCTGCAGCACCAAAGTTTTTGAGTTTATTATAATTCTTACCGAGTTCGAAATAGATAACTGGAAATTTACTATTTAGGTTTAAACATTTCTGAAGTGCATCTATAGCACGATCATAGTTTTCAATTCCTTTTTGTTTTAAGGCTTCAAAAAAACACTCTTGAAATTCGTCTTCTACGTTTCCTAAGTCATCATCTGGTGGTTTATTGAAATTGACTTGAGCCACAGCAAGCATTGGTACTATAAAAAGTACTAAGAAAAGTCTTATTATTTTTCTATTCAATTTCATTTAAGATGCTTCATTTTACTCTGAATGACAATTTAACTTTCAAAGATTGTTCCAAACTAAAATCAAGAGATTAGATTCGTTGAATCTTCGATTTTCAGCCTTCGTAGGAATTTTACTCAATTATTGTATAATCACCAATACTAATCTTAGTAAACTCACCATTATACTTCACATGGTTACCAATCATAGCTTCGTCTAAATTAGCGTTTTTAATAGTGCTTTGGTTTTGAATTAAGCTATTTTTAACGGTTGAGTTTTCTATGACACAAGCTTTACCTATTGAAACATATGGTCCGACCGTTGTGTTTTTTAACACAGTGCCTTCACCAATATAGCATGGCTCAATAACTGATGAGTTTTCTAAAACGACAGAATCATCAATTAATTGTTCTTCTTTATCTGCTGTTAAAAAGCCTAACATCTTAGCATTGGTCTCTAAAGTAACCGCTTTGTTTCCGCAGTCCATCCACTCGTCAACTGTACCTGTTTTAAAAACTCTTCCATCTGCCATCATACGTTTAATACCATCGTTAATCTGGTATTCGCCTCCATTCATTATGTTTTCATCTAATACTTCTTGTAGTTTTTCCTTTAATACTGCAACATCTTTAAAGTAATAAATGCCTATTACGGCTTGGTCACTAACAAAGGTTTCTGGCTTTTCAACCAACTCAACAATATTATGTTGGTCATTTAATTTTACCACTCCATAAGCTTCAGGATTTGCCACGCGTTTTGTCCAAATGACACTATCGGCAGCCGAATCTAAATCGAACTCTGCTCTAATTAATGTATCTGCATAAGCAATTACAGCAGGACCAGACAAAGATGGTTTAGCACTCATAATAGCATGCCCAGTTCCTAGTGGTTGATCTTGTCTGTAAATAGATGCTTTAGCTCCAAGTCCTTCAGCAAGTTCAGTTAAACTCTCAATAACTTCATCACCAAAAAATGCAGGATCGCCTAAAACAAAAGCAATTTCTTCAATAGGTTGCTTTAAAATTTTGGCGATATCTTTTACTAAACGGTGTACTATAGGTTGTCCCGCAACCGGAATTAAAGGTTTTGGCACGGTTAAACTATGCGGTCTAAGGCGCGAACCTCTGCCTGCCATTGGTACTATTATTTTCATATTACATGCCTGCAAAAGCAGGTATCTTTTAAAGGTTAAACTTCTTTTCTAATTTTACTATAATTCAGATTCCAATTGACACTTATACCTGACCAACTTGGATTCAAATCTTCTATTAATTCTATTTTCCAATCTCTTCTATATTATCAGGTACTCCAATTTATAAAACACCATCTTTCTTATTGCTCATTTTATAGACGTACCAATGTTTTATACAATTAATTATGAGATTCCTGCTTTCGCAAGAATTTTATTGAACGCCTGTACTCCCAAAACCACCTTCACCTCTATCAGTGTTAGATAATAACTCAACCTGTTCCCATTCAGCACGTTCATGTTTTGCGATAACTAATTGTGCAATACGTTCACCATTATTAATTGTGAAATCTTTATTTGAGAGGTTTACTAAAATTACTCCTATTTCACCTCTGTAATCTGCATCTACTGTTCCTGGTGCATTTAGTACTGTAATTCCTTTTTTTGCCGCTAACCCACTTCTTGGTCTTACTTGTGCTTCAGTACCTATTGGTAATTCTATAAATAAGCCTGTACCAACGATGGTTCTTTCTAAAGGTTTTAATATTCTAGACTCTGTTAAACTGGCACGCAGATCCATACCAGCAGATGCGATGGTTTCGTAATGCGGTAACTCGTGTCTTGATTTGTTTATTATTTTAATTTTCATGTTTTTCGATTTCTTCTTCTAATAAATTAATTATAGAGACTATTTCTTCTCTTAAAATTGGACCTTCGGTAAAAATATCAGTCATCCATGATTTTAAGTAAACCAATATATTTACATATTTATCAGACTCTATTAATTCTATATATATTTTTAAGTCTTAACTCTTCCCTTTAAGTTGGTGAATAATTTTGTTGATTTAATTTAAAATTATCAAAAACCGTTTCTGATAATATATATTTATGAAGATTTTGAATGGCGAAGTTCCTTGAGCCAATTTCTTCCTCTTTGTAATCGCTAATTAAATCCTGTACTCTATATATTTTTTCTTTTAATGAATCGTTTGATACTATCTCTATTTTTCCGGAATTAATCACAGAATTATAAATGCCTTGATATGGGTCGAAGGTGTAATTATTAGCACTAACAGCTTTTATTAAAGTCCATAAACTATCCATTGAAAGTTCTTGAGGCTTAATAGCCATAATTAATTCTATATTTTTTTTTCTTTCTAAATGAACATTATAGACTTTATCAAATTTAACAAGGTTTTGACTAAACTCTTTATGAAGGCTTTTCATTACTTTAAGCTCTTCTTTTTTTAAGGCTCTATTTTGGTTCCAGTTGTTTAATTGTAATGCAATAAGAATCCCAATAACTACCAAAAAAATCTCGCCAATAGCGTATTTTAAATACTTGCCTGTTTTGTTTTTTTCCATAAGGTCGTAGCGTATTTTACGAAATAATTTTATCATTTCAGCGTTTTAAGACCTGTTTTAGTTGGTTCTTTTCCAACACAATAACTAGCACCAAAAATACAATTAACATTGTAATTCCTATAAAATAATTGCTAGGATAATAATAAAAAGACAATACTGATAAAAAGATTGAGGTCAGCATATACAACCCTATTTTCTTGATATTATAAGGAATTGGATAATACTTTCTCCCGAAATAGTAGGATAATAACATCATTATCGCATAAGCCACAAGTGTCGCTATAGCTGAGGCTTTATAGGAGTACGATTCAATAAAAACAAAATTGATTATTAAAGTTACTATAGCTCCAACGACAGAAATATAGGCTCCAAATTTTGTTCTGTCTGTAATTTTATACCAAACAGAAAGGTTGTGATAAATACCCAAACAGAAATTTGCAATTAAAATAATTGGTACAATCCACATGGCTTCCCAATATGCTTCGCTTCTAATTATGATCGGTTTTAAGACATCGGCAAATACAACAACAGCTAGTAAAATGATTGAACCAAAAGCTACAAAGAATTCTAAAATACTGGCATAATTTTTTTGCGGATTTTTAGTCTTTGCATGACTGAAAAAATAAGGCTCAATACCCAAACGATAAGCCGTCGCAAACAAGGTCATAAACAATGCTAGCTTGTAACAAGCTGAGTACATTCCGATTTCATTATCAGCAACATCTGCTGGTAATAGTTCTTTTAGTAATATGCGATCAAAAGTTTCATTGATTGAAAAGGCAATACCTGCGATTAAAACTGGCACAGCATATTTCATCATTTGTTTCCATAAGCTTATATCGAATTTATACTTAAGCTTAGCATAGAATGAAAACATTAAAACTAAAGTGAATGCACTTGAAACCAAATTAGCAATGAATATATAGCTGACTTCGAAATTAGGTTTGTAAATACCTTCAAATACCCCTCCATTTTGAGCTAAATCTTGTAAGGATAACAGCAAGAATAAGTTTAAGCCAATATTGATAACAACATTTAATATCTTAACTATAGCATAACGCATTGGCTTTTGATTGGCGCGAAGCCAAGCGAAAGGAATAATGACTAAAGCATCTAATAGTAATATCCAAATAACTAAGTTGATGTACTTAACATCGATATTGATATAATTTGCTATTTGATTTTGAAATAGTAATGCCAATACAAAGAATACTATGGAAGATATTATTAAAGAAATTGTAGCTGTTCCGACAACAGCATCTTTATCATCCTCTTTATTAAAAAAACGAAAGAATGCGGTTTCCATCCCGTAAGCTAAAATGACATTGAATAATACAAAATATGAAAAGATTACTGAGACTTTACCATATTCTGCAGGACTAGAAAGCACCTCTGGACTTGTGTATAATGGCACTAATAAAAAACTCAACATTCTTGGTAGCACAGTAGCTAAACCATAAATAAAGGTTTGCTTAAAAAGTGATTTGAATCCGCTCAATCTAAAAGTATTGATTAAGCTCAAAAGTATTAAATTAATACTTGGTTTACTCAACGGGCTAAACAATTAATTTTACCCAAAAAACCTGTACAAATGATTGTTCTGGTCTAATTTTATTTTAATATAACCTTTCAACCTATTTTAGGATGACTCAATAACTAAAATCTTTATTAGTCGGCATGCTCATCATCTAGCGTAGCAATTACTGTAGATGATCTGGTTGTATAAATTGATGGTGGTCCATTTTCATAATAAATACCTGCTAATTCGCTAGTCTTTGAGATTTTTAAATACTTAGTCTCACCATTTTCTATATAGCTAATTGCGCACTCATTGTTTAAAAGTGTGAACGGATACTCCACGGCACTTTCTGAAATTTTAAATGTGTAATCACCTGCTTTATTCTTAAGTAATGCGGAATATCTTCCACCCTTTTCGATAAGCTTTCCTTTTAAGTTTCTAAAATAAATACTATCCAATTGAACGTTATTGGTTTTATTAACAACAGGAACATAGATATTAATACCTGTACCACCAACTTTAATGCCCGCATACCATTCTTGAAAATAAACAGGTTTAACTTTAAATGGAGTTTGTTCTTCAAAAGTCGTAGTGGCTATTTCTTTGTGACTTGCACACTGAAAAGTAGATGCAACGATAACAGCGAAAACCATGGCGTAAGTCGCCTTTTTTAGTAGTTTCATTGTAATGTAGGTTAAGATTTGGAAAGGCAATATAGATAAAAAAATCAAATGTATCGTTAATAAGTATATTTTATCGATGAAGCGCGAGCTGTCCTCTCACTAAAAGAAATAAAAAAACCCAACTCGTAAAAGTTAGGTTTTATATAATTTAAGAAATTCAATCAAGTTCTGAATGACAATTGTTAGTTATTAATGGCCTCGCTATATTAATATTTGGCCATCTCCTAATTATTAAGTGCCTCAGCACCGCCAACAATTTCTAAGATTTCGTTAGTAATAGCTGCTTGTCTTGCTTTATTGTATGTTAATTTTAGCTGATCTCTTAACTCAGTTGCATTATCAGTTGCCTTATGCATTGCCGTCATACGTGCACCATGCTCTGAAGCAAATGAGTCTCTAATACCTTTATATAATTGCGTCTTTAAAGACTTCGGAATTAAGGTCTCCACAATTTCTTGTTTTGATGGCTCAAAAATGTAATCTAAATTTACATTTGCATCACCTTCTAAAGGAACGATTGGCAAAAACTGCTCAGTTATAACTATTTGAGTTGCAGCATTTTTAAAATTGTTATAGACTAGTTCAATTTTATCGAACTCACCTTCAACAAATTTTTCCATCAACATTTCCGCAATAGCTGCGACATTATCGAAAGCTAAATCATCAAACACAGTGCTTTTATTAGCTATAACTCTGTTTTGTTTAGCAAAAGCATCATTCACTTTTTTACCAATAGCCAAAACAGAAACATTTTTATCTACATAAACGTCATTAATCAACACATTTGTTTGCTTAATAATGTTAGAATTAAATGCGCCTGCTAATCCTCTATTAGAACTAATAGGAACAATTAATACGTTCTTCACTTCACGTTGAACAGAGTACTTACTTCCAGAATCTGCATCTAACGTTGCACTTAAACTTTGAAGTAATTCAGTTAACTTATTAGCATAAGGACGCATAGCAGTAATAGCATCTTGAGCCTTTTTCAATTTAGCAGCAGACACCATTTTCATGGCACTGGTAATCTGCATCGTTGAAGAGACTGATGATATTCTATTACGTATTTCTTTTAAGTTTGCCATAGTTTCTTTTTTGTCATTCTGAATTTAATTCAGAATCTTCATTTCTGAAATTTGAGATCCTGAAACTACACTTCGACTGCGCTTAGTGTGACAATTCAGGATGACACAAAACTGTAATTATCCTCTATATTTTCCTGAAAGGTCTTTTGCTACACTTGTAAGTGTATCTATAACCTGATCAGTTAATTTACCTGCTTTTAAAGTACTAAGCACATCACTATGCTTTGCTTTTAAGAATTCTAAGAAATCTCTCTGAAATTCTTTCACTTTCTCAACAGGGACATCTCTTAATAAGTTCTTAGAACCTGCATAAATAATAGCAACCTGATCTTCTACTTTAAAAGGATCGTTTTGTGCTTGTTTTAAGATTTCAACATTACGCTTTCCTTTATTAATAACATTTAAAGTTACTGCATCTAAATCTGAACCAAACTTAGCAAATGCCTCTAATTCACGGAATTGAGCTTGATCTAATTTTAATGTTCCTGCTACTTTTTTCATAGATTTAATCTGTGCATTACCACCAACACGAGATACAGAAATACCTACGTTAATTGCAGGACGAACACCAGAGTTAAATAAATCACCATCTAAGAATATCTGACCATCTGTAATAGAAATTACATTGGTTGGGATATATGCAGAAACGTCACCTGCTTGTGTTTCAATGATTGGTAATGCGGTTAATGAACCACCACCTTTTACCAATGGCCTAAGAGAATCTGGTAAATCATTCATCTCCTTAGCAATAGAATCATCATTAATCACTTTTGCAGAACGCTCTAATAAACGAGAGTGTAAGTAAAATACATCACCAGGATATGCTTCACGCCCTGGAGGACGACGTAATAATAAAGATACCTCACGATAAGCAACTGCTTGCTTAGATAAATCGTCATAGATAATTAAAGCTGGACGACCAGTATCTCTAAAATACTCACCAATAGATGCCCCTGTAAAAGGTGCATATACTTGCATTGCAGCAGGATCTGATGCATTTGCAGCTACTATTGTAGTATAGGCTAAAGCGCCTTTTTCTTCTAAATTTTTAGCAATTAAAGCTACTGTTGAAGCCTTTTGACCTACAGCAACATATATACAATACACAGGCTCACCTGCATCGTAAAATTCTTTTTGATTAATAATGGTATCAATACAAACGGCTGTTTTGCCAGTTTGACGGTCACCAATTACCAACTCACGTTGTCCTCTACCAACTGGGATCATTGCATCAATAGCCTTAATTCCTGTTTGTAATGGTTCTGTTACTGGTTCTCTGTATATAACACCAGGTGCTTTACGCTCTAATGGCATTTCGTAAGTTTCTCCAGTTATTGGTCCTTTACCATCAATTGGGTTACCTAAAGTATCTACAACACGACCAACGATACCTTCACCCACTTTTACAGAGGCAATACGCTCAGTACGTTTTACTGTAGAACCTTCTTTAACTCCTACTGAAGTTCCTAAAAGTACAATACCTACGTTATCTTCTTCAAGGTTAAGTACGATACCCTCTGCACCACCATCGAATTCTACTAATTCGCCATATTGCACATTAGCTAATCCGTAAGCACGTACAATACCATCACCTACAGTTAATACTGTTCCAACTTCATCTAATGAAGCGCTTGCTTCGAAACCTGAAAGTTGTTGTTTTAAGATTGCTGATATTTCAGCTGGTTTTACTTCTGCCATTTTTTATTAGTCTTTAGCTTTTATCTGTTAGCCTTTAGAAAAAGCTAACCTAAAACTATAATTAATTTAATGTAAATTCTCTTTTTAATTTATCGAGCTTATTTGCAATACTAGCATTATACTGAATATCACCAACTCGTAATATGAAACCACCTAAAATGCTTTCATCTATTATATTTTCTACTTCTGCTTCTTTACCTGTAAGTTCTTTTACTTTGGCTAATACTTTAGTTTTTAAATCATCTGTTAATGACACTGCTGTTGTAACTGATGCTACTTGAGAGCCTCTCAACTGATCATATAACTGAGTATAACTAGCGGCTACATCATTTAAAAGCGCTAGTCTCTTATTAGAGATTAAAGTATCAATTAGATTCGTTGTAGCAACATTAGCATCCTTAAATACTGCTATTAGTACACTCTTTTTATCTGAAGATCTTACTACAGGACTTTGAAGCAATTGACTTAAATCTTCGCTCTGACCGATTGCACTAGTGATTGATTTCATATCACTATTTACTGCATCAGCAGATTTTTGATCTGTAGCTAGGCTTAAAACTGCTTTAGCATATCGTATTGCTGCTCTTGATCCTGACATCTATAATTAGTTTAAAGTTGCTTCACCTAACATATCTTCGACCAGCTTTAATTGCTTGTCTTTGTTAGATAATTCGTTACGAACTACTTTTTCAGCTATACTAAGAGATAAACCTGCAACATGGCTTTTTAGCTCTGCCATAGCAGCTTTCTTTTCGCTTTGAATTGCTGCTTGTGCTTGCTCAATCATTTTGCTAGCTTGCACCTGTGCTTCATCTTTAGCATCAGAAACAATCTTGTTCTTCATATCCCGTGCGTCTTTTAACATTGCCTCGCGCTCTGCACGTGCTTCTTGTAAAATACGTTCGTTGTCTGCATGAAGATTTTCCATTTCTTTACGTGCCTTTTCAGCAGAAGCTAAAGCATTTTTAATTCCTTCTTCTCTATCACTTACAGCACCTAAAATAGGTTTCCAAGCAAATTTTCTTAAGATAAAAAGTAATACTAAAAATGTAATTAACGTCCAAAAGACAAGTCCAAGTTCCGGTGTAATTAAATCCATTCTATTTTGTTTTAAATAACTTAAATTTTAAAAAATACAGAAGTAACCAACCGTTACTTCTGTACCTTAAATGTCTTACCCTTGTAAGAAAGCAACAACAACACCAAATAGTGCTACCGCTTCTACGAAGGCTGCTAAGATTAATGCAGAAGATTGAATCTTTCCGTGCATTTCAGGTTGACGAGCCATAGCTTCCATAGCAGATCCACCAATCTTACCAATACCAACACCAGCTCCAATAGCTGCTAAACCAGCTCCAATAGCC
>TARA_R110002124_G_scaffold31867_31_pt1 | contig 20518 bp, 23 predicted proteins | sample TARA_R110002124 | Tara Oceans TARA_R110002124 (sample SAMEA4397445) | marine metagenome | biome: Polar Biome; feature: [SRF] surface water layer (ENVO:00010504); material: water (ENVO:00002006), including particulate matter (ENVO:01000060) such as... | depth 5 m | reverse complement strand
GTCCCCCGGGGGGGGAAGCCAAGCCGCCAGAACTGAATGCCACGACCCCAGGGCCCTTGAAGACGGGGTCGCCCGATGCCGCAGGTCTGCCTATTTCAGGCTGTCTTCGGCTGCCAGAGGATGGACGTAATGGGACTTGTGAATGGACTTGCGCGCCTTTCCGGCGCCGCATTTCTTGCGCTGTCATTGACCGGTCCGGTCGCCGCCGAGATTCCGGTCGAACAAAGCCTTGCGATGGCCTTGAGCGCCGAACGCTCGGCGATGCGCGGCGTATCGGGCAGCCTGGTCAGCCGCGTGACGTCCCCGTTGCCTGAGAATGCCGAGATCGCGCGGTATGACGAGGATGTGCTGCTGGCGCTTCCGCAGTCCAACGACCCCGAAGTCACCTGTCTGGCTCAGGCCATTTACCACGAAGCGCGGGGCGAGGAATTGCTGGGGCAGTTTGCCGTGGCCGAGGTCATTCTGAACCGGGTCGAGCTGTCCAACTATCCGGACTCCGTGTGCGGCGTTGTCCGCCAGAACGCCAACCGCCGCAACGCCTGCCAGTTCAGCTATGCCTGTGACGGTCGCCCGGATACGATGACCGAACCGCGTGCGCGCCGCCTGGCCGGAGCGATAGCACAGGTGATGATTTCGGGCGCGCCGCGCGAACTGACGGACGGCGCGACGCATTTCCATACCACCGGCGTGAGGCCACGCTGGTCGCGCACATTCCAGCGCACCGCGCAATACGGCGCGCACCTGTTCTACCGCGAGCCCGTTCGGCTTTCGAGCAACTGATCCTGAGGCGGATCCGAAGAGCGCCCCCCAGACGCCCAACCCAATTGGGCGGTTGCAGGAAACCTGTCGCCAAACGACGCCCCGACGCCGCAACTGGAGGGTGCGCGGACAGTATGACCCTCTAGAACCCGGCGCATAATGTCCGACTGCACGAGGCGAGCATGAGCAGCGAGAGCCATCTGGCCTTTGCCCATCCCGAAGAACGCGCCGAAGCCACGGCATCCGCCGCGCCGCGCGACCGCATTTCCCTGCGCGACTACGCGGTCGAGGCCGAGATCGGTGCCTTTCAGACCGAGCGCGGGCAGACCCAGCGCCTGATGTTCAATGTGGTGGTGGAAGTGCGTCCGCAATCTTCCCCGGTGAGCGATGATGTGGACAAGATCATGTCCTATGACCGCATCACCGAAGCGATCACCGATGAACTGGCGTCAGGCCGCGTCAATCTGCTGGAAACCCTGGCCGAGCATATCGCGGAACGGATCCTGGCCGCGCCGCAGGCGATGCGCGCTTTCGTGCGGATCGAGAAGCTGGATCGCGGCCCGTTCAAACTGGGCGTGGATATCGTGCGCACCCGGGCGGCCAATCCGGTTCTGGCGGCCGGCGATGACGCGGCACTGCACCCGGTCGTGTGTTTCATCGACAATCAGGCGCTTGCCGCCGATGACCTGGAAGCCCGGCTGGACGCCTTGAAGGCGCGGGGCGCGCCGGTGGTTCTGTGCGTCGGCATGCCCGAGGGCGCGGTGGCGCAGAGCGGTGTCACGGCGGTCCAGCGGCGCATCGACCTTTTGGCAATCGAACAGAACGCCTGGCGGCTGGCGGCGCGTGATCGGCGCTGCCTGGTGGTGGACTCGCGCACCGAAATCGACTGGGCGATCCGGCAGGGGCTGATGATCGTCTGGGCGCCGTCGAAACTGGTGCTCGACGCCGCGGACGGCCCGCTGGACCGTGCGGCCAATGGTCCGGCGCTGGCGCTCTGGCTGGCGGAAACGCTGGCCGCGCGCTGCCTGGTGGTGCCGGCTGGCAGTCGCTTGTCGGCAGGAAGCCGCGTGCCGGTCGAAACATTCCCGGCCTGACCCGTTCAGCCCCTTGCCAAGCCCCGCGCGCTTGGCTTACCCGACAGGCATGAGCGTTCCTCACCCGCGTGCCCGCACCGATCTGCCCCGCCCGGATGGCGCCTTGCCGCTGGCCGGCTCGGCTCATGTGTGGTTCGAACCGGGCGTCGGCGCCGCGCCTGGATTGTCGCAACCGCGCCTGGTTTTGCCGGATCTGCCGACTGACCGCCCGCTGGTGATGGGGATCATCAATGTCACGCCGGACAGTTTCAGCGATGGCGGCACCCTGCGGAACCTGGACGAGACGCTGCGCCGGGTGCGCGCCATGGTCGATGCGGGGGCCGATATCCTGGATATCGGTGGCGAATCCACGCGCCCCGGCGCGGCCGAGGTGCCCGTGGCCGACGAAATCGCCCGCACCATTCCGGTGATCGCCGCGCTGCGGGCCGCCGGAATCACTACGCCCGTGTCCATCGATACGCGCAAGGCCCGCGTCGCCGAAGCGGCGCTGGAGGCGGGGGCGCAGATTATCAACGATGTGTCAGCCCTGACCTGGGACCCCGATCTGGCGCGACTCGCCGCCGAGGCCCGGGTGCCGGTCTGCCTGATGCACGCGCAGGGCACACCGCAGACCATGCAGGCCGATCCGCGCTATGACGATGTGCTGGCCGAAGTGTATGGCTTTCTGGCCCAGCGCATGGATGTGGCAGTTGCCGCCGGCATAGACCCCGCGCGTCTGATCGTCGATCCGGGTCTCGGCTTTGGCAAGACGCTGACCCACAATCTGACGCTGTTGCAGGGTCTTTCGCGGTTTCACGGTCTGGGGGCGCCGATCCTGCTGGGCGCGTCGCGAAAGCGATTCATCGGCACGCTGTCGGGCGTGGAAATGGCCGCCGACCGGATGCCCGGGTCGCTGGCCGTGGCGCTGATGGCGGCAGGGCAGGGGGCGCAGATCCTGCGTGTCCATGACGTGGGGGCAACGGTTCAGGCACTGGCGCTGTGGCGGGCGCTGACCGTGGTTGCATGAAAGTTTATTTCGGAGAGCGTAGATGAGCAGGAAATTCTTTGGCACCGATGGTGTGCGCGGGCAGGCCAATACCCACCCGATGACCGCTGAAATGGCACTGAAACTGGGTGCAGCGGCGGGCCGCTACTTTCGCCAGGACGGGCTGAACGGGCACCGCGTGGTGATCGGCAAGGACACGCGGCGGTCTTGCTACATGATCGAGAACGCGTTGACCGCGGGCCTGTGCTCGACCGGCATGAACGTGCTGTTGCTGGGCCCGGTGCCGACCCCCGCCGTCGGCCTTCTGACGCGCTCGATGCGGGCCGATCTGGGCATCATGATTTCCGCCAGCCACAACCCGGCGACGGACAATGGCATCAAGTTCTTTGGCCCCGACGGGTTCAAGCTGTCCGACGAGGCCGAACTGGAGATCGAGTCGATTCTGGAGGGCGAGATCGACCTGGTTCCGCCGCTGGAAATCGGGCGCGCCAAGCGCATCGACAGCGGTCTGGGCCGTTATATCGAATACGCCAAGACGACCCTTCCGCGCGGCGCCAGCCTGAAGGGCCTGAAAGTGGTGATCGACTGCGCGAACGGCGCCGCCTACAAGGCCGCGCCCGAGGTGTTGTGGGAACTGGGTGCCGAGGTGATCCCGGTAGGTGTCAGCCCTGACGGCTACAACATCAACAAGAATGTCGGCTCGACCATGCCGGGTGCCGCCGCCGAGACCGTGGTAGCGCACGGCGCGGATGTCGGTATCTGCCTGGACGGCGACGCGGACCGTGTGCTGATCCTGGACGAACACGGTCATGCCGCCGATGGCGATCAGATCATGGCGCTTCTGGCGCGCCGTTTCGCCGAGGCAGAGCGCCTGAACGACGGCACGCTGGTGGCGACGGTGATGTCCAACCTGGGGCTTGAACGCTTTCTGCAAGGCCATGGCCTGAACCTGGAGCGCACCGGCGTCGGCGACCGCTATGTTGTTGAAAAGATGCGCGAGCGGGGCCTGAACCTGGGTGGCGAGCAATCCGGCCATATCGTGATGACCGACTACGCCACCACCGGCGACGGGCTGATCGCCGGTCTGCAATTCCTGATGGCGCTGGCCGATATCGGCCAGCCGGCCAGCGCCCTGACCCGTCAGTTCGAGCCCGTGCCGCAGAAATTGCACAATGTGCGCTTTGGGCCGGGGCAAACCCCGATGGAGGCCGATCGCGTCAAGGCGGCGGTCATCGCCGCCGAACTGCGGCTGAAGGGGTGCGGGCGGCTCTTGATCCGCAAATCCGGGACCGAACCCCTGGTCCGGGTGATGGCCGAATGCGAGGACGAGGCGATGCTGGATGATATTGTCGCCGGACTGGTCGGTGAAATCGAGGCCGCGCTGTAACGGCCCGCGCGGGCGTCAGCGGCCGACCCGCCCTATTTTGGCGCGGCTGACCAGCAGACCGGCAAAGATCAACGCCAAAGCGATCAGGAATTGCGGCGGCAGCGGTTCGGCCAGGATCAGCGTGCCGAAGATCACCGACCAGATCGGGACATGGTAGTTGGTCTGGGTCAGAAAGGTCGGCCCGGCGGTGCGGATCACATGCACCAGGATCAAGGTCGCCAGCGCGGTCGGCAGCGCACCAAGATACCCGACCGACACCAGGGACCTCAGCGGCGGAAGCTGCGCGGGCAGCCCTTCGACCAGCAGCGCCACGGGCAGGATCAGAACGCTGGCGATCAGCAGTCCGGCGGTGCTGAAGGCGATCGGATCAACCGTCGGGCTGCGCCGGGTGATGATCGCGCCGATCGCATAGGACAGCGTGGCGCCGATGGCCGCCAGGCGCGCCAACGCCACCCAGTCGCCCTGCGCGGGGACCAGCGCATCGGTGCCGATCAGCACCACCACGCCCGCCAGGCCCAGCGCGAACCCGATCACGCGCGGCACCGTCAGCCGCTCGCCCGGCAACAACGCATGGGCCAGCACCAACGTGAACAGCGGGACCATGGCCATGCTGATCCCCGCGAACCCGCTGGTCACATATTGCTGCGCCCAGGACAAAAGCGAAAAGGGCAGGACGTTGCTGAACAGCGCCATGCCGGTCGCGTGCAGCCAAACCTTGCGGTCCCGTGGCAGCGGCAACCGGCGCCACAGGCACAGCACCGACAGAATAAGGGCCGCAAGCACGATGCGCCCGGTGGCGACGCCAAACGGCCCGATGCCGTCCAGCGCGATCTGCACCGTCAGAAACGATCCACCCCAGATCACGCCCAGCGCGAAGATCTCGATCCAGTTGATCGGGGTCGGACGGGACGGCGCGTCAATGGCGGTCATGGTGGAAAGACCCTCGGGGCATCGGTCCGGGCTGGTTCGCACGGATGGTGACCCTGCGCAAGGCTGGGTGGCCTCCCCCCTCGCCAACACGGGTTTGGCGTGGCATTGTCGGGTCTGGAACACGCGGAGCACCATGGCAATGCCGGACGGCGGCAGCACATCCTCGGAGCTTGATATCGCCGGGATCGCCGCAGACATGCGGTTGCGTGCGGCGGCGTTCATCGTCACGCTTTATGGCGACGCCGTCGCGCCGCGCGGCGGCGAGGTCTGGATCGGCACCATCATCGAAACCTGCGCGCGGGTCGGCATTTCGGAAACCCTGGTGCGCACGGCCGTATCGCGCCTTGTTGCCGCGCGGCAGCTGGAGGGGCGGCGGCGCGGGCGGCGCAGCTTCTATCGCCTGACCGACGGCGCGCGCACTGATTTTGACGTGGCGGCGGCGCTGATCTACGGGCCGCCCGATAACTGCGACTGGCGCTTCACCTGGCTGGGCGAGGGGCAGGACGATACGATGGCGCGGCTGGAACAACTGGGGCATGTGCGTCTGCGTCCGGGTATGACGGTCGGACCGGCACGCGGGCCGGTGCCCGCCGGCATGGTGGTGTTCGACGCTGCGCCTGAGGGGGCAGAGGCCCGACTGGCGGAAATGGCGCAGGATTTGTGGACGCTGGAGCCGCACGCGCAGGCCTATCGCGCGCTGATCGACCGGTTTCATCCGGCCCTGGCGCAGGTCGATCATCTGGGCGAGGCGCAAGCGCTGTCTCTGCGCCTGTTGCTGGTGCACGCATGGCGGCAAGCCTTGCTGCGTGACCCCCGCCTTCCCGCAAAGGCCTTGCCGGATGACTGGCCTGGTCACGCAGCGCGCAATATGTTCGCGGCGCTTTATGCGGCGCTGTGTCCGAAGGCCGAATCACATATCGCGCAGCACTTTCAGGGTTGCGACGGCGTCCTGACCCCGACTCTGCCCAATCTCATCCGCCGTCGGCTTGAAACCTTGAAAAAACCGGGGATTTCGCAATGAATCCAAGGAAAGCGCAGTCGACGATCGCCGCCAAAACATCACACGTATAGCGAAAATTTTGATTGATTTGTGATGCTTTGGGTTTTATATAGTGACCGAACGGTCAGGGAATGCCGATGCCATGCACCACCCCTGCATCGTCCAGAATGGGAGGCCGAACCGAATGTATGCACAGATGGTCAAGTCCGAGGCGACGAATGACGATCCCGAAAAGCTGGCCGCTTTTCAGGCGCGCATCGACGCGGGCGAAAAGATCGAGCCCAAGGACTGGATGCCCGAGGGCTATCGCAAGACTCTGATCCGCCAGATCGGCCAGCACGCCCATTCAGAGATCGTCGGACAATTGCCCGAGGGCAACTGGATCACCCGTGCGCCGACGCTGGAGCGCAAGGCGATCCTGCTGGCCAAGGTGCAGGACGAAGCCGGGCATGGCCTGTATCTGTATTGCGCCGCCGAAACGCTGGGCGTGAGCCGCGATGACCTGACCGAGCAATTGCTGTCCGGCCGCATGAAATATTCCTCCATCTTCAACTATCCGACCTTGAACTGGGCCGATATTGGCGCGGTCGGCTGGCTGGTTGATGGCGCGGCGATCATGAACCAGGTGCCGCTGCAACGCACCAGCTTCGGCCCCTACAGCCGCGCAATGATCCGCATCTGCAAGGAGGAATCGTTCCACCAGCGGCAGGGCTACGACCTGATCCGGGTGATGGCGCAGGGTTCGGACGAGCAAAGGGCGATGGCGCAGGATGCCTTGAACCGCTTCTGGTATCCGTCGCTGATGATGTTCGGCCCGTCCGACAAGGACAGCGTGCATTCCACGCAGTCGATGGCGTGGAAGATCAAGATCAACACCAATGACGAGCTGCGCCAGAAATTCGTCGATCAGACGGTGCCGCAGGCGCATTACCTGGGCCTGACGATCCCGGACGAGGGGTTGGTGTGGAACGAGGCCAAGGGCGGCTGGGATTTCAGCGAACCCGACTGGTCGGAATTCTACGAGGTGCTCAAGGGTAACGGGCCGTGCAACACCGACCGGATGGAGGCGCGGCAAAAGGCCTGGGCCGACGGTCAGTGGTTCCGCGACGGACTGATGGCGCATGCCAACAAAGCGGCCGCCCGGCGCAAGGCCGCGAAGGTCGCGGCCGAATAAGGACCGGGGCAGGGGGCGTTGCCCCCTCTTCGGACCCGCCTACGGCGGGACCGAATTCACCCCCAGGATACTTGGGGACAGATGATGAGGGGATGTGTCATGTCAAACGAATGGCCGCTTTGGGAAGTGTTTATCCGGGGTCAGCATGGCCTCAATCACCGGCATGTCGGCAGCCTGCACGCGCCCGACGCCGAGCTGGCCATGCGCCACGCGCGCGACGTCTACACGCGGCGCAATGAAGGGGTCAGCATCTGGGTTGTGCCCTCGTCCGAAATCACCGCGTCGGCCCCGTCCGACAAGGGGCCGCTGTTCGAGCCGTCGAATGCCAAGGTCTACCGGCACCCGACATTTTACGACATTCCCGATGAAGTGGGGCATATGTGATGGCCCCCGCAATGTCTGACATCATGACGCCTGATGCGGCGGAGCTGGCCAAGGATGCACCGGGCGAGGGGCGCGCGCCGCTGGCCGAGGGCACGGCGGAGCACGACTTGTTCATCGGCCTGACAAGACTGGGCGATAACACGTTGATATTGGGGCACCGTGTGTCCGAATGGTGCGGTCATTCGCCGGTCCTGGAAGAGGATATCGCCCTGGCCAACATGGCGCTGGACCTGATCGGCCAGACGCAGTTGTGGCTGGGCCTTGCGGGCGAGGTTGAAGGCGCGGGGCGCGACGCGGATGCGCTGGCCTTTCGCCGCGATGCCTGGGACTTTCGCAACATCCTGCTGGTCGAGCGCCCGAACGGCGATTTCGGCCAGACGCTGATGCGGCAATTCCTGTTCGATGCCTGGCACGCGCCGATGCTGACGGCGCTGGAGGGATCGTCTGACGATCGCATTGCCGACATCGCGCGCAAGGCGGGCAAGGAAGTGGCCTATCATATCGAGCGCTCGGCCGATCTGGTGATCCGGCTGGGCGACGGGACCGAGGAGAGCCGCGCGCGCATGCAAACGGCGCTGGACACACTCTGGCCCTATGTCGGCGAGATGTTCATCGGGGATGTCACCGATGCGCGCCTGGCCAGCGCCGGGATCATGCCCGCGCCGGAAAGCCTGCGCAGCGCGTGGGACGCGAGCGTCGATCAGGTGCTGGCCGAGGCCACGCTGACACGACCCGAGAGCACCTTTGCCCACAAGGGCGGCAGGCAGGGCCGGCATACCGAGCATATGGGGCATCTGCTGGCCCCGATGCAGTGGCTGCAACGCGCCTATCCCGGCGCCCGGTGGTAATGGGATGGTGGCCGGTGTCGATCAGGTCTGGGCGTGGTTGGGCGAAGTTCCGGACCCGGAAATCCCGGTCATCAGCCTGACCGACCTGGGGATCATCCGGGGTGTCGCCTATCAGGGCGATACGCTGGTGGTGACCGTCACGCCGACCTATTCCGGTTGCCCGGCTACCAGTGTCATCAATTTCGAGATCGCCAAGAAGCTGCGCGACAACGGCGTCAGCGATCTGCGGCTCGAACGGCAACTGTCGCCGCCCTGGACGACCGACTGGATAACGCCCGAGGCGCGCGCCGCGTTGAAAGCCTATGGCATTGCCCCGCCGATTGACGGCACCGCCGCCGACGGGGTGATTGCCGGGCGCATCGCGCGCCTGTCGGGCGACAACCTTCGGGTGGAATGCCCGCGCTGCGGATCGACAGCGACCGAAAAGGTCAGCCAGTTCGGTTCAACCCCGTGCAAGGCCAGTTACCGCTGCACCGACTGCCTTGAACCCTTCGACTATTTCAAATGTATCTGAGGCACCCATGGCCCGTTTCCTGCCCCTTGAAGTGACCGATGTTCGCCAGGACACCCGCGATGCGGTGGTCGTCACCCTGCGCCCGCGCGATCAGGATGCCGCGCAGTTCGCCTTCACGCAAGGTCAGTATCTGACCTTCCGCCGCGCGTTCCACGGCGAGGAACTGCGCCGCTCGTATTCGATCTGCGCCGGCCTGGACGAGGGACTGTTAAAGGTTGGCATCAAGCGCGTGGATGGCGGCGCCTTCAGCACCTGGGCCAATGAAAACCTGTCGCCCGGCGAGGTGCTGGAAGCCATGCCGCCGATGGGCAATTTCCACCTGCCGCTGGATGGGACCAAATCCCGCCACTATCTGGGATTCGCTGGCGGATCCGGGATCACGCCGGTTCTGTCGATCCTGAAAACCGTCCTCGCACGGGAGCCGAAATCGCGCTTCACGCTGGTTTATGCCAACCGGCAGGTCAGTTCGATCATGTTCCGCGAGGACCTGGAGGATCTCAAGAACACCTATCTGGGGCGCCTGTCCGTGCTGCATGTGCTGGAAGCCGAGGCGCAGGATATCGACCTGTTCACCGGGCTGGTGGATGCCGACAAGATGAACGCGCTGTTCGCCAATTGGGTGGACGCCGGCGATGTGGACGCGGCGTTTATTTGTGGACCCGAGCCGATGATGCTGACCATCGCGCGCAGCCTGAAGGAGCACGGGCTGAGCGACGACCGGATCAAGTTCGAACTGTTCGCCAGCGGTCAGCCGGGACGCGCCGCGCACAAGGCCGTCAGCAAGACCGCCGACAGCGGCGAGGCCTGCGATGCCACCGTCACGCTGGACGGGACGACGCGCGCCTTTCGCATGCCCAAGACCGGTGAAAGCCTGCTGGACGCGGCGCTGGCCAACAATCTGGACGCGCCCTATGCCTGCAAGGCCGGGGTCTGTTCGACCTGCCGGGCCAAGGTGCTGGAAGGCGAGGTGGAGATGCACACCAACCATGCGCTGGAAGACTACGAGGTGCGGCAAGGCTATGTGCTGACCTGCCAATGCTACCCGCTCAGCGACCGAGTGGTCGTCAGCTACGATCAGTAAGGGACCCTTGCGATGACCGACATGTCGATTGATGACTATCTTGCTCATGGGGGCAAGCTGACCTCGCCGGGCAATGTGCCCGCGCGCTACCGTGGTGAGTTGTTGCGCCTGATGGCCTCGTTCGTGGACAGCGAACTGGCGGCTTCGGCCGGGTTCGCGGACACGATCAACGACGCGCCGGGCATCAAGAGTCGCATCGCCGCCGCGCGAATCGTGCTGGAAAAGGCCGATCATGCTGAAAAAGTGCTCAAGCTGATGGCCGAGTTCGGGGTCGATACTGCCCGTTACGAGGGGGTGCATCCCTGGGCCGCGCGTGTGAGCCGGGATGCCGATCTGGGCGCGACGCGGCAGGGTGGCGACATGCGCCTGTCGGTGTTTCATTACCCGTTGCAGGGCTGGGTGGATGCCGTGGTGATGAATGTCATGCAGGGCTTGGCGGCCAAGGTGCAGATCGGTGAGATGGCGCAGGTCAGCTACCAGCCGCTGGCCGAAGTGTTTCGCGCCATCGCGCCCGTCGAAGCCCGTCACGCCGAATTGGGCCTGGAAGGGCTGAGCCATATCATCGGCAGCCAGGGGGGGCGCGCCGCTGCCCTGGACAGCATCGCCTACTGGCGCCCGCGAGTTGCCGCCGGGTTCGGCGAAGCCAATTCGGCGCGCTATGAACGCCTGGCGCGGCTGGGCCTGCGCCACCGCACGAATGAGGCGTTGCTGGCCGAATGGGACGCAACCCTGGATGCACGGCTGGCCGATCTGACCTTGACCTGAGCCGAACTGACCCGTTCCCGAAAGGATACCCGATGACCGCGCACACCCCGTATCGGCTGAAAAGCTACATCTGCGGCGCCTGGAATGCGGGCGCCGGTGATGGCGTCGAGTTGCTCGACGCGGGCACCGGCGCGGTGGTGGCAACGATCGACGCCAGCGGCATCGACATGGCCGAGGCGCTGGCGTTCGGGCGCGGTTCCGGTGGCGCGCTTCAGGCGATGACCTTCCATGAACGCGCCGAGATGCTGAAGGCGCTGGGCAAGGCGCTGAACGACCACAAGGCCGAACTTCACGCACTGTCGCTGGCCACCGGGGCCACGCCGCGCGACGGGCAGGTGGATATCGAAGGCGGGATCCAGACGCTGTTCGCCTATTCGGGCAAGGGGCGGCGCGAATTGCCCAACACCCGGGTTCTTGTCGAAGGCGACCACGAACCCCTGTCGCGCGACGGCAGTTTCGGCGCCCAGCATATCCTGACCCCGCTGCGCGGTGTGGCGGTGCATATCAACGCGTTCAACTTCCCGTGTTGGGGGATGCTGGAAAAGCTGGCGCCGACGCTGCTGGCCGGCGTGCCCGCGATCATCAAGCCCGCCAGCCAGACCGCTTATCTGACCGAACTGATGGTGCGGCGCATCATCGATAGCGGTATCCTGCCCGATGGCGCGCTGCAACTGGTCTGCGGTTCGGTGGGCGATCTGCTGGATCACGTGACCGGACAGGACGTGGTGACCTTCACGGGGTCGGCGGCGACCGGGCGGATGCTGAAAGCCCATCCACGCGTTGTCGCTGAATCCACCCGCTTCACCATGGAGGCCGACAGCCTGAACGCCTGCGTTCTGGGCCCCGATGCCGGGCCCGGCTCGCCCGAGTTCGATCTGTTCATCAAGGAAGTTACCCGCGAGATGACGGTCAAGGCGGGCCAGAAATGCACCGCCATCCGTCGGGCCCTGGTGCCCCGCGCGCAGGTTCAGGCGGTGATCGGGGCGCTGGCGGCGTCGCTGGCCAAGATGGGCGTGGGCCTGCCCGGCGACGAGGCAACGCGCATGGGCGCGCTGGCATCGCTGGCGCAGCGCGACGAGGTGCGGGCGCGGATCAGGGATCTGTCAGCGGAGGCCGAGATCGTCCTGGGCAACCCCGATGCGGTGAAAGTGACCTCTGGTGACCCGGAGGCGGGCGCCTTCCTGAACCCGGTGGTGCTGTATTGTGACGCGCCGGGTGCGGCGCAGGCCGTGCATGACGTGGAGGCTTTTGGCCCGGTCAGCACGCTGATGCCCTATGACGATCTGGACGAGGCGGTGGCGCTGACCCATCGTGGCAAGGGTTCTTTGGTGGCGTCGGTCTTTACCGATGATCCGGCGGTCGCTGAGGCGGCGGTAATCGGCATGGCGCCGTTTCACGGGCGCATCCTGATCGGCAACCGGGTCAGCGCGAAATCCTCGACCGGGCATGGCGCGCCCTTGCCCAATCTTGTTCATGGCGGGCCGGGTCGCGCGGGCGGGGGCGAGGAGATGGGCGGCATTCGCGGCGTGACGCATTTCATGCAGCGCACGGCGGTTCAGGGCGCGCCGGCGATGCTGTCGGCCGTCACGGGGCGCTGGCTGGAAGGGGCCCCGACGCGCGCCGACATCCACCCGTTCCGCAAATCCGTGGCAGAACTGCGCATCGGCGATCAGCTGATTACCGAAAAGCGTCAGGTGACGCGCGAGGACGTGGAACATTTCGCCGAATTCACTGGCGATACCTTCTACGCGCATATGGATGACGCGGCGGCCAGGGCCAACCCGTTCTTCGATGGCCGCGTCGCGCATGGCTACCTGATCGTCAGCTTTGCCGCCGGCCTGTTCGTGCAGCCCGATCCCGGCCCGGTGCTGGCCAATTACGGCGTCGACAACCTGCGCTTCCTGGCGCCGGTCTATTTCGGCGATACTTTGGGTGTGCGGCTGACCTGCAAGGAGATCAACCCGCGCACCAATGCCGACCATGCGGAAGTGCGCTGGGATTGCCAGGTGACCAACCAGAAGGACGAGGTTGTCGCGCAATACGACGTGTTGACGATGGTCGCCAGGACCTGGCCCGCCTGAGGGACCTGGCGGAGTCGCTGACGCGACGCGCCTCTTGAGCGCCTGCGGCGCGGTTTTGGGGCTCTGCCCCATCGCCTGCGGCGATTCCCCGGGATATTTGCGGGACAGATGATGGGGGAGGGTCGGCCGTTTATAGCGGGCCGGGGCGGCGCTCTTCGCTGAGCAGCACGTTGGCATCGACATGCCCGACCCCCGGGAGGGTCATGATCCGGCGTCTGAGCACGCGTTCGAAATCCGGCAGGTCTCGGGCGACGACGCGCAGGCGGTAATCATAAAGGCCGAGAACGTGCTGCACGGTCTGCACTTCGGGGATGGCAGTCACGGCGCGTTCGAAATCCTCGAGCGAGACGCGGCCCTTGGTGGCCAGGGTTACGCCCAGAAAGACGGTGACACCGAACCCCAGCGCCGCCTGATCCAGCACCAGCCGCTGGCCGGCAATGGCGCCGCCGTCGGTCAGGCGTTTGATGCGCCGCCAGGCGGTGGGTTGGCTGAGGCCCAGGTGCCGCGCCACCGCGCCGGCGCTGAGGGTGGCATCCGCGCCCAATGCGCGCAGGATGGCGCGGTCGGTGTCGTCAAGATCGATCACAGCGGCAGGCCTTCGGCCCGCTTGATGTTGGCGATGTGCATCAGGGCCTCGATATCGGCGATATGGGGCAGGGTCAGGATGCGTTCGCGGTAGATCTGCTGATAATGGGCCATGTCGCGGGCGATGACATTGAGGCGCATGTCGACCCGGCCAAGAAAGGACTGGATTTCCAGCACTTCGGGCACTGCGCGCGCGGCGGCGGTGAATTCGTCGAAGGCGCGCGGGTTGGTCTTGTCCAGAGTGATGCGCAGGCTGACCTCGACCTCGTATCCCAGCGCGCGCCAGTCGATCACCGCCTGCTGCGCCAGCAGGATCCCGCGCCGTCGCAAGCGCTCGATCCGGCGCGAGGCGGTGGCTTCGGTCACATTGGCACGCCGGGCGAGCAGCGCCGTGGATTGGGCGGGATCGGCCTGAAGGTGGCGCAGCAGGCGGCGGTCGGTGTCATCGGCGTTGTGCATCAAAAACGGACCATTTTTAGAATATGCGAATGGATGTCGCGAAAAACTGCCTGTTGAGTGGGTGTTTTGCAACGGAATTTTGGAAAAAACTCCTATGCTGCGCCCATCAAAGTCAAACAAGGAACACAAACATGCGCGTTTATTACGACCGCGATTGCGACATCAACCTGATCAAGGACAAGAAGGTCGCCATTCTGGGCTATGGCAGTCAGGGCCATGCCCATGCGCTGAACCTGCGCGATTCGGGCGCGAAGAACGTGGTCGTCGCGCTGCGCGAGGGCTCGGCTTCGGCGGCCAAATGCGAGAAGGAAGGTCTGAAAGTCATGGGTATCGCCGAGGCGGCTGCGTGGTGCGATGTCATCATGTTCACCATGCCTGACGAATTGCAGGCGGCGACCTACAAGAAATATGTGCATGACAACCTGCGCGAAGGCTCGGCGATTGCCTTTGCGCACGGGCTGAACGTGCATTTTGGCCTGATCGAGCCGAAGCCCGGCGTTGACGTCATCATGATGGCTCCGAAGGGCCCGGGCCACACCGTGCGCGGCGAATACACCAAGGGTGGCGGCGTGCCCTGCCTGGTGGCGGTGCATCAGGACGCCACCGGCAAGGCGATGGAAATCGGTCTTTCCTATTGCTCGGCCATCGGTGGCGGGCGTTCGGGCATCATCGAGACCAATTTCCGGCAGGAATGCGAAACCGACCTGTTCGGCGAGCAGGCCGTGCTGTGCGGTGGTCTGGTGGAACTGATCCGCATGGGCTTCGAGACACTGGTCGAGGCCGGGTATGAGCCGGAAATGGCCTATTTCGAGTGTCTGCACGAGGTGAAACTGATCGTCGATCTGATCTATGAAGGCGGGATCGCCAACATGAACTATTCGATCTCGAACACCGCCGAATATGGCGAGTATGTCAGCGGCCCGCGCATCCTGCCCTATGACGAGACGAAGGCCCGCATGAAAGCGGTGCTGAGTGACATTCAGACGGGCAAGTTCGTGCGCGACTTCATGCTTGAAAACGCGGTCGGTCAGCCGTCGTTCAAGGCCACGCGCCGGATCAATGACGAGCACCAGATCGAACAGGTCGGCGAAAAGCTGCGCGCGATGATGCCGTGGATTTCCGCCGGCAAGATGGTCGACAAGGCGCGCAACTAAGCGTCACGACGTCTGTATTCGGGCCGTCCCTGTCGGGGCGGCCTTTTTGTTGCGCGCGGGCATCCGTGCGTGTGGTGTGGGCCGCGCCAGTGCGGTTTCACTGGATTTTCGCCGCAAATCTGTCTGGCAGCCGGATCACGTTGGGGCCCTGCGCAAACCGTCGATCCTGGTTTTCCTGTCCCTTTTTCTGGCGATGAGTGCCTTTTTCCCCGGCAACGTCCTGGGGGAGGAGGTCTTTCTCACAGGCATTGTCTCCGCGTTTGCGGCCTTTGTGCTGCTGGTCGTGGCGGCGCTCAGGGGCGACGCGCCGAAGGCCCGGGAAATCGTCGTGCTGGATGGTTCGAACGTCATGCATTGGCGCGGCAAACGGCGCGATCTGGACACTGTCAGGCTGGTCGCCGCCGCCGGGCAGCGGGTGGTAAGCCTCGGATGGGTGTTTTTGGGGTCGGGAGTGCCTGTTCCCCTTTGGCCAGCACGGCCAGGAATCCACTGTCCTGCGCGGATGTGCTACACTGGACGACGATTGCACGACAGGGGGGCATGATGAGACGCCGCGAATTTTCACTGGGGCTGGGAACGGCTCTGCTTGCCGTGCCGGTCGCCGGACCTGCGCTGGCCGAAATCGGATCGGCCTTCGTCCAGGGCTCGCTTTCCGCGCTGCGTATCCGGTTCGAGGATGGCGAGACCGACACCGTTCAGGCGGTTGAGATGACCGACACCGTGCGCGCTGTCGGCTTGCGGTGGACGCAGCACCTTCCCACCTATTTCGAGGACCGGGTCGATCTGTCCGATTCGGTGGCCAGCGGGTTGCTGCGCACACCCTTTGCCCGGCGCTGGGCCGATGCCCGCCCCGTCGGCGGTGTTGAAAAGATCGGCGACCGGCTGGTTTTGCGGGTCGACGATCTGTCCGGGTTTGCCGGAAGACGGATCGTGGTGGGGGCGGGCGATTACAGCTGGGACCTGCCAGGGCCCAGCGTCGCCATGACCCCCGGCGGCGGATCGGGGCGCCCGGTGGGCGCGCTGCGCCTGGGCACCGACGACCGGATCCTGATCCGGTTGCGCGCCACGCCGAGCTTCTAGGCGGTTGGGTTCAGGGACGGGCGGGGGCGTTGTCCTGCCGAACCGCGTGGATCACGGCGCGCGCCCTGACAGTGTCGAACGGTTCCGCCGGTCAGGGCTGCGCGGCGGCGTTGACGACTGGCGCAGGGCCGATTAGGGCAGGGCGCATGACCGCCGACCCTGATCGCCCTTTCGATGCCGAACTGGATGCGCGCGACCTGCTGTGCCCGCTGCCGGTTCTGAAAGCGCGCAAGCGGCTGCTGGCGATGAAGCCGGGCCAGATCCTGCGGGTGTTGACCACCGACCCGGTGGCGGTGATCGATCTGCCCCATTTCTGCGCCGAGGCGGGCCAAGACTATCTGGGCGCAACCCAGGCCGGCAGTGTGAGCGTGCATCATGTGCGCCGCGCCGCGTTCAACGACCGATAGGCTGCCCCCGCCGTGCCATCCGCGCTTCGGCGGCTGCCAGGTCGTCGGGCGTGTTGACGTTGAAAAACGGATCGGGCCCTTGATCGAACCGGGCGGTGACGGCGCCATTCTCATGCGCCCATCGCCCCACTTTCCGCTCGCCACGGTGCAAGGCGTCCTGCAAGGCGCCGCGCAGCGTCACCGGCCAAAGGCCCGTTGTCGGGTGCGTGCGAAATTCGCCGGTGGCATCCGGGCTGGCGGCCAGCGCGAAAGGGCCGGCGGCGCGCAGCCGCTGAACCAGATCGGCGGGCAGGAAAGGGGTGTCGCCAGCGACGGTCAAAAGCGTGCCGCAGCCCTGATCCGCCGCCCAGCCCATGCCCGCCAGAACCCCGGCCAGCGGGCCGGGTTGCCCGGGGATCGGGTCGGCCAGCACCGGCAGTCCAAATCGGGCAAAGCGCGTGGGATCGGCATTGGCATTGATGGCCATCGGCCGGACCTGCGGCTGAAGGCAACGCAGCACATGCTGCATAAGCGGCGCGCCGGCCAGCGGCAGCAGGGTCTTGTCGCCCCCGCCCATCCGCGTGGCCCGTCCGCCTGCCAGAATCACGGCGGCGATGCCTGCGTGCCGGTCCCTGTCCAAGCGCATCCTCCGCCTTTCACCGATAACGGTTTCAGAGTATCAGGGCGCTGTCTTGGAACAAGGGGCGGCGATGGCGTCGATTGGCTATGTGATCGGGGACAGGCGCGGCGCGGTCGATGCATTGCTGGCACACGTGGCGGCTGTGTTGCAGGCGCAGGGCCGGGCGCTGGCCGGTGTGGTGCAGGTCAACACCGAAATCGAGGGGACCATCCGCTGCGACATGGATCTGAGGATCCTGGGGCGCGATGAAACGGTGCGGATCAGCCAGCGCCTGGGCAACGCGGCGCGCGGCTGCCGGCTGGATCCGGGCGGGCTGGCCACCGCCGCCGGGCTAGTCGAGCATTCCCTGGACGGAACCTCTCTGCTGCTGGTCAACAAGTTCGGCAAGTCCGAACTGGACGGCGGCGGGTTTCGCCCGGTCATTGCCCGCGCGCTGGGGCTGGGCATCCCCGTGCTGCTGGGCATCAACCGCGACAATCTGACGGGGTTCCTGACCTACGCAGGCGGCATGGCGCAGGCGATCGACGCAGATCCGGATGCGCTGCTGGCCTGGTGCGGCGGGCCGGGCGGCGGCAACTGCTGACCGTCCAGGTTGGCGTGCAGGCGAAGGTTGGAACACCGCCGGTGACGCCAAGGCAGGCCAAAGGCGCCCGAATAACGGGCTTGCACGAGTGCCCACTTGCCCCGATGCTGCCGGGCGGGAGGACCAAGACCATGAAAAAAACCCTGACAAGCCTTGCAGCCCTGCTGATCAGCGCGGGCGCCGCCTTTGCCGATCCGGCCGAGGGCCGCTGGAGCACCCAGCCCGATGACAACGGCAACACCGGCATCATCGAAATCACCATGTGCGGAGACACGCTGTGCGGCACGCTGATCGAATCGCGTCGCGGCAACGGTGACGTTTTCCAGTCTGAAAACGTCGGCCGCCAGATTGTCTGGGACATGGAGCCACGCGGCAACGGACAGTATCGCAGCGGGCGCGTCTGGTCGCCGGACCGCGATCAGACCTACCGGGCGACCATGGACATGGCAGGAAGCAACCTGACCGTTTCCGGCTGCTTTTTGTTCATCTGCCGCGAACAAACCTGGTCGCGCGTGAACTGATTGCGCATCTTCCGGGTCGCTCAGGGCCCGGAATTCCGACAGGGTGGCCCCCTGTAAACCACGGGGATCTTCATGTCGGGCAGTGACTGGCTGCGCCTGCTGGCGCTGTCGCTTCTTTGGGGCGGCTCGTTCTTTTTCGTGCAGGTCGCGGTGCCGGTCCTGCCGGCCCTGACCATCGTCGTGATCCGCGTCGGATTGGCCGCCGTGGTCCTGGCGCTGGTGTTGCCTGTGCTGCGGGTGCGTTTTCCGTCTGGCGTCAGGGTCTGGGCCGCGTTGGCGGTGATGGGGCTCATGAACAACGTGATACCTTTCACCCTGTTCGTCATGGCCCAGGGGCAGATCACCAGCGGTTTGGCCTCGATCCTCAACGCGACGACGCCGCTTTGGGGTGTGATCGTGGCGCATGTCGCAACGCGGGATGAACGGTTGACGCTGGCCAAGGGGGTGGGCGTGCTGGTCGGCTTTGCCGGTGTCGCGGTGATGATGGGCGGGGCCTTTGGCGAAGGGACGATCTGGGCGCAGGCCGCCGGACTTGGCGCGGCGTTGAGTTACGCACTGGCAGGCGTCTGGGGGCGGCGATTTCGGACCTATGGCCTTGCGCCCTTGTCCACGGCCTTAGGGCAGGTGGCGATGGCCACCGTGATGCTTGTGCCTATTGTCGCGCTTGTCGATCAGCCGTGGACGCTGGCCTTGCCGGACTGGCCGGTCATCGCCGCGCTGATCGGGCTGGCGACACTGTCAACGGCGCTGGCCTATGCCCTGTATTTCGGCCTGATCGCCAGCGCCGGCGCGGTCAATGCGTTTCTGGTCACATTCCTGGTTCCGGTCAGCGCCATCGGGCTGGGGGTGCTGATCCTGGGCGAAGCCCTGTTGCCCCGGCAGGTGGCCGGCATGGCGCTGATCGCGCTGGGGCTGGCGGCGATAGATGGCCGGGCCGGGCGGTGGGTTTGGCAGCGTGTGCGGCAGGCTTGACGCAGCGCGCGAGAGAACACGTTGCGCGTGCGCCGCACCGAAACCCATGTTCAGTCCAGCAGGAGCGACACGCGACGGTTCTGCTTTCCCTTCTTTTCGATCTTGCCCAGGCGCACGGCGCCGATTTCGGCGGTGCTGCGCACATGGGTGCCGCCGCAGGGTTGCAGATCCACCTGATCCGCGCCCTGACCGATCCGCACCAGCCGAACGCGGCCTTGCCCGCTGGGCGGACGCACCGACATGGTTTTCACCAGGCCCGGATTGGCCTCCAGCGCGGCGTCGGTGATCCAGTCCTCGGTCACGGGCAGATCCCGCGCGATCAGGGCGTTCAGCGCATCCTCGAGCGCCTGCTTGTCGGCGGGCGCGTCAGGCATGTCGAAATCCAGCCGCCCCTTCTGTGCCCCGATCGCGCCACCGGTCACGGGCAAAGGCAGGACCACCGACAGCAGATGCAGCGCCGTATGCACCCGCATGTGGCGGTAACGACGATCCCAGTCCAGCTCCATGGTTACATCGGCCCCGACCGGCGGCGTGGCTGCCCCATCGGCCAGGATCAGCGCGATGTCGTCGCCATCCTTGCGCGTGTCGATCACGGCGCTTTCGCCGCCCTCCCAGCGCAAGATCCCGGCATCGCCGGGTTGCCCGCCGCCGGTGGCGTAGAAAACCGACTGCGCAACCACAACGCCGCCGCTGTCGGTATGCCGGGTGACAAGGGTCGAACAGCTTTGCGCGTAGGCGTCGTCACGAAACAGGGGATGGGTCATCTTGTGCTTTCGGGAAACTCGTCATCGGATTGGTCGGGGCTGTCCAGGGCCGTATCGGTGTCGCGGTCCGGCTTGAGCTGGGGCTCGGCCGGCGCGGGTTCGGCCGGTGCCGGGGATTGCGGTCTGGATTGTTGCAGAGCTTCGGGGTTGCGCAGCCAGATGTCGCGCTGGGCAAACGGAATTTCGATCCCTTCCTCGGCAAAGCGCGCGGCGATCTTGTGGTTCATTTCCGACGCCACGGCCATGATCTGGTTCACATCGCGCAGAATGGCCCGGATTTCGAAATTCAGCGAATCGGCGCCAAAACCGCGAAACAGGACGCTCGGCTTCGGGATGGACGCCACCACCGGCTCGCTTTCGGCGATCTCTTGC
>TARA_R110002124_G_scaffold55599_7_pt1 | contig 20603 bp, 18 predicted proteins | sample TARA_R110002124 | Tara Oceans TARA_R110002124 (sample SAMEA4397445) | marine metagenome | biome: Polar Biome; feature: [SRF] surface water layer (ENVO:00010504); material: water (ENVO:00002006), including particulate matter (ENVO:01000060) such as... | depth 5 m | reverse complement strand
CTGATGGCGGGCAGCAACAATATTGTCGTCGCAGGCGGGTTTGAGAGCATGACAAATGCACCGTATATCCTGCCGAAAATGCGGACCGGATTGCGGCTCGGTCACGGGGAGGTCAAGGACCATATGTTCCTTGACGGTCTCGAAGATGCCTATGAAGAAGGCCGCCTGATGGGCAGCTTCGCTGAAGAAACTGCGGGTCTGTATCAGTTTACGCGCGAAGCACAGGATTCATACGCAATTGAATCCTTGAAACGCGCGAAGCAGGCAACAGAGGACGGCAGCTTTGCTGCTGAAATCGCGCCGGTAACCTACAAGAGCCGCAAGGGTGATGTGACGATCGACAAGGATGAGCAGCCGCTTAAAGGCAATCCCGATAAAATTCCTACCTTGAAACCGGCCTTTGCGAAAGACGGCACGGTCACCGCGGCGAACAGCTCCTCCATCTCCGATGGCGGGGCGGCGCTTGTTTTAATGAAGGAGAGCGAGGCGAAGCGGCGCGGCTTGAAACCGATTGCGAAATTCCTCGCCCATTCCACCCATGCCCGCAAACCATCGGAATTCACGATGGCGCCAATCGATGCGATCCAGAAGGTGATGGACAAGGTCGGCTGGACGAAAGACGATGTTGATCTGTTCGAAATTAACGAAGCCTTTGCCGTTGTCACCATGGCGGCGATGAAGGATCTCGGCCTCGATCATGAGAAAGTCAATATTCACGGTGGTGCCTGTGCACTCGGCCATCCGATTGGCGCGTCCGGCGCGCGGATTGTCGTGACCCTTCTTTCAGCCCTGCAGAAATATGGCAAGACACGTGGTGTTGCCTCTCTCTGCATTGGGGGCGGTGAAGCCACGGCCATGGCGCTCGAAATCGTCAACTAGTAACTCGGCTGCGTGCAACCGAATGAGGGGAATTCGATGATTTTATCTGAAGAACAGACAATGGTCCGCGATATGGCACGGGATTTCGCCGCCCGGAGTCTGGCCCCCCATTCGGTTGAATGGGAAAGTAAGGGCGCCATTCCGGTGGGTGTTTTCTCCGAAATGGGAAGCCTCGGCCTGATGGGGATGACCGTGCCGGAAGCCCATGGCGGCGCGGAGACGGACTTTGTCTCCTATGCGCTTGCCCTGATGGAAATCGCCGGTGGGGATGGCGCGGTTTCGACGGTGATGAGCGTGAATAACTCGCCTTGTTGCGCAGCCCTGTTGAAAGAGGGAACGGACTTGCAGAAGGAGACATTCCTTGTCCCGCTGGCAAAGGGTGAGAAAATCGGTGCCTTTTGCCTGACGGAGCCGCAGGCGGGATCCGACGCCTCGGCACTCAAAACCCGGGCGCGAAAGGACGGTGATCATTATATCATCAACGGGACCAAGCAGTTTATTACCTCCGGCCGGATCGGCGGCGTCGCGCTGGTTTTCGCGGTGACGGACCCGGAGGCGGGCAAGCGGGGGATAAGCTGCTTCATCGTGCCGACGGACAGTGAGGGCTATCGTGTTGTCTCGGTCGAGAACAAGCTCGGGCAGAAAGCCTCCGACACCTGCCAGATCGCGTTTGAGGATGTCCGTGTTCCGGCCGTGAATATGCTGGGTGCGGAAGGCGCGGGCTACAAGATCGCGCTCGCCAACCTGGAAACGGGGCGCATCGGCATTGCGGCGCAAAGCGTCGGCATGGCGTCGGCGGCGCTGGCCCATGCGGTCACTTACGCGAAGGAGCGTGTGGCGTTCGACAAGGCGATTATCGAGCATCAGGCCGTCGGCTTTCGTCTTGCCGATATGGCGACAAAAGTGGAAGTCGCGCGTCAGATGGTTCTCCATGCGGCAAGCCTGAAAGACGCAGGGTTGCCGTGCCTGACGGAAGCGAGCATGGCCAAGCTGTTTGCATCTGAAATGGCGGAGGAAGTCTGTTCCGGTGCGATCCAGACGCTTGGTGGAAATGGCTATATCGCTGATTATCCTGTTGAGAAGATTTATCGCGATGTACGGGTCTGCCAGATTTATGAAGGCACCTCGGATATCCAAAAGCTGGTCATCGCCCGCAATCTGGCGGCGGGTTAAGAATGCGATGACAATGTCCGGACCCATAGATTTCTATTTCGATTTTTCCTCGCCCTATGCCTATCTCGGCAGCCACCTGATTGAACCGGTCGCAAAAAAGCATGGACGGGAAGTGAACTGGCATCCCTTCATGCTGGGTGTTGCCATGAAAGGGGAGAAGACATTCCCCCTCACGGAATATCCGTTGAAGGGCGATTATTCGCGGATGGATTTCGACCGGACGGCGCGCTATCACAATATTCCCTTCATCATGCCGGATGATTTTCCGAAAGTGACATTGGCGGCATCGCGGGGGTTTCTGTGGATTTCAAAAAATGATCGGGCACAGGTCATTGAATTCGCCAGGGCGGTTTACGCGGCGTATTTTGTGGAAGGAAAGGATATCTCCGATCCCGAGATCGTGGCGGATATCGCCGCGGGCGTTGGTGCGGGCCGGAGCGCTTTTCTTGCCGCCATTCAGGATCCGGAGGTCAAAGAGGCATTCAAGAAATCGGTCGAAGAAATTGTCTTTGATAGAAAAGTCTTCGGTGCCCCCTTCTTCATTGTTGATGGCCAGTCTTTCTGGGGCGCCGATCGCGTCGCACAGCTCGATGAATGGCTGACAACGGGCGGATGGTGATGGACGCGCGCCGCCTTCATAATAGCAAGCCCAGCCCCGCCGTTGCGGGACCGGACATTATTTGCGGCCTAGAACAGGAAGTACCCGCCGTCGATCAGGAAGGTATCGCCCGTATGATAGCTGCTGGCGCCCGACATGATATACACTGCGGTACCGCCGAAATCCTCCGGCTTGCCCCAGCGGCCAGCCGGGATGCGCGGCTTAACAGCATCGGAGAATTTCTGCCAGTTCATGGCATTTTCCGTCATCGCGGTTTCGATCCAGCCCGGCAGGATCGCATTGGCGGTGATATCATATCTCGCGAATTCGACAGCGAGCGCGCGGATCATCGAGATAACACCGCCTTTGGTTGCCGCGTAATGCTCGTTGCGTGCAGCGCCGGAAATCGCAGCGAGGCTGGCTGTGCCGACAAGCCGTCCGCCAAGGTCTCCATTCTTGGCGCGCTCCACCATATGCTTCGTCGCGGCCTGGAATGTATAAAAAACACCATCCAGATTAACGCTGAGCACCCGCTGCCATTCCGCGTCATCAATATCGAGGAAGGATTTCTTGCCCGAGCTGACACCCGCATTCGCAAAGCAGCCGTCAACACGGCCATATTGCGAAAGAGTCTCGGCAAAGCAGTCCTTTACCTCCGCCTCGTCGGTGACGTTGCAATTGAGCGACGAAACCCGCGTGCCATGGGCCTTGAGCTGTTCAACAGCCGCGGCGTTCTTCGTGTCGTTCGTGCCCCAGATACAGACATCGCCACCGGCTTGCGCAATCGCGTCCGCCATACCGAGGCCGATCCCTCCGTTTCCGCCTGTGACAAGGGCGACCTTACCGGTCAGGTCAAAAGCATTATAGGCCATTTATGGCTCCCTTTTTGTTTCTTGATTAGAGGCAAATCCGTACCACATAGGGCGACTTTCGCCAAGCAATCGATTTCTGCGCGCTGAGAAGGAAGTAAGACAGATGTCCGTATTAAAAAGTGACCTCAATACCCGCAGCGATGCCTTCAGGACGAACGCCGCGCAAATGACAGCGCTGGTTGAGGATTTGAAAGAAAAAGTTGCGACCATAAAGCAGGGCGGCGGCGAGAAGGCACGCGACAAGCATCTGTCTCGCGGCAAGCTGCTCCCGCGCGAGAGGGTTCGCAAGCTTCTCGATCCGGGATCGCCCTTTCTTGAGTTCAGCCAGATGGCGGCGTGGGACATGTATAGCGGCGACATTCATTCCGCCGGGATCATTACCGGTATCGGCCGGGTTGAAGGCCGTGAATGCGTCGTCATCTGCAATGATGCGACGGTCAAGGGTGGTACCTATTATCCGTTGACGGTCAAAAAACATCTCCGGGCGCAGGAGGTGGCGCTGGAAAACCGGCTTCCGTGTATTTATCTCGTCGATTCCGGCGGTGCGAACCTGCCGAACCAGCAGGATGTATTCCCGGACCGCGATCATTTTGGTCGGAGCTTTTATAATCAGGCGAATATGTCGGCGCTCGGCATCCCACAAATCGCCGTTGTCATGGGGTCCTGCACGGCGGGCGGCGCCTATGTTCCGGCCATGTGCGATGAAAGCATTATTGTGCGGAACCAGGGCACGATCTTCCTGGCCGGACCGCCATTGGTGAAAGCGGCAACGGGAGAGGTTGTCTCTGCAGAGGATCTCGGCGGAGCGGAGGTGCATTCACGTATCTCCGGTGTGACCGACCATATGGCCGAGAATGACCTGCATGCGCTTCAGATTGCTCGCCGCTGCGTTGCCACCTTCAACCGGCCGAAGCCGATGCAGTTGGAAGTGCGCAAACCAGCCCCACCGCTCTATGATCCGAAAGAAATTTACGGCTTGATCCCGAAGGATATGCGAACGCCTTTCGACGTGCGGGAAATTATCGCCCGTATCGTGGATGGCTCGGATTTTGACGAATTTAAAAAGAACTATGGCACAACGCTGGTGACGGGGTTCGCCCATATTCATGGATATCCCGTCGGCATCCTCGCCAATAATGGCATTCTTTTCTCTGAATCCGCGGTAAAGGGTGCGCATTTCATTGAGCTTTGCTGCCAGCGGAATATCCCGCTCGTTTTCCTGCAGAATATTACCGGCTTCATGGTCGGTCAGAAGTATGAATCGGGCGGGATCGCCAAGGACGGCGCCAAGCTGGTAACGGCGGTGGCGACCGCTAAAGTACCGAAATTCACGATGATTTTTGGTGGTTCTTTCGGCGCCGGAAATTATGGCATGGGCGGGCGGGCCTATAGTCCGCGCCTCCTCTGGATGTGGCCGAATTCACGGATTTCCGTGATGGGCGGTTCGCAAGCCGCGTCCGTGCTGGCCACAGTCAAGCGCGATGGCATGGAAGCGCGCGGCGAAAGCTGGAGCGCGGAGGAGGAAGCCGCCTTCAAGGCGCCGATCGAGGCGCAGTATGAAAAGGAAGGGCATCCCTATTTTGCCAGCGCGCGTGTCTGGGATGATGGTATTGTCGACCCGGCAGAAAGTAGGACGGTGCTGGGTCTTGGCCTATCCGCGTCCCTCAATGCCCCCATCGAGCCGACGAAATTCGGCCTGTTCAGAATGTAGGAGACTTTTATGAGTGAAGAATCAGCGGTATTGCACTTTTCAACAGACGGCATCGCGACCATCACCCTCAATCGGCCGGAGGTGCATAATGCCTTCAACGAGGAACTGATCGAACGTCTCGGCGATATGTTCGAGGATGTCGGCCATCAGGATGGCGTCCGCGCCGTCGTGGTTGCAGCCGCAGGGAAAAGTTTCTGTGCCGGGGCGGACCTTAACTGGATGAAACGCGCTGCGCATTTCACTGAAGAGGATAACCGTGAGGACAGTCTCGCCCTGGGCCGGATGCTGAAAAACTTGAATGATATCCCGAAGCCGACCATCGCGCTGGTGCAGGGCGCGGCTTATGGCGGTGGGCTGGGCCTTGTGGCGGCCTGTGATATTGCGATTGGTGTCAAGGCCGCAAAATTCTGCCTCTCTGAAGTCAAGCTCGGACTGCTGCCCGCTGTGATCTCTCCCTATGTGGTCGAAGCGATTGGCGTGCGCGCCTGCCGCCGGTATTTTCTGACAGCGGAAGTCTTTGATGCCGAAGCGGCCCATCGACTCGGTCTGTTGCATGAGGTTGTTGAGGACGTCCATCATCTGGCGGAGGCACGGGACGAGATGCTGGACAAGCTTATCAAGAATGCGCCGGGTGCCATGGCCGATTCCAAGGACCTGATTTATACGGTCGCCGGCAAGCCGATAGATCAGGATATCGTTGAGGAAACGGCGGACCGTATTGCTGCGCGGCGGACAACGGAAGAAGCCGCCGAGGGAATCACCGCCTTCCTGGAAAAACGCAAGCCATCCTGGCATATTATCTGAACCTCCATTCGAAAGAGGGACCTAATACCGTGTTTAAAAAAATACTTATCGCGAACCGGGGCGAGATTGCCTGTCGGGTCATGGAGACCGCAACCCGGCTTGGGATTAAGACGGTTGCCGTCTATTCCGAAGCCGATAGCGGCGCGCGGCATGTGGAAATGGCGGATGAAGCGGTACTAATCGGTCTGGCGGAAGTTTCTGAAAGTTACCTGAAGGCGGATACCATCCTCGACGTCGCACGGCAAACCGGGGCGGAGGCAATTCATCCCGGCTATGGGTTTCTTTCTGAAAATGCCGGGTTCGCCGAAAAATGCGAGGCGGCAGGTGTCGTGTTTATTGGGCCTCCGGCAAAGGCCATTCGGGCGATGGGCCTGAAAGATGCCGCCAAGGCCCTGATGGTGGAGGCCGGGGTTCCGGTCGTGCCCGGTTATCACGGCGAGGGCCAGGAACCGGACATGCTGGCGGAGGAAGCTGAGAAAATCGGTTATCCGGTTCTTATTAAAGCGGTGGCAGGTGGTGGTGGCAAGGGAATGCGAAGCGTGGACTCAGCAAAGGAGTTTCCGGCGGCGCTGGCGTCGGCCCAGCGCGAAGGTCAGTCCGCCTTCGGTGATGCGCGCGTTCTGATCGAGAAATTCCTCACCAAGCCGCGCCATATTGAAATCCAGGTATTCGCAGATTCCCATGGCAACGCCGTTCACCTGTTCGAACGGGACTGCTCCTTGCAGCGGCGGCACCAGAAAGTGATCGAGGAGGCTCCGGCGCCGGATATGCCGGAGACGATGCGCGCCGCTATGGGCGAGGCGGCGGTTGCGGCAGCGAAGGCCATTGGCTATGTCGGCGCGGGGACGATTGAGTTTATCGCCGATGTGTCCAATGGGCTCAAGGAAGATGCCTTCTATTTCATGGAAATGAACACCCGGCTTCAGGTTGAGCATCCGGTGACCGAGATGATCACGGGGCAGGACCTCGTGGAATGGCAGTTGCGGGTCGCAGCGGGGAGTGAGCTCCCTTGTGCGCAAGAGGAGCTATCTATCTCCGGCCATGCATTTGAGGTGCGGCTTTATGCTGAAGATCCCGCCAACGACTTCTTGCCTGCGACGGGTAAGCTGCTGCGGCTGCGACCGCCAAAGGTAAGTGAGACGGTGCGTATTGATACTGGTGTACGGGAAGGGGATACGGTCACACCCTTTTATGATCCGATGATCGCCAAGCTGATTGTCTGGGATGAGGATAGAGAAAAATCACTTCAGAAGCTGAGTGCTGCCCTTGATGACTATCAGGTTGTAGGCGTCGCGACAAACCTGGACTTTCTTGGCAAGATTTCAGGGCATCCGGCCTTTGCGGCGAAAGATCTCGACACCGGATTTATCGAGCGGTTCAGGGCAGATCTCGTCCCGGCTCCGGCACAGCCAACGGATCAGGATGTTGTCCTTGCTGCATTACAAATTGTATTGGAACGAAAGCGGGATCATTTCGCGGCACGGAGCGTGACCAACGACCCATATTCTCCTTGGGATAGTATGGAGGCGTGGCGACTGAACGATGAAGGGCATGATGACTTCATATTTAATATTAATGATGAAGATATTATTATTCATGTTATCTATGAGGACGGTGGGTTCCGGGTGAAGCTTCCTTCGTTCGAAATTGAGGCGAAGGCAGAGCTCACGGAAGCGGGCAATTTGTATGCGAATCTCGGTGGACATAAGTTCATGGCTGCCGTTGTTCTGAATGGCCCCAAAGTCACCGTCCTGAATCAAGGGCGTCAAGTGGAATTCCTTCGCGTTGTTGACGATTTTGATAATATGGCAGTTGACAGTGGCGCAGGCGCCATTACGGCACCAATGCCCGGAAAGGTTATACAGATTTTCACCAAGGCAGGCGCCACGGTCAGCAAGGGCGACCCGCTGGTGGTTCTGGAAGCGATGAAGATGGAGCATACGCTCACGGCTTTCGCGGACGGGGTCGTCGGCGAGATTTATCATGAGGTTGGCGATCAGGTGGATGACGGCACCGTCCTTGTGCGCATGGAAGAAAGCGAGGAGGCATAATGGCTATTCCCTCTAGGGTGCGTATATTTGAAGTCGGGGCGCGGGATGGCCTACAGAATGAAAAGCAGATGGTCCCGTCGGATATCAAGGTGGAGCTGATTGAACGGCTCGTTGACGCTGGCGTCACCTCGATTGAAACCGGCAGCTTCGTCTCGCCGAAATGGGTGCCGCAGATGGCGGACACCGCCGAAGTCATGTCGAAAATCTCGCGCCGCGACGATGTTACCTATGCGGTATTAACCCCGAATATGAAGGGGTATGAAGGCGCCGTTACCTCGAAGGCGGACGAGATCGAGATTTTCAGTGCCGCCTCCGAGATGTTCAATCAGAGGAATATAAACTGTTCTATCGCGGAAAGCCTGGAACGCTTTGCCCCCGTGACGGAAGCTGCGACTGCCGCGGGCATCCCGTATCGCGCCAGTATTTCCTGCGCCCTCGGTAGCCCGTTTGATGGCGAAGAGATTACACCCGCCGCCGTCGCCGACGTTGCGAAAAAGCTTTATGACATGGAGGCCTATGAAATCTCATTGGGCGATACCATTGGTGTCGGCACGCCGCTCCGCACCAAGGCGGTTATAGAAGCTGTGGCCAAGGTCATCCCGCTTGAGGCAGTGGGCGTGCATTTCCATGATACCTACGGTCAGGCACTTGCCAATTATCTGGCGGCGTTGGAAATGGGCGTTTCCCGGCTCGATAGTTCCGTTGCGGGACTTGGGGGATGCCCTTATGCGCCCGGTGCGACCGGGAATGTCGCGACGGAGGATGTGGTCTATATGCTGGACGGCATGGGGATCGACAGCGGGATCGATTTGAAGAAGCTTGTCAGAACCGCGTGGTTTATCTCTGATTATCTCGGTCGCCCGCCCGTCTCCAGCGTTGCCCGCGCTCTCAAGGGAAAACTCGATTAAACCGCGATTTCTGGACAAACAGGGCCTAATAGGAGTATCTATAGTCTATGACTGTACATTTACTCATCGTCAGCGTTGGAATCTCCTCGGTTGAGCAGCTCCGCTCCAATCAATCCCGCCGGCTGATCGCGGGCCCGCTTTGTCATGTGACGAAGCAGCGTCCGACGCGGGAAGTCGAGCTTCTTGGCGGCGGTTCAGTCTACTGGATCATCAAGGGGCATATCGCGGCGCGTCAGGTGGTGACAGGACTTGAACGATTGTACGACCACGAGGGTGAGAAATGCGGCATCATGCTGGAATCCGAGCTGATAGAAACCGAGCTTTTTTCACGTGCGCCGCATCAGGGCTGGCGCTATCTCGAAGAAGAGGATGCGCCCCGGGATTTGCGGGACCTTGTCGAAGAAGGCAATGACGATGAGGATAGCGAAGGCGAGCTTTCCGAGGAAATGGCCGCCGAGCTCCGTTCCCTTGGCCTGATCTAGGCTCAGTCCTCTGCGGTGATCCAGACGGCAGTGTCGTGGAAGACTGCTCCACCGTTGGGCTTGGCGGCATCGGCGCTAGTCAGTATATTGATCCCTACCTTTTCGATAAAATGCTTTCCGGGCCAGACGCCTTCTGAAATCACGGTTCCGGGCTGAACGCCGTCAAAAACTTCCGCGTGAATGAGGAGCGAACCCAGTCTGTTACCAAGGCGGACAATCGCGCCATCCTTGGTTCCAATCTTTGCGGCGTCCTGGCTATGCATTTTGACCGTTGGCCGTTTTTCCCGTTTGAGGGACGTCGGTGTTGCCGTGAAGCTTGAATTCAGGAAATTTCGCGCCGGCGCAGTGACCAATCTGTAGGGATGTGCCTCGTCCGTCTGGTCGATCACATCCCAATGATCAGGCAGCGCGGGCATGTCCGCGAAGTCCGGTCCCATCCGCGACCAGTCCGGCGTAAAATGAAACCTCCGGTCTGCATGCGCGAAACCATTAAGATAGTGCGCTTCCTCAAACGGGATCTGGCAGTCATGCCATTTGCTTGCGGTGAGCTGCTCGGCATCGGGCCAGCCGGACAGTTTCAGGGTATCATCGATGATCTCCATCTCCGTCATCTCGAACCCGCGGTGCCTTGCCCCCAACCGTTTCGCAAGATCGCAGATGACCGCGTGATTAGAACGGCATTCACCGAGCGGTTCGATAATTTTGCCACCCATCATGATATGATTCTGCCCGCCACCCTGATAGAAATCATGATGTTCGACAAAGGTAGTCGCAGGGAGAAGAATGTCCGCCATCTTCGCGGTCTCGGTCATGAACTGTTCATGGACACAGACAAACAAGTCATCCCGCGCAAACCCGGCATGGACCTTGGAGAGATCAGGCGCCACATCCATTGGATTCATGTTCTGGATGAAAAGACCAGTGATGGGCGGGCCGTCCCCGAGGTCCTGTTTATCCCCCGTTAAAACCGGTCCGATGCGGGACATGTCCAGAACCCGGACGGAGCTGTCCATCGCGTCCAGCCCCTCGATCAGGGTCTTGTCCCAATGGTAGATGCCGCCGTTGTTGTGAAAGGCGCCACCGCCTTCATATTGCCAGGAACCGCTTACCGCCGCGAGACAACTTGCCGCATGCATATTGACGCAGCCGTTGCGGCTGCGCGAAAAGCCATAACCCAGCCGCAGAAAGGATTTTTTCGTTTTGCCATAAAGCCGGGCGAACGCATAGATTTCCCCAACGGACAGGCCGGTTATCTCTGCGGCCCATTCCGGCGTCTTTGTTTTAAGGTGCGCCTCCAGCTCTTCTGTGCCTTTGGCATATTTCTCCATATAGGCCCGATCCTCCATACCTTCCGCAAAGAGGATATGCATGACCGCACAGGCAAGGGCGCCATCGGTGCCGGGGCGGAGGCAGAGATGCATGTCCGCCGCGATTGCCGTTGCGTTACGATAGGGATCGATCACAACGATCTTCGCATTCCGCTCCTTGCGGGCGCGGGTGGCATGGGTCATCACATTGATCTGCGTGTGAACCGCATTGGTTCCCCAGATGACAATAAGGTCCGATTTTGCCATTTCCCGGGGATCCGCCCCGTAAAGGGCACCGGTTCCGACGTTCCAGCCAGTCCATGCCAGCATTGTGCAGATTGTCGACTTTTGCCGGGAATATTTTTTCACATGCCGGAGACGATTGATGCCATCGCGCTGCACCAGGCCCATGGTTCCGGCGTAGTAATAGGGCCAGATGGTTTCTGCACCATATTCCGCTTCCCGCTTCAGGAATTCTTCCGCAACCTCATCAAGGGCATCATCCCAAGAAATCTGCTGCCATTTCCCAGATCCTTTCGGACCGACACGCCGCATCGGATGCATCAGCCGGTCGGGATGGTGTGTCCTTTCCGCATATCGCGCGACTTTTGCACAGATAACCCCAGCAGTATAGCTGTTGTCTTCGGCCCCGCGAACGCGTCCGATCAACTGATCCCCCAGCTTTTCGACTTCGAGGGCACAGGTGGACGGGCAGTCATGAGGACAGGCAGAGGCGTGAATTTCGGGAGACGTAAAGTTCGTCATAATTACGGTTTTCGTTGTTCTAGCCGCAATGGCAAATGTTGAAGGTCTGATCTTCAGACTAGTGAGATATCGCGCGCACGGCAATCGGCGGTTTGGAAAAATAGTCGTTTTTTGGTGAATAGGCTGGAATTGCCGCGGCGGGCAAGATATATCGGGGCGTGGAGAAAACCCGGTGAAAGCTGAGATATTTGACGGTTATCAAGAAAATACTGAAAAGTGATGGCGCAAAGGCGGTCATCAGCTTTCTGGCGGCGGGATATATCTGGTTTGTCTATCGGACAAGCCGCTGGCAGGTGATCAACGGGGAGGCACCGCATCGGCTGATGACGGAGGGAAAGCCCTTTATTCTTGCCTTCTGGCATGGCCGCCTGCTGATGATGCCGATTTCCGTACAGAAACAGACCCGGGTCAATGTCATGATCTCCCATCACGGGGACGGGGAGATTATCGCCCGCACCATCAAGCACTGGGGGCAGGACAGCATCCGGGGGTCCGCCAGCAAAGGCGCGGCGGCGGCCATCAAACAGATGCTGAAAGTCCTGAAAAAAGGGGATGTCGCGGTGATTACACCGGACGGGCCGCGCGGGCCCAGAATGCGGGCGCAGGAAGGGGTCGTCCGTCTTGCCGCAATGGCCGGTGTTCCGGTTTACCCTGTCAGCTATTCGACAACACGCGGCAAGATTCTCGGAAGTTGGGACCGATTTTTTCTGGCCGCGCCGTTCAGCCGTGGCGTCGTTATCTGGGGGGACGGGATCGAGGTGTCGCGACAGGATGAAAACAGCGCCTTTTTGAAAGCCCGAGATGCGATTGAAAACAGTCTGACGCAGATTACTCAAACGGCGGATGCTACCTGCAATCGTGACACGGTGGAGCCGGAAGCGCGCGATAAGCCCGTCAAGCCGCACCGCAAAGTGGCGGAGAGCTGATGCAGCTGGCTTTATATAACGGCCTTCTATATCTGGGTGGGCCTTTGTTGCGTCGGCATCTCAAGAAACGGCTGGCGTCAGGCAAGGAAGATCCGGACCGGTTCCAGGAACGTAAGGGCCATGCCGCCCTCCCGCGACCGGAGGGGCCGTTGATCTGGATTCATGCGGCGTCGGTCGGTGAGTCTGTCTCGGCCCTTACCCTGATTCACGGCCTTCTGGAGAAAGTACCGGAACGGCATGTTCTGGTGACGACAGGCACCCGCACCTCGGCAGCGATCATGACGGCCCGCCTTCCTGCGGGCGCGGTTCACCAGTATGTCCCCCTTGATATGAAGCGGGCGGTGTGCCGTTTTCTGGATCATTGGCGGCCCGATCTCGCGATCTGGATGGAATCGGAAATCTGGCCGAACCTCATCATGCAAAGTGGCAAGAGGCATATTCCGATGATAATGGTCAACGCGCGGATTACGGAAAAATCCTTTGAGGTTTGGCGAAAATCCTTTGGCCTCTCCCGCACGCTTCTCCGGAACTTCGATTTCTGTTCGGCGCAGTCGGAACTTTCGGCGGATCGTTTGCGGCAACTGGGTGCCTCGCCGGTTGAATGCCTTGGCAACCTGAAATTCGCGGCCGAGCCGCTTCCGGTCGATACCACTGCGCTGGAGATAATGCAAAAAGCAGTAGGTGGCCGCCCACTCTGGCTCGCGGCCAGCACTCATCGCGGAGAGGAAGCACATATTCTGACGGCGCATCAGCAGCTTTCGGAAAAGCGACCTAATATCCTTACCCTCATCGCTCCGCGCCATCCGGAACGCGGAGAGGAAATCGCAGCCCTTTTTGCGGAGGCTGGGCTTAAACCGGCGCGACGTTCTCTCGAACAAGTGGTGACGGATGAAACAGCGGTCTATGTCGCGGATACCATCGGCGAACTTGGCCTGTTCTACCGGCTGTCTGAAATCGTTTTTATTGGAGGCTCTCTCGTGCCAAACGGGGGACAGAATCCGCTGGAAGCGGCTCGGCTCGGCTGTGCCTTGCTTCATGGGCCGCATATGGATAACTTCGCCGATGTGATGACGGTGTTTTCGGATTTTGACGCAGCAATGGAAGTTGACGATGCAGCGGCGCTCGCGGAGGCGGTTGCGCATCTTGTCGGTCAACCGGCGGAGAGGGACGAGATGGCGGCAAGGGCAGCAAAGGTCGTGGCGACGGGGCAGGAGACCCTGACACGGACCCTGGCGGCGATTGAAGGGCTGCTGGCGCGGAGGCGGGATGAAAACTCCTGACTTCTGGCGGCGGAACAGCAAAAGTCTCCTGCCTAATATACTGGCGCCTGCCGCCTGGGCCTATGGCTGGGTGAGCCGCCTTCATCGCTCGTTCCAGAAAAGTCACCGTGTGGAGGTACCGGTCATTTGTGTCGGGAATGTCGTGGCGGGGGGCGCGGGCAAGACCCCAGTTGCCATTGCAATCGCCCGTTTCTTCCTGGCGGAGGGAAAGCGGCCACATTTCCTGACCCGTGGTTATGGGGGTCAGTTAAAGGGTCCGGTGCGTGTTGTACCGGATGTCCACAAATTTACCGATGTCGGGGACGAGGCTCTGATTCTCAGCGCCACGGCAACGACATGGGTAGCTCAGGATCGGGTACTAGGCGCCCGGGCTGCCGTCGAAGCAGGGGCGGATGTCATCATCATGGATGACGGATTTCAGAATCCGTCCCTTGCCAAGGATCTCTCCCTTCTTGTGCTGGACGCGGACTACGGGGTGGGGAATGGCCGCCTGCTGCCAGCAGGGCCATTGCGTGAAACGCTCGCCTCCGGACTGGAGAGGACGGATGCAGTCGTGCTGGTCGGGGGCAGCTGCGATAGTGATATATATAACTGGTTAAAAGAAATTAAACCGGTTTATAATTCTATACTTCTACCGCAACAGAGTTCAGACGCAATTGCGGGGGAGACTGTTGTTGCCTTTGCAGGGATTGGCCGACCGGAAAAATTTTTTGACAGTCTTCGTCAGGCTGGCTGTGAGCTGATAAAATGCTTTAGCTATGAAGATCATCATATTTATAATAAACAGGAAATTATGAAAATGGTCGAGACGGCAGCTGCTCAGAATGCCGCTCTTGTCACAACCCGAAAGGATTATGTCCGGCTTTCTATGGATGCCAGAATGATGGTGAGCGTATTTGATGTCGAGATGAGCTTTGAAGCGCCCGCCGAGTTTCAGAAACAGCTCCTGTCCTTGCTGAAAGACGGTTCTACATGAAGGACGTATCGTTAAAATACCGACTGGAATGGATTGGCGTCCGGATCACCATCTGGATTTTCGGGTGTCTGGGACGACGCCGTGCGGCAGCATTCGGGGGCTGGCTCGCCCGAAAAATCGGATCGCACATGAAGGTGCATTCTCTCGCCCGGACAAATATGGAACAGGCGCTTCCCGACCTCAGCCCGGAAGAGATTGATATCAATCTGATGCAAATGTGGGACAACCTTGGCCGCAATATCGGTGAGCTACCGTTCAACAAGTCGATCATGGCCGACCCGAAGGCCGTCGAGATTATCGGGGGCGAACATATGGAGGCGTATCTTGAAAGCGAAAAGGCCGCTTTCTTTGTGACGGCGCATTATGGTCCGTGGGAACTGGTGGGGCTCGTCGGGCAGCGGCTGGGTGAACGGGCGACAGGCATTTATCGGGCTGCGAACAATCCGCTTGTTGAGGATTTCTTCCAGGAAATGCGCGCCGATCCGCACTATAAGTTTGTGCCCAAGGGTCGCGAAGGGGCGCGGGCGATCCTTAAGGCGGCGCGGGCGGGTGGGGCGATTGTCCTCTTGAATGATCAAAAGCTGAATGGCGGTATGGCGGTCCCTTTCTTCGGTCGCGAGGCCATGACGGCGCCTGCCGTTGCGGAAATCGCCTGCAAAATGGATGTTCCGATCTATCCCATGCGGACCGAACGGCTTGCAAGCGGCAAACGCCGGCTAACGATTTATCCGGCGATTGAAAGGGCAGACACAGGCGACAAGACAGAGGATGTCTACGCACTTTTAAAGGCGATTAACGAAACCTATGAAGAGTGGATAACCGAGCGGCCGGACCACTGGTTCTGGGTCCATAACCGCTGGTCATAACATCGAAGGATTAGCTGGCAAGCGCGAGTTTCGCTTTTTCTTCCCGCACTTTCTCAATCCGTTCCATCGCGATCTTGTCGGCGACTTCCGCAGTGGTAACTCTCTCTCGGGCGGCACGGATAAAGATTTTCTGGCAGGTGTCATAAATACAGCGCACATGGGACATCGCCCTTTCGCGATCGAAACGCCCTCCTTCATGGCTGATGACGATGATCCCGCCGGCATTGATGGCGTAATCGGGCACATAGAGAATGCCCTTTTGCATCAGATCGCGCGCATGGCGGTCCTCGGCCAGCTGGTTATTGGCGGAGCCCGCGACGATCTTGACTTTCAGGCGGCTGATCGTGTCGTCATTGAGGATGGCGCCAAGGGCGCAAGGGGCGAATACATCCACCACCTGATCATAGATTTCATCGACCCCAACGGCTATTGCGCCAAGATTTTGCACGGCCTTTTCCACTGCCGCGTCATGAGTATCTGCAACAATCAGTTCGGCCCCGGCATCCTTCAGCAATTTGCAGAGACCATATCCGACATTGCCAAGGCCCTGTACCGCAACCTTTATCCCGTTCAGCCCTCCTTTGCCGATCTTGAAGTCAACCGCCGCCCGCAGGCCATAAAAAACGCCATAGGCGGTCGCCGGTGAGGGATCACCGCAATTGCCTTCGCTGATACCGGCAATATGCCGAGTGGTGCGGCGGGCAATCTCAAGATCTTCCACAGTCGTTCCGACATCTTCCGCTGCGATATAAGTGCCGCCCATCTGATCGACAGCGCGGCCGAAGGCCTCGAACAGCTCAGGTGTCTTGTCGGTGCGGGAATTGCCGATAATGACGGATTTTCCGCCGCCGAGGTTGATCCCCGCCAGCGAGGACTTGTAGGTCATGCCGCGGGACAGACGTAATACGTCGGCGAGGGCTTCTTCTTCATTTGCATAATCCCACATACGGGTTCCGCCGAGCGCCGGTCCGAGGGTCGTATCATGAACGGCGATAATTGCTTTCAGTCCTGATTTTTCGTCATGAAAAAACGACACGTCCTCGTGATTATCAAATTCCTTTGCAGAAAAAACGCTCATATCTGGCCTCGGTTATATATTAAAAAATTCGCATGTTAATAATGATATTTTCCTAAAAGGGAGGAAAATCAACCCCAATTTTGTTTGATATCAAACTTTGCAGCTTCCTTTCGCTAAATTGGCGAAAGCAATTGAAAAATTTCGGCGGCGGTTATTGCGGCGCAACAAAAAAATAGGGGCCAGCGGGGCAAGTCGGAAAATGCTGCCCGAAAACAGATGATTCACAGTCGGTCTGTCGTGCGCAGGCTCTCTGCGATAAAAGTGCCGATTGCTAGGCTAGCGGTAAGACCAGGGCTTTCCATGCCAAACAGATTGACCAGCCCGGGCAGACCGTGATCTCGCTCGTCCATGACCATGAAATCCGCCGCACTGCCGTCCGGTGACTGGACTTTGGGGCGGATGCCGGAATAGGCCGGGATGAGGCAGTTTTCCGGGAGGCTCGGGAAATAACGACGGATCGCCGCATAAAAATCATTTGCTCTGTCTGGATTCACCGCATAGTTGATTTCTTCCACCCATTCCTGATCAGGGCCGAAACGGATCTGCCCGGCGAGATCGAGGGTGATATGGATGCCAAGGCTTGCAGTATTCGGCACCGGATAGATCAGCCGTGAGAAGGGTGAGGGGGCCGTCATGGTGAAATAGCTCCCCTTGGTAAGGTAACGCGGAGGAATATGCTCCTTAGGGAGGTCCGGTATCTGCGCAGCCACCGCCTGAGCTTCCAGTCCGGCAGAATTGATCAGGTTCCGGCAATTGACTGTCGTGCCGCCGGCCTCCACCGTAAATCCTTCCGGCGATTTCTTCGCCATCTCGAACGGGGCGTTAAAGGCAATGGCTCCGCCACCGTCTTCAACCTCCCCGACATAGGCGAGCATCAACTGGTGACTGTCAATAATGCCCGTCGAGGGGGAAAGAAGGGCGGCGGTGCAGTGAAGCGCCGGTTCCATCTTTACGGCCTCTGCTCCGGACAGGAACGTGATGTCCCTGACGTCGTTTGCTGCCGCTTTATCCGCAAGCGCTTCGAGGGTTGGAATCTCCTCCGGCGAGGTGGCGACGATCAGCTTGCCGCAACTGCGATGCGGGACATGATGTGTTTTGCAGTACTCATAGAGCCTGTGTTTGCCCTCGACACAGTAAATCGCCTTCAGGCTTTCTTTCGGGTAATAGATACCGGCATGGATAACTTCGCTGTTGCGGGACGAGGTGCCGTCGCCGAAATGAGCGGTTTTTTCCAGCACCAGCACCTCCCGGCCGAGGGTCGCCAGCGTTCGCGCAATCGCGAGGCCAATGACCCCCGCGCCGATTACGATATTTTCCACATCCACTGCCATGGCCGTCCGTAGCAGTTTTTAATGCTTTTCACAAAGGGTTGATTTTCGCTTCACTGATACGGCGGCTAGGATACCCTTATGAACCGAATTCTAATTATTCTGGCGGTCGGCGTGGGGCTTGCGCTTGGCCTTCCTGTGCTGGCTTCAGCGAACCCTTCCGTATGGAAAAGATTCTGGCCCGAGACCGATTTCAGCAAGAGCGCAATAGACTTTTCGGAAATTCGCAATGGCGGCGTCGGAAAGGATGCTATTCCGTCCATAGATAACCCTAAATTCATTCCTGCTGCGGAAGCGGACCATCTCAATCCGACGGAACCGGTCATCGGGGTCGCCATAAACGGTGAGGCGCGAGCCTATCCATTGCAGGTCTTGATGTGGCACGAAATCGTCAATGATGAACTTGGCGGTGTTCCGATTGCTGTGACATTCTGCCCGCTTTGTAACGCATCAATCGTTTTTGACCGGCGGATAAATCATTCGGAAAACGGGGAAATACGCCTTGAGTTCGGGACAACCGGCAAACTTCGGAACTCCGATCTAGTCATGTATGACCGGCAGACAGAAAGCTGGTGGCAGCAGTTCACGGGGGAGGCAATTGTCGGTGAACTTATGGGCGTCGAGCTTGATATGATTCCCGTCAGAATCGAATCTTTTGCAAAATTCCGGGACCGCCATCCGGAGGGGCAAATTCTTATCCCTCAGGATGAAAAGTTTCGTCGTTACGGCATGAATCCGTACCAGGGCTATGACAGCTCTTGGCAGCCCTTTCTTTACGATGGTGACTTGCCTCCAGTCGTTCCGCCACTCTCCCGCGTAGTTGTCGCCGAAGGACGCGCCTGGGCACTGGATTTTTTACGCCGGAAAAAGCGGGTAGAAACCGACGATGGTCTGCTGATAGAATGGGAGGAAGGGCAGAATTCCGCGCTTGATGCGGCGGTAATAGGCGAGGGGGTGGATATCGGCAACGTGACCGTCCGCAAAAAGACAACCAATGGTTATCAGGACATTCTCTACACTGTCGACTTCGCATTTGCCCACCATGCTTTCCATCCGGACCAGCCAATCATCCATGAATGACCGGGATTAACGAATTCCGTCAATGATTTGTAAATTCGAACCCGATATGATGCTTGTCATGTTCCGGTGGCTGGTTTACTTAACTACGGCATCATGAATAGATGTTGGCCAGTTGGCGGCGGTGAAAATTGCTGGGGGCGAATTGAACGTGTCAGACGTGACGGTGACTTTGGACGAAAAAAATCCGGATGAGGAAGATCAGCCAACCCGCGCACATATAATTGTGGTCGGGAACGCCAAAGGCGGATCGGGCAAATCGACGACCGCCATGCATATCGTCATCTCGCTGCTGACGATGGGCTTCAAGGTCGGCGCCATCGATCTGGACGGCAAGCAGAAAACACTAGGACGGTATATCGAGAATCGGGAGGCTTTTATCGCCAAGAAAAAGCTCACCCTCCCAATGCCGATGCTCAGGGTGATCGAGCCGAGCCCGAAAAAGAATATGGACGAGGCGCAGTCCGATGAACGATCCCGGTTCGTCGCGGCCTTGCAGGAATTGGTCTATAAAAATAACTTTGTCGTCGTCGACTGCCCCGGCGCGGACAGCTTTATTTCAAAGCTCGGTCATTCGTTTGCCGATACCCTTCTCACGCCCATGAACGACAGTTTTATCGATCTTGACTTGCTGGCAACGGTCAACGGGACCAGCCTTGAGGTTGAAAAGCCGAGTTGGTACAGCGAGATGGTCTGGGAGCAGCGCAAGCGCCGTGCCTTGATCGACAACCACAAGATTGACTGGGTGGTGATGCGGAACCGGCTTTCCCATACCGACGCTCACAACAAGCGGCATATTGAGAAAATCCTGAAAAAGCTCTCGTCGCGCATTTCCTTTCGGGCGGCGCCGGGTTTCGGTGAACGTGTTGTCTTTCGCGAGTTGTTCCTGAAGGGGCTAACGATGCTGGACCTGAATAAAAAGGGCGTTGGCGTGAAGATGTCCATGAGCCATGTGGCCGCGCGGCATGAACTTCGCCACTTGATCAAGTCGCTGCACCTGCCCGGCGTTGAGGATAAAGTCGAAAAGCTCTAGCCAGGGGCTTGGAATAGAGGCCCGAAATGATGGAAACAGAGGAAGCCGCTGTCGCTCTCGCAAAGCTGGGGCATCCTATCCGCCTGCGGATCGTGCAAATTCTGGTCCAGGCCGGGGAGGAGGGGCTTTCCGTCGGTGAGATACAGGCGCTTCTCGATATTCCCGGCTCCACCCTTTCCCACCACATCTCCCATCTTGTCAGCGGCGACCTGATTCGACAGCAACGCGAGAGTCGGACTCTGCGGTGTTTCGTCAACTACAAGAAGGTAGAAGGCCTTGTCGAGCTTCTGACGGATAAATGCTGTATGGGCGTAGATTTGACTCATATTGAGCAGGCCCCGGAGAAAAACTGAACTCCCAAAAATCTATATTTCGACAATTATCGAAATAAATTCTTGAAATACGCTGTGAGAGATGTTATTTCATTTATTAATTCGATTAATCTGGAAATATAGATATGTCTCTAAATGAAGCTCTGCACAGCCTGAC
>TARA_R110002124_G_scaffold133942_11_pt1 | contig 20609 bp, 17 predicted proteins | sample TARA_R110002124 | Tara Oceans TARA_R110002124 (sample SAMEA4397445) | marine metagenome | biome: Polar Biome; feature: [SRF] surface water layer (ENVO:00010504); material: water (ENVO:00002006), including particulate matter (ENVO:01000060) such as... | depth 5 m | reverse complement strand
ATATCGTCGATCAGCCCGATAATGTTGGAGATCTTGGCCGACGAGCTGGTGATCTTTTCCATCGCCCCGGTCGCCTGGCTCATCACCGCGCCACCCTCTTCGGCGGTCAGCGACACCGATTGCGACTTGAGGCTGGCCTCGCCCGACTTGTTGGCATTGGCCAGCACCGTGGCCGCCAATTGCTCCATCGTTGCCGAGGTTTCTTCGATCGTTGCCGCCTGCTTGGTGGTGCGCTCGCTCAGATCATTGGCGCCGGCCAGGATTTCCCCGGTCGCGGTACGCAGCGACTGCGAGGTGTTCTTGAGCCGGTTGACCACGTCGGTCAGCCGATCGGCCACCGCATTGGTATCGGCCTGCAGATGGGCGAAGGCGCCGTGGTAATTGCCTTCCATCCGTTCGGTCAGGTCGGTATTGGCCAGGGCCTTGAGCACCCGGCCGGTTTCATTCAGGCCGCCCTCGACCGTCTTGACCAGGCTGTTGACGCTGCCGGCCAGTCCATTGAGCTCGGCGTCGGGGAACTCGGCCGTCACCCGCTTGGAGAAGTCGCCGGCAATCGCTGAATCCACCACCACGCCGAAGGCGCTCTGCAATTCGCTCATCATCGTGCGGCGCTGCTGCTCGTCGGCAACGATCCGCGCCGCCTCCGCTTCCGTCATCTGGCTCACCTTGAGCCCCTGCTCACGGAACACTTCCACTGAGCGGGCCATGTCGCCGATCTCGTCGCGACGCTCCATGCCCTGGGGAATCACGTCGAAATCACTTGCAGCGATGCGCACCATGTCACTGTTGAGCCGGGCGATGGGCTTGCTGATCGAGCGCGCAATCATGATGCCGATCAACAGCAGCAGCAGCGTTACGCCGAAGGCAATGGCGCCGCTGATCATGGCGGCCTCGGCAAAGATCGCGTCGACCTGGGTGGTCAGTACGCCCGAAGCAATGGTCCAGCCCCATGGTTCAAATGCCTGGGCGTAGCTGATCTTGTCGAACTCGCCGCCATCGGGGGATTTGAACAGATAGGTCACGAATGTCGAGCCATTGGCCTTGGCGTTGGTGACCATTTCCTTGATGTAGAGCTTGCCGCGTCCGTCCTGCTCGATGGACCGGTCACTGCCCTGCTTTTCGGGCTTGGTCGGATGCATCAGCATGACCATGTCGAACGTATCGATGAAGACGTATTCCTTGCCCTGATAGCGGAAACCGCGCAGTGACTCGAGTGCAAGCGACTTGGCTTCCTCTTCGGTGAACTCTCCCGCCTGGAAACGGTCGTAATAGTTCTGGGCGATGCTGGTCGCCCCCTCCACCACGCTCTGCAGCTCAGTGCGTTTGAACGCGTCCAGGTTCTCCCGCAGGGTGTAGAGTTGATACGCCAGCACGCTTGCAAAGCCGATGGCGAAGACAATGATCAGGGCATAAAGGCGACGGGCAATGCTGCCGGTGAACAACTGCGTCAATTTCGATCTTCCTCAATGTTGTCAGGATGCCTATCGAATTCGCATTCGGCACAAGGCCAACTTGTCTGGGGATCGATAAATACATCTTTAGCGCACATTTGACCTTCGCGCTTAAGGTTCGGTAAACCTAAGGCCCATAATCGAAAAATACCTGCCAGCGGCACCCATTTCGTCTTCGGGCTGGCCAGCTCGATCAGAACTCGGACCATTCCTGGGCGACCGCTGCATTGCCCTGGCTGAGATAGGAGCGGGCTGCCGAGCGCACCTTGTCCGCGGCCCCCAGCGGTGCCGCAGGCTCAACCGCGCGCGGCGCAGGTGCCACCTCCCGCTCCACCAGGCTGAACACCTCCACCACCCGATCGAGCTCACTTGCCTGGGCTTCGGTCTGCTCGATCGCGGCATTGGTCTGTTCCACCAGCGCCGCATTGTGCTGGGTCATCTCATCCATGGCACGAACCGCGACTGAAACCTCGTCAATGGCCGAGGCCTGATCGCGGCTGGCCTTGGCGATCGATTGCATCAAAACCGCGTTCTCGTTGACCGCGTCCAGCATGGCCGCCAATTGGTCGGCAGCATCGGACACCAGCCTGGATCCGCCATCGACCTCGGTGGCGGATTGTTCAATCAGCGCCTTGACGTCGGCCGAGGCCGAGGCTGCCGACTGCGCCAGGCGCCGCACTTCCACGGCCACCACAGCAAAGCCCTTGCCCGCGTCGCCAGCCCGGGCCGCTTCCACCGAGGCGTTCAGCGCCAGGAGGTTGGTCTGGAAGGCGATATCGTCGATCATGCCGATAATGTTGGAAATCTTGGCCGAGCTTGCGGTGATGCGGGCCATCGCCGCATTCGCATCGGTCATGGTGACACCGCTCTGCGTTGCGCTGTTGGAAACGCTCTGAGCCTTGCCATTGGCATCCTCGGCCATCCGGGCATTTTCGGCCACCGTGCTGGCCAGTTGCTCCATGGCCGCGGAGGTTTCCTCGATCGTGGCGGCCTGCTTGGTCGTGCGCTCACTCAGATCGTTCATGCCCGAGAGGATTTCACCTGTCGCCTGCTTCAGCGATCCCGAAATATGCTTGGCATTGCCCACCACCTCGGCCAGTTTCTCACTGACGGCATTGGTGTCGCGCTGCAGGCGGGCGAACGCCCCCTGATATTGGCCGCGCATCCGCTTGGTCAGGTCGGTATTGGCCAGGGCGTCAAGCACCAGCCCGGTCTCGCCAATGCCCCGATCGACCGTTTCGACCAGGTTATTGACGCTGGTGGCCAGCGCGTTGAGCTCGGCATCGGGGAATTGTGCGTGCACCCGTTTGGAGAAGTCGCCGGCAATCGCCGCGTCGACCACTTCGCCAAAGGCCGCCTGCAGCGTCACCATCATGTCAGAGCGCTCTTCGGTCCGGCGCTGTGCCGCCGCGCGCTCTTCTTCGGTCATGCCGATCATCGTCAGACCGTTCTGGCGGAACACCTCGACGGCCCGGGCCATCTCGCCGATTTCATTGCCGCGACTGACATAGGCGACGGACCGCTCATAATCGCCTTCGGCGACGGCCTTCATCGTCCGCGCCAGGATCGGCACGGGCCTCATCATCAGGCGCGACAGCACATAGCCCAGGCAACCCAGCACCACCAGGGTAACCGCGCTGACGATCAGCAACAGCCGCAGCGTGTCATAGATCACCGCATCGATGTCCTGCCGGTCGATACCCACGAACAATATCCCCAGGGGCTTGCCGGCCTGATTAACGATGGGCTGATAGGCGGTATAGTAGGGGCGCCCGACGATCGACGCCTCGCCAAAGAAGACCTTGCCTTCCATCATCGACGCATAGACAGCGCCAGTCTTGCCCAGCGGTGTCCCCAGAATGCGATTGCCATCGGCTCCCTTGATGGTAGTCGTCATGCGGATGAAATCCTGCTCGGTCTCATCCCAGACAAAGATGGTTGCCGCCTCGCCAGTCACCCGCGAGATTGTATCCACCAGCTCATTGTCGGTGAACTTTGGCATCGCCCAGCTCTGGATGGCGGTGATGTCGCCCGTATCGGACCACCGCACAACCGCGCCATGCATCTTGCTTTCCACAATGGTGGCAGCTGCCTTGAGATTGCCGATCTGCTGCACCATCGCCGTTGCCCGCGTGGAAGCGCTCAAATTGACATAAATGACCACCGAAACCACCGCCACCGAAACGATGATGGCCGAGATCACCAGCGTGGCGATCATCGTGGTCAACTTGATATTGCCAAGAATCTGGCCAAGACGTTTGATCATGTGATTTGCCCCAATACGTGTGCGCCACTGTCAAGCACAGCGCCAAGATTTGAACAAAAGTTACCAGCTGCAAATTAATCGATAGTTTATCAAGCCGGAGGCCCGGGGGGTCTGGTCAGTTCGACCCTATCGCTTTGCCACCGAACAGTATTCATCGGCAGTTGCGATAAAAAATCCCCGCAGCGTTCGTGGCGCCGCGGGGATCAAACTGTTCTGCGCGTCAGACTGACTAGAATTCGTTCCAGTCGGTTGCCAGCGCCGCATTGCCGCGCGTGCTCAATTGCGGCGATGCGGATCTGAGCCTGTCTTGCAGTCCGCGCGCCCCTGTTGCAACGCCCCTGCCCTGCGCAGGCGAGGCGACGCCGGGGGCCATGCGATGCGTCTTGGCCGAGTGATCGTCGATGGCAAAGACATCCACGATGCGGTCCAGCGCGCTGGCCTGCGCTTCGGTCTGCTCGATGGCCGCATTGATCTCTTCCACCAGCGCCGCATTGTGCTGGGTCATCTCGTCCATCGTGCGCACGGCGGTCGAAACCTCGTCGATGGAGCCGGCCTGTTCGCGGCTTTCCTTGGCGATGCTGATCATCATGTCGTTGGAAGACCGCGATGCGTCCAGCACCGCCTCCAGCTTGCCCGCGGCATCGGCCACCAGCCTGGAGCCGCCCGAGACCTCGGTCGCGCTTTGCTCGACCAGTGCCTTGACGTCGGATGACGCACTGGCCGCCGACTGCGCCAGGCGCCGCACTTCCACGGCGACAACGGCAAAACCCTTGCCGGCGTCACCGGCACGGGCTGCTTCCACCGAGGCGTTCAGCGCCAGCAGGTTGGTCTGGAAGGCAATGTCGTCGATCAGACCGATGATGTTGGATATCTTGGCCGAGCTCTGGGTAATGCGCTCCATCGCTGCCGTCGCCTGGCTCATCACCTGGCCTCCCTCTTCGGCGGCCTGCGTCACAGTACCGGCAACCGTGCTGGCCTTGCCGGCCATCTCGGCATTGTGCGCCACTGTGCGAGCCAACTGCTCCATGGCCGCGGACGTCTCTTCGATCGTGGCAGCCTGGCGCGTCGTGCGTTCGCTCAGATCGTTGGCGCCGCTCAGAATCTCGCCCGTCGCGGTCTTGAGCGTTCCCGAGGTGTCGCGCAATTGCCCGATGACTTCAGAGAGTTTGTCGGCAACCGCATTGATATCGGCCTGCAGCGTGGCAAAGGCACCATCATAGTCCCCGTCCATGCGCTGGGTCAGATCGGTGCGGGCCAGGGCATCCAGCACCACGCCGATCCCGGTGACGCCGCGATTGAAGGCCACCACCAGCGCGTTGACGCTGGCCGCAAGAGCATTGAGTTCGGGATCGGGAAATTCTTCGGCGACGCGCTTGCTGAAATCGCCGGCCACGGCGGCATCGACCACCTGGCCAAAGGAAGATTGCAACTCGGTCATCATCTGCTGACGCGCGCCCTGGTCGGCGATGATCCGGGCCGCTTCGGCCTCTGTCATCTGGCTGACGCGCAACCCGTTTTCGCGAAACACCTCGACGGCGCGCGCCATGGCGCCAAGTTCATTGCCGCGCCTCACATAAGGCACTTCGGTCGCGAAATCGCCATCGGCAATAGCCTGCATCGCCGACGCGATCCGCGGAATCGGGCGCATCAACAGGCGCGTGATCACCAGGCTGATCGCGCCCAGCACCGCAATCAGCACCAGTCCCATAAGCGCCATGCCAGGCAATGCGTCATTGGCACTGGCTTCGGCAACAGCGGCATCATTGCCCACAAAGAACGCGCCAAGCAGGTCGCCCTTGAGGTTGGTGATCGGCTGGAAGGCGCCGAAATACCGCACCCCCTGCATCATGACGGTGCCGAAATAGGGCTTGGACTGCAGCAGCGCCGCATGCTCGGGCGAGGCCGGATCGAGGGCAAAGTCGATGAGTCGCTTGCCGTCGGGCGCTGGCAGGCTGGTCGACTTGGCGATGAACTGCTGGCTCGCGCTGTCGAGCCCGAAAATGGCTGCCTCGCCCTTGGTGATATGGGTCACCGAGTCGATGGCACCCGTGTCATGGAAGAACGGCAGGCTATAGGTCTGAAAGGCGGCAATCGTGCCATCCTCGGCCCAGGTCAGCGCCGAACCGGACAATCGCTTTTCCAGAATGGTGCCCGCCACCTGCAGATTGGCGTCCTGCTGCGCAACAGCCTGATCAACCGACTGGCTGCGCAGATTGAAATATCCGCTGGCCGAAAAGGCAATAATGGTGACCGCAATGCTTGTCAGCACCAAGCCGGCTATGGCCGTTGTCAGCTTGATATTGCCCCAGAACCCGAAATTGGCCTTCATGAAATGTCTTGCTCCCCACGGCGCGAAATCGGCACCTGCTTGTATGGTAGCAAGACTAGTCGCTCGGTCTTAACGTCTGGTTGCCTTGCAACGTTGCAGGTGCACGCAAGTGTCGGTCGAGGCGCAAAGCGCCATTTGAAGCCCGCCGCTTTGCCCCTTAGCCGGCCCAAAACCGCTGCTATCGCTGTGCATCCGGCCGCACGGGCAGAGCAGGTTTTTTGTCGGGCGATACCGCGCAAAGCAGCGAGCCCCCCACCCTTGTCGGGGTCGGGGGCTCACAAATTCGATCTGTTGGAATCAGGATGACGCCGACTGATTAGCTCAGAGCGCCGATAACGGCTTCGATGCGCTTCTTCATCGTCGAGGCGTCAAACGGCTTGATGATGTAGTTGTTCACGCCAAAGGAAATGGCTTCCTTGACCTGCTCCTTGTCGGAACGGCCCGTCGCCATGATGAATGGCATGGCCTGCGTACGCGGATGCTTGCGGATCACCTTAAGCAGGGTCAATCCGTCGATATCTTCCATGTTCCAGTCGGAAATGATCAGATCGACATTGGATTTTTCCAGCTTTCCCAGTGCGTCACGGCCACTCTTGGCTTCAATGATGTCCTTGAAGCCTAGCTGGGTAAGGATGTACTTGCAGATACCGCGCATGGACTGCTGATCATCGACGATGAGAACACTGACTGCGCTGGCTTTAGGCATCTTCGAATTCACCTTCCTGGTGCCCGGGAGATAACAGCCCCGGTCTTTGAAAAAACACTAGGCAAGAAGCGTTACAAATCTCTCAACCTGCACACAGTGTTTGCAGTGCAACCGCCTCAAGCTGCCGATTTGATCCGCACCAGGGCGTTGGCAAGACGACCGGCAATTTCCTCGACCGGCGCCTGATCGACGACGGCACCCTCCTCGAAGGCCACGCGCGGCATGCCGTAGACCAGGGACGACGACTTGCTTTGCCCCACGGTATAGGCACCGGCATCGCGCATCATCTTGAGACCGCGGGCCCCATCGCGCCCCATGCCGGTCAGTATCGCGCCCACCGCCATGGGACCGACTGCCTTGGCAACCGACTCGAACAGGATATCGACGCTGGGGCGGTGCCCCGACGCCAGCTCGTCCTGCGTCAGGCGGCATTTCAGCTGCCCCGACGAACGCTCGACGCGCAGATGATAGTCACCCTTGGCCACATAGGCGTGGCCGGGCAGCAGGACCGTGCGGTCCTCCGCTTCCACCACCGAGAGCGCGCAGATCTCATTCAGGCGCGCGGCAAATCTGGCGGTGAAACCAGGCGGCATGTGCTGGGCAATGACGATGGGTGGGCAATCTGTGGGCATCTGCGAGAGCACCGCACGGATCGCCTCCACGCCGCCCGTCGACGCCCCGATCGCAATCAGCGCCCCGTTGGGCGCCGCTGCGGTCTTGAGCGCGAGTTTTGGCGGCTCTGCCCGCGTGGCCGAGCGGCCGCGCACATCCGACTTTGCCGCCGCGCGAATCTTGTCACGCAAGCCGACGCCGAACGCCTCGATGCCGCCGGCAAATTCGGCACTTGGCTTGGCCACGAAATCCACCGCGCCCAGCTCGAGCGCCAGCAATGTTTCACTGGCTCCCTTCTTGGTCAGGGTCGATACCATGATCACCGGCGTCGGCCGCAGGCGCATCAGCTTCTCGAGAAACTGCAGCCCGTTCATATTGGGCATTTCGATGTCGAGCGTCACCACATCGGGATTGAGCTGCTTGATCTTTTCGCGCGCGTCGATCGGATCCGTCGCAGTGGCAACGACCTCGATATCGCCATCGCGCGACAGCATGCGCGTGAGCACTTCACGGATCAGCGCTGAATCATCAACGACCAGGACCTTGATACTCATGCCGCCTCCTGCTTGTTCAACTTGAGCTTGGATTGATAGATCGTCTTGCCCACCAGACGGAAGCCATCCCCGCCCGCGCCAAGATTCTCCGAATGGCCGATATAGAGGAAGCCTTCAGGGGCGATCATCTTGCTGAAGCGGCCGAATACTTCGCCCTGCGTCGGCTTGTCGAAATAGATCGCCACATTGCGACAGAACACGGCATCGAACGGCCCCTTCATCGGCCAGGGACCAATCAGGTTGAGCTGCTTGAACGAGACCAGGGCCCGGGCCGCTTCGGGTATCTGGATCGAGCCATCGGCCAGCCGCCCGAAAGGCGCTGCGCGTTCGCGCGACAGCCCGCTCAATTCGCTTTCCGGATAAACCCCGCGCGCTGCCTTTTCGATCACTGCCGTGTCGATGTCGGTGGCCAGAATCTTGAAGTCCCAGCGCTTGAGCTCGGGAAAGGCGCCAAGCAGATCCATGCCGATCGTGTAGGGCTCCTGCCCCGTCGAACAGCCGGCTGACCAGATCCGCAAGCGGTTGCCGCGTGGCTTGGTCGCCAGCAGTGCCTGGACATGTTTGCGCAGATGATCGAAATGGTGGTCTTCGCGATAGAACCGGGTCAGGTTCGTGGTCAGCGCGTTGATGAACTCCTGGCTGTCCTGGGCCGAGCCACCGCGTTCCAGAAAATCGACATAGGCGTCAAAGCTGGGCAGACCCAGGCTGCGAACGATCTTGGACAGACGCGAGATGACCAGCGTGCGCTTCGCATCGCTGAGCGAGATTCCTGCGACCTGATAAACGCGACCTTTGATCCGCGCAAATTCACGTTCGCTAAGGGAGACTTCCCCCTGTTCCATACAACCTACCCCAATTGCCCCGACCGCCCGTTGCGGGCGCCCGTTTAAGCATTCGCGCGCCGCGCTGGCCGATTGGCGACCTTGGCGGACTCGTCGAACGACCCCAATCGACCGGTCAAACGGCTCAATGCCGCTTCACCCAAGTCTAGGGTCGAAGTGATAGTGTGGGTTTCATTACTTAGATTGCGTAAATGTGCCTCCAGATCTGCGATCATTTTTTGCAGAGCCTTTGATTCATTGACGCCGGTCTCCGCCTGCGCCCGGCCCCGACCGACCACGCCGCGAATATCCTTGGCCGAGCGGCTGGTCAGTTGCGCCAGCTGGCGCACTTCATCGGCAACGACGGCAAAGCCCGCCCCCTTTTCGCCGGCGCGTGCGGCTTCCACCGCTGCGTTGAGCGCCAGAAGATTGGTGCGGAACGACACATCCTCGATGGCCTGCACCAGCTTGTCGATCTCGCCGGTCATCGCGGCGACTTCGCCCACCACCAATTGGGTGCGCTGGGCAGCCAGTTCAGCCGCGCCAACCAAGTTCTGCGCATTGTGACCGATCGTTCGCACGCGCTGCAATTGCTGGCCGCTGGTTTCGATCGCCCGGCCTGCATCGGCGGCATCGTCCAGATTGCTGCCCGCAAGCGTCTTGATCGTCGCCATGCGGTCTTCAAAATGCTCGACCAGGGGACCGATCTGATTCAAGCGGGTCTCGAGCCTGCGCCGCGCATCCCGCTCACCGCCCAATTGTTCGGCCGCCGCGGCGGCGAAATCGCCAAACCTGCGAGCCAGCGAGCCGAGGGGGCCATCCAGCGCATCGGGCAATTCGCCATGCCCGCTCACCACATCCTCGAGCCGGCACAGGCCTACGTCCAGCTGGGCCAGGCCGCTATTGAGTGCAGCCAGGGCCGGGTTGGCGGCCATGGCCTTGGCTTCAAATCGAAATCCGGTTCGTCCGCTGGCCAATGCCGCCACGAAGGCATCCAGATCATCTTCCCCGACATAGCGACCGTCCGGCAGAAATTCGAGCAGGAAGCGGTTGGCGCCAAAGGGGTGCCGGCGCACCACGAAGCGTTCGCCGGCGAAGACTGCCAGCGTCTGTTCCGGCGCGCCGCCGCCCGCCTGCAGATAGCCGGGGCCGAACAAGACATCCAGCGTGGCCCCTTCCACGGCGCCGCGCACCAGGCGCGTAACGCCGGCGCTGGCCGCCATGATCTGTCCGTGCTCATCGATCAGAACAACGGCCTGTTGGATGGCCGACACGGCGGTCTTGAACTGATGCGCGCGCTCCAGGCGCTTTCCCAGGCGACGGACGATTTCGCCCATGCTGAGTATTTCGGCAGTGCCGTCGCCCAGTCCTGCCGCCACCGTGATGGCTGCCATGCCCCGCGCCGCCCGGCGATCGAGCTGCACCGCAACAGCCAATGTGCAGCCCAGGGCCAGCACCATTAGCGCGCTGACCAGCAAGGCCTGTTGCAGCCCTGGCCCAACTGCTTCGGCAAACCCCAGCGCCAGCACACCGGCTCCCAGCCAGAATCCCGCAGCGATCAGCGCTAGACGCAGATTGGGCATGGCACGCCTGAGGGCAAGGTCGGATGGACGGGTGGCAGCATGGCCAACTATATGCGCGAAATGGTTAACCAAACCTGTCCGTGCAGCCGCCGCTGCAAGACTTCGCTAACCAGAATTGCCGCAATCTGAACGCATGTGCCACTTTGGCACATTTTGCTGCGCCGGACCGTCGAGCAAACCGGCCAGCCTCATGCTCCCGGTCCAGCGGCACGCGGTTGACCCAGCCTGAACCGGGTCATCCAGGCAGCAGCCGGCGGCATCCTTGCATCCGGCAGTCAGCACCGGGGTATCTAGAACAATTCGATATCGTCCACGGGCGCGGGAATGACCACGCTACGTTTGGCCAGCGCGATTTCTTCCTTGGCCACATTGGCACCGGAATCACTGTCGAGCCGCTTGACGAAGGCACGTCCCGAATGGGGCTTGAACAGGACCCGCCGGGCATAGGTGCCGCCAAGGTCCTCGCTGAACGCCTGATAGCCTTCAGCCGCGAGGAAATCACGGACGAACTCGATGTTCTTGCGACCGACGTCATCAAGCGCCGCATTGATCTTGCCGCCGCCGAACACCTTGATTTCCAGATTCGACTTGCGGCCGGTGCCCTGGCTGAGCACCTTGTTGATCAGCTGTTCCATGGCGAAGGCGCCATAGCGGGCCGAGGCACCGTAGCGATCCTTGGCGGCGCCGGATTGTTCGGCCAGCAGAAAGTGGTTCATTCCACCGACATTGGCGACGACGTCACGAACACAGGCCGAAATGCACGAGCCCAGCACTGTCGAGAAGGTCAGATCCACCGCATTTGAAACGTGGCAGTCTCCCTGGTGGACCGTTGTGACTACGCCGCGATCAAATTCTGGCGGTAGTGCATTTGCAAGTGCCATGTAACGCGCTCAAACCCTGATACCGCTGACTGTCTTGATGGTAGCCACAAACTCGTTAGCCAATTGCTAACCACGTCCATCAAGGACGTCACAAGTCTGACGTTTTGCAACAACTGCTTTAGGAATCCCACGTTACCCTGCAGCCTTAGGCTTGGGATCCATTATATGTCACTGCATAAACTCGCCAGAGAACTCGACGAGACGGCGCGCCAGTCAGCATCAATGCTGGAGGGCATCACTGAGGCACTTGAAATCCTCGCCGACAGCAAGCTGAACAAGGACCCATCGGTTCGTGACGCAGTCGGGATGATCATTACCGCACTGCAGGGCCAGGACCGCATCGAGCAGCGGTGTCACAATATGGCCCTGGCCACCCGCCAGTTTGCCCTGCTTCCCGCCCTGGCGCCTGAAAGCGTCTATGATGAAATATGGTCCAGCCTGACGCTCGACGAATTGCGGGTGCCATCGCTGTCCGGCATTGCCGCTCTGCAAAATCACGGCGACGCCGAACTGTTCTGACGATCCGCCGGCCGCCTCTGTCGCCGACGCCGCCCGCCCCTGTCCGACAGGGTTGACCCGATTATTGGTCTGCCGTCGCGATGCGCACCCGGGCCTTCCCCAACATTGTCCATCCAGCACGACCGTAACGGACCCGGGCCGCTACGGGGCCCAACCACGTCATCCCCTTTTGACCGCGCCCTCGTTGCCGAGACGCAAAAAAGGGCGCTCGGGGCGCCCTTCTGCAACACGCGCGCCGGTCGGGGGGACTAGCCGTCCAGCTTGGCACCGCTGACGACAGCATGCAGATCGATCAGGCCGACCATGCGGCTGTCATGGGTGACAATGCCGGTAAGCAGTTCGGTATCGACCGAATTGCCTTCGGGAACATTGTGAATGTCATCGCGCGACACAGTAAGGATGTCGCTGACCGCATCGACCAGGATGCCAACCCATTTTTCACCGACACTCATCACCACCACGACGTGGTTCTTGGTGGGCGAGGTCGGACCGTCGCCAAAGCGGGCGCGCAGATCAAAGATCGGAACAATGGTGCCGCGCAGATTGATCACGCCGCGCACGAAGGCGCGTGTATTGGGCAAGGGGGTCGCCCCGTTCCAGGCGCGAATTTCGCGTACGGTGGTGATCTCCACCCCATAGGTCTGCTCGCCGATCGAAAAAGCGATCAACTGCAGAGAATTTTGGGCGGCGATAGCGGACTTGTCGCCCATCTCGTCGCGCATACCGAGCGCTTCCATAGTCTTTAGCCTTTCTGTCGCCTGTTCTGGACGACTACTCTTTTACAAACGGCCTAGGCCGCATTCTTATGGACGACAGTGGATTTGAGGCCCTGCACATCAACGATCAGGGCGACATTGCCATCACCCAGGATGGTTCCGCCGGCAACGCCATCGACACTCTGGAAGTTCTCTTCCAGCGACTTGATCACCACCTGCTGCTGACCGATGATATCATCGACGATCAGCGCAACCTTGTGACTGCCCTCGGCCTCGCAAAGCACCACGAACCGGTTTTCCGGCGCGGTGTCGGCGGTCATTTCGAACCGTTCGACCAGGTCGATGACCTGCACATACTCGCCGCGAACCTGCAGCACCTGACCACCGCTTGGCACCCGCTCGAAGCTGGCACGCGAACACTGGATCGTTTCCACGATCGAGGACAGCGGCACCACATAGGGGCTGCCCCCAACCTTGACCAGCATGACATCGAGCACGGCCAGCGTCAGCGGCAGGCGCAGCGTCATGCGCGTCCCCTTGCCCGTCCAGCTGCGTACATGCACCGAGCCGCCGATCTTCTTGATATTGCTCAGCACCACGTCCATGCCGACACCGCGGCCGGACAGGTCGCTGACCTCGCTGGCGGTCGAGAACCCCGGCGCAAAGATCAACTGGTCGATCTGCTCTTCGCTTGGATTGGCGTCCGGCGCGACGATCCCCTTGTCGCGCGCCACCTGCAGCACCCGTTCACGGTTGATGCCGCCGCCATCGTCCTCGACGATGATCAGGATATTGCCGCCGGCCTGCTCGGCCGACAGGCGAATGGTGCCGGTCTCGCTCTTGCCGCGCGACGCGCGCACTTCAGGCGCCTCGATGCCATGGTCCGCCGAGTTGCGGATCATGTGGGTCAGCGGATCGCTGAGCTGTTCGATCACCGTCTTGTCGATCTCGGTGTTTTCACCGATCGTTTCGAGCTTGATCTTCTTTTCGGTCTTGCTGGCCAGCTCGCGCACCAGGCGCGGCATGCGCGAGAATACCGATTTGACCGGCTGGGCGCGGATCGCCATCACCGAATCCTGCAGACCGCGGGTCGTCTGCGCCAGCACTTCGAGGCCCCGGACCAGTTCGGTGTAGCGGACGCGCAGGGTTTCATCCATCTGCTGGGTCAGCATCGATTGGGTGATCACCAGTTCGCCGACCATGTTGACCACGCGATCGACCTTGTCGAGATCGACGCGGATGGACTGGACGGCAACGCTGCGACCGCCGCTCTCTTCGCCTTCTGATGCCGGTGCGGCAGCCATGGCCGCCGGCTTGGCCGGTGCAGCCTTGACCACGGGTGGCGGCGCTATCGACGCTGCCAGTTCGGCAAAGCTGAGGGCCGGTGGCTCTTCAAAACTGTCCTGCGCCGTGGCGGCCAGGGCAGGCGCGGGCGGCACTTCCTTGTCGAAATCGAGCAATCCGCCCACTTCGTCGTCGGCCAGCGCCAGCAAATCATCTGTATTGTCCGCCAGCGCGTCGGTTGCGGCGGCGAGCATGTCGCCCTGCGCAGCAGCGGGCCGGGTGCCGGCACCCAGCTGCGCTACGGTGATGTCGCAATCGCCGTCGACGAACTCGAAGACCTCACGGATCATCGCCTCGGTCAGCGTCGGGGAAATCAGCGTGATCTCCCAGCTGCAATAGACCCCGAACGGTTCGAAATCGGCAAGTGCCGGCAACTCTCCGACCACCGGCCGAACGTGCATTTCGCCCAAGACGGCCAGCTCGCGGAACAGCAGCAAGGGATCATTGGCCCGCGCATAGAGCGCGCGGTGGGGGGTGAACTTGACCTCCCAATGGCCCGATTCGACCTGCATCGGCGCCGCGTCGAAAGCGTCGTCGGCTGGCGCGATCTGGCCCAGTACAGCGTCCAGTTCCCCATCCTGCGCCAGGGCGATCGCGTCCGCGTCATTGGCGGCCGCGCCGCCCAGATTGACCATGACCGGGACAAAATCGATGTCGAACTCTTCGACCATCTCGCCGCCCAGATCCTCGTCCTCGGCCTTGTCGCCACGGGCCAGGGCGTCGAACCGGTTCTTTTCTTCCATGCCGTAGTCCGGTGCGAGCGCTTCGCCGGTTTCGGCTGCCTTGACGTGATCGGCAATGATGTCATTGGCGCGGATGCACAGCACAACGACATCGTCGGTCAGTTCGACGCGTCCGTCGCGAACATAGTCGAGCAGCGTCTCGTAGGCATGGGCAAACCCGACCATCGCCGAAAAGCCGAAGGCTCCAGCGCCGCCCTTGATTGAGTGAATCGCGCGGAACACCGCGTTTAGCCGGTCTGCGCCACGCTCGCCTGCCTCGATCGCAGCAAATTGCTCTTCCAGCTCATTGAGGAGCTCGGAGCATTCGGTGAAATAGGTGGCTTTGAAGTCGTCGAGATCACTCATGCGGGAAAGTCCAACCCTTCAGGGCGCTTGCTGTTAGTGAACCACGCGGTGGATGACGGAGATCAGCTTTTCAGGATCGAATGGTTTGACGATCCAGCCGGTGCCCCCGGCCGCCTTGCCCTGATCACGCTTGTCCTGCGACGTCTCCGTTGTCAGAATCAGGATTGGCAGGCTCTGGTGATTGCCAGTGGCCCGCACATTCCGGATAAACTCGATACCGTCCATCACCGGCATGTTGATGTCGGTAATGACCACATCAACCATCTCGGTTTTGAGCACGTCCAGGCCCTGCTGGCCGTCCTGAGCCTGCAAAACCTCAAAGCCGGCATTGCTCAGAGTGTGGTGCAGCATGGCGAGGATCGTCCTCGAATCGTCCACAGTTAGAACCCGCAATGTCGTCATCCTCTCATCATTCCTGAAAACTGGGCCTCAAGACCCAGGCGCTCGACCGCGCTCGTCAAAGCTGCGCTCGGTTGTTCGATAGCGAACTCGAAGTGGTTTCGGTGCGCAGTTTCGGCCGCGCTGATCAGCATGAACAAGGCATTGGTGCTGACGCGCTCGACGGCATCGGCAGCCACCGTGACGGACCCGATTTCGATCGCGTCAAGCAGCCCGTCCCTGATTCCATCAAGCGAATCCAGGTCGATGATCGCTGGCAGCGCGATGGACTTACCGGCCTTGTTGCTCATGTCTATTGCTTGCCCCCGGAGATTTCTCCAGAAGCCACTTTCCACTTGAACGGTTTAAGAAGTGCTAAGTTCGGCCAGCATCGTTGCGCCAGTCTGGCTATTTCCATGCAGCGATCGATAAAGTTCCGCCGCGAGACCGTTTCCGGCGCCACAAGCATGGTCTTCTGCCGCGTGGTTTCTCTTGCTTTGGTCGCTGGCCGGGGGGTAACGCAGACATATTAGTCGAGATCGGACCTACCATGACCAACACCATCGCCCTGACTGGCCTCGCGCGCGAGCTCGCCGCCCGCGCCGAAACCGGCAATCCCATTCGTGTGGGGGTCATCGGGTCAGGTGAGATGGGCACCGATCTGGTCACCCAGATGTCGCTGATGCGCGGCATCGAGATGGCGGCAATCGCCACGCGTCGCCCCCATACGGCCCTCGATGCCATGACAATTGCCTATGGCGATGACAGCAGAGGCCGCGTCGCCGATTCGCCGGCCCAGGCGACGGCAGCGATCGAAGCGGGCAAGATCGCCATTACCTCCGCCGAAACCCTGGTCACGACCCCCAATATCGATGTCGTCATCGATGCGACGGGAAAGCCTGGCGTGGCCGCCGATTATGACCTGATGGCCATGGAGCATGGCAAGCACCTGGTAATGATGAACGTGGAAGCCGATGTCACCATCGGCCCCTATCTCAAGGCGCAGGCCGATCGCCTCGGCGTGGTCTATTCGGTGGGCGCGGGCGACGAGCCCAGCTCCTGCATGGAACTGATCGAGTTCGTCTCGGCGCTCGGCCTGCCCATCGTGGCTGCCGGCAAGGGCAAGAACAACCCGCTCCGGCACGACGCCGTGCCCGACGACTATCGCGCCGAGGCCCAGCGCCGGAACATGAATCCGCGCATGCTGGTCGAGTTCATTGATGGCTCAAAGACCATGGTCGAGATGTGCGCCATCGCCAATGCCACTGGCCTGGTGCCCGACGTGCCCGGCATGCACGGCCCCGCGACCGACCGTGACAACATGGCCAAGGTGCTGATCCCAAAGGCCGATGGCGGCATCCTCAACAACAGCGGCGTGGTTGATTTCACGGTCGGCAAGGGCGTGGCGCCCGGCGTGTTCGTCATCGTCAAGGCCGAGCATCCGCGGATCATCGAGCGCATGGATGATCTGCATATCGGGCATGGCCCCTACTACGCCTTTTTCCGGCCCTATCACCTCACGAGTCTCGAAGTGCCGCTGACCTGCGCCCGCATCATGCTGCATGGCAAACCCGACATGGTGCCGCTGCCGCAGCCGGTTGCCGAAGTCTGCGCCGTTGCCAAGCGCGATCTCAAACCCGGCGAAACCTTTGATGCCATTGGGGAAACCTGCTATCGCAGCTTCACCATGCGCATCGAGGAAAGCCGCGCGGCCAAGGCCGTGCCGGTGGGTCTGCTCGAAGGCGGCAAGGTCACCGCACCGGTCAGCAAGGGCCAGTTGCTGACGCAGGCCAACAGTCAGCCCGACACCTCCACGCGGCTGTTTGCCCTGCGCCAGGCCCAGGACCGCATGCTCGGTCTGCCGTGACACATCCGCCCGATTGGGGCACAGATGGCGGGACCGCTCCGACGCATATCTTGATCTTTGCCGGCGCATGACTTAATTCCTGACCAAGGATATCAGGATAAAACCCATGGATGCGATTTTTGATCCACGCGCGCCCCAGCGTGTTCGACACGAAACCCGCATGCGCCTGCTTGAGGTCATCGGCATCCTCGACCTGACCCCAAGAATGCGCCGCATCACGCTCAAGGGCGACATGACCGGCTTCGCCGCTCCCGGCCATGCCGATCACATCAAGGTCTTCTTCTTTCCTGAGGGCGTCGCGCCAAAGCTGGTGCCCATCGGCCCGCGCGGTGCCGAGTTCGCCCCGGGCGAACAGCCGCAGATGCGCGACTACACTCCGCGCCGTTATGACGTTGCAGCGGGCACGCTCGTTCTCGATTTCGTCCTGCATGGCGACGGCCCGGCATCGAGCTGGGCGGCGGCGGCCAGCCCTGGCGACAAACTGGTGATTGGCGGCCCGCGTGGTTCGCTGATCGTGCCGATGGCATTTGACTGGTACCTGCTGGCCGGCGACGAGACCGCCATTCCCGCCCTGGCCCGCCGCATCGAGGAATTGCCGCGCGGCGCCAAGGTCATCGCCATTGTCGAGGTGGACAGCCCCGCCGAACACCAGCCCTTTCCCGGCGCGGCCGATGTCAGCCTGACCTATGTCTACCGCAATGGCGCGCCAGCCGGCCAGACCAGCCTGATCCTGGACCGGCTCAAGGTGACCCGTTTCCCCCAGGGCACTGCCTACGCCTATGTTGCGGGCGAAAGCGCCATGAGCAAGGCCGTACGCGCGCATTTGACCCATGAGCGTGGCTTCGACCCCGAATATGTCAAGGCCGCCGGCTACTGGCTGCTGGGGACCGCCGACGCGCAGGAGCCGCACTAGTCACCGGCGCTGGCTTGCCCTGCCATGCCCTCCCGTGACATGAAAAAGACACGCAGCTTTGGCGGCGCCCATCTGCGGCCCCGCCCCGTCCACAAAGGCACGCCACATGAGCATTGTTGCAACAATTCTGGTGGCGCTCATCGCGTTGCTCCACATCTACATCCTGATCCTCGAGATGTTCCTGTGGACCACGCCGCGCGCCCTCAAGGCCTTTGGCCTGACGCCCGAATTTGCCGCCCAGACCAGGGCAATGGCGGCCAATCAGGGCCTCTATAACGGCTTTCTCGCCGCCGGGCTGATCTGGAGCCTGCTCTATCCCCTGCCCGGCTTTGCCTGGCAGATCGCCATGTTCTTTCTCGCCTGCATTGCAGTCGCCGGCATTTTCGGCGCGGTGACCGCCAGCCGGAAGATCCTGTTCATCCAGACCGTCCCGGCAGTTGCGGCAATGCTGGCGCTGATGTTCGCCTGAAATGGCCAGGCCATCGCTCGACGACATTGAACGAACGGTCCAGCGCCTGGAGCAGCGCTACGACAACACACCGCACTTTGCCGCCTACCGCATGCTCTGCCGGCGCTTCGAAGCCGACCTCGATGACCGCCGGGACCTGGCCCTGGCCAAGTCCGCGGCGCTCATGTTGATCAAGCAGCTTGAGGCCGCCTCCTAGCCGGCAAGCGCCGCCAGCACCCGTACCCAGGAACGGATGCCGCGGTGAAAGCTCGCCAGATCATATTTCTCGTTGGGGCTGTGGATGGCGTCGTCGATCTGGGCAAAGCCGATCAGCAGGGTATCGAGCCCCAGGATGCGCTTGAAATCGCCGGCCACGGGAATCGAACCGCCCGAACCGGTCATTACCGCCGGCTTGCCCCACTCGGCCGACAGCCCGCCCAGCGCCTGCTGCAGATAGGTGCCGTCGCTCGGCACGGTAATGGCGGGCGAGCCGCCATGCGCGGTGAATTTTACCGAACAGTCGGCCGGGATCATCGCCTCGACATGTGCCCGGAAGGCGGCGCGGATCTTGTCGGGCTGCATGCCCGAGACCAGCCGGAAGCTGATCTTGGCGCTGGCCTTGGCCGGAATGACCGTCTTGAAGCCGTCGCCGGTATAGCCGCCGATAATGCCATTGATCTCGCAGGTCGGCCGCGCCCACAGCATTTCGAGCACGCTGCGATCCTGTTCGCCGGCCGGGATCGACAATCCGGCCTCGCCCAGAAATTCGGCCTCGTCAAAGCCCAGGCCGGCCCATTGCGCCTTGAGGTCGGCACTGATCTCGGCGACGTCATCATAAAACCCCGGCAGCGTCACGCTGCCATCGGGCGCCCGCAGGCTGGCGATGATTTCGGCCAGCAGCTGGTTGGGATTGCGCGCTGCATTGCCGAACATGCCCGAGTGCAGATCCTTGTCGGCGCAGGCAATTTCGACCTCCTCGGCCACCATGCCACGCAGCATGGTGGTGACCGATGGGGTCTGGCGGTCCCACATGTCGGTATCGCAGACCAGGGCGATATCGGCGGCGCCCAGCGCGTCCTTGTTGGCCTCCATGAAGGGCGGCAGGTTCTTGCCGCCACTTTCTTCCTCGCCCTCGAGCATCAGAGACACCTGTACCGGCAGCGACCCGGTCACCGCCTGCCAGGCCCGGCAGGCCTCGATGAATGTCAGCATCTGTCCCTTGTCGTCCGAGGCGCCGCGCGCCACGATGATCTGGCGTCCCTGCGCATCGGTCTTGAGCACCGGCTCGAACGGATCGGAGTGCCACAGGTTGAGCGGATCGACCGGCTGCACGTCGTAATGGGCGTAGAACAGCACATGCGGGCCGTCCTGCGCCGGCCCCTTGGCCCAGACCACCGGATGGCCGGGCGTGGCATGGGCTGTCGCGTCAAAGCCGATGCCGCCCAGTTCGCCGACGATCCAGTCGGCGGCGCGCTGGCACTCGGCCTTGTAGGCCGGATCGGTCGAGATCGACTTGATGCGCAGCAGCGCATAGAGCCGTTCCAGGCTCTGGTCGAGCCCGGCATCGACATTGGCCAGAACAGCATCGAGATGGGCGGCGGGAGACGAACTGGTAGACATGGGCGCGATTCCTTTTTGCCGCTACCCTGTCCAAGCCGGCGCGCCCTGTCCAGCACTGCTTGTTGTCCCGACGCTGCCGGGTTAGGTCATATAGTCATACCAATGGACGTGTGCGTGGCGCGCGACTGCAAGGGAGCCTGAATGGTCATGCGCGCGACACAACACGGAACCTCTGGAGATCTGATCGCCGCGATCGCCGGCCGCGTCCCCATGCGCAATCTGCACTCCCAGGTCCTGTGGCAGCTGGGCGTATCGATTGTGCGCGGGGACTACCCCGAAGGGGCCCTGCTGCCTGCCGACACCGAACTGCTGCAGCGTTTCGCAGTGTCCCGCACAGTGCTGCGCGAAGCGCTCAAGACCCTGGCTGCCAAAGGCATGATCGAGGCCCGGGCCCGCATCGGCACCCGCGTGCTGCCGCGTCGCCGCTGGAACCTGTTTGATGCCGACGTCCTGTCCTGGCACTTTGAGACCGGGCCCGACGCCGAATTCCTGCGCAGCCTGGCCGAAATCCGT
>TARA_R110002124_G_scaffold133942_2_pt1 | contig 20682 bp, 21 predicted proteins | sample TARA_R110002124 | Tara Oceans TARA_R110002124 (sample SAMEA4397445) | marine metagenome | biome: Polar Biome; feature: [SRF] surface water layer (ENVO:00010504); material: water (ENVO:00002006), including particulate matter (ENVO:01000060) such as... | depth 5 m | reverse complement strand
CAAAGCTTCATGAATGGAACACCGATCAGGCGTCGGCGCACAGCTCGTCGGTGCTGCGCTTGGCCGAACCGTCCACGTCGGACTGGGTGAAGCCGTAGCCGGTCAGGGTCTCTTCCCATTCGGGCGTCTGCTTGAACTCGGCCAGGGCGTCGTTGACGGCGTCGCGCAGCTCTTCATTACCGCTGGCAAAGGTGAACCCACCCCAGCTGCGCACTTCATTGCCGTCGATGACCGGATCGGTGAATTCAGCGGCCACTTCCACGCCCTTGCCCTGTTCGGCAAGACCGCTCGCCGTCAAGCTGGTAGCGGCATAAGCATCGGCACGGCCGGTCGAGACCGTCGAGATGGCATCGGCATTGGAGGCGATGGTCACCATATTGGCTTCCGAGACGCCCAGCTCCTGCAGCATTTCCAGCTGATCGGCACCCGCCATGATGGCGACCTTGTAATCAGCATTGTCGGCGAAATCGCTATAGGCATGGATGCCCTTGGGATTGCCCTCGGCCACCAGCAGGCCCTCGCCATAGGACGAGTTGGGCTCAGAGAACAACACCTGGGTGCAGCGATCTGGGCGGATGGCCATTTCAGCGGCAACCATGTCGAACCGGTCGGCCTGCAGGCCCGGGATAAGGGAGGAGAAGTTGGTGGTGACCCACTCGATCTCCTCGACCCCAAGCTTTTCCATCAGGGCCTTGGCGACGTCCGGTCCGGCACCGAGGGCCTTGCCGGTGGGGTCGACATAGCCATAGGGAATTTCATTGGCCACCGCGATACGGATGGTGCCCGATTCCTGGATCTCTGCGAGCGTTGCAGCGCTGACGGCCGTTGAGGCCATTGCGGATACGGCAATGGCTGAAAGCGCCATAAGTGCAGTTGTTCCGAATTTCGTCATTGTGTTGCTCCTCTTTGATTTTGGGCAGGAAACCGGCTGCAGCCCATCTGTTTCAGCCGGCAATGTTCAGGCGACGGCATGCAGCATGTCGCGCTGCGCCGGCGCCCAATTCTCGATCAGCCCCTTGTGGAGGGCCTTGATGGTAGCCTCGAAGTCGGCCTGTTCGACGACCACCTGCAGGTCCACTTTTCGGATCAGGTCATGCACGCCCAGGGGCTTGATGCCGGCATCAGCCAGCGCCTTGATGGCTTCCAGCAGCACGGTGGTGCCGCTCAGGTCCCGACCGATGGCCGAAACGATGGCGACCTTGCGCAGGCCGATTTCCGCATTGGGAAAGGCTGCCGCCAGATCGGCCTCGACCCGGCGGATGGCCTTCATGGAACCCTTGAGGAAATGGGTGATGGTGTTGGCATTGGACGTCTTGGAAATGATCCAGACGCTGTGGCGTTTGAGGGCCTCCAGAATGCCCGAATCGTAGCCTTTCACGCCCACCATGTCCTGGTCGTAGAACTCGAGCGCAAAGACGTTCTGCAGGCCGGTAACGATCTCGACCTGCGGTGCGCGGGCATGCAGATCGGACTGGATCAGCGTGCCCTCGTGCTCTGGTTCGAAGGCATTCTTGACCCGTAGCGGGATGCTGGCCTGCCGCAGGCTCTTGGCCGCTCGCGGATGGATCGCTTCCATGCCCATATTGGACAGCTGGTCGGCCACGTCGTAATTGGTCTCGCCGATCACCCGCACCGTTTCCACCCCGACAATGCGCGGGTCTGATGAGGACAGGTGAAACTCCTTGTGGATGATGGCCTCGGCTGCACCGGTCACCACCGCGACACGCGACAATGTCACTTCGCTATAGCCTCGGTCATAGGTGCCCATCAGCACCTCGCGACACTGGGCGTAGCCGGTCACGATCGGCAGGTCGCGGCTGAGGTCGATATCGGCAAAGGCAGCGGCGATCGCTTCATCCAGCGATTGCTGACCTTCTTCGCGCCAGCCCGTCAGGTCGACGAAGCGGGCATTGACCCCATGCATGTTGAGCAGCATGGCAGTGTTGAAGGCCGACTGGGCCTCACCCAGCGAGGCCAGCATTTCACGGACCGTCAGCAAATGCTGCTGCAGCTGGAAATGCCCGAACGAGCAGAGCCGCGACAGGTCGATCAGACACGAACGCACGCCCTCGACCCGTTCGCGGGCAAACCGATTGGCCGTCTGGCGCGCGCCTTCATCGCTGAAGATCTCCGCGTTCTGGGCAAACATGCGCTCAGCCACCGCGTTCAGGGCATCGCCCCAGGTCCAGCCACCCTCGGCGCTGGCGAACAGGGCATAGACGCCCGGCTCGCCGGACTTCTTGTGCTCAAGCAGACTATCGGTCACGCCGGCATAGGCCGACACGACGAAGACGCGGTTGTACAGCGCAGCGTCGCGACGGTCGCCGATCAGGACCGTGTCGAGCAACTCGGCGGTACGTGACATGGATGTGCCACCGATCTTTTCGACCGTATGGCCTGTGGTCGTATTCGTCATGAAGTCTCCGGTGCCCTCCTGGCCCGGCCAGGGGAGCGATACTGAGGTCAATCGATAAGGAAGCGGGTGGTCGGCCTAGACGAGTTTTCCGGCCTCGATTGTGACGGGCGCCTGCGGATCACGTGCACTCAGGAATGCAGGTCTTGGCGCGTCGGCCGCGAAGGGAGCCACCACGCGATTGGACCAGGCATTGTAGACAAAAAACGCATTGGAGCGCGGGAATGGCGTGATGTTGCCATTCGAGCCGTGGATGGTGTTGCAATCGAACAGGATCACCGTTCCGGCGCGACCGGCGGCGTAGTCTACGCCAAAAGTCTCGGCCATCTTGGAAAGGCTGTCGTGTGAGGGTACGCCGACCTCCTGCTTCTTGAGCGAACTCTTGTGGTTGTCCGCCGGAGTTTCGCCGGCACAGGCCACGAAGGTCTGGTGCGAACCGGGCATCAGCATCAACGGTCCGTTGAGCGCATCATTGTCGGTCAGCAACACCGAGGCCGAGATGGCCCGCATGCGCGGCATGCCGTCTTCGGCGTGCCAGGTCTCAAAGTCCGAATGCCAGTAGAATTCCTTGCCGGTAAAGCCCGGCTTGTAGTTCAGGCGCGACTGATGGAGATAGACGTCATCACCCAGCAGATAGCTGACCCGGCCGGCAATGCGCTTGTCACGAGCAAGGCGCTCAAACAGCGCGTTCTGCTCGTCCAGCCGGAAGACGGTGCGCACTTCATCCGAGCCTGGCTCGGTAATGACGTTTTCCGGCGCGAGACCGGCATCGCCGGCGCGAATCCGCGCAGATTCATCCTGTAGGGCGGCAATTTCGTTGGCGGAAAACACGCCCTTGAGGATCAGATAGCCGTTCTTTTCAAACGACTGGGTTTCCGCCCGGGTGAGTGGCGCTTCGGGAGACCACTTGCCCCAGACTGTGGGATCCTTGCGCTCAAGCCACTGTTCCTGCGGCAAGCGCGTAGGGTAGTCATCCTGGATGGCGGTATTGGTTGCTGGCATTGTCATGTCTTGGCCTTTCGTTGAGGGGATCGGCGGGGGACGCGACTAGGCGTCTTCGGTCACGGGAGCATAGGAACCATCTTCGCGATGGACCTCGGTGCCGGTGACGGGCGGGTTGAAGCAGCACGCCATGACCATCTCGCTGCGCGCGGTCAGCCGGTGCTTGTCGTTCTTGTCGAGCGCATACATCACGCCGGGGCGGATCTGATGCACCTTGCCGGTATCGAGCTCTTCGATGCTGCCCTCACCCGAGACGCAGTAGACGCTCTCGAAATGGTGCTTGTAGTGGAACACGTGGCTGGTGTTCTCGAAGATGCGGGTGATGTGGAAGCTGAAGCCCATGTCATCGCCGGCGAGCAATAGACGCGTGCTGTCCCAGCCCTGGGATTTGACCAGGCGGTCGCCCGTGCGGGCCGTTTGCAGATCTCTGACGATCACGAGTGGATCCTTTCTTATTCAGCAGCGGCGCGATGGGTGCCCATGACCGCGTCAAAGGCGGATTCGAGGGTATCCAGACCCGCGGCGAGCTGCGCTTTGGAAATGGTGAGGGGGGCGAGTACCTTGACGATCTCGTCAAAGCTGCCAGAGGTTTCGATGATCAAGCCATTGGCAAAACAGGTCTTGCAGATGGCCGCTGCATGTTCGCCGCTGCCGGCGTTGACGCCCAGCATCATGCCGCGACCCTTGGTGGACAGGTCATGCTGCTCGGCAATGGCGCCCAGCCGATCGGCCAGATAGTCGGCCTTGTCGGCGACCTCGTTGGCGAAGCTGTCATCGGCCCAGAACTTGTCGATCGCGGCAGCGGCCGTGATGAAGGCATGGTTGTTGCCACGGAACGTGCCGTTGTGTTCGGCCGGCTTCCAGATGTCGTGCTCTGGCTTGATCAGCGTCACGGCCAGCGGCAGGCCCATGCCCGACAGCGACTTGGCCATGGTGATCAGGTCGGGCGACAGATCCATGTCGTCAAACGAGAAGAACCCGCCGGTGCGGCCGCAACCGGCCTGGATGTCATCGATGATGAACAGCGCGCCGTGCTTGCGGGCGATTGCCTGGATCTGCTGCAGCCAGGGCTTGGACGCGGCGTTCAGGCCGCCCTCACCCTGCACTGTCTCCACGATGATGGCCGCCGGCTTGTCCACACCGCTTGATGGATCTGACAGCTGTCGATCGAGCAGATCGGCCGTGTTGATGTCAGGACCATGATAGCCATCAAAGGCGGCGCGGGTGACCCCCGACAGCGGCGTGGCGGCACCATTGCGGTGCTTGCCATTGCCCGTCGCGGCCAGGGCGCCCAGCGTCACGCCATGAAAGCCATTGGTGAAGGAGATTACATTGGTGCGGCCAGTGACTTTGCGGGCCAGCTTGAGCGCTGCCTCCACGGCATTGGCACCGGTGGGGCCGGTGAACTGCACGCGGTAGTTCATGTTGCGCGGCTTGAGGATGTGCTGTTCGAACTTGGCCAGGAAATGCTCCTTGGCATCCGTGAACATATCCAGCCCGTGCGCAATGCCGTCAGCCGAGACATACTCGATCAGCGCAGCCTTGAGGTCGGGATCGTTGTGGCCATAGTTCAGGGTCGAGCAGCCAGCCAGAAAGTCGGTGTAGGCCCGGCCATTGGTGTCGTAGATCGTGGCGCCGACAGCCTTGTTGAACATCTTGGGAAAGCTGCGGGAATAGGAGCGCACACGGCTTTCGACACGGTCAAATGTGGCCAGTGGTGAGCTAGTTTTGGTCAAAGTCATAGAGCGCGTCTCCTAAGACGTAGGGCGGTCAAGCGGTGGGTAAGTCGGGTCAGACGGCGGCCAGGTGGGCCTGTTGATCCCTGTGGAACGGTCCGATGGTGACGGCAAACTCGCTGGCATGGCGACCACCGAAATGCGCGTCCTTCAAGAAGCGCTCTGCCTTTTGCAGCGGCGCCTTGAGTGATCGTGCGACGGCAGCGAACAAGGCCCAGGAGGCCGTGTTGTCTTCGGTGATGGTGCAGGCAACGTGCCGGATATGCGCATTGCAGGGGCGCGCCAGCACGTCCTCTATCAGACGCTTGCCCGCGCCCTGACCACGCGCTGCGTCGCTGACGCAGATCTGCCAGACAAACAGCGTGTCCGGCTTGGCGGGCGGGATGTAGCCTGACATCCAGCCAACGACCTCGCCCGCGCGCTCGGCAAGCGCACAGGTAGTCGAGAAGTCACTGCACTGCAGCAGGTTGGCATAGAGCGAGTTACTGTCCAGAGCGGGTGTCGCCTCAATCAGAGTCCACACCCGACTGCCGTCCGCTGCCAGCGGCGCCCGAAGTTTGATTGGTTCCGCCGCTGCATTGGAAGAATGCGGGGCGGCGCTTTTCAGATAGGCATTGCCTTGTAACATGCGCACATACTTAGGTTGTCAAAACTAAATGTCAACGTGAATTTTAGCCAGACCCGCAACTTATCCTCGCAAAATAGGGCAAAAGCCGCACAATACCGGCCACTTCATTGCATTGATCCCGTTTAAATGGTTTGTCCGGGCCTTAGCCAGCGCCATGCTTCAGCAAACATCTTTAGCTTATACTAACTAAATGTGACACACGCGAGAGCGCCTAATGTGCTTGGGTTCATTGCCCGGCAGCGCTAAGATGGGTGGGATGATCGACATGGGTGCTGCATTGGAAGATCGTACCAAGACTGCCTTGACCGCCATGCGCAAAATTCTGCGCACCACCGAGCTCAACAGCAAGCGCCTGATGCACGAAACTGGCCTGACGCCTTCGCAGCTGATCTTCATGCAGATGCTCGAGGAGGAGCGCGAACAGACCGCCGGCCATGTCGCAAGCCGCATGGGCATTACCCAGGCCACCACCACCGCGCTGCTGCAGAAGCTCGAAGCGCAGGGCATGATCCAGCGCCGCAAGGGAGAAACCGACAGGCGTCAGGTCTGGCTGTCTCTGACCGAAGCAGGTCGCAAGGTGCTGCAGATCGCGCCTGACGGCGTACATGCGCGCTTTCATGCCGAGTTCGCCGCCTTGGCAGAATGGGAGCAGGCAATGCTGATTGCCTCGCTCGAGCGGGTTGCCGCAATGCTGGGCAATGATGATCTCAGCACGGCAGCGGTGCTGGACGCGACGGCGGTGCTCTAGAGCGGCAGGACCAAAGGGAGCCGCCCTGCTCGCACCACTATGGGCGGCATGGCCAGGGCAGCCGCCGATCCATCACGTGAATTCGCCTGCCAGCCCGGTTCACTGTCAGCCAAGCGTTGAGACTTTTTGCAGCAGCGGCTTCCAGGCGCCGTGGTCCAGTGTATTCAGGCGTGCAGCGGCGAGTGCCGGGTCCGATTGCACGAAACGCACCTCTTCTGGCTGCATCAGGCGTACGATCTCCTCGCCGATAACGGGGTGCAGGTTCAGTACGCCGCCGATGAAACCAATCGGACGGCTGCCCGCGCGGGCACCCAGCGCCTTGGCCAGGGCGGCCAGCTCGGCGGCCGCATCGCGCAGGATCTGCAAGGCAACCCCGTCACCGTCACGCGCAGCGGCCCCCACCGCCACCGCAAGTGTCCCGATGCGGCCTCTGTCGCCGCCATAGACGAACTGACGCACCGCGTGCCACTCCGCGCTGCCAATAATGGCAAAGAGCTGCCGGGCGAGCCCGGCAACCGCCGAGAAATCGCCCGTTCGGTCAAGGCACCGGTAGATCTGGTCGAGGGCACGCAAGGCAATCCAGCTGCCAGACCCCGCATCGTCAATCAACACGCCACGGCCACCAACGCGCACATAGCTACCCTGGTCAATATGCAGGCCGATGGAACCGGTACCGGCGGAAACCAGATGCCCCTCACCCGGCTTGAAGTTCGCCGCATAGGCCAGGGTCATGTCATCGACAATGATGATGTTTCCGCCATCGATCCCCAGACAGTCGGCAAGGAGCGTGCGAGCCTGTTCAGCTGCGGCGGCGCCATAGCCGGTGAGCCCGGCGGTGACACTGATGGGGCTGAGATCACGGTCGGCAAGCGCCTGGGCGACGGTCGCCATCGCACTGCGCAGGCGCTCCAGTTCAACCGGATTGAACACATGGCCGGTCGCCCCCGCAGCGCTGCCCCTGTCGACAATGTCGCCGCCCGGGTCGCAGGCAACCCAGCGGCTGGCGGTGCCCCCCACATCGATACCCAGATGCACCAGACCGGTCATGTCGGCACGCCCTGGGAAACGAAGCGGCGGGTGATTTCGCGCGGATTGGTAATCATCGTGCCTACCACCACCGCATGGGCGCCGGCCTCGAACGCCTGCCGCACCAGCATGGGGGTATTGTAGCGGCCTTCGGCGATCACCGGCACGTGCAAGCGCGAAGCAAGCTGTTCGAGGAGGGCAAGATCGGGTTGCTCGGGTGCAGGCTGGGCCGGATCGGCGTAGCCGGACAATGTGGTGGCAACATAGCTCGCGCCGCAATCGGCGGCGGCAAGAGCTTCGTCAAAGGTTGAAACATCGGCAAAGGTCTCAACCCCGAGTTCGTCGCTGATGCGGCGCAGCAGAATGCCAGGCGGCTCGCCATCGCGGGGCCGCGCCGTGCAGTCAAGCGCAACGATCTCGGCACCGGCGGCGACAATCGCCCGGGCCGCCGCGAAATCGGGGGTGATGTAGACCGGGTAACGCTCGGAGAACACCTTGTGAATGCCGATCACGGGGAGCCCTGCCGCCGTCACGGCCGCAATATCATCTGCACCATTGGCCCGGATGGCAACCGCCCCGCCCGCCTTGGCCGCCAGCGCCATGGCCTCCATGAACTGGGGACCATGCAGCGGATTGTCGGCCCGTGCCTGGCAGGAAACGATCAGTCCGCGTTGCAGCTTCACTTGACGGCGCCCGAGGTCATGCCGGCGATGAACTGTTTGGAGAGGACGATGTAGATGATGATGATCGGCGCCGCCGACAGGGTCAGTCCCGAGAACAGAATGCCCCAATCGGTGGTATATTCCCCCATGAAGGTGGTCAGCCCCTGCGGCAGGGTCTTGAGATCGTCATTCTGGATAAAGACCAGGGGGAAGAAGAAGTCGTTCCAGATCGGCACCACGTTCTGGATCGCGGCAATGACCATGGCCGGGCGGACCAGCGGCAGCATGATCGACCACATGATGCGCGCCTCGCTGGCCCCGTCCATGCGCGCGGCGTCCTCGAGTTCATTGGGCAGCGTGCGGATAAAACCGGTCATGATGAACACCGTCGTCGGCAGGCCCATGGCGGTATAGACGAAAATCAGGCTCAGCTGGTTGTTGAGGATCGAGAGGTCTCGCATCAACATGAAGAGCGGGATGATGGCCAGCTTGAGTGGCAGGGTGAGCCCGGCCAGGAAAAACATCAGGATGAAGCCCGAGCCGGTGAACTGATAGCGCCCGATGGCATAGGCCGCCATGGTCCCCAGCGTCAGGATCAGCACCATGGAGGCACCGGTCACCACAAAGGAATTGAGCAGGTAGCGCAGAAAATTGGTCTGGTTCCAGATCTTGATGAAGTTCGCGACCTGGGTGAAGTCGGGGACGGAAAAGGGCGATTGGAAGATCTGCGGCGTCGTCTTGAAGGCCGAGAAGATCATGATGACGATGGGGGCCAGCATGACCACCGTATTGGCAATCAGGATGATCTGCAGCAGGCCATCGCGCCCCAGCGTACCCAGAAGGCCCCGGTTGTCGTAATATTTCGAGCTGACCGCGCTCATAGCTGGATCTCCCGGGCGCGCAACCGCACCGTCATCACGGTGGCGAAGGCCGCAATGAACAGGAAGATCAGCACGGCCAGGGCGCTGCCCAGACCGAAATCCTGCTGGCCGGCAGACACGTTGCCAAACGCGGTGCGGTAGAAATAGAGGCCCAGCACATCCGTCGAGCCAAAGGGCGAGCCATCCAGTCCGGCCATGATATAGGGCAGCTCAAACCAGTTGAAGGCGCCCACAAACAGCAGGGTGAAGACGATGGTGGCGCTGGGGGCGACCAGCGGCCAGACGATCTTGGTGATCTTGACCCACTCGCTTTCGGTCTCCATCCGCACGGCATCGAGCATCTCCGAGGGAATGCGCTGCATGCCGGCCAGGAACACCAGGGTGGGGAAACCCACCATGTGCCAGGCCTGCGCCACGATCAGCGACCAGAGCGCGGTATTGCCCTGCCCCAACCAGGGCTGGGCCAGCCAGCCCATGCCGATGCCGCGCAGGCTGATATTGACCACCCCGAACAGCGGATGGAGGAACAGTTTGAACAGATAGGCGACAATGATGGTGGACAGCACCACCGGCAGAAACACTGCGATGCGGTGAAAGCGGGCGCCTGGCAGTTCGCGCCACAGCGCATAGGCCAGCAGGAAGCCCAGCCCGTTCTGCAGCACCATCAGCGCAAAGAACACCACCACGTTGTGGGTGAAGGCGTTGATGGTCCAGCTGCGATAAGGCTCGACGAACAGCACGGTGAAGAAGTTGTCCAGCCCGACAAAGGCACCGCGCCGCAGCCCCTGCCAGTCGAAGAAGGCGTAGGCGAAGGCCGAGATGATCGGATAGACGATAAATAGCGCCACAAAAGCCAGCGGCGGCACGATTAATACCGTGATCCAGAGTCCACGGCCGGTCATCCTGAGTTGGGGCATGGTCGGGCTCACCTGGAGGGAGGAACAATTGCCCCTTCCCGCGTGCGGGAAGAGGCAATCGACAAGCTGGCAGACCTATTTCTTGAAGGGCTCGTACCAGGCGGCCAGGCCGGTGGTGAGGGCTTCCCCGACGGCTTCGGGAGTGGTCTGACCGGCAAACAGCTTCTGCATCTCACCCTGGATCAACACCGAGCCGGACGGCTCACCGAAGCGGAAATGCACCAGCATCAGATAAGGGATCGAGCTCTGGTTGAGGTCATTGACCTCGGCCAGAAGCGGGTTGTCGAAGGTGACGCCAGGCACAGCCGAAATATTGTTCAGCGTGTTGGCGAAGGCCTGGCCAAACTCCTTGCTGGCGAGGAAGTTGAGGAACTTGATCGAGGCTTCCTTATTGCTGCCGGCGGCATTGGCCGCGTAGCCACCGTCGAAATAGCGGGCCACCAGCTTGGCGTCGTCAGCAGTTTTGCCGGGAGCAGCGAACACGCCTAGCGCGATATCGGGGTTCTGCGCCTTGAAATTCGCCAGTTCATAGGAACCGCCGATGAACATGCCGGCCATGCCCGAGGCAAACAGCTGTTGGGCAGAGGGATAGTCGAGGCCAATGAAACCATCCGGGAAATAATCGGCAGCAACAGCCGCGACCTGCCCCAGGGCGCCGGTAAAGCGCGGATCGGTGAAGTCGGTGCTGCCCGCCATCAGCTCGTCATAGAAGTCCTTGCCCATCAGCGAAGAGCCCAGGCCAAAGGTGACGGTCTCGTTCTGCCAGGCGGTGGCGGTGCCATTGGCGAAGGGTATGACGCCAGCGTCCTTGAGCTTCTGGCTCAGGGCTGCCAGATCGTCCCAGCTCTTGGGTTCTTCGAGCCCATTAGCCTCGAAAATCGCCGTATTGTAAATGACCAGCTGGGTCTGGCTGGCAAACGGCACCGCATAGATCGTGCCATCAGAGCGCATGCTCTCTGCAGCCAGCGCGGGCGCGGCGAAGTCGGCCAGAGCAGGTACCGTGTCGGCGCTCAGCGGTTCAAGATAGCCGGCCGAGGCCACATTCTCGAGCCCGCCATAAGCGCGCACCATCATGACGTCAGGCCCGGTGCCACCGGCAAGGGCCGTGGAGAGAATGGTGTTGTAATTGGCAGCGTCAAAGGTCTCGAACTTGACCGTGATGCCGGGATTGGCCGCCTCGAAGTTGCCGATGAACTCCTCATAGGCTGCCTTGTCCTCCTGGCGCCAGCTCCAGAATGTCAGATCCTGAGCGAAACTGGGCGCCGCCACGAGCATGGCTCCCAAGGCCGCTCCGATACGTATGATATTGGTCTTCATGATTTCCCTCACTTGGTGTTGCGATCAGGCATGGACCGATCCCGGCGCCCTAAGGCGCCAGCCGCCGGCCATCATCGGCGGAAAAGAAATGCACGGCGCCAGGCGCTACTGTCAGGGTCACCGCAGCGTCTGGCTCGAAATGATCATTGGGAGCCGTACGAGAAGCGACCAGCGTGCCATCGGCAAGCCGCACATAGACATAGGCGTTGTCACCGAGATATTCGGTGTAAACCACCTGGGCGGAAAATCCCTCGCCAGCCAGACCACGCCCAAGCTTCACCGCGTCCGGCCTCAGGCCGAGACGCAAACTGGACACTGCCGGCAGCGCCCCTGCATCGAGGGACCCGCCATCGGCAATCGCAACGCGACCGCCTTCCACTCTGACGTCAACCAGCGCCATGCGTGGCGAGCCGATGAAGGTCGCCACAAATGTATTGGCAGGCGTCTCGTAAAGCTCGCGGGGCGAGCCGACCTGTTCGATGCGACCGGCATTCATCACCACAATCTTGTCGGCCAGCGTCATGGCCTCGACCTGATCATGGGTGACGTAGATCATGGTGCCGCCAATCTCGCGGTGAAGGCGCGCAATCTCAAGCCGCACATCCGAGCGCAGCGCGGCGTCGAGGTTGGAAAGCGGTTCGTCCAGCAGGAAAACGTCGGGCTTGCGCACCAGAGCCCGTCCGATCGCCACACGCTGCCGCTGGCCGCCCGATAGTTCGCGTGGTTTACGCTGCATCAGCGGTTCGAGGCGCAACATCTGTGCCGCCTCGGCAATCCGGCTTTCGACCTCGGACTTGTCGAGCCCCATGAGCCGCGCGCCAAAGGCCATGTTCTCGTAGACATCCATGTGCGGGTAGAGCGCGTAGGACTGAAACACCATGGCGATGCCACGGCGAGAGGGCGCCACATCGTTCATGCGATGGCCATTGAGGATGAATTCGCCATCGCTGATCGGGTCCAGGCCGGCAATCAGGCGCAACAGGGTCGACTTGCCACATCCGGAAGGGCCGACAAACACCACGAACTCGCGATCCCCGATCTCCAGATCGATGCCATGCAACACTTCAGTATCCCTGAAGCGCTTCTTGATGCCGCGGAGCGATAGTTGAGCCAAGATGCCGCCTCCGAAATATTTGGGGCCCATCGCTGTGCCGGTGCACGGCATGTCGATCAGGCACCTAATTTTGGAATAGTAAATTCCAATTTTCCGCGATGTCAAGAATATTGGATTACATTTTGATCGCCAAGCCGCACCAAGTCCCTGCTTCGCCGCCCTGCAGAACCGGCTTTTTGCGGTCGCACGACGCAGCCGCCGCCGCTGTCACAGCTTGAGCACGGCGACAGCAACCTCACTGCGATGAATATAGTCATAGGCGTCTTCCTGGCGCCGCAGCAGCAGGATGAACAGCATGTCGATCAGCATCAACTGGGCATCGCGCGAAGTAATTGCCGAGGAGCGCACCCGCTCCTCGTCGGCGACCGTGTAGAGGCTGATGTCGGCGATATCGAGCAGGGGGTTCGGTTGCAATCCGGTGATTGCAATGATCGTCGCGCCGCGTGCCTTGGCAAGTTCGGCGATCCGCAGGATCTCGATACTGGACCCCGAATAGGACAGCACTACCAGGACGTCGGCTTTGGTCAGGCTCGAAGCATTGGAAATCTGGATATGGCTGTCATTGTCGAGCAGCACGCTGCGCCCCAGCTTGAGGAGCTTATAGGAGAAATCGCGGGCCACCAGCGATGACGCCCCTACCCCCGCCAGCTGAATGCGCCGCGCCTTGGCCAGCGCGTCGAGAGCCTGGTCAATGGTTTTTTCGCCGTTGACCGCAGAGGTTTCGCGCATCGAGAGCAATTTGCTGCCAATCAGCTTTTGCAGGATTGTCATGTAGCTGTCGCTGGCGTCGATGGTGCCGTGGATAATGCCGGCTGGCGCCTGCCATTCCTGCGCCTTGGCCTTGTTCACTGCCAGCTTGAGCTGCTGATAGCCGGCATAGCCCAGCTTCTGGCTGAATTTGACTACGCTTGACTGGCTCCGACCTGTCGCCTCGGCCAGAGCCGCCGAAGACATGGCCAGCATGCGCTCAGGATGATCGATGATGAACTGGGCGATCTGCTGATCAGCCTGCGTCATTGATTCCAGCTGCAGGCCGAGAATCTTCAGGATGGACATAGCTGGCTCCATGGCACGTGCTGGTGCTCTCCCGGATTACTCATAGCCAGACATCGCTCCGGCACCAGCGCGACCCGGCAGAGGCTGCGGAATATTATATTCCACATTTTCGTGCACAGGGAATATCCACCTTTAAGCATTGCGGCCAAATTGTCGATCCGGCAAGAAAGAGCGCCTCAATTGCAGACTTAGGGCATCACCTATTTGAGATTGGGGGCGTGAAGGGGCTCCGACCTAGACCCAGCAGCGAGCGCCACGCACAATTCATCGATGAAACACTGGTGGAAGCAGCACCAAGCAGCGGGAGCCAAATCGTAGCACACACTAATGCTTTGGCCGCCGCTGAAGGAGACCTGCTTGTCGGGAACCGCACTGACCTGCCCCCGACGTTTCGACCGCCCGAACGCGCAATTTCCCCATTTTCTGCCCAGATTGCGCCGACTTCGGCTAAGCAGTTTACCAGCGATATCGGCGGCTTCTTGCCGATGATGGTATAGGGGCGGACCTCGTGGCAGTCCTCGCGCCAATCCTCCACCGTTTCGGCCGCGAAACAAGTGCCTGCGGGTCGCGTGGCACCTGATGGGTCTGAGAAGCGCCTTTGCGACAAATGCCCGCCCGAGTTCGGGCCCCACACGAAGGTTTACAACCGCTTGGGTCGCCAGGGACTGAGGTTCCAGACGTTTGAAGCCTTGACCGAGCACGACGGCGTCTGCGTGGCGCGGCCATCGATGCGACCTATATCAAGGCACATCACTCGTCGTCCGGCACAGAAGGGGGAACTTCGCCCAAGCGCCATAGGTCGCTGGGGGGCGGACGACCACGCCGCACGGCCTGGCGATGATCGGGGATGTCCGCGCGTGCTCTGAATCTGCGCTGGAAACATCAAAGACATTAGCATGGTAGAAGCGCTTTTCAGCATTAGGTTCCAGGCGTATAGGCCCAAGTTCGCTTCAGACGTCATCTTGAGCTTCGCTACTCTCGTGCCATCAGCCAAAAGCAGCCGGAGTCAGCGACACGCTGGATTCACCCTACGGGCAACGCCATGGGCCTAGGTCAGTTTTCGAATGAAGGGCACTCGAAAACACCTCTAGAATCAATTATATGCTAAACACAAAAAGGTATTTTTAGATCTTCTATGCGTGTTATCTGGGTGAAAGACCGTGGGACCGAATAGAAATAGCATTTTAAAAACAAAAGATTAGCCATTTCTGCCGGTATAGCTCAGTTGGTAGAGCACCTGATTTGTAATCAGGGGGTCACGGGTTCGAACCCTGTTGCCGGCACCAAATTTTCCAATGAAATCAATGGACTTTTTCTCGCTCCATTGGGACGCCGAAGCGCTGGGACGCCATTGGGACGCCGGACTAAAAACCTAGGCGTGCGGAAGCCGAGCTGGAGAAGCCCGGTTTGCCTAAGGTTTTCCTGGCAAGCACGCGGATGGCTCGCGACGAATTGATTCTGTGGTCTATCGTTGTAACGCGCAAGCCCGGCCATAGAAAAGGGCCGCCGAAGCGACCCTATTGGCTGTCAGGGCTTGAGCCAGGCATCGACGTCGTCGAGATGCGAGAGGTCGAACTCGTCTTCTGGTGGCATTGCTGCCATCTCGTCCATCGAGAAACCGTCCCAGACATTTTCGAGCTCGCCGGCGCGGTCGCGTACTCGGGAATCACGATCATAAGTACGGTGCTACTCCGCACCCGACGCAGGCGCTGCCGTGGGCATCGCAGTCCCAGCTGACCGAAGTTGTCGTCGACGGCCAGACCCTCGTTCTCTGTCACTATGCGCTGCGGAGCTGGCGGAATATGAGGCGTGGCGCCATCCAGCTGTTCGGCCACAGCCACGGTCGGATGCCAGGAACGCGGCAGTGCATCGACGTCGGCGTGGACGTTATGGGCTACGTTCCCGTGACGCTTCCGGAGATCAAGTCGCGCCTGGCGATGCTGCCGGCGCTCGATTTCCGTGAAGGGACGGACGCGGTCGATCAACTCGAGAAGAACGACCCGACCCAGGACACCGGCTACGGTCGCTGATCGGCCTACCTAGTCTCAGAGCACGTAAGGGTTTTGCGTGCTCTGCAGGCGCTCGATGACATCCTGCCGAGCGCACTCCTGTGGTGATGTGGGATCGGCTTCCGACCATCGCAGTGCGACTTCTAGCTGGCCGTCCGGCAGCAGGCCGCCGTACGCATCCCGGACGTAGAGCAGGATGCGGGCGATATAGCCCTTGTCCTCGTCGCGGGGCTCGACCATCCATTCGGATTCAACCGTCCCGGTGATGGTCATCCCGCGGGAGCGAAAGCAGGTCTGATCCCGCCAGTTGTCGGCCGGCTCGAGATCACCGAACGGCCGATCGCCACGTGCCGAGTTCATGGACCGGCCCGCAGGCATCAGGTTCTGGCGATCGTTTTCCCAAATGACGTAGGCCTTTCGGCATCACAAGCATCGCCTTGGCAGCCCAGCGTCTGCTGTATCCAGGAGCTGGGAAGACGTGCTCGATCGAATAGTCGTCGCCGGCTCGCAGCGTGGCAACGTCGGCGGCGCAGTAGAGCGCGGGCGTCAGTGGAGCGACTTGCTCCAAGAACGGGTACCGGATCGCGGACTGTTGCGCGTTCGTTGCGGGCGCGAACAGCAAGGCGGCGGCGATGACGAACGGGCGAAGCATGGTACCGGATAGCATTCATGTCGTCCCGGTGCCAGTGCCATTGCTAGGCGGCGCGGAGTGGAGCTCGTCCCTATAACTGGATACGGCGCGCCCCTGCCGGCCGGCGCACCTGCAGCATGCCGACGTCGCTGCTGCTCGACGGGTACCGCTGCCGTACCCGCCATGAGGTCCCGCTCTGGCAGCGCGGGCACCGGCCGCCGAAAAGATCCTCCACCCATAGCTGATCGCCATAAATCTCCGCTAGGTCGCTCGCTAGATAGACCTGAGACTTCCTGCAGACGTAGCACTTGCAGACGATGAACAGCCCCACAGCAGCCGCCAGGCCAAGGCGAGGCCGGTAATACTCTGAGATGGCGGTGAATTGCTCATCGAATCCCGGTGCTATTTGTTCTCTATTCGTTCTAGTTTTCGCGCACCCACATTGGCAAGCGAGGAGCATTCACGATGAAACGGCAGCAGCAATGGACGGGCCAGGCACCCGTCATCAAGAGCACCACCCTAGTCGTCTTGGCCGCTTTCGAGCGGGACGAAGAAGGCGAGCTGCGGCCGGCGTTCGAGGCGCAGCAGATGCCGTCAGAGCACGCTGCCATCGCCCAGGCGAGGTTGATGTCGCGGTCCTATGCCGGCGTCACCGCATGGAAGCGGCCGGCGCATCCCGACGAGGGGGTCTTTCGCGATCCGGAAATCCTCTGGCAGTTCGGCGACGTGCCCGACATGGAGTAAACTGGACGCGGTAGATTCGGGGTGCACGATGGACGACAGCGATTTCCTGCGCGACGTAGAAACCGGCACGGCCCGGTTCCTCGAGCGGCCGCCGGCACCGACACCAGCGCCGCCAGCTCTCTCGACCTTCGTCCGGCCGCTAGGCATGCGCCTGGACGACAGACTGGGGACTTCGCCGCTGATCGAACTGATCCTGGGGCGGCCGACGCATGGGCGGTGGCAGCAGCTGCAGGCGGTCGTCACGGTGGTGGGCTGGATAACCCGGTGGTCGGCGCGCGCGGTAATGCGGCTGCGGCGGGCGTCGTGGAAGCGGGATCGCCGGGCGTTACACTAACGCGCTCGGGGTTTACATATCGGCCAATCCGGTTGTCATTCGGCCGCGATGTCCATCGCTTCGTCTGCATGCCGGGCACGATAACGGGCGGCATCCATTGCTGCCTTGATCTCCTCGACCGGCTCGATCTCCGGCACCAGCGCGGCCACCCATGCTTCCATAATCGCTCAGGTGCGGTGCGAGCCATCGTGCAGCGCATAGTGCGAGCCGGTCACGTCGCCGCTTTCGCTGCCATGGTCGAGGATGGCCTTCGTGTCGGCGCGCAGCAGGCGCAGCGTTTCCTCGCCATGCGTGCCGAATGCCCTGCGGATATCGTGAGGCGATGCCTGGACGCCGGGCATGAACCCGAGCGTGTGCTTCAGGGCGCTGCCGCTGACATGGGTACCGCCGCAAAAAGCGCAAGCGAGCGCCGCGCGAAAGGTCTCCATCCTACCATCTTCGTCGACTTTGCATCGAAGGGGTGGGGAAATTTCATCCTCTACGATCGACAGGAGATCACCTCGTTTCTCGAGCGATCCGCCGCCCAGGATATTTCACACATCGCGTCGTTCAGGCGCCCTTTTGGGCGGCCTTTTTCTTTCCGAAATCGATAGTGCCATGTAGGTTGCCCACGGCTGCCAGGATCTTTTTAGGTCGGATTTTTGCCTACTTAAGGCTGAATTTCGGCAATATTTTCAGGACTGCTGGTCGAAATTCAGCCTAAATCCACACCTTATCTTTGTCTGTCAGCGGACGCCGGCACAACTTTTTTCCCTTCCCCCTCTTGAAGTATATTGGGCAGTTGAATGCATTTTAATTGGCAATCGATGCATCCCAATCACCATTAAGTCGTTGCGCAACAGACGGAGATGGAGGGGCGCGATAGCTGAGACTGGTTCGTGGCGCTCGTTTGAGGCCTGGTGGGGCAGCTACTGCGCGGCCTGATCGTGAATACCGTCTGACGAGAAATGTCTAGACTTCACACTTTTTAGCTTGGCGCTTTGCCTTTGCAATCGCTGCATGGATCGAAACACGATGATGCCTCAACCACCGATCGCCACGTACCGGATACAGCTGCGCTGCGGCGTCGACTTCGACAGCGTGCAACGTCATGTGGGCTACATTTCCGATCTGGGCGTGTCGCACCTTTATCTGTCGCCCATTTTCGCGGCCACGACCGGATCGACCCATGGCTACGATGTGATTGATCCCAACCAAATCGATCCAGTCCTTGGCGGCAGGCCCGCCTTCGAGGGCCTCGTGGCGGCCGCCAACGAGGCCGGGCTGCGCATCATCCTCGACATCGTGCCCAATCACACCGCGTTCACGCTCGAAAATCCCTGGCTCCGCGATGTCCTGATTGCCGGCCGCCAAAGCGCCTACGCCCGCCATTTCGATATCGACTGGGATGCGGGACCGCTGGTTCTTCCCATCCTGCCCGAGCCGTTTGAAAAGATGCTGGCCGACGGCGGGCTCAGCGTGGACGACGGCCATCTGATCTTTGGCGACCTACGCGTCCCGCTGCGCAAGGATATTGCCGTGACGGCAACGGATCCGGCCGGCCTCCGCGAATTGCACGCGCAGCAGCACTGGCGCTTGCGGCACTGGGAAGCAGAGCGCGATTGGATCACCCATCGACGCTTCTTCAATGTCACCAGTCTAGTCGGCATGCGGGTGGAAGATCCTGAGGTCTTCGCGGACACACATGACCTGCTCATCGACCTGGTGAAGAAGGGCATGATTGATGGACTGCGGATCGACCATATCGACGGATTGGCCGATCCGGCGGCCTATCTTGATCGATTGACGCAGGCAGCGCCTGAAGTCCCCATCTGGGTCGAGAAAATCCTGGTTGGAGAAGAGCGCCTTCCCCCGGCCTGGAAGACTGTCGGCACCACGGGCTATGAGGCGGCCCGGCTACTCGCCCGAAGCTTCACTTCTGCTGACGGCATGGCGCGGCTCGACACGGCTTGGCGCGACAATGTTGGCGACCAGGGCGACTTCGCATCTGCTCTCGCCAGATCCAAGCGGGACATTCTCGAGCATGAACTGGCCGCCGAACTGCACCAGCTTGTCGCATTGGCCAGCCGGGCAACATCGGGCTCGGTCTATGCGGAACCCGGACCGGAAACCCTGCGGGAGGCGCTGGTCGCCCTCCTAAGCGCCACACCCCGATACCGCACCTATATCAATGCCAGCGGTACGAATGCGGAAGATCGCGCCATAATTGCTGCGATGGCCGAGCGGGCAAAGACAGGCCTCCGATCGGCAGCCGGCGTCAATGCTCTGGCTGCCATATTGCTCGAGCCAGTCACCCCCCAGGCGCAGCGTCTGGCGGTGCGCTTCCAGCAGATTTCCGGTGCCCTGCTGGCCAAGGCGCAGGAAGACACGGCCGGATTTCGCTGGACGCGCTATCTGGCAGCCAATGAAGTGGGGGCGGAGCCAACCGAGCCGATGATTGCCGAACGGGAGGCCGTCCGTTTCCTGTCCAACCGGACGCCTTGGGACATGAACCTCACCTCGAGCCACGACACCAAGCGTTCCGAGGATGCCCGGATGCGACTCACGGCTATTAGCCGGGCCCCAGACGCTTTCGAGCGCATGTTCCGGCAGTCAGCCACGCTTCCCGCCGCCGCTCACGTGTCCGCCCGATGGCGCTGGTATATCGTCCAGTCCTGCCTGGCCATCTGGGATCGGGCTGACCCAGAGCTTGATGACCGCCTCTCCGACCACCTTCGCAAGGCAATGCGCGAGGCCAAGGAAACCACTTTCTGGACCAATCCCGATGAAGACCTCGAAGCAGGCGCGATTGGCTTCGCGCAGGCGGTCACCGCCCTTTGGCGCAGCGACCAGCCATCCGATCTCGACACGCTTGTGGAGATAGGAGACGCCCTCATCTTCGCGCAGCTGGCCCTCAAGACCATCATGCCCGGCTTTCCCGACTTATACCGCGGCAGCGAAGCGATTTTCCTCGCTCTCACCGACCCTGACAACCGCCGCGATGTCGACTGGGACAAGCTCGCAGGACTTGCGGTAGCTGAAAGCCGAACCGCCCAGAAGGCCGGACTGACTCGCCGTCTGCTGCAGCTACGCCGCGAGGAAGTAGGGTTTCTTAGTGACGCCGTCGCCAGCATGACCATCACCGATAACCAGACGCTGATGACGAGAAGCGATGGTAATCGGGTCCTGGTCGCGGGAATTGCCTCTGATCGGCGCGAGGCCGATGACTTTATCTGGTCGACCCGCATCGGGAGCGACCATGTCTTCGTCGGCTGGCGGCACCAGCTTTCGGATCGGCAAATATGCATAGAGTGACTGCTGTTGCATTGTCCGCAGCTTTGAGCTTCGTGTGGCAGTCGCTGGTAGCGTCGGCCCGAACCGAATATAGCGCTGCAGTTGCAGCCTGCGTTCCTGTTAGCCCGTCATGTGCTGCCGCAATCAGGGTCTATATCGCCAGGATCGGTCTAGGTGTTCAGTCCCGCAGT
>TARA_R110002124_G_scaffold19440_14_pt1 | contig 20691 bp, 15 predicted proteins | sample TARA_R110002124 | Tara Oceans TARA_R110002124 (sample SAMEA4397445) | marine metagenome | biome: Polar Biome; feature: [SRF] surface water layer (ENVO:00010504); material: water (ENVO:00002006), including particulate matter (ENVO:01000060) such as... | depth 5 m | reverse complement strand
AATATGCCGCTCGGCCAGGCTCACTGCAAGGTTGCGAGTCATCTGGTGGATGGCAGCTTTGCTGGGCGCGTAACTGAACGTATCGGTGCGCCCCATTATGCCGGCGATAGAGCCGATGTTGATGACGCTTGCAGTGTTCTCCGCTGTGGTTTTTTTGCTCAGCAGGGGAATCATGGCCTGGGTAAGGAAGAAAGGTGTTTTGACATTGAGGTCCATCACCTTGTCCCAGCCCTGCTCTGGAAATTCTCCCAGGGCGTTCATCCAGCCAGCACCCGCATTGTTTACCAGAACGTCGATGTGCTCCTCTCGTTCTTCCAGTGCAGATACCAGCCGTGTAATTTCATCCATTTTGCTGATGTCACCAGGCAGGGCGATACACTCTCCCGTCGCTGACAATTCGGCCGCCGCGTCCTCGCAAGCCTGTGCTTTGCGGGCAGTGATGTAAATGCGCTTTGCACCAGCAGCAAAAAAAGCCTTTGCCATTGCATAGCCCAGGCCCCGGGAGCCGCCGGTAACAACGCAAACCTTGTCCTGCATGGAAAATAGTTGGTCGATCATTAATGCCCCTGATATATCATTTTTGCAGATATCGTATGTGGTAGCTGCGTCACAGTCCAACGAAAGCTGCTGTCATGGTGTGTAGGTAATTGCGAGTAAATTTTGCGCTTACACGCCACCTCCACTGTATCAGGTTGCGCAGATTCAAGATTCTTGATGCGCCAGAATCTGATTTTGGTATTGTAAGTTTTGCGAGGGCATCTTTATAGTGTCGCTGCAATTCGATAACAAAATTAAGGGAGCCCTAATGCACAAGGAGTTGTGTCAAACGTTGTTTTTTTTACTGTCGCTGTCGCTGGCAAGTAGCACAGCCCATGCATCGAACCCACTTCCCCCGGATGCGTTCAGTCAGTTGCCCCAGGCTGAGAGTATGGCGATATCCCCGGATGGAAAGTTTCTTGCCTATTTTCTCTATCTGGATGATGCCACTTTGCTGGTTATGCTGGATGTTGAGAAGCGGGAATCGTACGGCCTGGTCAAGTCCGACAACGTGAGATTCAAATTTAACTGGCTGCGTTGGGTCAATCCCGAAAAGCTGGTGTTCAGCCTGTACTTTCCTGATGCCAGGGGATTGGGGGTGGAAACGATGGAAACCCGATTACTCTCGATTGGCCCCGGAGACAAGGAGGCGAAAACTTTGTTCAAGCCATCGCGTGATACCAGGGCAAAGTATAAACACATTTCGCAATTCCAGGACGATGTTATCAGTACGCTTCCCGCTGAGCCTGATACTATCCTGATGGGTTACGATATCGATAACCCCACCTACCCGGCCGTGTACAGTGTCGATGTCAATACCGGCCGGAAATCGAAAGTCAGGCGTTCCAAATTCCCGGTGCGCGACTGGATCGCCGACAGGCAGGGCAGGGTTCGTGCGGGTATAGGGTTTGACGCCGATGAGGCGCTGCGGTCGATATGGGTTTTAGATCTGGATACCGAGCGATGGAACAAGCTCTGGGAGTACAGGTATTTCACTCAGCCTGATGTAACGCCACTGGGCTTTGGTATCGATCCCAACACGCTTTATGTGCGTGCAGACCACAAGGGCCGGCAGGCGATTTTTACTATTGATACCCGGCAGGAGACACGGGAAATGACCTTGGTTGTCAGCGATCCTGACTATGATATTGAAGGTGAGCTGATTTACTCTCCGAAAACTAATGATGCCGTGGGTGTTGCGCATGGTGAAGCTGAAAACTCGCGGATTTACTGGAGTCAGCAGTACCAGGATTTCCAGCGAAAAATTGATAAAGCGCTCCCTGATACAAACAATACGCTTGTCAGTTTCAGTGACGATGAGCAGCACTATGTCGTTTACGCAAGCAGTGCCACCAGCCCCGGCGTCTACTACTACGGCAACCGGCAAGCCGGCACCTTGGAATCAGTGATTCACCAGTATCCCGGGCTGCTGAATGAGCCGCTCGCAAGAGCGACCAAGGTGAACTACAAGGCCAGGGACGGGCTTGAAATCGAAGCTTATCTGACCTTGCCAACCGATTTTGATGGCAAACCGGTCGCTGCTGTTATCCTCCCTCACGGCGGCCCCATGGTGCGAGAGTACGGTGGTTTCGATTACTGGACACAGTTTTTCGCAAATCGGGGCTATGCAGTGTTGCAACCCAATTTTCGCGGGTCTTCCGGGTATGGTCATGAATTCGAAATGCAGGCGGTTGGTCAGTACGGTATGGCCATGCAGGACGATCTCACCGATGGCACGCATTGGTTGGTGGAAGAGGGGATAGCAGATCCGAAGCGAATCTGCATGGTGGGCGCCAGTTACGGTGGTTACGCGGCGTTATTGGCCGCAGCAAAAACGCCGGATCTCTATCAATGCGCAGTGAGTTTTGCCGGTGTTTCCGATCTCCTCCAGCAGCGCAACAAATCACGTCATTACGTCAATAAAGAGGTGGCCTTCGATCAGTACGGCAGAGACAACAAGCAGCTGCAAGCCAATTCGCCGATCAAACTGGTGGAAAAAATCACCATACCTATCCTACTGGTGCACGGCGAAAATGATCGCATTGTCGATGTTGAGCAGAGTCGTGATATGGCCGAGGAACTCCAGGATCACGACAAGCTATTTGAGTATATCGAGCTTGAGGATGGGACCCACTACCTCGACAATCAACAACACCGTACGGTCTTGTTCAAGGCAATGGACAGGTTTTTGGCGCAGTATCTGGGTAAATGAGCGCTCGCGCACATTCTTGGGGACAATCGATTGAACGGGTGCGCAATGACACGGTGTTTACGGCATACTTTGCCCAGCGTAAAAAAGGGCTCGCGCTGTGAGTGTCGTGTTCTTTTAGGGTTTTGCCAAGGAGGAGCGACAATGCGTATTCACTGGCCATTCACGACACTGCTGGCGTCCGTGTCACTTACTGTAGTTTTGTCTGCAGGTTGCAGTTCCGGCAGTGGCAGCCAGCAGGAAGCGGCGGCGCGGCCGGACGATGACGCCGTTGCGAAACCTGTGCATATAGCGCTGGCAGGCGGTGGCTGGCGCGCCCATACCGCTCATGCGGCTTGGACAATGAGCCTGCTCGATGATGGAGCCTTTACCCTGAGTGACGTGTTCGGCAATGTCGAGACCCTGTCCTCGAATTCGGGCGGCACCTGGTTTTTGAGTATGCTCGTGTTTTCAGACAGTTTTCGGGCGATGATTGAGATGCCGGGCGCGCTTGAGAACTATGCCTCGCCCAGCGGCTATCTAGGGCTTGAGCGTCAGTTGTTTGATGATTTCCAGGCCGTGCAGGTCGATGCCAACTGGTGCCCGTTCGAGCAGTCGCAGCCGGTATTGTATTTCTACTGTCGACTGGCCTCGCTGGCCGGTGACGGTGCCCTGGTGTGGGCCGACATCGTAAAGAATGTGGTGTTTGAGCCGTTCGGGATGAACCGCGCGCTGGAGGAATCGCCGACGCTCCTCAGTGGTACCCGCCAGTCCTGGGCGACAGGCAAGTCGCTGCTGATCGCCGCGACCATGCTCACCGATCGGGTCATTCTCACCGAGACCGACCTACTGCTGGACAAGCTTTATTACGACGCGGTGCTGCAGGGCGAAGGGCCCGCACAGGTGAATGTGACACCGGTGACTTTCGCCAGTGTGCGAAGCGGGGTGGCGCCCCCGCCGGTACTGAGTGCCGGGGCCTTTGCCGTCAGCTACAAGGATGCCGATTTCGGTGACTCGGCCGGGGCGGTGTTCAGTAATGATGCGCTCGCCAGCGGGGATGTTCCGGTATTGCTGGCTACGGCTGCCTCCAGTGCCGCAGTGGGCACCCTCGCCAGCTACAGCGTGCTCGTTGACAATGGCTATGACGATCTCACCTGGGAGCTGGCGTATGAGCTGTCGGATCTCGCTGTGCCGGTCACGATGCAGGCGCCGATCGCGGCCGCCACGTCGCTGCCAAAGAGTGTGCATGAACTGGCGGCCTCTAATGTTGCGCGCCTGGCTGATGGCGGCTACCAGGACAATTCCGCAGTGGCGCAACTGGCGAGCTTCCTGCAGGCGAGCGGCGAGGCCGATGGCTTCGAGATAGTCGCTTTTGACAATGTGCAGGCGCTGTACACACCGCCACCCGGTGTCGCGACAGCGGGTGCGGCGATGGGGCTGGATATCGCGCTGTTGTTCGGTGAGGGCGAGGACAGGCAAGTCTGTGCCGGGACAGGGGAGGATAAATTCTGTGTGACGGTGCCGGCGCAGCAGGTGTTTGCCCCTGCGCAGCCCGGCGTCACCACCCCCGCTACCTGGTCGTGGACCAGCCCGGGTGCTGCTGGCCCGACACTGAGTTATACCCGCTTCGAGGTCACTACGGTCGACAACCCGACCTTTGGCCTGACGGCGGGTTCCACTGGCGTGCTGCATGTGTTCACCTGCGTCTGGCCCACGGCCGACACAGCGCCTTGGAATGGCGCCAGCGATTTTGACGCGTATGCGGCGATGTTGGCCGCGATCCGGGCCGGATTGCAGGCCGACGGTAGTGCCGGGCTCGCCTATCTGCGCGAGGCACTCTCCGGCAGTGCTGTCCCTTAGCGCGCGGCGTTCAGCTAGAGTTCAAGCCGCAGGTTCGCAGCGATCTCACTGGACAGTGCAGTCGGTACGGCGTGCTCTTTGGCCAGTCTCGACCACCGGGACACCTCGTCCACTGTGTTGTCGATAACCTTGTCGAGGTACCTGCGGGTAAATCGCGGGATCAGTTTCTCCAGCGAGTAAATATCCTGCCTGGTGAAGTCATCGCGTTTGCCGTTGAGGCTCATCCAGTGGGCGTTCACCCACTTGCTGCCAGGCTTGTAACTGTAGACGAGGTCGTAGGCGGGGGAAAGCTGCCACTCCCTGCCGACCAGCATAAACGCCACGTTTTTCGAGTGGTCATCGTGGTTCCGGGCGACGATGTTGAATACCATGCGCTTTAGTAACTGATCCGCATCCTTTGCCGAAACGCGCAGTTGTCGCGCGATGCCAAACAATTCAGCATAGGAATACGCCCCCGGCTTTTTGTAATCCACATGCGCGAGGCCGTTAAGGGTCTGCATATGTATCTTCTCGTTCCCCCTCCTGTCGAATCGCTGTGTCAGGAAGTGGCGACGATCACCTTCATCCAGCAAGCGACACGGCATCATATCGATACCGCAGGCACTGGCCATCAGGTGGTAGACAAACTCCATGGCACCGTAGCCCTGCGGATCGCCAAAGGTCTCCATGTCTCTACGGTGTTCATGCACGCCGTCAAATTTCATCAGGTAGTGCGTGAAGCCCTCGGGTACGTCCACCTGGCCGCTGCGCACCTGGGTGAAGTCCTCGTTGAAAGCCAGTACGGCTTTGGGTCTCGCCCCGCCGGCACTCATCCCGACTGACAGCAGTGACATCATGGCCTCGCGGTCCTCCCTGCCGCTGCGCTCCAGCACTGTTGAGAATTCCGCCCGATTGTCGAGAATGTCCTGTGCTATTGTAACCAGCGCATCAATCTCCACTACGGTGGAGGCATTCAGGTTTTTTTGTCGTTTGGCCGGCGCGAATTCCAGTGCGCCCATGCCGCGCCGTCCGGTGTACTGCAGGCGCTCAAGCGGCGTGATGTCATCCGGCTGCTTGCCCTGGCTTGCGATCCAGGCGTTCAATACCGCGTTGCCGAAGTCGTCGGGCAGTGAGTCCGCTATCAGGCCGGGCAGCCCCCGGAAGGTCGGGTAGCCCAGCTCCGGGAACGAGTAAATCCGTCGCGCCAGTGGCATCTTGATTGGAGACAGTTCTATACCCGCGGCAACATACGTCGGGCTGTACTCAAAGGCGCCGATGCCGGTGGCACTGTCAAAGCTCGCCGCGCCGACCTCTGCGCCCTGATACCAGACAGTGATGACCTGCTTCACCATTCAGGCGGCTCCTGTGCTGTCGCGGATCTCTGTCCGGAGGCGCGCTGGCGTTTGCGGCCCTGCAGCTGAGCCAACTGCACTGGGGATATATCCTGGGGGGGCAGGAAATTGTCCAGCTGTGCGGTCAGCTTCAGTGCGCCCATGATAGCGACCAGAACTTCCAGCTGCGCCTTGCCCTTCTCCGCATTGAGGACTGCCTTGCGCGTCACGCCGGCCAGTTCAGCGACCTCCACCTGTGTTTTGTCAGCATTGAGGCGGGCTCGCTTCAGGCGTGCGCCCAGTTCCGCGGCAATAGCGGCGGGTGATTGTGTTGAAAAGCCCATTAAGTACCCATAATTGTATATTATATGAAGATAAACCCATTAGAGTTCAGATTATGGCACATAATATAGAATTTATAACATACTAAATAATACTACTTAAAGTGCAATATAGAGCATATAAAAAGCAATTATTATATTTAATGTCCTCAATAAAGCACAAAATAACAATTCTAGTTGGAAGCCGGCCCAACAGGTTTTTCTCCGCAGTGCACACGCGGCTGTGGCCCAGTCGTTGGTATGCTCCTTGCTTGAGGAGTCCATGTGAAATTGCAGGTATTGAAATGGGTCGATTGAGAGAGCAAATGGAAGTGGAGCTCGGCTATGGCTTTGTCGAGGGTAATCGCGTGCAGGTGCTTTGCAATGGGGATGAAATCTTTCCCGCGATGATCGACGCAATCGACGGTGCGCGGCACAGTATCGATCTGGTGACATTTGTCTACTGGACGGGCGAGATTGCAAATCGCTTTGCGGAAGCGCTGGCCAACGCGGCAGCTCGCGGTGTCACTACCCGCGTGCTGCTGGACGCTGTCGGCAGCAGGAGTATGCGACAGGCGCTGGTCGACCGGATGTCGGCGGCGGGAGTCACCATAGCGTGGTTCAGGCCGATAGCGCAGTGGAAGGTATGGAAGTGGGATAACCGCACGCATAGAAAGCTGCTGCTATGCGACCAGCGCGTTGCATTTACCGGAGGCGTGGGTATCGCCGAAGAGTGGGAGGGCGATGCGCGTAATCCATCGGAGTGGCGCGACACGCACTTCCAGATCACCGGCCCCGTTGTCTCTAATATGTACAGTGGGTTTCTGACCAACTGGTATGAGGCGGTACGCTCCGACTACGCCGCGATACTCAGCCCTCACCAACAGGCCCGGACCGGGGATGCCAGTGTGCAGATAGTGCGTTCTCCATCCTCGATTCACTGGAGCGATATTGCGACTATATTCCGCACTTTGCTGCGTGAGGCAAGGCAGTCTATCTGGATTGCCACTGCCTATTTTGTGCCGGACGAGCTGCTTTCGGACCTGCTCTGCTCAGCCGTCAAACGGGGCGTGGAGGTCAGGTTGTTGGTGCCGGGTGAGCACACCGATGAAGCATTTTGCCAGCTGGGTGGAGAGGATCAGTTCCGGCGCCTGCTGGACACGGGGGTGTCGATCTACCGCTTCGGCCCCACCATGCTGCACGCGAAAATAATGACAGTCGATCATGAACTGGCTGTGGTGGGTTCCGCGAATATGAACCATCGCTCGATGTCCAAGGATGAGGAGTTCTGTCTTGTCATCGAGGATGTCGATACCCTGCAGGTGCTTGAGCGGCAGTTTGAAAATGATGTGTCCCGAAGCAATGCCCTGGATCTTTCCGATTGGAAAAAAAGAAGTTTATGGCGTCGGGTCGGCGAGGCTGTAGCCCGTCCATTTCGCGAGGAATTGTAGAAGCGGAAGCATTGTGCAATGGTTGCTGGTCCGCGCGCGACCCGCCGCTCGTCGGCAAGCAGGATTTTTTTATTTCGTCTAGAGTTTGAGTATAAGGAACACAGTATTAATGCCATACATTCACGAGACAATTACAAAACTGCAATCTTCCAGTCCGGCACAGGCGGAGTTTTACCAGGCGGTAGAAGAGGTGCTTGATTCACTGCGTCCTCTGCTTGAGGCCAACGAGCAGTACCGGCGGCACGCGATTATAGAGCGCATTGTGGAGCCGGAGAGGCAGGTCATGTTTCGCGTGCCGTGGATGGATGATGAGAATAATGTACAGGTCAACAAGGGGTATCGCATCGAGTTCAACTCGGCGCTGGGGCCATATAAAGGGGGGCTGCGGTTTCATCCGAGTGTTAACGCCAGTATCGTCAAATTCCTTGGCTTTGAGCAGATCTTCAAAAATGCACTGACGGGTTTGCCGATAGGGGGAGGGAAGGGCGGAGCCAACTTTAATCCCAAGGGAAAGTCCGACAGCGAAATTATGCGCTTCTGCCAATCATTTATGAGCGAGTTGTATCGTCATATCGGTCCGACAACCGATGTGCCTGCGGGCGATATCGGTGTGGGCGCGCGCGAGATAGGTTATATGTTCGGTCAATACAAGCGGTTAACGGGGCGTTATGAGGGTGTCCTCACAGGCAAAAGCATACTGTGGGGCGGTTCGCTGGTGCGCAGGGAGGCGACCGGCTACGGTTGTGTCTACTTCGCGCAGAATATGATGGAAGACAGGGGGGAGACCCTGGCCGGCAAAACGTGCCTGGTGTCTGGTGCAGGAAATGTCGCGATCTATACCATTGAAAAGTTACAGCAGTTGGGCGCTCTCCCGGTAACCTGCTCCGATTCCAGCGGCACACTGCACCATCCCGGGGGGATTGACCTCGACACGCTGAAGGACTTGAAAGAGGTGCGCCACCAGCGTTTGCATGAGTATCTGGAAGTGCATTCGGACGCCCGGTTTATTCCGGTCAGCGACTACCCTGACGGCGGTCACGCGGTATGGCGGATCGACGGCCAACTCGCCTTTCCCTGTGCGACCCAGAATGAGCTGACGGCGGCGGATGCCGAAGCGCTTGCAGCCAACGGTTGTCTGGCTGTAGTCGAGGGTGCCAATATGCCGTCGACGCAGTCGGCGGTCGATGTGATTCTGGATGCAAAAATTTACTACGGCCCGGGCAAGGCGGCGAATGCCGGTGGTGTGGCGACCAGCCAACTGGAGATGGCGCAGAATGCCAGCATGCAGCGTTGGAGCTTCAGCGAAGTCGATGACAGACTCAAAACCATTATGGCGAATGTATACACCAGTGTGCGCGATACTGCGGCCGAGTTCGACGCTGAAAACAATCTGGTATTGGGGGCAAACATTGCCGGCTTCCGTAAAGTCGCTGACGCCATGATTGAGCAGGGACTGGTTTAATAGCGCAACGGGCCAGGGCGGGGTACTTCGACAGATCTACCGCAGTAAGCCCCGGCCCATGATCGCTCTATCGCGCCTTCCAGTGCGGGCGGCGTTTCTCGGCAAAGGCCATTGGGCCCTCCTGCGCGTCACTGCTGTTATAGCAGTATTCGGAGGCATGTCTGGCTGCTTGCAGCGCTGCAGAGCGGCCCATTTCTGTCGACAGCATGACAGTGTCACGTGCGGCTCGCACTGAAAGTGGCGCACCGTCGAGAATTTCGTTGGCCAGTGCAATCGCAGCGTCCAGCAATTGTTCTGGTTCTGCCAGTCGGTTGACCAGCCCGATTTCATAGGCGCGTTGCGCTGTGATGGGGTTTCCTGTGAGCAGTATCTCCATCATGATGCGTTGCGGGATCATGTGAATCAGCGGCGCTGCCCACGGTGAGCTTCTGCCCACTTTGACTTCGGTAACTGCAAAACGGGCGTTGGTGCTGGCGACGCACAGATCGCAGGCCTGCGCTATCATCCAGCCGCCGGCATAGGCAATGCCGTTGACCGCTGCGATGGTCGGCTTGGACAGCTCGATGGTATCGTAGGGCATAGGGAACATGTCCCGCGGTGGAACCTTCATGCCTGTTTCCACCATTTCCTTCAGGTCGCCGCCAGCGCAGAATGCTTTCTCGCCGGCGCCAGTGAGGATGGCAATGCGCAGTTCCCGGCTGCGCTCAAACCGGTCCCATGCCTCGAAAAGCCCGGCGCGAATTTCTCTGCTCAGTGCATTGCGGGTTTGCGGTTGATTGAGAGTGATGATTGCGATGCCGTCATCGCGGGCTTCGAATAAGACTGCGTCAGCCATGGGTGTCCTCGCTGTGGTGCATGAAAAAAGCCGGTTAACTATACCTTGGCGCCTGCGCTGCTGGCCATGTGAAACTGTTATGAGGGTGCTTCAAGCAATCGGCGTTACGCCTGTATATCCCCTTGAAAATTAGTGACTAGTCACGATCTTCAAGGTGTAATGGGTGCTTTATCTTTAGCTATTTTCTGGTATGTTTGGCGGCCGCAGGAAACACTCTGGTGAGCAGCGTCACTGGCGCGCTCCGGCACCGAACTGATGGCCTCGAAGATCGCCATGAATGTCACTGAAATGTCAATTGGAGTACGCATACTTTGACGAAAAGAGTAGAGCCTTGTTCTCTCATTATCGATACTGACTCGCCCAACACGCGAATGCTGGAGTCACTGATGCAGGAGCGTGGTCTGAATCCCATTGTCTGTCATGATTTGGCGAGTGCCAGGGCTGTTCTGCAAGAGCAGGCCGATAACGTCGCGGTGGCTTTTATTACGCTCGATCTTCCAGATGGCGCTGGCCTTGATCTACTCGGTGATGTGGGCGCATTTAGTGACGATACGGAGATTGCCCTGATGCATACAGAAGATGACCCGCTGCGGGCAGCACAGGGCATTGCACAAAAGGCCAGCTATTTTTTCTGCAAGCCATTAGACGATGTTTTCATCGCAGAATTGCTGGACGATATAAAGCAGGACTTGTCGATGCAGGGTATGGAGCAGGAGGAGACCCTGAGTTGCGCCGTGGATCAGTTCGGATTGTTGCGGGGTAACTCTGCACCAATGCGTAAGCTATATCGAATAATAAGAAAAGTCGCGGCGACGGATGCAACAGTGCTTTTGGTCGGAGAGAGCGGCACAGGTAAAGAACTCGCGGCGCAAACCCTGCACCAGATGTCGGGCTTGAAGGGGCCGTTTGTGGCAATGAACTGTGGTGCAATTTCAGCCGAGCTCGCCGAGAGCGAGCTGTTCGGGCATGAGAAAGGCAGTTTCAGCGGAGCTCACAAGCAACATGCAGGTTATTTTGAGCGCGCTGAGGGTGGCACGCTACTGCTGGATGAGATCGGCGAAATGTCGATGGATATGCAGGTCAAATTGCTGCGTGTTCTGGAGACCAGGAAGTACCGCCGAGTCGGCGGTACGCAGGATCAGGAGATGAATGTTCGGTTTGTCTCCGCGACTAATCGTGAGCCTGAAGTGGCTATTCATGAGGGGCTGTTGCGGGAGGATCTCTATTTCAGAATTGCACAATTTGTTCTCAAAATACCCCCGCTTCGCGCCAGGGGAAGCGACATAATGGGGCTCGCGCAGCACCTTCTCAATGAACTGAATGAGGTGCACGGCACGGCAAAGTGTTTTTCCGCCAGCTCGCAGAATGCCATTGTCGAATATCCTTGGCCAGGCAATGTCAGAGAGCTAAAGAGCGCGGTTGAACGCGCATATATCATGGCGGAACAGCAGTTGGAGAGTGAGCACTTTCCGGATGGCCAGATAGATCTGGGGGAACCGGAAAACTACCTCAGCGTATCGGTCGGCGAGACGCTTGAACACACGGAGAAGAAACAGATCATCGCCACGCTGGACGCAATGGATGGTGACAAGAAGGCCGCAGCAGACAGCCTGGGGATTTCACTGAAGACGCTTTACAACAGGCTCAATGAGTACGAAAGTCCAGATGGCCCAGCGCCAGGCGAGCAGGAGTAGTTGTTTTAAGATAGCGCGGAGCGCGTCATCTTTCAGTTCAACACGCGGCTCCGCATAATCGATTCCCCCCTGTGCGTCAGTACGAACCCGCTTTTGGATTTGCTAAATACCATCGCTGCCCACGGCATCAGTATCGATAGGCCGCCACTGACCTTGATGCTGGCAAAACGAACAATGCCGGAAGAGGGGTCTACCAGCAGGTTGTCGATGGCGCCTTCCTCGTCACCTGTGGGGGCGTATACCTTCCTGTGAATCAGATCCGCTAGTGAAACTACGTCGCTCACAAATAGTACTCCTGTATTAGCTCGGGATACCTGCGTATCTGATATATGCATGATCCATACCATGATGTATTTGGGTCTTGGCTGCAGCCATACTCCTGCTCATCCGGGCCAGCGCTAGCGATGCTGGAGGTGTTGCCGCTAGCAAGTGCAGTTCCTGAAGTGCTGTCTGCAGTAGTGCGGCACGCGGTATTTGTAATTACTTCCTTACCGATTGTCAGTTTTTCAACCACAGCGCCCTTTCCGGACTGCTGCAATGTCTATGGTTTTGTGTTTGATCTGCTGTCCACTATTGCTGATATGCCTGCAAAGCGCTGTGCTGGGCGGTTTAAACAGGTTTTACGCTGCGCCCGATGAAGAGCTGGCACGCTTTTCGCTTTGGCAGGGTTCGCGCCGGCCGGGATGCCCGAAAGGGTACACCGCCAAAACGGAAGCCGGCTTACTTGAAGTAATGGAGAATGCAATGAACAGAACGAAAATTATCAAAGGTGCTTGTACAACGTTTGCGCTGACAGCGCTGCTGTCTGCGCCGACGTTTGCCGATCAAAGTACGCAACAGTCCAGCACCAGTGATACAGACGCGACGATAGACAGCATGGAGCGCAAAGCGAGCGATGCCTGGAGAGAGGGCAAGCTCGACACGATCTACCTGTTCAATCGCCAACTGAACAACTTTACCATTGACCCGGAGGTTGTCGGTTCAACTGTGGTCCTTACCGGTAAGGTTGAGTCAGAGGTGGACAAGGCCTTGGCCGAGCAGTTGGCACTGGGTATCGATGGTGTCACTGAGGTAGAGAACCGTCTCACTGTTGCTGCGTCAGACGAGGCCCGCTCGGGAAAGTCTGACAGTGATCGTGCGCTTTCCGACAAAATCGAGGATGCCACGTTGACAGCTGAAGTGAAAACTCAGCTGTTGGCAAACGATGAGACGCACGGCTTGTCCATCAACGTGGATACCGTGAGCCGGAATGTGACGCTGAGCGGCACTGTGGCCTCTGCCGCAGAGAAGGACCTTGCGGGAGAGCTGGCTGAGCAGGTCGAGGGCGTCAGCAGTGTGAACAATTCACTGGTTATCAGCGAAAGCTGAGCCTTACTGAATGGCAGAGCGGCTGACGTGTCATTGCTCTGCCTTAACCGAAACTGCAAAGGAGTAAGACTATGCTTTATTGGGCGTTAGTGTTTCTGGTTGTCGGCCTGGTCGCCGGTATCCTTGGGGCCTCCGGGATTGCCGCTATTGCGGGGCAGATCGCGTGGGTACTGTTTATTATCGGCATCGTTCTGCTGGTGATTCACCTTGTCACAGGTCGAGGGCCTCCCAGCCCGTAGACACCAGCGGGTGGACTGTGACTCATTCCTGCGGGGGTTCCCAGCCCATCGACTCCAGATGGTATCCCAACCGGTTGTGGCCGACATTTTCGTGACAACTGACGCATTTGCGATCAGTCTCACCGCTGAAATAACGGCGGTGAGCCCTGAACGCCATACGGTTACCCTCTGTCGCCTCCAGCAGGTACTTGTGACAGTTGAGGCAGGAAGAGTCGTAGACAAATTCCTCGCGACGTTCGCGGATGCCGTGCCAGTCGATTTCGTGCGGTTCCTTGATCAGCGCCATGGTCGGATCGACGATGCCATGTTTCGCTTTCACCCAGAAATAATGCAGTGAGTTGTCGTGCGGGAGGTGGCAGTCATTGCATGCTGCGCGCACACCGAACGCGTTATTGCCGCCGTGCGTGTCCTCGCGATAGGCGCGGGCAATGGGCTCATACCCGTGACAACTGGTGCAGAATTCATAGTCACCCGTGGCATGAAAGGCAGTATCCAGCGCGGCCCAGCTGAGAATGGCGCCGATGCCGACTACGGCAAGCACAGCCAGTGTTTTCAACAATGTCATTCGTGTCCGGGGCAATGGCTCGTCGTCCTTTTTTTTCTAGTGTAGTATCTTTTGCAGCCTATTGGGGCAAAAATTTATTACATGTACAGAAGATTCCGCTACAGGTGGTCAAGCCACTGTAGGTCAGTACGTGGTGATGGGGGTTGCTGTTGTCATCTTTACCGGATATCCACGAGCACTGGATGCGCCGCGCGCTGGCGCTGGCAGACCGTGCCGCCAATGAGGGCGAAGTGCCGGTGGGTGCTGTTGTCGTGCGCGATGGCGAATTGTTGGGCGAGGGTTGGAATCAGGCCATCGCCACCAACGATCCCAGCGGGCACGCAGAGGTTGTAGCGCTGCGCGATGCCGCCCGGGTCGTCGGCAATTACCGGTTGCCGGGGGCGACGCTCTACGTAACACTGGAGCCGTGCACCATGTGTGCCGGGACCCTGGTGCACGCCCGTATCGCAAGCCTGGTGTTTGGCGCAACAGAGCCTCGGGCTGGTGTGGTCTGCAGCAGATGTCGATTGTTGGATGAACCCTGGTTCAACCACCGTGTGAATTGGCAGGGCGGCGTGTTGGCAGACGAGTCGAGCGCCCGGTTGAAGGCGTTTTTTCAAGCGCGGCGCGAGGCTGCTTCCTGAGCGATGACAGTACAGCCATCGGTGTTATAGCGCCTGCAATTCCAGCTCGCGGATCGCCGCTGGCAGATGGTCATCCCCACGCACTGGCGGCAATGGCTGTATTTCGGGAATTTCCTGCCACGCCAGCACGCTGTAGTAGTGGCGAATATTCTGCACCAGGGTGACCGCCTCCCTGCCCCTGGCGTAACCGTAACGGGTGTTCTTGTAGTATTGGGTTTTTTGCAGCAGCGGTAGTCTCTGCATCACGTCCTGCCAGAGGTTGGGGTTTCCACCCTGGCGTTCGGTCAGTCTTCTGGCGTCCTCCAGGTGAGCGAGACCGATATTGTAAGCCGCCAGTGCGAGCCAGGTCCGGTCGGGTTCCTGGATTTTCTTCGGCAGGCGCCGCTTGATGTTTTTCAGGTAGCGCGCGCCACCGCGCAAGCTCTGTACGACATCGAGACGGTTATCCACACCCAACTCGCGGGCGGTGGCTTTGGTCAGCATCATCATGCCGCGCACGCCGGTGGGTGAGGTGGCCAGCGGGTTCCAGTGTGATTCCTGGTAGGCGATGGCGGCCAACAGGTGCCAGTCCATCTGGTACTCGTTGGCAATTTTCCTGATCAGGGGCTCATAGGCGGGCAACACGTCCGCAATGTTCTGCGCAAACTCAAATGCATTCATGCGCGAGACGCCTTCGGTATGACCAAAGTATTGATTGTGCAGCCGTGCGAGTGTCCCGTCTTGCTGCAGACCGATTAGAAAATCATCGATAAATGCCAGCAGTCGCGTGTTGTCTATGCCGGGCGGCAGATACCACACCATATCCTGCTCCCGACCCAGATCGAACGCCACCTGCTGGCGCGGGTAGAGCGCCTGCTGTACGTTGAATTCGTTGGAATCGACGATCGCCAGTGCCGACTCATCGCCTCTGAGTTGCTCCAGTAGCTGTGTGGTGTCAGCTTCATCAATCTCTTCCCACTGCAGGTCTGGGAGCTCGCTCTGCTGCAGCGTTTTCAACATCTGAACGTGGCTGGACCCGGCCAGCACCAGAATTTTCCTGCCGGAGAGATCCGCTAGCTTGCGCGGCCTGCTGTTTCCGGCGACATAGATGACCTGCGGCGTCAGTTTATAGTAGGAGGTTGAATGGGGGTATTTCGCCGCGCGCTCTTCTGTCAGCGTGAGGCCAGCCGCTGCGATATTCACGGTTTGTCGGTCCAGTTTGGTGAATAAGTCGCGCAGGCTGTAGACCGTCTCCATTCGCAGCTCAACATCCAGAGCTTCGGCGAGCAGTTCACAGAGCGCATACTCGAAACCGGTCGGGCCGTTTTTGTCCAGATAGTAGGTGGTGGGGCTGTTGCGGCTCACCACCACCAGTTCGCCCCGCTCCCGGATCTCAGTGAGAGAGTCCTGGCGTTCACAGCCACCCAGCAGGGTTAGCAGCACTGCGGCAATTATCAGCGGATGGCGTTTCATGGCTGTATTCTAGCGGCGTCGGACGGTGGCTCACAGTTGTAAATCGTATAGCAATTTGGGCGAGATTTCAGGTAACGATATGCGGTCAAATACAGTACAATGCCGCCACCCCTGAAATACCTCCCACTGGAGCTCTTCACAGCATGCTATCTCTGCGCGGTGCCGCCGCTCTGTCTGAATTTCGCCTGGAAAAACTGGCGGATAAGATCACTACCATCCACCCCGATATCCGACTGCTGCATACCGAATACGTCCATTTTGCGCAGCTTCGCCAGACGTTGAGTGCCGATCGGCAGGAGGTACTTGCCAGTCTGCTCGCTTATGGGCCACAGTCAAACCAGGTTGATGTCCAGGCGTTGGTTGATGCAACCCTGCTGTTGGTGGTGCCCCGGCCGGGCACGATATCGCCCTGGTCCAGCAAGGCGACTGATATTGCCCATAATTGTGGCCTTGCCGAGGTCGAGCGCCTGGAGCGCGGCGTCGCGTGGTATGTCCAGTTGCCGGATGGCCTGGAGGCTCCAGCGCGTGCCGCATTTGACGCGCTGGTCCACGATCGTATGACCCAGACCATTCTGCCGTCACTGGAGCAGGCCGAAGCCCTGTTCGCGCATGCCGCACCGCGGGCGTTAACCACCGTCGACATTCTCAAGGGAGGCCGCCAGGCGCTGCAGGACGCCGACCGCGACCTGGGGCTCGCCCTGGCCACCGACGAAATCGATTACCTGCTGGAGAGTTTCTCTGGGTTGGGCCGCAACCCCAGCGACGTAGAGTTGATGATGTTTGCACAGGCCAACTCGGAGCACTGTCGACACAAGATCTTTAATGCGGACTGGACTATTGATGGCCAGCCGCAGCCTCACTCCCTGTTCGAGATGATTCGCAACACCAATGAGCGTGGTGGCGACAACGTGCTCTCGGCCTATTCCGATAACGCAGCTGTCGTAGCCGGGCCGGTCGCGGGTCGTTTTTATCCCGATTCGCAGTCCCGTGAGTACGGTTTTTCGCAGGAGAACATTCACCTGCTGATGAAAGTCGAGACGCACAATCACCCGACGGCTATCGCCCCATTCGCTGGTGCGGGCACCGGGGCCGGCGGTGAGATTCGCGACGAGGGCGCCGTCGGAAGAGGTTCCAAGCCAAAGGCGGGTCTCACCGGGTTTTCCGTCTCCAACCTGAATATTCCTGGCTACGGTCAGCCCTGGGAGCGTGAATACGGTAAGCCTGATCGTATTGTCAGCGCGCTCGATATCATGTTGGAAGGGCCTATCGGCGCCGCGGCATTCAACAACGAATTTGGTCGACCCAATCTGTGCGGGTATTTCCGCAGTTTCGAACTGGAAGTGCCGGGTGTGGCTGGCCCCCAGGTGCGCGGTTACCACAAACCCATCATGCTGGCGGGTGGGTACGGCAACGTCCGCGAGGAACATGTGGCAAAGGGCGAGTTCCGCCCGGGCGCCAAACTGGTCGTGCTGGGTGGTCCGGCGATGCTGATTGGACTCGGTGGTGGTGCGGCCTCCTCAATGGCGAGTGGGCAGAGCCATGAGGATCTTGATTTTGCGTCTGTACAGCGTCAGAACCCCGAGATGGAGCGCCGCTGCCAGGAAGTGATAGACCGCTGTTGGCAGCTCGGAGAGGCCAACCCTATCGCGTTTATTCACGATGTCGGCGCCGGTGGCCTGTCCAATGCGTTTCCTGAACTGGTGAAAGACGGTGGCCGGGGCGGGCGTTTTGAATTGCGTAATGTGCCCAATGATGAACCGGGAATGTCGCCGCTGGAGATCTGGTGCAACGAGTCGCAGGAGCGCTATGTGATGGCGGTGGAGCCGGAAAACCTGGCGCGCTTTGAAGCCATTTGCCAGCGCGAGCGCTGCCCCTACGCCGTGGTGGGCGAAGCGACCGAAGCGATGCACCTGCAGCTGACAGACAATCATTTTGACAGCGCGCCGGTCGATCTTCCCATGTCAGTACTGTTTGGAAAACCGCCGCGTATGAGCCGGGATGTCCGCCGGCAGCCGGTGGTCCATCCGCCGTTACAACTTGATGTGACAGTGTCGGATGCTCTCGAGCAGGTGCTGCAGGTGCCCAGCGTTGCCAGCAAGAGTTTCCTGATAACGATTGGCGACCGCTCGGTGACAGGGATGGTAGTCCGTGACCAGATGGTAGGGCCGTGGCAGGTCCCGGTGGCGGATTGTGCCGTGACGACAGTGTCCTATGATTCCTATGCCGGCGAAGCCATGGCGATGGGCGAGAGGACACCGCTGGCTCTGGTGAATGGCCCCGCCTCGGGGCGCATGGCGGTTGCCGAGGCGATCACCAACATCGCCGCATCCGCGATCGGCGATATACGGAATATCAAGCTGTCAGCCAACTGGATGTGTGCCGCTGGCCACGGCGCCGAAGACGAGGCGCTCTATGACACGGTGCGGGCCGTGGGAATGGAGTTTTGCCCGGAGCTGGGCATTACCATCCCGGTGGGCAAGGATTCCATGTCCATGCGCACCAGCTGGCTCGATGGCGAGCAGCAAAAGTCCGTGACCGCGCCGATGTCACTCGTCGTCTCGGCGTTTTCACCGGTGCTGGATGTCCGCCTGACTGCCACGCCGCAATTAAGGCCGGATGCGGATGCAGTGCTGGTGTTGCTGGACCTCGGCCGCGGTGCCGGTCGACTGGGTGGGTCAGCGTTGGCCCAGGCCTATGGACAAATCGGGGACGTGGTGCCGGATATCGACAGCGCTACCGACCTCAAGGCTTTTTACAGCCTGGTGCAGGAATTGCTTGTCGAGCGACAATTGCTGGCGTACCACGATCGCTCTGACGGAGGTTTATTGGTCACAGTGCTGGAGATGGCGTTTGCCGGTCGCTGTGGTGTGCAGCTTGAATTGTCCGGATTGCCGGGTGGTGCGCTGCAGAAGCTGTTCAATGAGGAGGCCGGCGCAGTGCTGCAGATTGCCAGCTCGCAACTGGATGGGCTTCGCTCGCGGGCGGCAGAGCTGGGTCTGGGCGATTGCCTTTACCAGATAGGACGGGCGGTGGTAGGGGATGCGATAATAGCCGTCGATGGCGCGCATGTGCAGTTACACGACACCCGATCGCGCCTCCAGCAGCTGTGGTCGCGTACCAGTTTTGAAGTGCAGTCCCTGCGTGATAATCCGGCCTGTGCACAGGAAGAGTTTAAGCGTATCACCGCCGTTGACCCTGGCTTGTCCGCGGCCCTGGGTTTCAACCCGGCTGACGATATCACTGCCCCCTATATCGCAGTGGGAGCGCGGCCCCAGGTCGCCATCCTGCGCGAACAGGGCGTCAATGGCCATGTGGAGATGGCGGCGGCGTTTTACCGGGCGGGGTTCGCACCGGTGGATGTGCATATGAGCGACCTGCTCAGCGGCAGTGCAGATCTGGCGCAATTTCGCGGCCTGGTGGCCTGTGGCGGATTTTCCTATGGTGATGTGCTGGGCGCCGGTGAGGGCTGGGCCAAGAGTATCCTGTTCAACGAGACCGTTCGCGAGCGTTTCAGCGCGTATTTCCAGCGCGAGGATACGTTTACGCTGGGGGTCTGCAACGGTTGCCAGATGGTTTCCACCTTGAAGGAGCTGATCCCGGGTGCTGCGCACTGGCCGCGTTTTGTCCGCAATCTGTCGGAGCAGTTCGAAGCCAGGCTGGCTCTGGTCAGGGTAGAGCCCACCCCGTCAATCCTGCTGTCAGGTATGGAGGGGTCCCATCTGCCGATTGTGGTGGCGCACGGTGAGGGCCGGGCCGAGTTCACGAGTGAGGCTGCTCACACCGCCTGCGATGCCAGTGGCACCGTGGCACTGCGCTATCTCGAGAATACGCTGTCAGTGGCCGAGCAGTATCCGGCCAATCCCAACGGCTCACCGACAGGCATCACCGGTTTGACCAGCGAGGATGGCCGCGCCACGATCATGATGCCGCACCCGGAGCGCGTTTACCGCACAGTGCAGAACTCGTGGGCGCCATTGCACTGGGGCGAGGATGGCGGCTGGTTGCGCATGTTTCGCAATGCCCGGGTTTGGCTGGGGTGACATCCTGCCTCGAAACTCCCCTTGTGACTGCTGCCTGTTAATTTATAATGACGCACTTTTCGCGCGGGGCAGTCTTTGCTTCCGCATCCTGTTTTCCAGTTAGAGCGACACTATGCTGAATAAGTACCCACTGTGGAAATACCTCCTCGTGCTGTTCGTGCTCCTGCTTGGCTTGTTCTACGCCGCGCCCAACCTGTATGCACCGGATCCGGCGCTCCAGATTACCGGAGAAAGCAGTGCCCAACAGATCGATGAAAGAACCTGGCAACGGGCGCTCACAGCGCTTGAGGATGCGGGAATAGAGCATTTTGGCGAGGTCATCGATCCCAGCGGGCGCACCGCGCTGCTGCGACTGGCCGATGCCGATCAGCAACTGGTGGCTCAGGCCAGTGTGGCAAGAGCGCTGGGGGATGGCTATATCGTCGCACTCAATCTCGCTCCGACCACGCCCGAATGGCTGAGTAGCTACGGCGGGCAACCGATGAAACTGGGCCTCGACCTCAGTGGCGGTGTGCATTTCAAGCTGGAAGTGGACGTGGATGCTGCTATAGAGCGGCGCATGGAATCCTATTTCAACGCCACCAAACGGGCGCTGCGGGAGCAGCGCATACGCGGCTATGTCACACTCGACAAGCAGGGCAGGATCGACGCGCAGTTTAAAACCGAAGCGCTGCGAGAGCAGGCACGTGATCTGATCGCGGACGAGAGCCCCGGCCTGGTGCTGGAGCGTGTCGATGCGGGAGACAG
>TARA_R110002124_G_scaffold6530_5_pt1 | contig 20710 bp, 16 predicted proteins | sample TARA_R110002124 | Tara Oceans TARA_R110002124 (sample SAMEA4397445) | marine metagenome | biome: Polar Biome; feature: [SRF] surface water layer (ENVO:00010504); material: water (ENVO:00002006), including particulate matter (ENVO:01000060) such as... | depth 5 m | reverse complement strand
AGGGCCGGTTGAACAGCAGGATCACGCCGCCCGCGAACAGGGCGCTGGTCATGGCATGGTCGCCGGGGAAGGAATTGTCAGTCGATGTCTTGACCGTATAGCCCGAAATATAGTCGTTGATATTATTATAGGGCTGCAGCGCGAGGCCGGGGCTCGGGTGATAAAATTCCCCGATAATCCGCTTGGAGATCAGCAGCGCGAGCAGGATGAGGAAGGTGATTGCACCAAGTTTCGCCATCACCTCAATGCGATCTTCGCGCTTCGCCGACAGCACCAGATAGATACAGATAAGGAGCATCAGGACGAAGGTAGCCTGATCGAATGTCTTGCTGTTCGTCCAGGCCCAGAAATGGGTCATGGCCCCGTCCGGCGTCACGGTTGCGTTGAGGCCGCGGAATATGCCGGTATCAAGACCCGACCAGAGGATGTCATACAGGCCAGTGAAGTTGGAGACCAGCAGAAAGGCGGCAAGCGCATTACAGACGATCAGCAGCAATATCGATCGGCGAAGTCTTGAAGCGGAACTGGACATGATAAATTCGCGATCCTTTGACGGACTCAGACAGTTTTGGCGCGGGCGCCCGCGCCGACAGGTGCATATAACGGGTTTTCCGGGGCAAGCTCAAGCCCCAATATTTTGATTGAGTAGGACGGCGAATTCGCTCTAGACTTGCTCTTACAAGAATTTCAATGAAAAGCCGGAGACAAACCGGTTCCGCAACAGGGAGAACCCCGCCATGACAGCCATACATTTTGCCTCCGCCCGCCAGCAGGCCGCGATGATCGCCATTGGAGAGATCGGTGCCGAGGAACTGCTCGATCATTATCTGGACCGGATCAATAAATATAACGGCGACCTTAATGCCGTGATCTGGATGGACGAGACGTCAGCGCGAAAACGGGCGCGCGAGACGGACGCAGCGCGCATCCGGGGCGACCGGCTGGGCCCGCTGCAGGGCGTGCCGATGACGATCAAGGAAAGTTATAATCTTGTCGGCAGCCCCTCGACCTGGGGCAATCCGGCGTGGAAGGATCACTTTCCGGAGGAAAATGCGCTGAGCGTCCAACGGCTTCTCGATGCGGGCGCGAATATCTTCGGCAAGACCAATGTGCCCTTCATGCTCGCCGACTGGCAGAGCTTCAATGATATTTACGGGACGACGAATAATCCGTGGGACCTGACTCGGACGCCGGGCGGCTCCTCCGGCGGGTCGGCGGCGGCGATGGCGGCGGGCCTCAGCGGGATCGAGATCGGCTCCGACATTGGCGCCTCCATCCGCAACCCGGCCCATTATTGCGGCGTCTGCGGTCACAAGCCGACCTATGGCGTTATTCCAGGCCATGGCCAGAAGCCGCCGGGAATCGTCGCAGATAATGATATTGCAGTTCTTGGGCCGATCGCGCGCTCGGCCTTCGATCTTGAAATTGCACTCGATGTGATGGCCGGGGCGGGAAACCCGCAGAATGCCGCCTGGAAACTCGATCTGAAACCGGCGCGTCACCGGCGTCTTTCCGATTTCCGTATAGGCCTGATGACGGCGGCGGAAGGGTTCGATGTCGATAACGATTATCAGGCGGCGCTGAACAACATCGCCGACAAGCTGGAGGCGGCTGGCGCGAAAGTTGATCGGAATGCGCGGCCGGATATTCCCATCGATGCCGCCTATGAAACCTATATCCTGCTGCTCAGGGCCGCCACTTCCGGCGCGCTGAATGAGGAACAGCTGCAAAGGTTCCGGGAAATCGCGGCCAAGGCCGATGCGGATGATAAAAGTTATCTCACCCTGATGGCGCGGGCGGGAACGATGCCGCATAAGGAATGGCTCCGGATCAATAACGAGCGGCATCTGATGGCCCGCAAATGGCAGGCCTTTTTCGAGGATTATGACATTCTGATCTGTCCGGCTGCCGCCGGGCCCGCCTTTCCCCAGAACCAGGCGGGGGAGCGGCAGGACCGCATGATCGACATCAATGGCAATCCACAGCCGAGTACGGACCAGATGTTCTGGGCGGGCTATTCCAACATGGTCGACCTGCCCTCGACCGTTGTGCCGATCGGGCTGACCCCGTCCGGCCTGCCGATGGGCTTGCAAGCCGTCGCGGCGTATGGCGAGGATCGCACGGCGCTCAGGCTCTGCCAGCTGATCGAGGAGGCCTTCGGCGGCTTTACCCCGCCGCCATCATATTCCTGACATCATAGATCGCGAAATTGCCTTAATTCCGCCTCTCAATCCTAACTATCTGATTCTAGGGTCAATTATTCCCAGTAGCGTAAGTGTGTGTAAAACTTGCCTAAAGTTGGACGTTGATCGCAAGGTTTTGTTTACGAAATCTTGGTATCCCTAGGGGCAAGTGCATGATTGCCGAGGCCCCTGATTTCCGGAAAATCGGTGTGGACTTGGCTTGAGCCGCAAATCAGGTCAGGAGGGACCAATGGCATACGCCATTCCGATGATTGAGCCGCAGACACGTAAGCACGCGACAGCCTATACAGGCATTTCCTGGACATGCCTGTTTTTTGGTCCTTTTCCGGCGTTGTACCGGGGGCATGTATTGGGCTTTGTCGGCATGTCGCTGATGAATATCGCGACGCTGGGCTTCTCCCTGCCGGTCTTTATATTTGTCTATAATGCCTGGCACTATCATTCCCTGTTGGCGCGCGGGTTTCGCCCGGCCCGGCAAGCCTTTGGCGAGGCGACGGAGAATGTGATCCGGATGGGCGCCGGGGACAATGATAACCTCGATGAGATTTTCGATGACAGAAAACCCTCGATTTCGAAGAAGTTCCGGCTGGCAACGCCCAAACTGTCCGAAAGCCTGATCGATGATGCGCGGCAGGAGCCTTACTTTCGCAAATAGTCGGGCTGTCCGCTAAAGCAACATGACGCTGGTGGTAACATGGGTAACCGGCTTATCCGGATCGCCCGCATGCATATTCACATCCCCATAGACAAGGCGCCGCCCGGATTTGATGACCCGCGCATCGGCGAACAGCTCGCCGCCCTCCATCGGTCGGAGAAAGGTCGTCTGCATATTCACCGATGTCATATTGACGAAGGAGCCCGCGCTGGCAGCGACGGCGAAGACCATCGCCGTATCGGCAAGCGCCATGATTGCCTGCCCGCACATCATGCCGCCGAGGCGGTTTATGTTGGGCGAGGCGGGGATGCGCAACGTCGCGCTGTTGCGGCCGATGGCGGTAAAGCTGATGTCGAGCGCCTTGATCCAGGGGGAAAAGCTGTTGTTATAGAAGTCTTCCGCTTCCTTGAGGGTGATGACTGTCATTGAAGGCCTGTTTTGCTGAAGAAATGGAAGCATTAGGATGGCGCATGTTTCCCTGACAGGCAATATCCAATCCGGAAGCCCCGGCACCCTCGATATGATTTGCAGATACACACCCCTTTACCTTCGGCGCGATTTCTCTGATACTTTGGAAAAACAAACAGGGAGCAGGGAATGTATATTTCACAGTTATTGACGCGCGCCGTCCAGACCAAAGGCGACAGCGTCGCCACTATCTGTGCGGGCCGGGAGCATAGCTACGCCCAGTTCGCCGAGCGGGTACAGCGATTTGCCGGCGCGCTTCGCAGCCATGGTATTACGGAAGGGGAGCGGGTCGCCATCCTCGCCCATAACTCGGACCGTTATCTGGAGTTTTATTATGCGACACCCTGGGCGGGAGGGGTGTTTGTGCCCGTCAATACGCGGCTGGCGGTGCCGGAGTTCGCTTACTGGCTGAACGATTCCGGCTCGGAAATCCTGCTGGTGGATGATAACTTCGCGGGCGTCGTGCCGGAATTGCGAAAAACGGTCTCCAGCCTGCGCAAGGTAATCTATATCGGCGACGGGGAGACCCCGGCGGAGATGCTGAACTATGAGGAGCTGGTGGCGGGCCATGATCCGGTTCAGGATGCAGGACGGGGCTTCGATGATCTTGCCGGGCTGTTCTATACTGGCGGCACGACCGGTGTGTCGAAAGGCGTGATGCTGAGCCATACGAACTTCATCACCAACACGCTCAACGCCATGCCCTGCTTCAGTTTTGAAGAAGACGCCCGCTGGCTGCATGTGGCGCCGATGTTCCATATTGCGGACGGGGCGGCGGTGTTCGGCACGACCATGGGGCTTGGCGTGCATGTGTTCATTCCGGGCTTCACCCCCAAGGGCACGATGGAGGCGGTGCAGGAACACAAGATCACCAATACCCTGCTGGTGCCGACGATGGTCAATATGGTGGTCAATGACCCGGATATTGCCAATTACGACATGTCCAGCCTGAAAGATGTGATCTATGGCGCGTCGCCGATGCCGGAAGCGGTCATCAGAAAAGCGCTGGAAGTTCTCCCCGATGCCGGTTTCACCCATGCCTATGGCCAGACGGAATGCGCGCCGCTGGTCACCTTTACGGGGCCGGAATTCCACGTGCTGGAGGGACCGAATGCGGGACGGTTCAAGTCGGCGGGGCGGCCCGCCTATGCCTGCGAGGTGCGGATCTTCGATGAAAATGACGAGGAAGTACCGTATGGCACCGTTGGGCAGGTGTGCGTGCGCGGTGCCAATGTCATGCTCGGTTACTGGAACAAACCTGAGCAGACGGCTGAGGCGCTCAAGGGAGGCTGGATGCATTCCGGTGATGGCGGCTATATGGATGAGCAGGGCTTCGTCTATATCGTCGACCGGGTGAAGGATATGATCATCTCGGGCGGGGAGAATGTCTATTCCGCCGAGGTTGAGAATGCGGTCTATCAGCATCCGGCGGTTGCGGAATGCGCAGTGATCGGCATCCCCCATGAAACATGGGGCGAGCAGGTCCATGCCATCGTCCGCCTGCATGACGGAAAAGACGCGAGCGAGCAGGATGTGATCGAGTTTAGCCACACCCTGATCGCCGGGTTCAAATGCCCGCGCAGCGTTGCCTTCGTGACCGATCCGCTGCCGCTTTCCGGCGCGGGCAAAATCCTGAAGACGGAACTCCGCAAGCCCTATTGGGCGGATAAGGAGAAGCAGGTCAGCTAGCGATCTGCTACTCCGTCATTCCGCACGGGTGCAATCCCTGATCTCTACCCGCCGGCGGGGCAGGTTGCTGCTGCTGTGATCCTCGCCCCGGCCGATCATATAGAGCGCGCTGCTATCCAGCCCTGCGCTTCGCATGAGGGTGTGGACTTCCTTCGCACGAGCTCGCGACAGGCGGTAGTTATCGAAGGTTGACCCGCTCGGGTCCGAATGGCCGGAGATGACGATGAAACGGCTTTCCGACTCTGAATAGTTTGTGGCGAGGCGCCGGATCAGCTCCTTCGTTTCTGTGCCGGTCACACGGGTTGATCCCACACTGAAGGTGACAACCATATGCGGTGAAGTCTGCCAGCAGGAATCGGGAATGGTGCCGACGATGCGCTCTGTATGCTCCAGCTCCACCGCGTTCAGCACATCGCCGATGCGATCCAGCCCCTGTTGCAGCACGGCAAGGGCCGTGCCGGATTCCGCAGCGCTCTGTTCCAGTTCGTTGAGTTTGTGCTGGAGGTTTGCCGTATTCCTCGCTTCTCGTCGCTGCACGGATTTCCCGAGGCTGTCGATTGCCTTGCTGTTACTCTGCGCGAGCTTTTCTATCCCGTCCAGGCGGGTTTCCAGGCTCTTGACGCGCTCTGAGTCTTCCGCGTTGCCATCGCCGAAAAGCGCCGCGAGATTTTCAACGGGAACGGAGAAGGGCAGGCGGGTCTGGCCATTGAAGAACAGCTCAAACCGCGCCGTAGTCCCGAGATAGAGAACCGGATCCGTCTCCTCGCCACGGGCCAGCAGGACGACCGGGAAGGTGAAGAAACTAATCAGGCTGCGCCTGAATTTTTCCGTGACATCAACGTCTTCGGGCGGGTCCGACAGGGAGCTCTGGCAGAGGCTTGAGATATTCAGTCCCGGATAGAGAGAGGGGGCGGCGGCCTCCGCGGCGGGCACAATCTTCTTGTCGGCGACCTGGATGATGCATTCGCGCATCTTCCGGGCGTCATGGCCCGCATAGAGGATGGAGCCACTGGATACCACCACCAACAGCAGGATGGAGACGAAAAACCGGTGATTATTAAACGTGCTGACCGCCAGGAAGCGCCGGTAAATGTCGGAGGCGGCCTTGGACGGGTCGGGCTCGCCATCGGACGTCAGCGCGCGTCTGTGGCGTTGCAGCGAGAGAGCCAGGTGTTCGCGCCCGACAAGGATTTGGGATGGATTGCGGCGGTTTCTCTTGGGCATCAATATGACAAACCGGTGCAGGATATTGAGGATGAATATGCCAAGGCTGAGGCCGACGATCTTAAGGCGCCGCATCGGCTTCAAATGCTTGTGCGACGTTTTGCGGATAACACTCACAATCAGCCAGAGGCCAAAAATCACTCCGACAATGACCGCATAGATGACCCATATCTTGAGGACAAGAACTGTCAGCATGCCGCCGGTCCGGAACATGCTGATGAAAAGATCGGTAAGTCCGGCATATTTCAGGTAGTTCAGATCGAACACCCCATAAACCAAAGTCTCAAAAAATAGCCCGAAGACGAAGAAATAGCAGAGCAACAAGGTCGTCAGAAAGGGCACGAGCAGGGCCAGGTTATAGGTGCGGTTCACCCGCGTGTGAATCTCGCAGAAAATCTCGTCATCGAGCGCTTTGTTGCGACAGCGATGGCCGTCGCGGGTTATTCCTTCGCATTGCATGGGTTGGGGGCCTCTTGTCCTGTAGTATGAAATAATCTTAAAAATAGTAAATAAAAAATGATAAACAAGTTTAAGTAGAAAAATTGCGATAAAAGCCTTGTGGAGCGATAGATATCGGGCCTTGTGCTTGTTCTTGGCTGCGGATCGTATTAGTTAGGAAAGTGACATCTGACGCATAAAGACTTCAAAGAAGAGAGCGACATGCCCCAATATCGATCGAAAACCAGTACACAAGGACGCAACATGGCGGGCGCGCGGGCGCTCTGGCGGGCGACCGGGATGCAGGACGGCGATTTCGAAAAGCCGATTATCGCCATTTCCAACAGCTTCACCCAGTTCGTGCCGGGGCATGTGCATCTGAAGGACCTTGGCCAGATGGTCGCACGGGAGATCGAGAAATGCGGCGGCGTCGCCAAGGAGTTCAACACCATCGCCGTTGATGACGGCATTGCCATGGGCCATGACGGCATGCTCTACAGCCTGCCCTCGCGCGAGGTGATTGCGGATGCGGTCGAGTATATGGTCAACGGCCATTGCGCCGACGCGCTTGTCTGCATTTCCAACTGCGACAAGATCACGCCCGGCATGCTGATGGCGGCGATGCGGCTGAATATCCCGGTTGTCTTCGTCTCCGGCGGCCCGATGGAGGCCGGGAAAGGCATGGCCGACGGCAAGGAAATCGGCCTCGACCTCATCGATGCGATGATCCAGGCGGCGGACCCGACTGTGACGGATGAGCAGGTCGCGGAAGTCGAGCGCTCGGCGTGCCCGACCTGCGGGTCCTGCTCGGGTATGTTCACGGCCAACTCCATGAACTGCCTGACCGAGGCGCTGGGCCTTGCGCTGCCCGGTAACGGCAGCATGTTGGCGACCCATGCGGACCGCAAGCAGCTCTTCCTCGATGCGGCGCGGACCATCGTCGATATCACCCGCCGCCACTATGAAATGGACGAGCCGGGCCTGCTGCCGCGCGAGATTGCCAACTTCAAGGCGTTCGAGAATGCAATGACGCTCGATATCGCCATGGGCGGCTCGACCAATACGGTGCTGCATCTTCTTGCCGCCGCGCAGGAAGGGGAGGTTGACTTCAAGATGGAGGATATCGACCGCCTGAGCCGCCGGGTGCCGCATCTGTGCAAGGTTGCGCCGAGCATCCAGACCTATCATATGGAGGATGTCCATCGCGCGGGCGGCATCATGGCGCTCCTAGGCGAGCTTTCCCGCGCGGATCTGCTGCATAATGAGGTGTCGACCGTGCATTCCCCGACCATGGCGGAGGCGATCGAGCTCTGGGATATCGTCAAGTCCCGTAGCAACACGGTTCAGGAATTTTATCGCGCCGGTCCCGGCGGCGTCCGCACGACGGAGGCATTCAGCCAGTCGAAACGCTATCCGGACCTTGACGCGGACCGGGTGAACGGCTGTATCCGCTCAAAGGAAAACGCCTACAGCCAGGATGGCGGGCTTGCTGTTCTCTATGGCAACATCGCGCTGGAGGGCTGTATCGTGAAGACCGCCGGGGTCGACAAGGACAGCCTTGTCTTTTCAGGTCCGGCCCGCATTTTCGAGAGCCAGGACACCGCCGTCGAGGCAATCCTCGGCGACAAGATCAAGGCCGGTGATGTGGTTGTCATTGTTTATGAGGGACCGAAGGGCGGGCCCGGCATGCAGGAAATGCTGTACCCGACCTCCTATCTGAAATCGAAGGGTCTCGGCAAGCAATGTGCGCTGCTGACCGACGGGCGCTTCTCCGGCGGCACTTCCGGCCTGTCCATCGGCCATGTCTCGCCGGAAGCGGCGGAAGGCGGCGACATCGGGTTGGTTGAGGAGGGGGATATGATCGATATCGATATCCCGAACCGGACGATTAACCTGCGCGTTTCTGATGAGGAACTGGCTGACCGCCGGATCAGGATGGACGCGAAAGGTGATGCCGGCTGGGCGCCAACCGCGCCGCGCCCGCGCAAGATCAGCACCGCGCTCCGTGCCTATGCCGCACTCACCACCAGCGCCTCCCGCGGCGCCGTCCGCGACGTCGATCAGCTGAAGCGCTAGAGGTTCTTCAGATACTGATGCGCCTCTGTCAGGGTGAGGCCTTGGGTCTCGCGCACCAGGGCGGTGGCGCCGATGGCGTCGCCGCGGCGGACCATCTCGCGGAGGCGGTCTTCTTGGCGCTCCTTTGACAGAGTGTCGAGCGGGGCTTCCTCTGGCATTTCCTCCGTCTCTGTGTGATAGAGACCGTCCAGAACGGCTCTTGCGGTCTTCACCGACGGGGTGAGGCGGGTCTTGCGGGTTTTCCAGTCGACACGGATCACGCCGCTTTCGGGGAACAGTCGGACCGCTGCGCCTTTTGCCCGCGTCGTCACCCCCTTGATCCAGGTCGGTCCCTTGCGGGTACGCTCTTCTTCTAGCGTTGCCTCGATCAGGGCCAGATCGTCCCCGTAGAGCGTAATCTCCAGGCTTTCTTCCTTATGGACCTGATTATCCTCCTGTACGTCCGCATCGGCGACCATGCGGGTCTTCTGCCCGACAAATTTGAGGGCGCGGATTTCCCGTTTCGGGAAAAAGGCGACGATGGGGTCGGCGGTATTCAGTCGGTGATCGCTGTAATTGCGAAGCTTGAGGTAAATCCCCTCCGGCGCGGCGCGAAGGGTCCAGTTGCTTTTCTTCAGGGCGGCAAGGGCGGAGAAGAGAAAGACGAGGCCCGCCAGCACGCAGGTCAGGACAATCACGCTGCAGAAGATCCAGATAAATCCCGCAAAAATCAAACTGAAAAAAGTATCGCCCGTGCTGAACACGCCGTTGCTCATGAGAAACAGCGGGAAACCGACGCTCCAGCCGAGGAAGAAGAGCGCAACGATCAAATGCCCGACCCAGGACATTTTCGCGGTCAGCAGCGCCGGGCTTTTTAGCGCCTCGGCCTCGGTGATCAGTTCAATTTTTCCATACCGGCCCATAAGTTGCGCCCCTTTGGTTCACTGAAAGGGGGCAGTATAGCCGGGAATTCTTAATATTTTTCTGAACTAGGGTCCTGACCCTAGTCCGAAATCTCGACCCAGATCGGGGTATGGTCGGAGGGTTTTTCTTGCCCGCGCGGGCCCTTGTCGATGCCAACCAGATCCATGCGGTCGGCAGCCTTCGGGGAGAGGAGGAGATGGTCGATGCGGATGCCATGGTCCTTGGCCCAAGCGCCGCGCTGATAATCCCAATAGGTATAGTTGATCTCGGTCGTGAAGGCGCGGTAGGCGTCTGTATAGCCAAGGTTGAGGATCTGGCGGAAGCGGTGGCGGCTCTCGGGGCGGGTGAGGGCATCGCCTTCCCAGGCCTTGGGATCGTAGCAATCCTCATCCTGCGGGATGACATTGTAGTCGCCCGCGAGCACGATGGCCTCCTCCAGCGAGAGGAGATATTGCGCGCGCGTGATCAGCCGGTCCATCCAGCCGAGCTTGTAGGGGAATTTCTCCGTGTCCGTCGGGTTACCGTTCGGCAGATAGATGGAGGCAATGCGGACGTTGTTGACCGTCGCCTCGATATAGCGGGCATGATCATCCTCATCGTCGCCGGGCAGGCCGCGCATGACATCTTCGATCGGGAACTTGGAGAGGATCGCGACGCCGTTATAAGTTTTCTGGCCATGGGTTTCGACATTATAGCCAAGCTCTTCCACTTCCAGACGCGGGAAATTATCGTCGATGACTTTCAGCTCCTGCAGGCAGAGCACATCCGGCGTGTAGTCTTTCAGGTAATCGACAAGCCGTGGCAGGCGCGCTTTCACTGAATTGATGTTCCAGCTGGCAATCTTCATCACGTGATCCCATTAAAAAAGCCCGGGTTGGCACCGGGCTTGTTTTCTAGCATCTTTGCCGCCTCAATCAAATGGCAAATGACGACCCGCAGGAGCAGGACGCGGTGGCGTTGGGGTTCTTGATCTGGAAGGAGGCACCAATCATATCCTCGACAAAATCGATTTCCGATCCGGCGAGATACATCAGCGACATTTGATCGACGAGCAGGGTGGCGCCATTATTGGTGACGGCGACATCGTCGGGGTTCTGTGTATCCTCAAGGTCAAAGCTGTATTGAAAGCCAGAGCAGCCGCCGCCATTGACGGCAACGCGCAGCATCTTCTTGTCGGAGTTCATTTCCTCGACAATAGTGTTAATCCGGTCGGCCGCCTGAGCCGAAAGCTTGACCGGCGGCTCCATTTTATCCATGACTGACATGTTCACTTCATTCCCAAAATCCGAAGATACGCGCCCTTCGTTATAGAGACTATACAACAAATGATGTATTAATCCTAAGCATGTTTGTCAATTGACTGTCCGGAAATGTAACGCCTGCCATGTCTATCAGCTACCTTAATCAGGCCCGAAAGGCGCTAAAAACTGCGCTTGAGGACATAGAGGCCCTACCGGACGCGGTGCGCCAGGAAATCCTGAAAGAGGCTGTTTTACGTCCTCCCCGGGAGCGAAGTTGGGGTGATTTATCAACAAATATACTTATCCTTTTGAAATCAAAACAGGAAATAAGTTTTGATTCTATAGAAAAAAGCCTCGTTTCTGCATTTGAGAGACTGGAAGGCATGGACGAGGTGCGTCATGAGGGAAATGACTATATCAACATAAGGTACCGGCCGGAGTTCTGGCTGGATCAGCTGCCCCTTATCATCGAGAAGGGCGCGGCCTATGGGCTCGACGGGATGACGTTGGAGGCGGTGGCAGTGCCGATGCCGGCGGAGGTGAATGATCTTCTCAGCTGCCGTCAGCAGGTGAACGCGGCAGCTATGGCGGAACTCTCGATGCTTTCGGGGATTGACATCGAGCAAGAAGAATTGCCACAGCGCCCTGCAGTAGGCTTTCCGCTCGCCGCCGCCATCAGCAGATGCACCGAGGTGAAGACGCACTTTGCCCTGATTGCCAATCCGGCGGGATTTATCGACGCCTTCAGCCCTATTTTGGCCATAGACAGGACCTATGATAACCCCGTTTTCGCCATTCCCTATGCGCGAATGATGCTGGGCCGCCTTGGGGCCACATCGGAACAGGCGAAAGCAGAGGCGAAGAACGGGGTGGATATGTCAGTCCTCACACTACCGGAAGAGGTGACGCTGGCGCGCGGGCTGTGCAGCGGGCCGCTTGCCGTGGAAAGAGCCCTGAAGGCGGCGGACGGGTTTCATCTGGCAGCGCATCTGCAGGAGCTTTCCTTGCTTTTCTTCCGCCTTTTTGACATTGTGCATCCTGTGTCATCGACATATCTGACGGTGCTTGAGGCGCGGCCTGCACGGTTGCAATTGCTGGGCGCGCTGGATGCGGTAATAAACGACGGCGTGCGTGTTCTCGGCGTCGACATGGTAAAGGAGTATGCGTAGTGTCTGGTCAAGATGATTATCCCGATGATGATTTTTATGACGGCGATGAGGAACCGGGAATAAGCCGGAAGAAATGGATCGGCGCCGTTCTTGCCGCGGTGATCGTTGGTGGCTTCGGCATCGGCATCTGGTATGCCTATGATCAGGGTGTGAAAAAGGGTGTGCAGCTGGCGCCGCCGATCATCAGCGCCGATACTTCCCCGGTCAAGGAAAAGCCCGAAGATCCGGGTGGAATGGATATTCCCAATCAGGACAAGCAGGTCTTCAGCGTCCTGCAATCGGGCGACGCGCCGGAGAAGGTTGAACAGCTGATGCCGCCGCCGGAAGATGCCACGCCGGAGGAAAAGACCGAGCTTACCGTGACCGATGCGGAGAAAGCCTCGGATGAGGACAAGCTTGATAATCTGGTCGAAGAGGTGACAAAGGACGCCGCCGAGGCGGGCGCCAAGGTCGGGGAAGTCGTGGAAAGTACAGCGGAGAAGGTAGAGGAAACCGTTTCTGCTGCCACCACGACGGACGAACCCGCCACCGAAGAGAAGGTCGAGGTTGCGGTGGCGCCTGCGCCGACGAAAATCGAGGGGCCAAAGTCCGATGGTCCGCTGTATCGGGTTCAGGTCGGCTCCTTCCGCTCCCCGGATGCGGCGGAAAAGCAGTGGCAAACGCTTAACAGCAAGTTCAAGTCCATGCTTTCCGATGTCAGTCATCGCGTTCAGGATGTGAAAGTCGAGGACAAGGGAACTTATTTCCGATTGCAGGTCGGCGCGTTCAGCAATCGCGACAGCGCCAACCAGCTTTGCAATGATCTGAAGGCACAGAAACAGGATTGTCTCGTTGTCCGGGGCTGATCTTTCCAACTGCCGGACCGTTATCTTCGGCTGTGAGGGGACGAAGCTCTCGTCGGCGGAGAAGAAGTTCTTCAAGGCGGAGCAGCCCCTGGGCTTCATCCTGTTCGCCCGTAATGTGGAAAGCCCGAAGCAGCTGAAAAAGCTGGTGAAATCGCTGCGCACGGCAGTCGGGCGTCCCGATGCCCCGGTGTTGATCGATCAGGAAGGGGGGCGGGTGCAACGCCTTCGCGCGCCGGACTGGTTCGAAGCGAAACCGCTCGGCTATTTCGGCGCGCTATATGAAACCGATCCCGACCGGGCGATCGAGGCGCTTCGGCTGACAACGCGGCTGATCGCGGCGGATTTGCAGGCGGCGGATATTACGGTGAACTGCACGCCTTGTCTCGATCTTCACCTGCCGGAGACGGTCGATGCCATCGGGGACCGTGCCCTTGCTGCCGACCCGCAGGTTGTCGCCCGTCTCGGCGCCGTCGTGGCGGAGGAAATGCTAACCGCGGGGATCATTCCCGTTGTCAAACATATGCCCGGCCATGGCCGCGCGACTGTGGATAGCCATAAGGCACTGCCGCATGTGTCGACAAAGGCCACGGAGTTGCAGGAGGCCGACTTCGCGCCGTTCAAGGCGCTCTCCCTACTGCCATGGGGGATGACCAGCCATATCGTGTTTGAGGATATCGATGCGGAGGCACCGGCAACCCAGTCTAGGGCAGTGATTGACGGCGTTATTCGCGGGATTATCGGCTTTGACGGGTTATTGCTGACTGACGATCTCAATATGGAGGCATTGAGCGGCGACCTGGCCGAACGGGCGCAGGCGGCGCTGGCCGCCGGGGTAGATATTGTCCTGCATTGTTCCGGCAAACTGGAAGAAATGAAGGCGGTTGCCGAGGTCTGCCCGAAGCTCGGCGACAAGGCCCTGGCGCGGATCGATCTTGGAAACCGGGTTTTCGAGCATACGCCGCCGCCGATTGATACCAAGGCCGACAAGGCCCGGCTGGATGAATTGCTGAGCGCAGAATAGGGATCATTTCGTGGATATAAGCGGTATTCTTTACCAGATTTCTGTCTGGATTGTCCCGGCGCTGGCCGCAATCACCCTGCATGAAGCCGCCCATGGGTTCGTTGCCTGGAAGCTTGGCGATGATACGGCCAAGCGGCAGGGGAGGGTAACCTTCAATCCGTTCAAGCATATCGACCCTATGGGCACTATCATCATTCCGGGGGTTCTTCTGCTGGTTAAGGCGCCGTTCCTGTTCGGCTATGCCAAGCCCGTCCCGGTGAATTTTGCGCGCCTCAACAGTCCGCGCCGGGACATGATCTGGGTCGCGCTTGCCGGGCCGGGGATGAATTTTGCGCTGGCGCTGTTGTTTGCGCTCGGCTTTCACCTGTTGCCATTCCTGCCGGGAGGTACGGTTCGCTGGTTTGCGGAGAACTTCCAAAACGGAATTATTCTCAATGTGATACTGGGTGTTTTTAATCTTATCCCTCTGCCGCCGCTGGATGGCGGACGGGTCGCCGTCGGCATCTTGCCCGATGCGCTGGCCATACCGCTCGCCCGATTGGAACGCTATGGCTTCTTCATCCTGATTGGCGCGATCTTTCTCGTTCCCATGATCAGCCGCTGGCTTGGCTCGGACTTTGATCCGATCCGCTGGCTCCTGACGGTGCCCATTGGATATGTGGTCAATCTGATTGCCAATTTGGCCGGTCTGGTCTAAGTTTTGGCCATGTTGACCGGGTCTCGATTTTCAAGCAAGGCGGTGCGCCGTGGATAAGGGCTCCTTCGAGGAGGCGGGGCAGAAAAACCCCGATGTCATCCCGCTGCCGACCCATGCGCTACTCGTTGATCTGGACGGATATGAAGGGCCGCTGGATGTGCTTCTGGTGCTCGCCCGCGACCAGAAGGTCGACCTTCTGAAAATCTCCATCCTCGACCTGGCCGAGCAGTATCTCACATTTATCGAGCAGGCCCATGCGCTGCGCCTTGAGGTGGCGGCGGACTATCTGGTGATGGCGGCGTGGCTGGCGTACCTGAAATCTCGGCTGCTGCTCCCGGCGGAGGAAGATGACGGCCCGAGCGGGGAGGAACTGGCGGACCGGCTGGCCTTCATGCTGAGAAAGCTGGAGGCCATGCGCGCGGCTTCAGAGAAGCTGACAAATGGCAGTATCATTGGGCGTGACCGGTTTCAGCGTGGGCGCCCGGAAGGCGTGCGGATCATCCGCCAGTCGAAATTTGAATGCTCGCTGCGTGACTTGTTGCAGGCTTATGCCGAGCAGAAGGAGCGCAAAGGAAATGACAATCCGCTGAGATTGATGCGTGATGCGGTCTTCTCGGTCGAGGCAGCGCTGGAGCGGCTTGAAAAAATGCTGGGCACATTGCCCGAATGGACAGACCTGATGGCCTACCTGCCCGATAACCTGTCCGATCCGTTCCGCCGCCGCTCGGCCCAGGCCTCGACTTTGCTGGCGAGCCTGCAGATGGTGAAAGAGGGGCAACTCGAACTCCGGCAGGGAGCGACCTTTGGCCCCATTCAGGTAAAAAAGAGGAAAAGCGGGGAATGAGTATCGATCCCGAACATGTGCGCATGGCCGAAGCGCTGCTGTTTGCGGCAAAGGAACCGCTGGATGAGGCGACACTGGCCCAAAGATTGCCCGACGGGGCGGAAATTCCGGCGATACTTGCGACCATTGAGGAGCATTACCGCCACAAGGGTGTGAACCTGACGCGGCTTGCCGGAAAATGGACCTTTCTCACGGCGCCGGACCTGTCCTGGCTGCTGGAGGAAGAGCGGGAGACAACCCGCCGGTTAAGCCGCGCGGCGCTCGAAACACTGGCGATTATCGCTTATCACCAGCCAGCGACGCGCGCCGAGATCGAGGAAATACGCGGCGTTGGCCTCAGCCGTGGCACCATGGATGTGTTGTTCGAGGCGGGCTGGATCCGGCCGCGCGGACGCCGGCGGACGCCGGGCCGTCCCGTCACCTACGGGGTGACCGAGGATTTCCTGATCCATTTCGGGCTGGATGACATCAAGGACCTACCCGGCTTCGATGAAATGAAGGCCGCTGGCCTGCTCAGTACCGAGCCTAGTGGTATTTTCAGTGATCTCGCCAAGGCAGAGGAAGACGAGCTGGAGGATGAGGAGGAAGAGGAGCTTTAGGCAATATTCTTCTGTTTTGCCGGGATAAACTGGTTCCACCACTCGATCGTTTGCTCGGCGGTTGCCTCAAAATTTGGCAAGAAAGCCTGTATTTGATCCAGGTCGTCGATATTCTCTGCGATAAAGGACGCTTCTTCGACAAGACGGACAGCCCCGAGGGAGGCACACATCCCCCTGATTGTATGGGTGAAACGCAGAACATCGTCGTTGTTTCCGTCAATGATACCGGTCTTGATATCGGCGATGCTGCTGGCAATCGACTGGGCGGCATCATCAATCAAGCTATCCATGGCGTCGCTATCCAGTAATTTGTTGAGTTCGATCATTTTCGCCGTATCGCCGATTTCGACGGCGGAAGAAATCACGACCGGAGGTTCTGCCAATATGTCATTGGCAGCATGGCCTCCGGATGCAGTAACGACCGTTTCGATCGTTTTCAGCAGCTTCGGAAGCTGGATCGGTTTTGTTTCCACTGCATTCATTCCGGCCTCAAGAAACTGGGGAATGGTTTCTTTCATCGCGTCGGCAGTCAGCGCCACAATCGGGATGGCGGCATTTTTATGACCGCTGGCCCGAATGCGTCTTGTGGCTTCCGGTCCTTCCATAACCGGCATACGCACATCCATCAGGACGAGATCGAAGTTACCGCCAAGAACCGCTTCTACCGCCTTTTGTCCGTTATCGACAATCTCCATTGTATGCCCGGCAGCCTCCAGCATGGTGGAGATGAGGGTCTGATTGACGGCGTTGTCCTCGGCAAGCAGGATATGCAGGGATAGATCTTGCGCGACCGACGACTCATATACGTCATCTGCAAGCTGCTCAACTCCGACTTCATGCAGCGGGACCGTGAACCAGAAGCTGCTCCCTTTTCCAAGTTCGCTTTTCACGCCGATATCGCCCCCCATCAGGTCGATAAGCTGTCGGCAGATGGAAAGTCCAAGGCCGGAGCCGCCATATTTCCGGGCCGTAGAGGCATCCGCCTGTTCAAATCTCTGGAAGAGGCGCGAGAGCTGATCTTCGGAAATGCCGATACCTTGGTCAATGACTTCAAAGCGGAGAATTTTTCCGCCTTCAGCGGTCGTGTCCTGCATTACGTTCAAGCCGATTTCGCCTGCTTCCGTAAATTTGATCGCATTTGACATCAAGTTGATCAGGATCTGCTGAAGCCGCATGGAATCGATATTGATTCCTGCCGGCAAATCGCCGGTCGGATGGTAGTCAAGAGAGAGCCCCTTGCTTTCAGCCTTGTCCGTCATAAGCGCGAGGGTGTCCTGAATGAGATCGGTCAGGCGGATATCAATATTGCTGAGCTCGAATTTTCCGGAATCGAGTTTTGACTGATCAAGGATGTCATTCAGAATAGTGAGAAGGAGTTCACTTGAATTCTTGATGGTTTGCGCTTTCTTCTGTTGCTCTTGTGTCAGGTTTTCCGCGAGAAGGAGGTCTGTCATGCCGATAATGCCGGTCATGGGTGTTCTGATTTCATGGCTCATGATCGCCAGGAATTCGGCCTTGCTCTTCTCGCCAATTTCCGCTTTGGCGCGGAGAGAATTCTGCTCCTCAGCAAGAGCGACAAGTTCTTCTGCCTGCTTTTCAACCTGCTGACGGGCGAATTCCATATCGAGAATCCGGTTTGAAAGCTCTTCCTGGTTTTGTTTGAGCTGGTTTTCCACGTCATGATAGCGGGTGATATCCTGCGTCAATCCATAGAGGCGTACGACCTTGCCATCCGCCATTTCGCATTGGGCGTGGGAGCGGACCCATTTGCGGTTTCCCTTGGCCGTCAGCAGGGGAACCTCAATATCCCAGCCTTTGCCGTCTACTAGCGCCTGATTGTAGACAGCGCGAATGGTGTCTCTTGCTTCCGGCGCATATAACTCGATTGCCGTTTCGACGTTGGGATTGAAGTCTTTCGGACGTTCGTGGATTTTATATATGTTTTTGCTCCAGCGATGTTCATTTGTGCGCAAGTCAATTTCCCAACCGCCGACGATGGCAAGAGCGCCGATCTGCTCCAGCAGGTCTTTTTGCCGCTGCATATCCAATTCATTCTTTTTATGGAGCGATATATCCTGAACGGCGCCATATACTTTTACGACTTCGCCGTCCTTCATCTCGCATTTGCCGCGGGAGCGAACCCATTTCCGGTTACCTTTTGCGGTGACTACCGGAAGTTCGATATCCCAACCGGAGCCGTCAGCCACGCCCTGACGGAATTCCGCCTTAACCTGCTCCTGGACTTCCGGGGCGAAGAAACTGGTTGCATTCTTGATGTCTGGAATGAAATCGTCCGCAACCTCATAAATCTTGTAGACCACTGGACTCCAAACGAGTTTGGAGCTCGCATAATCATATTGCCAGCCACCAATGTCGGCGAGGGCGCTGACCTCGCGTGTCAGATCGTTTTGAAGCTGCAGGTCTTTTTTCATCTTCCGCTTGGCCGATAGCTCTTGTTCGAGTGCTTCTGATGTTGCATTGACATTTTTTTTCAAAGAAAGCGCCCAGATCAGCATTCCAAGGATAATAAGCAGGGAGGCGCCAACAATTATTTCCAGATACTTTATGCTGTCTGAGGGGGACTGGTCTGTCGCCGTGCTTTCCGCGATCAAGATCGTATCAGCTTGTACTGCAATCGACGTGAATAGACTCTCAGCAACGAGAAGTATCATCCACAGAAAACAGCGAAACAAAGCGCGCGCGGTCATTTAAATCGCTCTCCCCGACGCCTGATGAGAAATGGCGTAGAACTTATTAAAAAAGCATTCCCTAATACGTAACGGAAAATAGTTAATAAAATGTCTGGGAGCCATTCGGAGCCGATTTACATATTTTCAAGCTGTGTGGGTAGGCGCTTTCGTCTGCGAATATATATTAAAAACAATACCTTCCATGCAATTGATGATGTCGATCTGCACGCAAGGGAGATGAGCGCGACGGTCATTTCCGCCAGCGCGGCGATTTGCCGCTGAAATCAACCTTCCCATTCGCATTGCAACTGATTATTATTTACGAATTGTGCCGGACGGCGTATGCAGGCCGCGCACCGCAATCTGCAATGAGGATATTTATTGGCCGTACTGGAATTCGAAAATCAGCAACCCCTGATGCGTCAGGGGCGGCGGCGCAAGGGCATGTCGGTGACGACGCTGCTTGTGCTGCTGACGGCGCTGGTGCTGTCCATTCCGGTACTGGTGGTGTTCGGCTATGTCTTTGTGCCGGCCGCGGATGTCTGGGCCCATCTGGCGAGCACGGTCCTGCCAGTCTATCTCTACAATACTCTGTTTCTGGGCCTAGGCGTGGCGGCGGTTGTTCTGGTTATCGGGGTAGGGACGGCCTGGCTCGTCACCATGTGCGAGTTTCCGGGACGGCGGCTGTTTTCCTGGGCGCTGTTCCTGCCGCTGGCCATGCCCGCCTATATCATTGCCTATACCTATACCGGCATGCTCGATTTCGCGGGGCCCGTACAGACATTCCTGCGCGAGGCGTTCGGCTGGGGCCGTGCCGATTACTGGTTTCCGGCGATCCGGACTCTGGGCGGTGCGATTACCATGCTCGGCCTGGTGCTTTACCCTTACGTCTATCTGGTCAGCCGCACCGCCTTTCTGGAACAATCGATCTGTGCGCTGGAAGTCGGGCGGACCCTTGGGCGCGGACCGTGGCGCGGTTTTTTCTCGATCGCCCTGCCACTTGCCCGCCCGGCGATTGTCACCGGTCTGGCGCTGGCGATGATGGAAACGCTGAGCGACTTCGGTACCGTGCAGTTTTTCGCCGTCGATACCTTCACCACCGGGATCTACCGGACCTGGTTCGGCCTTGGGGAGCCGGCGGCCGCGGCGCAGCTCGCGGCGGTTCTGATGTTGTTTGTTTTCTCCCTGATCCTGATCGAGCGGTTCAATCGCGGCAAGCGCAAGTTCCATCAGGCGACGGGCCGTTACCAGAAGATCACCCGCTATCGGCTTGGCCGGGGACGGCAGCTGCTGGCGATACTGGCCTGTGCTTTGCCGGTTTTCTTCGGATTTCTCCTGCCGACGGGCTGGTTGGTTAAAGACAGCTACGCGCATTTCGATGTCATCTTCAACGAGCGGTTTCCCGTGCTGGTGCTGAACAGCGTCGGGGTGGCGCTGCTGGCGGCGATCCTGTCGCTCCTGCTGGCGCTGGTTCTGATCTATGGCCTTCGCAGGGAGCGGGGTGCCCCTTCGCGGACGGAGCAGGGCGCCTTGCGAATCGCATCCATGGGCTATGCGGTGCCGGGGCCGGTGCTGGCCGTTGGAATATTGCTGCCCTTCGGCTTTATCGACAACACGATCGATCACTGGATGCGGGAGACGGTCGGCATTTCCACGGGATTGTTGCTGAGCGGGACAATGACGGCGTTGTTGTTCGCCTATATCGTCCGGTTTCTCGCCATCTCGCTGAATACGGTGGAGGCGGGGGCGGACACAATTACGCCCAATATGGACCGCGCGGCGCGAACACTCGGCGTGACCGGTCTTGGCAAGCTGACCCGCGTGCATATTCCCATTATTTCCGGTAGCCTGATGACGGCGCTGCTGCTGGTCTTTGTCGATGTTATGAAGGAACTTCCGGCAACACTGGTACTCCGGCCGTTCGGCTTTAACACACTGGCGATCCAG
>TARA_R110002124_G_scaffold114535_5_pt1 | contig 20718 bp, 19 predicted proteins | sample TARA_R110002124 | Tara Oceans TARA_R110002124 (sample SAMEA4397445) | marine metagenome | biome: Polar Biome; feature: [SRF] surface water layer (ENVO:00010504); material: water (ENVO:00002006), including particulate matter (ENVO:01000060) such as... | depth 5 m | reverse complement strand
GGCTGCCCGGTCAACAACCAGATCCCGGACTGGAACGACCTGGTCTACAATGGCGACTGGGAAGAGGCGGCGCGCAACCTGCACTCGACCAACAACTTCCCCGAATTCACCGGCCGCATCTGCCCCGCCCCCTGCGAGGAGGCCTGCACGCTCAACCTCGAAGACGTGCCGGTCGCGATCAAGACGGTGGAACAGGCCATCGCCGACCGCGCCATCCGCTCGGGCTGGGTCAAGCCGCAGATTGCGGCTGAAAAGACCGGCAAGTCGGTCGGTGTCGTCGGCTCGGGTCCCGCCGGCATGGCGGCCGCCCAGCAGCTGGCCCGCGCCGGGCACGATGTGCACCTTTATGAGCGCGAGCCCAAGGCCGGCGGCCTGATGCGCTATGGCATTCCCGACTTCAAGATGGAAAAGGACCATATCGACTTCCGCGTCGAGCAGATGCAGGCCGAGGGCGTCACGTTCCACTATGGCGTCAATGTCGGGGTGACCACGCCACTGTCCGAACTGCAGTCCAGGCACGACGCCTTGCTGCTGTGCGGCGGCGCCGAAAAGCCCCGCGATGTCGATGCCCAGGGCACAGATCTCAATGGCGTGCACTATGCCATGCCCTTCCTGGTGCAGCAGAACCGCCGCCTGGGTGGCGAGGATGTTTCCGGCCAGGCCCAGCTCACCGCCGCCGGCAAGCATGTCGTGGTCGTCGGTGGCGGCGATACCGCCAGCGACTGCGTCGGCACCTCCTTCCGCCAGGGCGCCATTGCGGTGACCCAGCTGGACGTCCGTGCCATGCCCCCCGAGCTCGAGAACAAGCTCACCAACTGGCCCAACTGGGCGGTCAAGATGCGCACCTCGTCCAGCCAGGCCGAAGGCGCCATCCGCGAATTCGCCGCCGGCACCATGAAGATCATCGGCAATGCCAAGGGGCAGGTCACCGGCGTCGAATGCGCCCGCGTCGACCGCAAGCGCCAGCCCATCCCCGGCACCGAGTTCATTATCAAGGCCGATCTGGTGCTGCTCGCCATTGGCTTTGCCGCGCCCGTGCATGAAGGCATGCTGACCGAGCTGGGTGCCGATTTCGACAAGCGCGGCAATCTGTTTGCCGACACCATGAGCTACAAGACCAGCGTGCCCAAGGTCTACGCCGCCGGCGACATGCGGCGCGGCCAGTCCCTGGTGGTCTGGGCGATCCGCGAGGGCCGCCAGGCCGCCCGCTCGATCGACTTCGACCTCATGGGCGCGACCAACCTGCCCCGCTAGCCCGGCCTCCCCCTGACGGGAACCCACCAACTGTTCCTCCCCTTCAGGAAACCCACCACCCTGTTCCTCCCCCTTTGAGGGGGAGGCTAGGTGGGGGGCCTTCCCGGAGCACAGCGCCCGCCTTCGGACGAGGCATCCCACGTGCTACCGTCCTGCTGCACACTCTGCTATCAGCTTGGTCCAATGTGCTGTGTCACATCCAATGCTATGTTGCGAGATCGCGCCCATGACCCAAAAGCCCTATGTCGTCGATGAACTGATCTCGGCCAAGGCCATCGCCGCCCGCGTCGAGGCCCTGGCCAAGGAGATTTCGGCGCATTTTGCCGATACCGACAAGCTCGTCGTCGTCGGCCTGCTGCGCGGCTCCTTCATCTTCATCGCCGATCTGGTGCGCGAGCTCGACCTGCCCGTCGAGGTCGATTTCCTCGAGGCGTCCTCCTATGGCAATGCCATGGAATCGAGCCGGGAAGTGAGGATTCTCAAGGACTTGCGCGGCGAGATCGCCGGCCGCGACGTGCTCGTCGTCGAGGATATCGTCGACACCGGCTACACCCTCAAGCATGTCCTGGAAATCCTGGGCACCCGCCACCCGCGCCGCATGGAAGTGTGCGCCCTGCTCAACAAGCCCAGCCGCCGCGAGACCGACGTCCAGGCCAGATGGATCGGTTTTGACATCCCCGACAAGTTCGTGGTGGGCTACGGCATCGACTACGGCCAGCGCAACCGCAACCTGCCCCATATCGGCGCCGTCCGCTTCACCGACTGATGCTAGCGTCCGCCAGTATTTTCAAGGGTTTGCGCCGGATTGATACCAACGCCAAAGGCGTCAACCCGCCCAATGGGGGCATTGAGCAGGTCATCAAGCGGAAACTGTGCTCCAGTTATCCCCGCGCTGCCCGCCTGTAGTAAACTGTCGGCACGGGCCGGTGCCCGGCTGATCGGGATCACCGCCCCCGCTATTTCGAGCAGCCGTGTCTGCCCCAGTCCCTGATAGGGCGGGCGCAGCATTGCTGCTGCATCGGTGCCAAGCAGGGGATCGGCCACCGCGCTCACCACCCCGCCGCCGCGATAGAAGGTGCGGATGGTCTGGCTGAGATAGAAGGCCAGCTTGTCCGCACCGGCCGTCGAAAGATGGATGCCGTCATCCTTGCGCATGCGGGCATTCTGCCCGTTCACGTCTGGTCCAAAATCGCTGTACTTGCCGTCCTCGCCCAGAAAACGCTCATAAATATCAAGGTATTCCGCGCCACCCGAGAAGCTGGCCAGACGCTGGACATTGGCGATCTGGTTGATTGCGGCCGAGTATTGGGCCCTGGCCATGGGCGGCAGCCCGATCCAGATCACCGGCTTGTTCGCCGCCCGCAGCTGGCCGAGAAACTCACTGATCCGGCCCTGATAGGCCTTCACCCAGCCGTCGGTAAGCGGCGCCAGCGTCTCCCCGTTTGCCTTCAGCTCCTGCCGGTCATTGACGCCGATAATGACCACGGCCAGGTCAAAACTGTCGGCCGCGATCTCCTGGCGCAGGGCCGCGTTCCAGTCGAAATAGTCATCGCGCACAAAGCCCGAGGCACTGACACCCTGATTGATCACGACCAGATTGGCATCATCGGCATAACGCCGCTCCAGCGCCTTGCTGAGGTCGATCGCCATCGAATCCCCGAACACGGCCAGCCGTGTTGCGTCTGCCGCCTTTTCGACCTGCGGCTTGGGCGGCGCCAGGCTGGCGGCCGGCGCCTGCTGGGGGGCGGCGCGCTGCGGTTGCTGTACCGGGGCAGGCTGGGTCGGTTCGTCGCCAAACAGCAGATCGAACAGTGTCCGCCGCTTCTGCGCCTGCGCCACCAACTGGCTGTCGGGGCTCTGGGCAAGAGCGGGCGCAACGTCCACCAGGACGAACAACCCGATCAGCAATGCCAAGACAATTCGGACCATGACAATTCGGACCATGCTCAACTCACGCGCCAGATCGACCCCTCCTAACAAAACCACGGCATCGGCGCCACCAGGTGCACCGCGATGTTACTGCGCCGCGCCGGCCAGTGCCCTATAGGCGGCCAGCGTGATAAACCCGTCTGCCACTTCACCCCTGCTGGCCTGAAAGCGGGCATAGGCCTCCTGCGTGATCGGCCCCAGCCGCCCATCGACACTACCCTGGTACAATCCCAAGGCAATCAGGCTCCGCTGGATCGCCACCCGCTGGTCGAGATTGGGGAAGCTCGTCTGTCGCGGCCAGTCATCCACAAAGCCCCCGCCGCCCTTGAGGCGGTCGGTCATGTGCGCCACGCTCATGGCGTAGCTATCGGAGAAATTGTAGCCCTTGAGCACCAGATAATTCTGCGTCATCAGGAATTTTGGGCCGTCCTTGCCGGCCGGGACATACAGAAACACCCCCAGATTGGGGTCGCTGAACGAGCGGCCGGCCACACGTGTCACTCCCCGTTCGGCAAAGAAGGAGACCGGTCGCAACTGGGTGCGGCTGGCCAGCAGGTAGTCAAAACCGCTCGGCACCGCCACTTCCATGCCCCAGTCCAGTCCTGGCTGATAGCCCAGGGCGCGCAGGAAGCGCGCGCTGGTGGCCAGCGCGTCAGCCAGGGAATGGTGCAGATCGATCCGCCCATCGCCATCGCCATCGGTGCCATGGGCCACGACATTGGAGGGGTTGACCTGCAAATGGCCGATTGCCCCGGCCCATGACCCCACCAGGCTCTGCCCATCAAGCGGACCAGCCTGCACCAGTTGCAGCGCTGCGATCAGATCGGCCTCGTCCTCGACCAGTCGGCTGCGCCGCTGGTGTACCAGCGTCGCCAGCGAGCGCACGACAGGACGGATCAGCCCGTCATTGTCCAGCACCGCGCCATAATCGGTTTCCATGCCCCAGATCGCCGCCAGCAGGTAGGGATCCACGCCATAGGCGTCTGCAACCGCGGTGAACAGCGCCTGGTTGCGCGCTATGGCCGCCTTGCCCCGCGCAATGCGGCCAGCGGTTACCCGTCCTTCGATATAGTCCCACATCGGTGTGGTGAATTCGGGTTGGGCGGAGACCAGCTTGGGGACGCGTGGATCCGGCGTCAGCCCGTTCATCGTGCGGTCGTAGATGCGCCCATCCACACCCGCTGCCACGGCCTTGCTGCGGAAGCCTGCGATGAAGCTGTCAAAGCTTTCCACCGGTTGCGCCATCGCAGCCAGGGGCATGAGCAGCGTCAACAGGGCGAACAGGCCGGCAATCAACCGCATGATAGGGATCCTCCTCGCCTAGCGATTGCGCACCATCAGGTGCTTTTCCCAGGCATAGGCCGATGCCACGATCTCGGTAAGGTCGTCGTGCTGGGGCACCCAGCCGAGCTGCTTGCGCAGCTTTTCGCCAGTCGCCGTGATGGAGGCCGGATCGCCCGCGCGGCGCGGCCCTTCGTCGGCCCGCAGATCAACGCCGGACACATGGCGCACCGCCTCGATCACCTCGCGCACCGAATAGCCTTGGCCATAGGCGCAGTTGAGGGTCGTGCTCTGGCCGCCGCCGCGCAAATGCCTGAGCAGCAGCGCATGGGCCGCGATCAGATCGGTGACGTGGATGTAGTCGCGCACGCCCGTGCCATCGGGGGTTTCGAAATCGGTGCCGAAAATGTCGACCTTTTCGCGCTGCCCGAGCGCCGTCTGGCAGGCCACCTTGATCAAATGGGTCGCCCCGGGTGACGACTGTCCGCTGCGGCCCTGAGGATCCGCGCCCGCCACGTTGAAATACCGCAACACCCCATAGGTGATCGGATGAGCCGCGGCCACATCGGCCAGCATCATCTCAGTCATCAGCTTGGAGCGACCATAGGGCGACATCGGGTTGAGCGGCGTGGTCTCTACGACCGGCGCCAGCCCCGTCATGCCATAGACCGCAGCAGTGGAGGAAAAAATGAAGTGCTTGACCCCGCCCTTGACGGCAGCTTCGAGCAGATCGCGCGATGTCGCGGTGTTGTTGCGGTAATATTTGAGCGGATCGGCCACCGATTCCGGCACCACGATCGAGCCCGCAAAATGCACGATCTCGGTGATGCCGTGCTTTTCAATCAGCCCGACGACGAAGTCGATGTCGCGCGCATCACCCTCTTCAAACACCGCGCGGCCATCGATGGCCCAGTCAAATCCGGTGACCAGATTGTCAAGCACCACGACCTTTTCGCCTGCGTCCGCCAGGCTGAGCACCATGTGGCTGCCGATATAGCCCGCACCGCCCGTAACCAACACCGCCATTCGCGTAGCCCTCTGCAATTACAACTGAATTTTCTCTCGTGATATTATACAAGCATTGCGATAGCTTTACTTTCGTCAACAGCACGGAGAGATAACTTTGTCCAAGCGCGTCAGAACGGCCGTATTTCCGGTTGCCGGTCTCGGCACCCGCTTCCTGCCTGCCACCAAGGCTCTGCCCAAGGAAATGCTGACCGTCGTAGATCGTCCACTCATCCAGTATGCCGTCGATGAGGCGCGCGAAGCGGGCATTGAACATTTTGTCTTCGTGACCGGTCGGAACAAAGGGGTGATCGAGGATCACTTCGACCGCCAGTTTGAGCTCGAGACCACGCTCGAAGTTCGCGGCAAGACCGCGGCACTTGAAGAACTGCGCAAGGACCTGCCTTCCGCCGGCCGCACCAGCTTTACTCGCCAGCAGGAGCCGCTCGGCCTAGGCCATGCCGTATGGTGCGCCCGCGACATCGTGGGTGACAACCCGTTCGCGCTATTGCTGCCCGACATGCTGTTCAAGGGCAAGCCCGGCGTTCTCAAGCAGATGATGGATGCCTATGAGGAAACCGGCGGCAACGTGATCGCTGTCGAGGAAGTGCCCGAGGAGGAAGTCTCCGCCTATGGTATCATCGCCCGCGGCGAAGGACCCGATACCAGCTTCTCCATCACCAAGATGGTCGAAAAGCCCAAGCGCGAGGATGCCCCTTCCAATCTGATCATTTCAGGCCGCTACATCCTGCAACCCGAGATCTTCAACCTGCTCGCCGACCAGCCGCGCGGCGCCGGTGGTGAAATCCAGATCACCGACGCCATGCAGACACTGATGCATCATCAGCCGTTTACCGGCGTGAAATATCAGGGCCAGAGCTTTGACTGCGGCAGCAAGATCGGCTTCTTGACCGCCAATGTGGTCTATGCGCTTGATCGCGACGATATCCGCGGTGGCTTCATCAAGGAACTGCGCAAGCTCGACCTTGGCGATCAGCTCTGAAACTAGCGCGACAGCGTAATGCCCACGCTCACCTGGTGGGCCTCCTGGACGCCACTGGCTGAGCTGTCGGACTGGTCAAAATTGTAGTCTGCCGTCAACGCGGTGTGGGCATTGACCTTGTAGTCGCCGCCCACGCCCAGCCCATAGCCGCTTTCGGTGTCGCTGCTGCCGACAAATCGGGCCTGGTTCCAATCGGCCAGCGCGCGCAGCGCCAGCCATGAATTGACCGTATAGGCAATTCCGGCATTGGCGCTGTAGCCGATCCGCGTCGAACCTGCTCCGGTGGGACCTGGAGGGGCGACGGCGGTGGCAAAGCCGCCTGTTATCCGCACTGTCGGATCGGGCCTGAAGGTGACCTGGGCATCATAGGTCTGTGCGGTAACTTCGCCCAGACTGGCTGCATCGAAGCGCCGCAGGGTCACCCCCGTCGATGCGGTTGCTTCCAGAATGTCGTTCCAGCGGCCAGTGACCCCACCCTCGAGCGCAGTAGTGGTGGCATCGGGTCTGAAGCCGAGCGCTGAGGACTGCCGGTCGAAAATGTCGCGCCCCAGGCCGGCCCTGCCAAACACTTCAAAGATGGGCGTTACCTGAAAGCCGACCCGCAGACCAGCATCGAGTGCCCAGACATTCTGATCGGCGTTGTCGACCACGCTGCCATTTCGCAATGTCGTCGTGCCATAGATGTTTCGGTTGGCGGCAGCAGTGACCCCGACATTGAATTTGCCGAACTGTCGCGTCACGCCAATATTGCCGCCGCCGCTGATCGTCTGAGGCGCTGTCGCAATATTGCTGGCCACTCCCGGCGTGCCGGCCAGGGCGCGGGTCACCGAGAAATTGCTGCCCGCGTTCAGCGTGGTGTCGCTGTCCAGGGCGTAGTCGAGCGTGCCCGACAGGCGCAGCGCGCTGACATCAATCTGACCTTCATTGGGGCGCACCACCTCGGCGCTGCCGCTCGCCTGTACACGCGACCGGGAACCACTGTGGTCGAGCGTCACCGAAGGAACCACCAGGACATCAAAGCGATCGCCACCGGTGGCCTTGGTGTAGCTGCCGCGCAGGGCAACCGACCAGTCCACGTCAAACGGTGGGCCAGCGGATTCGCGCAGCCAGTCGCCATTGCCCAGCACGGGGTCGGCTGGATAGATCCCGGGAACCAGGCGGTCATTGTCCGGCGATAGGGCACCTTGCGGCAAGGTCGTCGATTGCGCCATGGCGGGCCCGATCAGGCACAGGGTGCACAACGCCCCTGCTCGCCAGATCAAGTGCCGCATTTGCAAGGACATATTCCGCTCCGCCAGCCGCCTAGGGGACAATCGGCGCACCGATCAAGACCTGCGGACACACCGATCGCAGGTCCGGCGATCCTTCCATCTTATGGTTAAAGAAGCATTTCCAAGCCTCAGAACACCGGCTCGACCTTGAGAACGGCGCCGTCGCTGCCCACAATCCGCACGGCCTGCCCGACAGGCAAATCCGGCCCGGAGACGCGCCATACCGTGTCGCCCAGCACCACCCTGCCGAACCCCTGTTGAATGGCCTGCTCCAACACCGCTTCGCGGCCGATGAATTGCTCGGCCCGCTGGTTGAGATAGGGGCGATCCGACGATGGCGACCGGCCGCGATTCCATCGCACCCAGACCACGATCGTGACCAGCGAGAGCGCTCCGAAAATCAGCCATTGCAGCGGCCAGGGCATGGGCTGGACCATCAGGAGCAGGCCCGTGGCGATGCCGGAAATGCCCATCCACAGAAGAAATCCGCCCGGCACCACCAGTTCGAGCGCCAACAGGATGAGCCCCGCCACGATCCATGACCAATGCCCGTTGCCAGCAATGAACTCGACAATCTGCACGATAGCCTCCTGCTAGGACTGCCCGGCGGAAGGCGGACGGCCTGACCGCGGCGCCGACGGCGCTGCCCCGCCAAAGGTCTCGCGGGCGATCTCTGCAATGCCGCCGATCGCCCCGATGACGCTGGCCGCTTCCATGGGCATCATCAGCAGCTTCTGGTTGGGAGACTTGGCGATGGACTCGAGGGCCTTGATATAATTGTTGGCGACAAAATAGTTGATTGCCTGCACGCTGCCGTCAGCAATGGCCTGGCTCACCACCTGGGTCGCCTTGGCTTCCGCCTCGGCCGAACGCTCGCGCGCCTCCGCGTCACGGAATGCGGCTTCCTTGCGGCCTTCCGCCTCCAGCACCTGAGCCTGCTTGGCGCCTTCCGCCTGCAGGATCGCACTTTGCCGGCGACCCTCTGCCTCCAGAATGGCGGCGCGTTTCTCACGCTCGGCCTTCATCTGCCGTCCCATCGAATCCACCAGATCCTTGGGTGGATCGATGTCCTTGATCTCGATGCGGGTGATCTTCACGCCCCAGGGCGACACGGCGGCGTCGACCACATGCAGCAGGCGCTGGTTGATCTCGTCACGGTTGGACAGCAGTTCATCCAGATCCATCGACCCCATCACGGTACGGATATTGGTCATGGTCAGGTTGAGAATGGCGTTCTCCAGATTGGAGACTTCGTAGGCCGCTGCCGCGGCATCCAGGATCTGGTAGAAGGTGACGCCATTGGCGGTAATCGAAGCATTGTCGCGCGTGATCACCTCCTGATGGGGCACGTCGAGCACCTGCTCCATCACATTGATGCGCTTGCCGATGGCATCGATGAACGGGACGATGAGATTAAGGCCCGGCTTGAGCGTGCGGGTATATTTACCGAACCGCTCGATCGTGAAATTGAAGCCTTGCGGCACGGTCTTGGCGCCGGCGAACAGCACCAGCAAGGCCAGAATACCCAATACGATCAGCGTTATGCTGAAGCCATCCAACCCAAAGCTATCCATCGCCGATTCTCCCTTGCCGCATTTTGCCCGAACCTTATGGGCGTCTCCGGACAGGTGCAACGCCGTGCATGGCGGAACAAAGGCATATGCCGCGTCGTTATCGGGGAAAGTTCCTCAGCCCGGTGAGCCTTGCCATGCCAGCGTCCCGTCCTATCTGGAAAGGCCAGTTGCGCCTCTCCCTGGTTTCCATCGCGGTCGAACTTTATACCGCCACCAAATCCAGCGCCAAGCCCAGCTTCCGGCAGATCCACGAGCCAAGCGGCAAGCCCATCAACTACGAGAAGGTGGTGGCCGGGGTCGGTCCCGTCGACAAGGACGAGATCATGAAGGGCTTCGAGTATGAGAAGGGCGACTATGTCCTGCTCAGCGACGAGGAGATCGACGCCGTCAAGCTCGACACCCGCAAGACGCTCGAACTGACCCAGTTCGTGGGCGCCTGCGAGATCGACCCGATCTATTTCGACAAGCCCTATTTCGTTGTCCCGGCGGACGACTTGGCCGAAGACGCCTTCCGCGTGATCCGCGACGCCCTGCGCGCCAGCCAGAAGGTCGGGCTGGGTCAGTTGGCGCTGCGCGGCAAGGAATACCTTGTGGCCATCAAGCCGACCGGCACCGGGCTCCTGCTCGAAACGCTGCACTATGAAGAGGAAATCCGCAAATCCGACCCGTTTTTTGCGGGCATTCCGGCCAAGAAGGCCGATCCTGAACTGCTCGAGGTCGCCACCGCGCTCATCGAAAAAAAGACCGCCGCCTTCGATGCCGGCGTGTTCAAGGACCACTATCAGACCGCCCTGCGTGAACTGATCGCCCGCAAGCTGAAATCCAAGGGCAGGAAAATCTCCACCAAGGATGAGCCCGACCAGGCCAAACCGAGCGGCTCCAATGTTGTCGATCTGATGTCCGCCCTCAAATCCAGCCTCGAAGGCAGTTCGGGCGCCAAGAATGGCGGCAAGGCAAAAGCCACGGCCAAGAGCACGGCACGGAAGAAGGCGAGCTAGCCCATGGCCGGTAAAGCCGAGACGCTGCTCAAGGATTATCACGCCAAGCGCGACTTCACCAAAACGCAGGAGCCCTCCGGCGCGCAGGACGCTCCAGCCAGTGGCAACCGGTTCGTCGTGCAAAAGCACGATGCGACGCGCCTGCATTTCGACTTCCGCATCGAACTCGACGGGGTTCTCAAGAGCTGGGCCGTGACTAAGGGCCCCTCGGACAACCCCGCCGACAAGCGGCTGGCGGTGCGGGTGGAAGACCACCCTGTCGACTATGGCAGCTTTGAAGGCACCATACCCAAGGACGAATATGGCGGCGGCACGGTGATGCTGTGGGACCAGGGCACCTGGGAGCCGATAGGCGACCCGCATGCGGGGCTCGAGGGCGGCGATCTCAAGATGCGGCTACACGGCCAGCGCATGCAGGGCGAATGGGTGCTGGTGCACATGAAGGGTCGCGATACCAAACGCAAATCCGGCCCAGCGCGCGAGAACTGGCTGCTCATCAAGCACCGGGATGACTTTGCCAAAGACGCCGAGACCCTTGTGCCAAAATTCACCACCTCGGTCTCGACCGGCCGGGACATGGCCGGCATCGCCAAGGGGCTGAAGCCCAAAAAGCAGACCGCGACCAAGCCCGACGCTACCTGGCACTCCGACCCGGACAAGGCCGTCGACAACCCCATTTCCGGCAAGACCCAGCGCGCCAGCAAGGCGACACTGCCTGCTTTTCGCGAGCCACAACTGGCGACGCTGGTCAGCGAAGTCCCGGTCGGCAGCGACTGGGTCTTCGAGATGAAATATGATGGCTATCGCTGTCAGGCCGCCATCGCCGGTGATCAGGTGAGGCTCTTTACCCGCACCGGCAAGGACTGGACCGAGCAGTTCGCCGCCATCGTGCCGCCGCTCAGCCGCATCACCAAGGGCAGTGCCCTGATTGATGGCGAGCTCTGCGCCTTCGACGCCAAGGGCCGCACTGACTTTTCTACCCTCAAGGATCACCTCTCCAACGGCGGACCGCTCACTTTCTTCGCCTTTGACCTGCTCGAGCTCGATGGCAAGGACCTGACGGGCCTCAAGCTGACCGAGCGGAAAGCCAAACTCGAAAAACTGCTCGGCAAGATTGACGGATCCTCGCTGGTCCAGTTCTCCGCCCACGTCACCGGCAATGGGCAAAAAGTGTTCGATGCCATCACCCGCGAGGGTCACGAAGGCATCATCGCCAAACGGGCCGATGCGCCTTACAGCGGCGAGCGCAATCGCAGCTGGCTCAAGATCAAGGCGGCCCACCGCCAGGAATTCGTCATCGCCGGCTGGTCGCCCTCGGCCAAGAAAAAGAGCTTTGCCTCCCTGCTGCTCGGCACCTGGGACGGTGACAGGCTTATCTATCGCGGCCGCGTCGGCACCGGCTTTACCGTCGACCAGGCCGATGCCCTGCAGGCCCAGCTCGATAGCCGCAGCCGCAACACCAGCCCCTTTGTCGAAGTGCCCAAACCCATCGAGCGCACCGCCCATTGGGTCAAGCCCGAACTGGTTGCCGAAATCGGCTATGCCGAATTCACCCCCGACGGCATCCTGCGCCATCCGTCCTTTCTTGGCCTGCGCGAGGACAAGCCGGCCAGGGACGTCACGCTGGAGCAACCGGCCGGGACGGAAAAGGCCGGCACGGCCGACGCAGGAGGCCTGAGCGAGCAGGCCGGCATCGCAGCCGCCCAGGCCGTCGGCATCAAGCTGACCAGTCCCGATCGGGTGATCTACCCTGGCCAGGGTGTGACCAAGGCCGGGCTTGTAGCCTATTATGCCGCCGTCGCCGAACGCATGCTGCCCTATCTGGCCAACCGCCCCCTCAGCCTGCTGCGCTGCCCTCAGGGGCGCACAAAATACTGCTTTTTTCAGAAGCACGACACTGGCGGCTTCCCCGACGGGTTGAAGTCGTTGGAAATCACGGAGAAGGACGGCAGCAAGGAGGACTATTTCTACCTCGATGACCTGGCCGGACTGATCGCCGGCACGCAGATGAACGTGCTTGAATGGCACATCTGGGGGGCGCGCACCGACGACGTCGAAAAGCCCGAGCGCATCATCTTTGACATCGACCCCGATGAGGGGTTGGGCTTCGCCGATGTGCGTGCCGCGGCAACCGACATCCGCGACACACTCGATGCGCTGGGGCTCAAAAGCTATCCGCTGGTCAGTGGTGGCAAGGGTGTCCATGTGATCGCGCCCCTGACACCCAAGGCGCAATGGCCCGAGGTCAAGGCCTTTTGCAAGGCCGTGGCACAGCGTCTGGCCGAAGCCGAGCCAGATCGCTTCGTCGCCACCATGAGCAAGGCCAAGCGCAAGGGCAAACTCTTCATCGACTATCTGCGCAATGAACGCGGCTCGACCGCCATTGCCCCCTGGTCCAGCCGCTCGCGCGAGGGCGCGCCGGCTGCCGTGCCGGTGACCTGGGAGGAGCTTGGGACGGTCAAGGCTGCCAATCAGTTCTCGCTCGCCCTTGCCGCAGAACGCGCCAGGGCGCCCGATCCCTGGACCGATTACTTCAAGGTCAATCAGTCCATCACCAAGGCCATGCTCAAGGCAGTCGGCGCCACGGGCCCTTAGGGCATCGGCACATTGACACGACGGTCGATCATCAGGGTGATGCTGATCACGACAAAAGCGAACACCACCATGCCCAGGGCCAGCACATGCGCCTGCCCCCATTGCAGCCGCTCGACATAGTCGTATAGCGCAATCGCGATCACCTTTGTCTGGCCCGGAATATTGCCGCCGATCATCAGCACCACGCCGAACTCGCCCACCGTGTGCGCAAACGTCATGACCGACCCGGTGATATAGGCGGGCCGCGCCAATGGCAGCGCCACGCGCCAGAACCTCTGCCAATTGCTGGCGCCCAGGCTGGAGGCTGCTTCGAGTGGTTCGACCCCGATGGCGGCAAAGCCGTTGCGCAGCGGCTGCACCATGAAGGGCAGTGAATAAAAGAACGAGCCGATGACCAGGCCGGTAAAGGAGAACGCCAGGGTTCGCCCACCCCATAAACCGGCAATCCAGCCGCCCGGCCCGTTCGGTCCCAGGGCGATCAGCAGATAGAACCCCAGCACCGTTGGCGGCAGCACGAGCGGCATGGCAACCAGCGCGCCCACCAGTTCCCGATAGCGGCTGGGGCTGCGCGCCAGCCACCAGGCAAGGGGCGTGCCCGCCAACAGCAGGATCAGCGTATTGATGGCAGCCAGGCTCAGCGTCAGGCTGATCGGCTGCCAGATATCGTCAACGCCCATCCATCCCGCCCGCTACTCGACCCGATATCCAGCCGCTTCTATCACGGCTATGGCGGGCTCGCTGCGCAGGAATGCCAGATAGGCCGTGGCAGCGGCATTGTCCTGGCCCGCGCTCAGCAGCACGCCGTCCTGACGGATCGGTTCATACATTTCCGGCGGCACCAGCCAGACGCTGGCCTTGCCGGCAACCTGGCTGGCAGCAACAAGGCCCAGTTCGGCATTGCCGCTATCGACGAACTGCAGCGTCTGGGAAATATTTCCGCCCGTCACCAGCCTGCCGGAAAGGGCTTCCGTCAGGCCCAGCGCCGCAATCGCCTGCATGGCGGCCCGGCCATAGGGCGCCGTTTCCGGGTCGGCGATGGCGATCTTGTCGAACGCCTTTGCCGCCAAGATGACCTGCCCATCACCCAGATCAAGCGTCGTGCTGTAAAGCGCCAGCGCACCGATGGCATAGGTGAACACGCTTCCCTCGATCCCCAGGCCTTCCGATACCGCACGCGCCGGACGCTCGTCATCGGCCGCCAGCAGCACCTCGAACGGCGCGCCCTGGGTGATCTGGGTGTAGAGCTGACCTGTGGCGCCAAAACTGTAGATCACGTCATGACCTGTCTCAGCCTTGAACAACGGCGCCAATTGCTCGGCAACGCCGGTGAAATTGGCCGCGACGGCGACATGAACCGTCTCCGCCTGCGCTGCCTCCGGCGTCGCCAAGCCAGCGGCCAGCGTCACCGCAATGCAGATCTTGCCCAGAACGGTTCTGACGCGCCCCGCGGCAGCCTTGGGCATGGCCAGTCTAGCCGCGCAGCTGGCTGGCTTCGCGCGCCAGCGCTTCGATACGGCTCCAGTCATTGGACGCCAGCGCATCGGCGGGCATGATCCAGGAGCCACCCACGCAGATCACATTGGGCAGGCCCAGATAGACCTTGGCCTTGGCGGCATCGATCCCCCCGGTGGGGCAGAAGGTGATGTCGGACAGCGGCGAGGCAAAGGCCTTGAGCACCGGCGCGCCGCCATTGGCTTCGGCCGGGAAGAACTTGAGGAAGCCATAGCCGCGCTCCGAGGCCGTCATGGCTTCGCTGGGCGTGGCAATGCCGGGCAGCAGGGGAATGCCGATATCGTCGGCAGCATCAAGAATGCGCGGGGAGATGCCCGGCGAGACCATGAAGCGGCAACCCGCATCGACCGACTGCTTCATGTGCAGCGCCGTACGCACCGTGCCCGACCCAACGATGGCACCGGTAACCTTGGCCATTTCTTCCATGACCTTGAGGGCGTTGGGCGTGCGCAGGGTGACCTCGAGAATGGGCAACCCTCCAGCCACCAGCGCCTCTGCCAAAGGCCGCGCCTGGCTGACATCATCAAGAATGATCACCGGCACAACGGGCGCCAGCGACAGGATGGAGCGAAGGGCAGCGGTATCTTGCGGCATGGATTGGCCTCTCAAAGCTGGAATGGGCAAAGGGTTAGGAGCTTGGCAAATTTCCTGCAACCCCGTTCATTGAAATGCGCTCGAATAATCCTTAGGTTCCCCCTCGATCTCGGGAGGGATTTTACATGGTGCAGACCATCAACGCTATTACGCCCCTCGACGAGGCCCGCGCCATTCTGGCCAGCCACTTCGATCTGAGCTTCTCCAAGGCAGTCGAGCGCGCCACCGCCAAGGTGTTCGACCGGGTTCGCGACAAAATTCCCGAGCTGGAATGGGCCTTCTATGCGCCGATAATTTTCCAGATCAACCGGCTCAAGGCAGAAAAGGACGCGGTGATCCTGGCCCACAATTACCAGACACCGCAGATCTATCACGGCGTGGCCGATATTGTCGGCGACAGCCTGCAATTGGCGATTGAAGCGACCAAAGTGCGTCAGCAGGTCATCGTGCAATGCGGCGTGCATTTCATGGCCGAGACGTCAAAGCTGCTCAATCCCGACAAGACCGTGCTCATCCCCGATAGCCGCGCCGGCTGCTCGCTGGCCGAATCCATCACCGTCGAGGACGTCATGGCGATGCGCCAGATGCACCCCGGCGTGCCGGTGGTGACCTATGTCAACACCTCCGCGGCCGTCAAAGCGGTGACCGACGTGTGCTGCACCTCCTCGAACGCGCTCGATATCGTCAACCGGGTCGATGGCGACACGGTCATCATGATCCCGGACCAGTACCTGGCCAAGAACACCGCCAAGAAGACATCCAAGAAGATCATCACCTGGGCAGGCGCCTGTGAAGTGCACGAAACCTTCACCGCCGAAGACATTTCCGAGTTGCGGCACGCCTATCCCACCGCCAAGATCATCGCCCACCCCGAATGCCCGCCCGAGGTGATCGACGCCGTCGATTTCGCCGGCTCGACCGCGGCCATGATTGACTGGGTCAAGACCACCCGCCCCGCCCGCGTGGTCATGGTCACCGAGTGCTCGATGTCCGACAATGTCGCCAGCGAAACCACCGGCGTCGACTTCCTGCGCGGCTGCAACATCTGCCCGCACATGAAACGCATCAATCTCGAGAATGTGCTGTGGAGCCTGCACACCATGAGCGAGGAGGTCACCGTGCCCGCCGAGATCATTCCGGCGGCGCGCCAGGCCGTCGAACGCATGATCGAGATGAGCAGGAAGAGCGACTAGGGACCCAGAACGCTGCGGCGATGGAACGCCAGATGGGCCGGGCTGGGCCGGAACAGCGCTTCGGCAGGCACCAGCAATTGCCCATCGGGGTTCAGACGCACCAGCACCGCCTGGTCCAGCGCGTCCGGATTCGGCACAACGATGCGGTAATCGTCCTCGATCAGCACCTCGCCCCGTCGGAAGGCTCGCGCCGCATGTTCTTCAAGCGCAATGTAATTGTTGATCTGCAACGGTCCTCCCGCATCGCGCGGCCGGATCGCCTCCACCGCCAGGTGAGGATGCAACAGACCCGTCTCGGGCATGAACTGTTCGCCGGTCAGCGCGCATCGATAACCGTAGGCGCTCAGCACCAGCCGATAGATTGCCTCATAATCTTCCAGCGGCGCTGACGCCGCAAACCCGGCCTGACGTTCTTCGCCAAGACCCTCTTTGCCGTCTGAACCTACCATCGCCCCAGCTCCGGTCTTGCTCCGGGAAAGACCTTAGGGGCAAATGCGTATAATGAGAACTGCGGAACCGCCCCATGATCCTCGACAATACCCTCAATGCCGATGGCGCCCTGATTGTCGGAGCCGGTCTGGCCGGACTGTTCACCGCTCTCAAGCTGGCGCCCCGGCCGGTGACCGTCCTGTCGCCCAAGCCCCTGGGGACCGGAGCCAGTTCGGCCTGGGCCCAGGGTGGCGTCGCCGCAGCGGTAGGACTGGGCGACAGCAGCCATGCCCATGCACTCGACACCGAAATGGCCGGGGCCGGCATTGTCGATCACGGCATTGCCGAAAGCGTCACGGCCGAAGCCGCAGCCCGGATCGAGGATCTGGCACACTGGGGCACACCCTTTGATCGCGATGACTTTGGCAATTATGCCCTGGGCAAGGAAGCCGCCCATTCGGCCAACCGCATTGTCAAGGTCGAGGGCGACCGCGCCGGCTGGGCCATCATGCAGGCCATCATTGCCGAAGTCCGCCGCACCCCTTCCATCCGCGTGGTTGAAGGCATCACAGCCCTCAGCCTGGCACGGGACAATGGCCGCATTGTCGGTGTATTCTGCCGCAAGCTGGGGGACCGCTATTCCGAGCCCGTCTTCATTCGCGCCCGTGCCACCGTGCTGGCGGCGGGCGGCCTGGGTGGCCTCTATGCCGTCACGACCAATCCACCGGGTGTACGCGGCCATGCGATGGGCATGGCGGCCCGTGCCGGCGCGCTGATTGCCGACGCCGAATTCGTGCAGTTCCACCCCACCGCCATCGCCACCGGGGCCGATCCCGCGCCGCTGGCGACAGAGGCCCTGCGCGGCGAAGGCGCCATTCTGGTCAATGACCTGGGCGAGCGCTTCATGCCCGCCATTCACCCCGACGCCGAACTGGCCCCACGCGACATCGTCGCCCGCGCCAATTTCCGACAGATCCAGGCCGGTCGAAAGGTCTATCTCGATACCCGCCAGGTGCTGGGCGACGCGATCCTGACGCGCTTTCCCACCGTGGCAAAATACTGCCTCGACGCCGGTATCGACCCGGTAAACGGCATGATTCCGGTGACGCCGGCGGCCCACTTCCACATGGGCGGCGTCAAGGTAGACGAGCGCGGCCGCTCCTCATTGCCCGGACTGTGGGTCTGCGGCGAGGCAAGTTGCACGGGCCTGCACGGCGCCAACCGCCTGGCCTCCAATTCCCTGCTTGAGGCGACCGTCTATGGCGCTCGGATTGCCGACGATATTGGCGGGCTCGAGCCCGTCCGCAATCTCGCCCCGTTCAAGGGCATCGAATGGGATGAAGCCGAAGGCGCCAAGGCCGAGGCGGTTCTGCGCGACCTGCCTGCCGTCCAGCAACTGCGTCGGGTAATGACCGACCTCGTCGGGGTGGAACGCGACGCAGATGGCCTCAAGCAGGCACTGCGCCAGATTGCCCTGCTTGAGACCACGGCAGAGCATGTCACCAGCGCCTTTCTCAATATGACGACCTCGGCCACGCTGGTGGCCGCCGCTGCGCTCAAGCGCACCGAAAGCCGGGGCGGCCATTTCCGGACCGATTTTCCCGCGACCGACGAGCACTGGGAGCACCACACCAGCATGACCCTGCAGGAAGCCCTGGCGATCCGCGCCAGCGCCTGATCATTCGGCCAGCAGATATTCCGCGACGGCCCGCCGATCAGCGTCGGTCCATTGCGAGGTGCCGTCGGCGATCACTTCACCCATGGCTGCCCCCAGCAGGTCAAAGCCGGGCGTAAAGCCATCGACCAGCGTCTGGGCCAGGCTATCGACATCATAGCCTGCCTCGATCAGGGACGCGCGGGTCAGCGGCGGCGCCTTGCCGCCAGTACCCCCGGGTGAGCCGGTCAGAGCCTGATCCCAATCAAGCGCGCCCAGCCCATTGCGCGGCGAGTGACAGGCCACACAATGGGCCGGACCATAAGTGAGATACTTGCCGCGATTATAGCTGTCAGACTTTCCCGCTTCCGGTTCGAACCGGTGTGGCGCAAAGAACAGGTTCTTCCAGCCTGCCATGGCCAGGCGAATATTGAACGGAAACGGGATGTCGCTTGGGGGTGCGGATGTGCTCACCGGCTCGGTCGCCATCAGCGCCGCGTAGAGGTCTGCGATCTCCTGATCGCTCATCAAGGTGTAGTTTTCGTATGGGAACACCGGGTAGAGATGGCCCTGCGGCCCCATGCCATTGCTCATCGCGTCGCTGAACTGCGCCAGTGTCCAGCTGCCGATACCCGCCGCCGGATCGGATGTAATATTGGGAGGCACGAAGCTGCCGAACTGGGTCTGCAGGCCCTGGCCACCCGCCAGAAAACCCGTATCGGCCTCGGTATTGGTGTGGCAGGCGACGCAACCGCCCAGCCGGATCAGGTAATTGCCGCGCTCGACATCACCCACCAGGGTCAGATCGCGTGCTGGTCCTGCGACGGGTTTGAGCAGATAGACCGCTGCGCCGACGCCCAGAACAGCAAGCATCGCCACGCCCCAAACCCATCGCCGCATGCTGCTCTCCCTCACCCGTCACGGCAATACAAGCAGAGCCTGCCGGCATAGGCAATCGGCGTGATCTCACGAGCGCGCGAGATCAAGCAGACCGGCAATCTTGTCCGGCCGCGTATCAGCCACAACGCGCCCCAGTTCTCTCGTGCCGGTCATCAGCACCAGCGTCGAGCGGCGCGGAATGGCCATGGCCGCCACCAAAGGGCCACGGCTGTGCTGGTCCCAATCCACCCGGATGACCGGAATGGCGCCATAATCGGGGTCGCCGGACAGCTCTTCCAGCACCCGCTCCTGCGCCGCGCAGGTGGAACACCAGGTGGCGAAGAAATCGAGCAGATAGGGTTTGCCGCTGGCCTGCGCATCCGCCAGCGCCTGCTCGGAATAGGTGATGACATCAAGGGCCGAAGCGGCGCCTGTCGCGGCAATGGCGGCGGCACCAGCCATCAGGGCCAGCACGGTGCGTCGGTGCAGTTTGAGCATGGAAATCTCCTTGGACTAGAGGCTGACGGAAAAATCGGTGAGCCAGGCCGGCAAGGCGTTCAGCGCCCAGCCTTCCAGCACCCGGTCGATATGAAAGATGATGGCAAGACCAACCACGACGAGGCCAACCCCCAGAATGGTCTTGGCGTGCGGCATGATCCGACCGAGCAAGGCGCGCCGGCTGGCGATCAGCGATCGCGCGCCATAGGCCAGACCCAGCATGACGGTGGCTGCGCCGGCCGAGAACATCACCATGATGGCAAAGGCAAACAGCAGGTTCTCACCCTTGGCGGCCAACCCGATGGCGCCGCCCAGGGTGGGACCGATACAGGGCGACCAGGCCAGCCCCAGCAGGGCGCCGGCCAGAAGCTCGCCGCCCAGACCACGCCCTTCGACCTGCCCCATCATTTGGGTGCCGCCACTTGCCGCTGCCCCGGCCAGCCGGGAAAACTGCGCCTGGGCCTGCGGCACCAACTGCACCAACCCAAACCCCACCATGATCCAGCCCGCCGCCATGACGATGTCGTCCTGCGCCAGACCTGTGGCTCGCGTGATCGCAAAAATCGAGATGCCGGCCAAGGTGAAGCTGACCGCCAGACCAGCCGCCATGGCAACCGGCCCCATCGGGTGCCGCGCCACCGACCCCGCCGCAATCAATGGCAGCAGCGGCAATACGCAAGGATTGAGCAAGGTCAGCAGACCCGCTGCATAAGCCAAAATGAGATCAAGCACGGTTCACCCCAGACGCGAACAGTCAAACCAGTTACGGCTCTCAGTTCGCATTAGGGCGCAATCGGGTTACCTGGACCCCATCAACTCGTCGTGACCAGGCGCTATCGGGCGCCCAGCACGGCGTCCACTTCCGCCCGGGTCGGCGGCTTGCAACCCTTGCGGCCGCAATTGATCCCGGCCACCACCGCGCCGAAACGCAGCATCTCGGCCAGTGCGGCATCGTCAAGCCGCGCCAGCGGACCGGGCTTGAGCAGATCGCGTTCATCGAGCCAGGACAGTATCCCGGCCATCAGGCTATCGCCCGCGCCCACCGTGTC
>TARA_R110002124_G_scaffold12867_1_pt1 | contig 20742 bp, 15 predicted proteins | sample TARA_R110002124 | Tara Oceans TARA_R110002124 (sample SAMEA4397445) | marine metagenome | biome: Polar Biome; feature: [SRF] surface water layer (ENVO:00010504); material: water (ENVO:00002006), including particulate matter (ENVO:01000060) such as... | depth 5 m | reverse complement strand
CATTGTCAGGGCGGAGAAATTCTATTACATAATCCGGGTTAAATTCGCGTTCGAATCAAATCAAAAATCATGCAGACAGAAAAAAAACAAGACATTAGAAAATTAGAGCTCGCAGAACTAGAAGCTTATTTTCTCTCTGTAGGTGAAAAAAAGTTTCGAGCCAAACAGGTCTACGAGTGGCTTTGGAACAAATCATTGAAAAACTTTGATGACATGAGCAATATCTCTAAATCTACCAGAGAGATATTGAAAGCCAATTTCACCATCAACCACATTCTAGTAGATCAATTTCAAAGGAGTAGTGATGGCACCATAAAAAATGCCGTCAAGTTATACGATGACAATATTGTAGAGTCTGTACTTATCCCTACCTCAAAAAGAATCACGGCTTGTGTTTCATCTCAGGTTGGCTGTAGCCTGGATTGTAACTTTTGTGCTACTGCGAGGTTAAAAAGAATGCGTAACTTAAATCCTGATGAAATATATGATCAGGTCGTTGCTATTCAAGAAGAGGCCAGCTTGTATTTCGATAGGCCCCTGACCAATATTGTGTTTATGGGAATGGGTGAACCATTACTTAACTACCAAAATGTATTGTCTGCCATTGATAAGATTTGTTCCCCAGAAGGGTTAGGAATTTCCCCAAAACGTATCACATTATCTACAGTGGGTATAGCCAAGATGATACGTAAACTGGCTGATGATGAGGTTAAATTCAACTTGGCCCTATCTTTGCATTCAGCAATCGACGAAACGCGAACAAGACTAATGCCAATCAATCAAGTCAATACCGTTGAGGATCTTGCTTTGGCTCTGAAATATTGGTATAGTAAAACAAAAAGAAAAGTCACCTATGAATATGTCATTTGGGACGGGATCAATGATGACGAAAAACATGCACGTGCCTTGGCAAAATTCTGCAAGCATGTGCCATCGAAAGTCAATATTATCCAATACAACCCAATTGATGAAGGAGAATTTCGCCAAGCATCACCAGATAAGATTGAGCTTTACCTTTCTGTTTTGGAATCAGCAGGTATAGTTGCTAAAGTAAGAAAATCTCGGGGACAGGATATTGATGCTGCTTGTGGTCAATTGGCGAATAAAAACGAATTATAACGGCTTTGCGTTATTTAGGGTTGGAGGGTGTTCTAAATAATTTAAATACAAAGTAAAGTATTGTTATGAATCCAAACCAAATCATCGATAAAATTCTTCCAATATTAGCTGAAAAATCTTACCATAATTTGGAGCTAGAATCGATTCTAGAAAGCGCTAGCTTATCTCAGGAAGATTTCTTTACAGCATTTAATAACCTGGACGATCTGCTTACAAAGGCTTTTTATCGATTGTGTAATGAGGCTGATGGTTTTTCAAAATCAATTGACAAATTTTCCTGCTCTCTTGACAAGTTATATCACTTATTAGATAATATCTACCATCTACATATTCAGTATCAATTCTATTTCTTTAATCTACTGGAAATAATGAAAAACCAGGAGCTTATCAAAGATCGATACTTAGATATGATTGCGCTAAGAAAAACGCAATTGATACATCTCTTTAAGTTATTAGCTACAGAGGGTTTTTTTGCCGAAGAAAAGTTTCCGGGAAGTTTTGAAAACCTTGCCAACCAAATGTTTATGTTGTCCGATTATTGGCTAATCCATAATCAGATTGTTTTTGGTCCAGATGATATTCGCTTGCCCTACTACAATAAGCTTATATTTTCTGCAGTTCTCCCCTACCTTACCGAAAAAGGATTGGTTGATTATAAGAAAATTCTGGGCTATGAAAAGCTTAATTAATTGTGCTTGGAATTAAGCGTCTTTGTTGCTAAAGTCAAACAACTTGCGTTTTTCTTCTTTGGTAAGATTATCGTAGCCCTTATCAGCAATTTTATCTAAAATCCGATCTATTTCTTCTTGTGTGCTTCTACTTGTAGAACTACTAGTGGAAGAACTCATAGTGTTTTTTTTCCTCGAAGCCTCCCCATCCCGTCTGTAAGTCACTTTTACTTTAGGCTTTTGTGAAAACAACTTTTCAAAAAACACCCCTACTGCTTGTACAGGCTTACCTAAATCTATCCCTTTATTCAGTTGAAGAATATAAATAAAGCCCATTGCTGCTCCTCCCAAATGAGCCAATTCCCCACCGGCATTCGCTCCGGCAGAATTGGCAAAGGCCACAAGCACGTAGAAAATTGCGATGTATTTGATTTTTACCGGCCCTATCAAAAGCAATTGAAACTGCGTATCAGGTCGTAAAGTGGCCGCGGCTACCACTATGGCGAATACTCCGGCACTTGCTCCAAGCATTAAAGCGCCATCCACCCTATCATTGAAATAAGGGGCAATATTATAAAGGATCATATAAAGTAATCCTCCGGCAATTCCGCCAAGGATATACAAATTGACCAACTTTCTACTTCCCAGGTACTCTTGCACTAACAAGCCGAACCAATAAAGAAACAGCAAATTGAATATTATATGCAAGAAGCCTTCATGCAAAAACATATAGCTTATGATCGTCCAGGGCTGCATTAAAAACTGGGGAATAGCTGCTGGCATCATAAAAACAGAGATGATTGAACGATAAGTGGCTTCTGCCCCACCTATTGTCAAGAATACCCTAAGCACCATCAATACCAGAAAGGCCAATAAATTGATGGCAATTATCTTGTAGAGACCGTTGTTTTTATGGTCAAATGCATGTCTGATATGGTACCAAAACCCTCCGTACATATTCTTTTTAATAAAAATTTTGTCTGTCCCTTTTCCAATAAGTCACCAAAACTGCCCCTATCAATAATCCTGATAAGTGGGCAAAATGGGCTACATTGTCTGTGGGATTAGATACAAATATATTATAAACTGTGTATAGTCCATAGAACAAGACAAGGTATTTTGCCCTTATGGGCATTGGTGGGAAAAGCAAGAACAGCTGGGTATTGGGAAAGAGCATTCCAAATGCAATCAGAATACCAAACAAGGCACCGGAAGCACCCACCATTGGTATGTTTGCTTTCAGATCTCTTATTCCAAGCATATTCCTTTTCGCCCTCTCTTGTAACTCAGTATTGTCAGCATCGCGACTGTACTCATCTATAAAATCATAGATTCCGGCATTGAAGTAATGACTGTTGTCTGAGACAAAGCGATTGAACTCTTCAGGATCAGGATTTTCCGCGAATGTTTCAATCCTATTGTTTAATTGCCCCATATTGTAAGCCACATACCCGGAATACAACACCCCTGAACCTACACCACACACCATCCATAAAATAAGGATTTTTTTAGGCCCTAGAAATTGCTCTAGTAAGGGGCCAAATATAAATAGCCCAAACATATTGCTCAACAAATGCCAAAAGTCTGCATGCATAAACATGTAGGTGACAAATTGAAAAGGCATGAAATTCCTACTGTCTATATAATACAAGGCAAAAAGCCCTTTCAATTGCGGAAGGAAAAAAGAAGCTATTACATGCATACCCACCGTGATCAGTAATAGGTTTTTCACAATGGGTGTAAGGGCTCTAAACATAAGTTCGTGTTTTAATTCAGGAATAAAAAAAGCGATCGATTTTATTTAAATCCAATTTGATAAAGGTTTTGCTTCCTTCAGGGCTGTAATTGGGGTTTTGACAGGCAAATAATTGACCTGCAAGATTCTCCATTTCCTGGCTTTGCAGCTTATCACCTCTTTTAATCGAGGTTTTCTTTGCCAAAGACCGGGCAAGGTTTTCTTTTTTAGTTAATGAAAGTTCATTTTTAAAATGCTTGAACTGCTCCAACAATTCTTCAAACAGTACTTTTTCACTGGCAATATGTATATCAGCAGGCACACCATTGATAAGAATAGCATGTTGGCCAAACTCCGTCAATTGAAAACCAAGGTCATTGAGCTCCTCCTTTAGGTCCATGACCAAAGAGAAATCCGCAGGACTTAGTCTAATGTTCTGAGGAAAAAGACACTGCTGTGATGCTCCTTTTGATTGATCCAATTGACTTGCATACCGCTCATATAAAATTCGCTGGTGCGTTGCCTGTTGGTCAAAGATAAGCAATCCTGAAGATGTTTGAGTAACAATATATGCCTGTTCCACCTGAAAGGTATTCCCTGTGCCAATAGAAGGTTTGTTAATCTCACCAATGGGAGTCTCATCCCTACTATTTACTTTACTGGGAAAAGTTTTAAGCTCTTGCTGACCTACATTGTCCTTTTCAGGATCAAAATTTATAGCCCGCTCCTCATGGTCTTTATGAAACAATTGCTCCCAACCTTTGGCATCCTTATTGGCCATTCCTGGCCCTCTATAGGTCCTGTAATTGTTCTCCAGCCCTACCTCTTTTCTTTTTTCTGTATCCTGACTCCAATTGTCAGTGAAGTTGACATCCAAACTGAAATCTATGGTAGGAACCACATGATGAGCACCTAAAGCCTGCTTTACAGCAGCCCTTACTACACCATATATGGTTCGTTCATCATCGAATTTAATTTCCGTTTTTGTAGGATGCACATTTATATCGATGTGTTTGGGATCAATCTCTAGAAAAAGCACATAAAACGGATGATGATCAGGTCCAATTAAGGATTCAAAAGCCGTACTAACAGCATGCCCAAGGTAATTGCTTTTTATGTATCGATTATTGACAAAGAAATACTGGTCTCCTCTTGATTTTTTTGCTTGTTCAGGCTTTCCAATATAACCATGAATATCAATATGAGGGGATTCTTCCTGACAAACGATCAGCTTATCTCTATATTGTTTGCCAAAAATCCCTACAATCCTTTTGCTTAATTTCCCCCCGGCTAATTTAAAAAGCTCCATGTCGTTTTGATAAAACGAAAATGACACTTTTGGATAAGCCAAAGCCACTCGCTGAAATTCTTCAACCAGGTGCTTGGTTTCTACCGCATTGGATTTAAGAAAATTTCTTCTTGCTGGGACATTGCAAAAGAGATTCTTTACCGAAACAGAGGTGCCTCTTTGGTATACAATAGGTTCTTGCTTCTTGACTGTAGAGCTCTCTATTTGAATTAGGGTTCCCAATTCATCCTCTTCTCGCTTGGTCTTTAGCTCCACCTGAGATACCGCTGCGATGGAAGCCATGGCTTCTCCCCTGAACCCATGCGTTCTGATATTGAACAAGTCGGCTGACTGTTTAATTTTAGATGTAGCATGTCTTTCAAAGCACATCCTGGCATCAGTAACGGACATTCCTAGCCCATCATCAATAACCTGAATCAGCGATTTACCCCCATCTTTGATCACTACCTGAATCGATTCAGCTTGCGCATCAATGGCATTTTCCAAAAGCTCCTTCAAAGCTGAGGCCGGTCTTTGTACTACCTCACCAGCCGCTATCTGGTTGGCTATAGCATCCGGCAACAGTTGAATCATATCATTCATCTTTCTTCCGTGGTTTTAGCTTAAACAAGCCAAATACAAGCGCTCCGGCGGCAGCTAAATAAAGAAAATAATAACCTACTACTGGCCCAAAATAGATGTAAGAACCGAAGCCTCCAGTTAATAATATAACTATAATCATTCGGACCAAGCCGGTTTTCTCCATGATCTTGGTCGGTTGCTTTTTAATTGGGCTACCGCTGGTAAATGCTCCTCGGATGGTAGATCCTTTTCCCGACATCCTTCTCTCAAGTAGCGCTTCCTCTTCGGGAGTAAGCACTCCCTTACTTTCCAGATCCTTTTTGATCATTTCCGTCCTGCTTGCTATCTCTTCCTTTACGGGATCGTAATGTCTAGGGTTGATGTTAAACCTACTTGGCCGATTTACTCTAAATATGGATGGAAAATTCATTTTGCCTGATTTTTAATTGCTTAACAATTTTTAGATTCAAAAAACAAGTCTTTTAGTTTCCCATTGGTGACAATATTCCCCAACAAAACCAACTGAACCCTCAACTGCCTTACTGTGTTTTGAATAAAATTTATTCTATTCATCACTTTTACATAGGTAGAAGTAGGGATTTTATGTAAGTTTGAATCAAACGCCGTGTGATTTACACAAAGTTATTCTTAAATTATTACCAATAAAATTTTAACACCCCCATGTGGCAAAAAGTTTACGCAATGTTTTTCTGTTGCCTTCTTTTGATAGGATTGGTGTCAGGTCACGATGTCTCTGAACCAAGGGATCCCTTGGTTAGCGAAAATTCAATTGCTCAAAGCAATTGGGTAGACAGTGTCTTCAACAACCTTACCTTCGAAGAAAGACTTGGACAACTTTTTATGGTAGCCGCCTATTCAAACAAAGGACAGGCACATGTCAATAACATCTCAAAATTAATCGAAGAGGAGAACCTTGGAGGTCTAATTTTCTTTCAGGGAGGACCTGTAAGGCAAGCCAATCTAACCAACTATTACCAGGAGATCTCCAAAACCCCGCTCTTCATCGCAATGGATGCAGAATGGGGTATAGGCATGCGCCTTGATAGTGTGCTAAACTTCCCAAAACAAATGACCCTTGGGGCGGCCAAAAATGACGCCCTGGTCTATCAAATGGGGAAAGAAATTGCCAGGCAGTTTAAAGAAATTGGTATGCACATTAATTTTGCCCCAGTAGTAGATGTAAACTCCAACCCGGCCAACCCTGTGATAGGTTACCGCTCCTTTGGCGAAAGGAAAGAATTGGTCAGCAACAAATCTCTTGCATACATGCGTGGAATGCAGGACAATGGCATCTTGGCTAATGCCAAACATTTTCCCGGACACGGTGACACCAATTCAGATTCTCACTATACCACACCCGTCATCAACAACAGCAAGGCCAGAATAGTGGATGTGGACTTGTATCCCTACAGAGAGATGATTGATGAAGGATTGATGAGTATCATGGTTGCCCACCTGCATATTCCAAGCTTAGGAAGCGAAGCCAATCTCCCCACCACCCTGTCTCCAAAGGTAGTCACCCAGCTTCTCAAGGAAGAAATGAACTTCAAGGGACTAATTTTTACTGATGCCCTTAACATGAAAGGAGTCAGTAGTCTATACAAACCGGGTGAAGTGGAACTTATGGCTTTACTTGCAGGCAATGACGTTTTATTGTACGCAGAAGATGTACCCAAATCCAAAACACTTATTTTACAGGCTGTAGCAGATGGAAGAATCAGTCAGGAAGAAATCGACCAAAGGGTTAGAAAAATCCTGAATGCCAAATACTGGGCAGGCCTTCACAAGCAACAAAAAGTAGATACCCATAAGTTGGTTGAGCGAATTTCCAACTTTGGGACTAAAGCACTTATTGAACAATTGTACGCCTCCTCCTTAACTGTGGTGAACAATGAAAATGATTTGATACCTGTAAAGCACCTGGATCTTGAAAAAATGGCTTCCCTCACTTTAGGAAATAAAGGGGAAACATTCAAAAAATACCTAAGCAAATACGCCGAATTCAAACACTTTACATTAAGGGCCAATAGCAATCAGAACAACTTCCAGGCAATGGAAAAAAACCTGGAAGAATTCAGTACCATCGTAGTGGGAGTAATGGGCATGACCAATAATTCACGAAGGAATTTTGGATTAAATAATGATGAAATAGCTTTTATCAATCGATTGCAAAAAAACCATAATGTCATCACTGTTGTTTTTGGAAATGCATATTCCGCCAATAGGTTTAAAGACCTAGGCAATTTGGTTATGGCCTATGAAAGAAATGAATTCACTGAGCAATTAGCCCCGCAAGTTATTTTTGGAGGTAGGGAAGGCACGGGAAAACTCCCCATCAGCCTGCAAGCGTCCTGGGAAGAAGGTCAAGGGGTAAAGACAAAAACCTTACATAGACTGGCTTATTCCACCCCTGAGGCCCAGGGAATGGACAGCAGAGAGTTGATGAAAATTGATAGATTAATGGAGAATGCCATTGCTCGCAAGGCTACACCAGGAGGATCTATCCTTATTGCAAAAAATGGCTCGGTAGTATTCGAAAAGACCTATGGTCATTACGACTATACCCACCAACAAGCTGTAACTGACAAAACACTCTACGACCTGGCTTCGCTTACAAAGGTAATGGCTACGACACAAGCGATCATGTTCTTGAACAGCAGAGAAATGATTAACTTGGATGACCAGCTAAAAATACACTTGCCTGAATTGGAAGGCACCAATAAGGGAGACATAACAATACGCAATATACTGACCCATGAAGCAGGGCTTACTCCCTATATTCCCCATTTCAGTAACACCTTAGAGGGAAGTAACTGGAAGCCCGAGTATTACAGTCATCAAAAAAGCGAGCAATACCCTCTGGAAATAGCAGATGGGATCTATGGCAATAAATCCCTTCCAGATAGCGTATGGAAATGGACCGTGGCTTCAAACCTAAGGTATAGCGGTACCAAAAGCACAAAATACAACTACAGGTATTCAGATGTAGGCATGTACCTTTTACATAAGCTAATTGAAAAGTTGGTCAACCAACCTATGGATGAATTTTTGGAACAGCAATTTTATGCTCCATTAGGCATGTACCAATTTGGCTATCTTCCCTTAAAAAGGTTTAAGTCTGATCAGATAGCACCTACAGAATTAGACAACTTGTTCAGAAAAACCCTGGTTCAGGGCTATGTACATGACCCCGGAGCCGCACTTTATGGAGGAGTAGCGGGTCATGCCGGTCTATTTGGTAATGCCAATGATCTGGCTAAAATGATGCAGATGATGCTGCAAAATGGGAAATACGGATTGGAGGAACCTATAGATCAGGCCACCATAGAAAAATTTACCAGCAAGCAGTCCTTTCAGAGCAGAAGAGGCTTGGGATGGGACAAGCCCGATCCTAAAAAGGACAAAGGACCAACAGGTAATCTTGCCTCTCCAAGCACTTTTGGACACACAGGATTTACAGGAACTGCTGCTTGGGCAGATCCGGAACAACAGTTAATTTATATTTTTCTTTCCAATCGGGTTCACCCAAATGCAGGAAATAACCAACTTTTAAGAGACAATGTTCGTTCTGACATTCAGGACATCATCTATCAATCTATAGAAAATAGATTTCTTTTGGCAGATAAATGAACAAAACAGTACTTGTGTAGTGTTTAAGATACTTACAATAAAATCTCATCAAATAAATTTAAAATGAAAATTGGGATAGTATGTTACCCCACCTTTGGTGGTAGTGGTGTAGTTGCCACTGAATTGGGTAAAGCCCTTGCTGCAAAAGGTCATCAAATTCATTTTATAACCTACAGCCAACCTACACGGCTGGATTTTTTTAGTGAGAATTTATATTACCACGAAGTAGACATTAAAAGCTATCCTCTTTTTGAGCATGCCCCATATGAACTTGCATTAGCGAGTAAAATGGTGAATGTGGTCAAGTATGAAGATTTGGACCTTTTACATGTTCATTATGCCATACCGCATGCTTCTGCTGCCTATATGGCAAAACAGATATTAAAAAGGCAGGGTATAACCATCCCCGTGGTCACTACCCTTCATGGCACAGACATAACCCTGGTAGGTAAAGACCCCAGTTATGAGCCCGTGGTCACTTTTAGCATCAACGAATCTGATGGAGTTACGGCAGTTTCTGAAGACCTTAAAAAGGCCACGCATATGCATTTTGATGTGGACAACCACATTGAAGTCATCCCCAATTTCATTGACCTTTCTAGATTTAAGAGACAGAAAAAAGATCACTTTAAAAAAGCCATCTGCCCTAATGATGAAAAATTGATGGTTCATACGTCCAATTTCAGGAAAGTAAAACGTGTTCAGGATGTAATTAAAGTCTTTTACGAGGTGAGAAAATCCATTCCCTCAAAGCTATTACTTGTAGGTGATGGACCTGAAAGAGACAAGATGGAAAGGCTTTGTAGAGAATTAGGAACTTGTGAGGATGTTCGTTTTCTAGGAAAACTCGAGGCTGTTGAAGAAGTATTGTCAGTAGCAGATCTATTTCTAATGCCTTCCGAAAAAGAAAGCTTTGGTTTGGCAGCTTTGGAAGCCATGGCCTGTGAGGTCCCTCTTTTAACAAGTAATGTAGGCGGAATTCCCGAGTTAAATATCGAAGGCGAAACTGGCTTCTTATGTGAAGTAGGTGACATTGAAACAATGACAGCAAAAGCAAAATTTATCCTTGCTGACGAAAATTTATCAAATTTCAAGAAAAACGCATTGGCACGTGCAAAATTATTTGATGTTTCGGCTATCCTTCCACTTTATGAAGCTTTTTACCAAAAAACCATAGAAAAAATGCAAGTAGCTCTAAAATAATGATAAAAATCAGTTTTAATTAACTGCTAAAAATGAAACTACTTACCTCAATAGTAACGTTAGAATACAAATAGCATTAAATTGCCTTACTTTTCAATAAAGTAGGCATAATAATTGAATAAGATGTTGGATAAAACCACAACCATGAAATGAAAAAAATTGGAAGATTGGACCGGCCCGACAATAGCGGAACAGCCCAAATGTTCACCAACCCAGTTTTGGAACGCTTGAGCAGAACGCATATCAGTATACCAATCGCCTTATTTTTAGGGGTTGGCTTATACGCTTTCTATATTGGTATTTCAACAACCTCTATCTCATTTACATTAGCTTTAGCACTTTTTCTTGGGGGTTATTTCACTTTCACATTGGTGGAATACCTTCTCCATAGGTACCTTTACCATATGGTTCCGGATACTAAATTCAAAGACAAACTGCAGTACAACGTACATGGGGTTCATCATGACTACCCTAAAGACAAGGATAGATTAGCCATGCCGCCTTTTATTTCCGGACTCTATGCAGTAATTCTTTATTTCCTATTCAGCTTCCTGATGGGAGATTTTTCACTGTATTTTCTTCCAGGGTTTTTAGTAGGATACGCTTCTTATTTAGGTGTTCACTATATAGTGCATGCTTTTCAGCCACCTAAAAACTTCTTGAAAGTCCTATGGGTGAATCATGCCATTCACCATTACAAAGATCCTGATGTAGCCTTTGGTGTAAGTACACCTATTTGGGATTACGTATTCGGAACGGCCCCAAAAAAATAAAATGATCGGAAGAATACGTTAAAGGCTAATAACAGCCAGTTTGTATTCTTTTTGAAAAGTCCATTTGATCATAAGTAGCTATTAATTTCGTTGAACTCCATTCAACTATCTAGTGTTTCCACTTCCTTTATTTAGGTTGAAATACTTTTAGGTGAATGGAGTTTTAAGTTATAGGCAATTGGATCTACAATCTTTTATAAGGAACAATTCAAAATTAGCTAGCCCTATGCTATTTTAGCATCGCCTTCCCCAATCACCAAATACAGCAATTTTCTATTAATTAAATCAATTTCCTTCAAAATGAGACAGGTTTCACGAACCTTATTGCTGAATCCGGGTTAAAATACTTTTAAGAAGACATTTCACCAAAACGACAAACGGAGCTAATGACTATTAGTATAATTGGGCTTGGATGGCTAGGTCTCCCTTTGGCCAAGGCCTTTCAGGAATCAGGAGAAATCGTAAAAGGAACTACAAGAAGCCTTGATAAATTGCATTCATTGGCTGATCAAGGCATTGCCTGTGAACAACTGATTTTATCACCCGAATTAGTCGGTCCGCCCCCAGAGAAAATTTTCGATACAGACATCTTATTTATCAACATCCCTCCTTCTACCAGAAGAAAGCCTTCTGATTACCATCCACGTCAGATCGAAATTATCAAGTCCATGGCCATAAAGCATGGCATCAAACAAATCATTTACATTAGCGCAACCTCAATTTATCCCAGCCAGAATCAAATTGCAAAAGAGTCTGACCCTCTTGATGCGGGCAATACTGGAAACCTAGCACTATTCAATGCTGAAAAAATATTAAGAGAAGACAAAACCTATGATTTAACAATTGTTCGTTTTGGAGGTTTATTGGGGGATGACAGAATCCCAGGGAAATATTTTTCAGGAAAAGAAAATGTTGCAGGACAACATCCGGTGAACTACATTCACCGAAAAGATGCTGCAAGGGCAATTCTCTGGCTGGTTAAAAACAAGTTATGGAATGAAACGTACAATATTGTTTGTCCTGAACATCCAAACAAGCGGGAAATCTTTGAAAAGAATGCAGCTGAATTGGGCTTCCCTGCTCCTGCATCTTATTCAAAGAAGGAAACTCAGGCATGGAAGAAGATTTCGGTGGAAAAATGGAAGAACACCAATTTTCAATTTATACATGAAAACCCTCTTGATTTCACCTATACCGGTTAATTAAAGCAAATACTAGATTTTCAGAGACATAAAACGTGATAAAATCATTCCCGATAAAAAAAACATTACAAGAATTCTTATTAATTCCGGAAAACTAGCCAAAACAATCAGAAGCAACTTTTATAAAACCCACTGGATAAGAATTAAATTTTACCAAATAATAATAGGTAAACTTTTATATGGTATCATAAATTAAACACTCCTGATAATCAGAGATATTCGCTAATCCGCATAAGCGGTTTTTATTAAATAACATATTAACCTAATTTTGGAGCGCAATATATTAAATAACCCCATGGATAAATACTCTTATATTTCCAATGCCCATGTTGCTTACATAGATGAGCTATATGAGGATTATAAAAAAGACCCCGAAGCAATAGACAGCAGTTGGAAAGCTTTTTTTGATGGATTCGATTTCGCCATAAACAAATTTGGTGAAGAAGAAACCCGAGAGACTGCTTCAGGTAATCAAGCTCCTTTAAATGGCAACTTGGCCACAAAGGGCACTATTATGGACATGGAGCAATTACCAAAGGAAATAAAGGTAAGGGCAATGATCCATGCTTACAGATCGAGGGGTCACCTTAGGTCTAAAACCAATCCTGTAAGAGAAAGAAGAGATCGACGTGCTTTGTTGGACTTGAGTGATTTTGGTTTGGAAAAATCAGACTTAGATAACGTCTTTCAAGCAGGAAATGAGATTGGAATAGGCGATGCCAAACTTTCCAAAATAATTGATTCCCTCAAAATCATATATGAAGGCTCAATGGGCTTTGAGTACATGTACATAAGGGATCCTGAAATGCTGGATTGGTTTAGGATAATCGTAGAAAAAGAATCTCTGGAATTCAACCCTCCTTTAGAGGAGAAAAAGAGAATCCTATTCAAATTAAATGAAGCAGTAGTTTTTGAAAACTTCCTGCATACCAAATATATAGGTCAAAAAAGGTTTTCATTAGAAGGTGGCGAGAGCACCATTCCATTCCTTGATGCATTGATAAATAAAGCATCAGATTTAGGAGTGGAGGAAATGATGATAGGAATGGCCCACAGGGGACGTCTCAATGTACTGGCCAATGTAATGGGCAAGACCTACGAACAGATTTTCTCTGAATTTGAAGGTACTGCCACACCAGACTTAACCATGGGAGATGGTGATGTAAAATACCACATGGGCTTCTCTTCGGAAGTACCTACCACCAATGGTAAATTAATGATCTTAAAATTGGCTCCTAATCCTTCTCACTTAGAGGCTGTAAACCCAGTTGTAGAAGGATTTGTCAGGGCTAAAATAGACGACCATTATAAAGGAGATGAGGACAAGGTAATTCCAATTCTTATCCATGGGGATTCGGCTGTAGCAGGACAAGGTATCGTCTATGAAGTCACCCAGATGGCCAATCTGAAAGGCTATAACACAGGTGGAACCATCCATTTTGTAATTAACAATCAGGTAGGTTTTACTACAGATTTTGATGATGCAAGAAGCTCTATCTACAGCACAGATGTGGCCAAGATAATTGATGCACCTGTTATTCACGTCAATGGTGATGATCCTGAAGCGGTGGTATTTGCAGCGAAAATTGCTGTTGAATTCCGTCAAAAATTCAATCAGGACATATTTATTGACATGGTTTGCTATAGAAGACATGGACACAATGAGTCTGACGAGCCCAAATTTACCCAGCCGGAATTGTACAATATCATCTCGAAACATCCTAATCCAAGAGAGATTTACAATAAAACCCTATTGGACAGGGGCCAGGTAGATGCCAAGCTTGCCAAGCAAATGGACAAAGAATTCCGTCAATTGCTTCAAGACAGATTGGCTATGGTAAAGGTAAAACCACTTCCCTACACCATTTCACCATTTGAAAAGGCATGGAAAGCATTGGATTATTCCAAACCAGAAGATTTTGAAAAATCTCCGAATACATCCATAAGCAAGGAAGCCATTGAAAAAGTGGCAGAAGCATTGACCATTCTTCCTAAAGGATTTAAACCAATCAAACAAATAGAAGCACAGCTCAAGCAAAGGAAAGAGATGTTTTTCCAAAGCAAAACACTCAACTGGGCTGCGGCAGAACTTTTGGCATATGGTTCTTTATTGCTTGATGGCAAGACCGTCAGAATGACTGGTCAGGATTGTGAGCGAGGCACCTTTTCTCATAGGCATGCTGTAGTTCATGATGCAAATACCAACAAACCTTATGACTCCTTAAAGGAATTAAAGGACAGTAAAGGTAAGTTCTATATCTATAACTCCTTATTGTCAGAGTATGCAGTACTGGGCTTTGAATATGGATATTCCATGGCCAACCCAAATGCGCTTAACATATGGGAAGCCCAATTTGGTGATTTCGCCAATGGTGCACAAACCATGATCGACCAATTCATCACTTCAGGTGAATCGAAATGGCAGAAAATGAATGGTTTGGTAATGCTTTTACCTCATGGATATGAAGGACAAGGACCAGAACATTCCAATGCAAGACCTGAAAGGTTTTTACAATTGGCTGCAGAATACAATATCATCGTTGCCAATATTACAGAACCTTCAAATTTCTTCCACCTTCTTCGCCGTCAACTGGCTTGGAATTTCAGGAAGCCATGCATAGTGATGTCTCCAAAATCATTGCTTCGTCATCCAAAAGTAATTTCACCATTAAGTGAATTTACCAGTGGTAATTTCAGAGAGATTTTATTGGACGAAACCACCACCCCTAAAAAAGTAAACAGGGTGGTACTTTGCTCAGGAAAAATCTACTATGAATTGATTGAAATGAGGGAGAAGGAGAAAATTGAAGATGTAGCCATTATTCGTGTGGAACAACTTCATCCGCTGCCAAAAAATCAAATTCTCGAAGCATTAAAGGCTTACAAAAAAGATGTAGAAACAGTTTGGCTTCAGGAAGAGCCGGAAAATATGGGATACTGGGCCTTCATTGTCAGAAATCTTTATAAAGATTTGGCCATGGATGTCATCGCTAGAAAGCCAAGTGCTTCGCCGGCAACAGGATACCATAAAGTGCATCTGATAGAACAAAAACAAATTTTGGAAAAAGCTTTGAAAATAAATCCTTAATTTCCCATTTCTATTATCATTTATATCTAAAATATTGAAATTCGACCCGGAAGCATTTTAATAACGGGAAAAAATCAAATAACCGATGAGTATAGTAATCAAAGTCCCTGCAGTAGGAGAATCCATCACCGAAGTAACCATAGGTCAATGGTTTAAAAAAGATGGTGAATTTGTAGAAATGGATGAAGTCATTTGCGAACTGGAATCCGACAAGGCTACTTTTGAGCTTACAGCAGAGGCATCAGGAGTGCTTTTCACCAAAGCTGAGGAAGGTGATACACTTGAAATTGGAGCTGTAATTTGTGAAATTGACACAGAAGGAAAGGAAGCAGAAAGCCCAAAAACAACTGAGTCTACTGAAGCAGACAGTCAACCAAGCCAAGCAGCTACACCTGCCAAAAGCACAGGAGAGATAAAAGAAATGCACGTACCTGCAGTAGGAGAATCGATTACTGAGGTCACTTTGGCTTCTTGGATCAAATCCGATGGCGATTATGTGGAATTGGATGAAATAATAGCAGAAGTGGATTCTGACAAGGCTACCTTTGAACTGCCTGCTGAAGCATCAGGAATTCTAAGACAGGTGGCCGGTGAAGGTGATACTTTAGAGATCGGCGGCCTGATTTGTAAAATTGAGGTGACTAATGGAGCTCCGGAAGCAGGTAATGTAACTGCTGCAAATACGGCAGCAATTGATAGCGGTAATAAAAACACAAGCAGCAATGAGACTTATGCTACAGGCCATGCCTCACCTGCTGCAAGTAAAATCTTATCGGAAAAAGGAATAGACCCTGCAAGTGTAAAGGGTACTGGAAAAGACGGTAGGATTACTAAGGAAGATGCTGAAAAAGCAGAGAAAGCAAAACCAGCAGCTCCAGCAGCAGCTAAAAGTGCTTCTAAACCTGCCTCTGCAGATGTCAAAGACACAGCGGTAAAAGGAGAACGTGGAGAAAGAAGAGAGAAAATGACCTCTCTAAGAAAGACCATTTCCAGAAGATTGGTCTCTGTGAAAAATGAAACGGCCATGCTGACCACCTTTAATGAGGTCAACATGAAACCAATCATGGACATCAGAAAACAATACAAAGACAAATTTAAAGAGAGGTATGAAGTTAACCTTGGCTTTATGTCTTTTTTCACTAAAGCAGCATGTGTTGCCCTTCAGGAATGGCCGGCAGTAAATGCTCAAATTGACGGAAACGAGATCATTTATCATGATTACTGTGACATTTCAATTGCTGTTTCTTCTCCAAAAGGATTGGTTGTACCTGTAATCAGAAATGCAGAAAACCTATCTTTCTCCGGTGTAGAAAAAGAAGTTGTTCGTCTGGCTGTTAAAGCGCGTGACGGTAAGTTATCCATTGATGAAATGACAGGTGGAACTTTCACCCTAACCAATGGTGGTATATTTGGTTCTATGATGTCTACTCCTATTATTAATGCTCCTCAAGCAGCAATCCTGGGAATGCACAATATCGTAGAAAGACCAATGGCCGTAAATGGAGAGGTCAAGATCCTTCCAATGATGTACCTTGCTTTGTCGTATGACCATAGAATCATTGATGGTAGAGAGTCTGTTAGCTTCTTAGTTCGAATGAAAGAGCTTCTTGAAGATCCTGCAAGATTAATGTTGGGAATTTAAAACTTATTAGAAATATTACCTGCCTATAAATCAAAGATCGGCATGGTTCTAAAAGATGATATATAATGTATGATTTAATCGTAATCGGATCTGGACCTGGAGGCTATGTAGCTGCAATTAGAGCTGCGCAACTGGGCATGAAAACCGCTATTATAGAAAAATACTCCACATTGGGCGGTACTTGCCTGAATGTAGGATGTATCCCTTCAAAAGCACTTCTGGATTCTTCAGAACACTATCACAATGCTGCCCATACTTTTAAAAATCATGGTATAGACCTTAGTTCCTTGAAAGTCAATTTCAAGCAAATGGTTACCAGAAAGCGTGAAGTAGTAAGTCAAAACGTGGATGGTATTCAATACCTAATGAAGAAAAATAAAATCGATGTTCACCAAGGCATCGGTTCTTTCAAAGATAAAAACACCATTATCGTCACTAAAGAGGATGGCAAAACGGAAGAGTTAACGGCAAAAAACACCATTATTGCCACTGGTTCTAAACCTACTAGCCTTCCATTTATCTCTTTAGATAAAGAACGTATCATCACCTCTACTGAGGCACTTGAACTTAAAGAAATTCCAAAACACCTGGTCATCATAGGTGGTGGTGTTATTGGTCTTGAATTGGGATCCGTTTACGCAAGATTAGGCGCTAAGGTATCCGTAGTTGAGTACATGGATGGTATTATCCCAACCATGGACAAAACCATGGGCAAGGAGCTTCAAAAGTCTCTAAAGAAACTTGGTTTTGAATTCTTTTTGAAACACAAAGTAACGGCAGTAGAAAGAAAGGGTAAAGAAGTTACCGTATCAGCAGAAAACAGTAAAAAAGAAACGATAACAATAAAAGGGGATTATGTCTTGGTATCCATAGGCAGAAAACCTTATACCGACGGCTTGAATGCTGCTGCTGCAGGTGTGAAAATCAATGAAAAAGGACAGGTAGAAGTTGACGAACACCTAAAAACTTCCGCTGACAATATCTACGCTATCGGAGATGTGGTGAAAGGAGCCATGTTGGCCCATAAAGCAGAAGAAGAAGGCGTATTTGTAGCTGAAACCTTAGCTGGACAAAAACCGCATGTCAATTACTTACTGATACCAGGTGTGGTTTACACTTGGCCAGAAGTAGCGAGCGTAGGTTATACTGAAGAGCAGCTCAAAGAAAAAGGCAAGAAATTCAAGACTGGAAAATTCCCTTTCATGGCTTCAGGCAGGGCAAGAGCCAGTGGAGATATAGATGGACTTGTGAAGGTTTTGGCTGATGCTGAAACAGATGAGATTCTTGGGGTACATATGATTGGCCCTAGAACAGCTGACATGATTGCTGAAGCAGTTGTAGCCATGGAATACCGTGCTTCTGCAGAAGACATTGCCAGGATGTCCCACGCCCACCCTACCTATACGGAGGCGTTTAAAGAAGCTTGTTTGGCCGCCACAGATAACAGAGCTTTACATATTTAATGTAAAATACCAATAAAAGCCAAAAAGGCCTTTGAGTAATTCAAAGGCCTTTTTTCATTGTTGAAAATCCAGTATACGGTGTCATTAATTGCCTTAGCAAGGGCAATCGAATAATTCGCCGATTGACTAATTATGGAACCAAAACCAATTGGTTCAAATGCATGTCTATAATTTCTACCTCCTTATCGGATAAATCCTGGTCACTGGATTTGGCATTTTGTATGGCTTGTTCCGCATTTCTTGCCCCAACCAAAGTTACTGAAACCCCAGGTTGCTCAAGTGTCCATAAAATGACCAGCTGCGCCAATGTTATCCCTTTTTCATCAGCAATAGGTTTGATTTTATCTAGAAATTCGTTGGTACGTTTGAGGTTTTCATCTTTATAAAATGCCCTCGTTGCCCTTTGATCACCTTCTCCAAATTTATAACCTGGTTTCATTTTTCCGGTTAACAATCCCCTTTCAAGTGGACTGTAAGCCAGAATTCCTTTCCCATTTTCAAGGCTATAGGGAACAATTTTTTCTTCAATATCGCGAAGTACCATACTGTAGGGAACCTGATTAGATGCCAGGTCTATGTATTTTTCTGCTTCCGTCATTTGCGCTTCATTGTAATTGCAAACCCCAGCATAACGAACTTTCCCCTGTTTAATCAACTCGCTTACCGCTTCCATCGTTTCTTCTATAGGAGTAGTAATGTCTGGCCAGTGAAGCTGGTAAAGGTCAATATAATCAGTCCCTAAGCGTTTCAAACTATCCTCACATTCCTTAATTATGCTTTCCTTTCCAGCATATTTGTAAATGTCGATGTCTTTTCCACTCCCATCTTTACTATTTAAAGCAAATGTGCCTTTGGCCAGATCCCAGCGCATGCCGAACTTGGTGAGAATTTGCACTTTATCTCTGGAAATGTATTTTATTGCATTGCCGACAATATTTTCACTGAGACCCTGCCCATAGACTGGCGCTGTATCAATCGAAGTTACCCCCAAATCATAAGAAGCTTGTATCGCTTCAACCGCAGTATTTTGCTCTGTACCTCCCCATAACCAACCACCTATGGCAAAAGATCCAAAGGTGACTGCTGAGAGGTTAAGATCGGTATTACCTAATTTTCTGTATTTCATAAAAATAAATAAATTTTAATAGTAATTTTCTGTCGCCCGAGAACAAATATAGGTTAAACCCGAAATATGCAATAGACAATCTATTACGTGCTGAAATCGCTACCCAGGAGTCATTTTTCCATAGTGCATTATGACCAAAGTACTTTAGGCAACCCATACCTGATTATGGTTGAACTTAGTATTTACTATTCCAAGGGGACGATAAGTACAGGTATTTTGGATTTTTTTATAAGTTCTGCAGACACACTGCCTACAAATGCATTGTAAAAAAACCCATGTTTGTGGTGCCCAGCAATAATTAGGTCAATATTTAGCTTTTTCGATTCCTCAATAATCATTTCAATAGTTGCTCCTTGAACAAGCAGTCCTTCTGAAACAACCCCTTTTCTCTTTAGGGCAGTACTGTATTCTTTAAGCTTCATGTGTTCTTCCCTAAGTTCTGATGCTCTAGCGTCTCTTATGTATTGAGGGCCTACTTCATAACCAACGAAATCGGGATCTGGGGCAGCTATATGCATCAGCCATAATTTCGAATTGAACGATTCTGCCAATTGAAATGCTTTGTCAATTAGTTTTTTTTCATTCTTACTAAAATCGATCGTAACTAAAATATTTTTCATTTATAATTGGTTTAAAGACCAAAAGCAGGCTAATTATAATACTTACCCCCAAGTATTTGTGTAAAATTTAATCATAAATACAGGGTTCCTAAACAAAAGCTTGTATCCATAGGCAAATTACATAAAAATCAACTATGCCTCAATGCCAAAGGTGCTAGTCTTTGGCTCCTAAGTACAAACGAGAAGATTTTGGCAGTATTGCAGCCTATTTTTCAGGGAAAGGCAGACAAGATCAAACGTAGTAAGTTAAATACGGTTTCATTTTTACATACATTATCATCCAATTCAAAGTAATAAGGCCAAACTTAAAGTACCTGAATTTACCTTTCGAATCCTCAAGTTTTATGTCCAATTCAGCTACCAGTCTTTGCCTGTAAGTTCTATTTACTGTAACACCGTTCCAGCAACTCAAAATTTTCTTTGAACCTGAATCCTGATTGGTGCCTTCAATCCGAAAAAATGGCTTGCAATTCTGAGGCAAACTACCACAAAAAGATCCTATTAGTCGATGGAAACAGGAAATTCAGTTCCTAATCCTTGTCTCGTCCTGAAAATGGTTGACACTTTTGTTTTTCAAATATA
>TARA_R110002124_G_scaffold287048_1_pt1 | contig 20786 bp, 21 predicted proteins | sample TARA_R110002124 | Tara Oceans TARA_R110002124 (sample SAMEA4397445) | marine metagenome | biome: Polar Biome; feature: [SRF] surface water layer (ENVO:00010504); material: water (ENVO:00002006), including particulate matter (ENVO:01000060) such as... | depth 5 m | reverse complement strand
ATTCCAAAGATTCAAGATGTTCCCGGATGGACACTTAGAGCGTGACGCGATTTCGCCGAAAAGTTCCACGCATTCACCACGCTCGATAGCGCATAGCCCTGCGCAGGGAGGCGTTATCCGCCTTCGACCACGTTAACCTGTGTGCGGGAGTACGAGGCAGACGGCAATCGTCGGCGTCAACCTCGCTAAACGTACAGACTACGCGCCGCGCATACCACTCAGGTATCTCACACGACCCTCAAAACCACTGTCCCGGCTCCATCAACCCCAGGTCCAGCAATTGCGGCGACTCCCACCTGAACGGCGTGGAATTGTGCCAGCGGAAACTCTCGATTCCGAAGGCTGAGCCTGGGTTGCGCTTCAACGCCTTGGCGACGCGGAAAGAGCAGACCGCAGCTGTCAGATTGTTGTGCCAGGTGCAGGCGTAGGTGTTGTATTCCTCGTCCGAGAAGGTGAAATCCGACCGCAGGCGCAGCCCCTTGGCCGCGCGAAACAGGGCGATCCGGTCGATGCGACGGCGCTCGGGCGGAATGTGTTCCTCATGCCGCCAGCGTAGCCCGCCAAAGAAATCGAGCTGTCGTTCCTTTGGATGGCCGTGGCGCGCAGGATCGGGCCGGGCCTGCGCATAATAGCCGGATTTGTCGAGCCAGGCGTCCTGCAGCGACACCGCGTTCGGTGCCGCATCGAGGTCGCCGGCGTAGAGGTCGACCACGTAGGTCAGCATCGCGTCGCGCCGTTCCTCGCTGTGAAACGCCAGCATTTCGCCGACGGTGCGCGTCTCGCAGAAGGGGTGAAAGAGGTACTCGGCGTTGTAGCCGTAATAGAGCCACGCGCCCCGTGCGATGGTCATCGCCCGGTTCACCGCGTCGATCAGGCTGTCGCCCGCCGTCACGTCGTAGTCGATCCGGATCACCGCATGTTGCAGACCGCGCGCGATGCGGAAGCCGGGCGGTGCGAACAGGACGACGCTCGCGAAGCCCGCGGTCAGGTGGTGGCGCAGAGTTGAGTCGATCTCTACCTCGTCCTCGGCAAAGATCATCGCCGACGGCCCGGTCACGAAAGCCGGAGGTCTTGCGGTGATGAAATCCGCGAGGGTGTTGAATCGCATTGCTTTTCCTCGTCTGGTCGCGCGATGTGCCACTCGCAACGTCCTGCCTTTTGCCTCGCATTGCAAGAGGGCGCACTTTACTCTAGCAAAGCGCCCTGATCCTGCGACGGGCTGACGCGCCCGCAGTTCGCCCCCAAATTGCCCGAGATCCCCATGACCCAGTCCCGCAAGCTTTTCATCAAGACCTATGGCTGCCAGATGAACGTTTATGACAGCGAACGGATGGCCGAGGCGCTGGGTGGCAACGGCTATGACGAGGTCGGCTCACCCGAAGAAGCGGATATGATCCTTCTTAATACGTGCCACATCCGGGAACGCGCGGCGGAAAAGATTTACTCTGAGTTGGGCCGCTACAAGGAGTTGAAGCAGGCCAAGCCGGACCTCAAGATCGGTGTCGCCGGTTGTGTTGCGCAGGCCGAGGGCGCGGAGATCATGCGCCGCCAGCCAATGGTCGATCTGGTCGTCGGTCCGCAAAGCTACCACCGTTTGCCAGAGATGGAAGCGCGCGCCGGGGGGCGTGAAAAGGTTATCGACACCGACTTCCCCGAGGAAGACAAATTCGCCCACCTCGCCGCCCGTCCCAAGGCAAAGCGGGGGCCGACCGCATTCCTCACCGTGCAGGAGGGCTGCGACAAGTTTTGCGCCTTTTGCGTCGTTCCCTACACGCGGGGTGCAGAGGTCAGCAGGCCCGTCGAGCGCATCCTGACCGAGGCCCGTGATCTGGTCGATCGCGGCGTGCGCGAACTGACCTTACTGGGCCAGAACGTCAACGCCTATCACGGGCAGGGCCCGGACGGCCGCGACTGGACCCTCGCGCGCCTGATCCGCCGGTTGGCCGAGATCGACGGCCTGGCCCGCATCCGGTTCACCACATCGCACCCGAACGACATGAGCGACGACCTGATCGCCGCGCATGGCGATTGTGTCAAGCTGATGCCCTACCTGCACCTGCCTGTTCAGTCAGGATCCGATCGTATCCTCAAGCGGATGAACCGCAGTCACACGCGCGACAGCTACCTGCGGTTGATAGAGCGGATCCGCAACGCCCGCCCCGACATCCTCTTGTCCGGGGACTTCATAGTCGGATTTCCTGAAGAAACCGATAACGATTTCCACGACACCCTGCGCCTGATCGAAGAGGTCGGCTATGGACAGGCCTACAGCTTTAAATATTCCACCCGTCCCGGCACCCCCGCCGCTGAACGCGCGCAGGTCGAAGAGGCGGTCAAGGATGCGCGCCTTCAGGAGCTTCAGGCCCTGATAACAAGGCAGCAGCGCGCCGCGCAGGATGCCATGGTCGGGCGCGAGGTCGGCGTTTTGGTCGAGCGTCCCGGCCGGATGCCCGGTCAGGTGACGGGCAAGTCCGATCATCTCCACGCAGTGCATATGACAGCCGATCTGAACCCCGGCGCCCTGGTTCGTGTGCGGATCGAGTCGAGCGGGACGAACTCCCTCGCCGGGGTGCTGGTTTAAGAGCTGCTGGCGAGATATCCTAGTTTGTCGAAATTTTTTTGCGGCGGCAGCGAAAACTGATTCCCGACGGGGCGTGTGGTCTGTTCACAGCAGCGGATCCGCCTGCGTCTTTGCCGATCATTGTACATGATCTGTCTACAATTCGTGGCTGTCATGCCGCGCTCTCCCATATTTTGTCATCATTTCCGTGGATTGAATCTTCACATGATCGCGTAAACCGCTAAAGTGATTTCACAAAACAACGCTTGGGACTGGTATGGCCGATTGCGCCGGACGGGACCCTCGGGGGAAGCAGAGGAAGTATAACCGTGAAGATGTATATCAACTTCGCCGGAAAGATGCTGAAAGGGCTCGCTGCCGCCGCCCTTTGCGTCGCAACGGTCGCCGGCCCGGCCCAGGCCCAGCAACAGCAGGGACGCGGCTGGAATGAACGCTATGTGCCGACCATCTGGGTTGACCCGGATGGATGCGAACACTGGGTCATGGACGATGGCCTTGAGGGCTACATGGATAATCACCTGACGCGGCAGGGCCTCCCGGTCTGTAACCGCGGCAACGTCTGTGGTGTGATGGAAACCGACCAGTTCTTTGCCACGGACAAGTACTACATCAGCCCTGCCAATCAGCAGCGTCTGACGCAGTTCTTCAACTCCGCGACAGCGACGGCCTTTATCATTGCGGGTCACACCGACAGCCGGGCCTCGGATGAATACAATATCCGTCTGTCCTATAACCGCGCCAACGCGGTGGCCAAGGTTGCGGCGGCCTCTGGCGCGCGCATCGCCGATGTACGCGGCTACGGCGAACGGATGCCGGTTGCCAGCAACAGATCCGCAGCAGGCATGGCGAAGAACCGCCGTGTCGAAATCATTTGTATCCGCTAAAGGGAGAGCCGACATGAAAATTATTAAGCTCATCCTCGGAGGTGCGATGGTTGCCGGCGTCGCCGCCTGCGGGCATCCGAGTCCTGCGCCGGATTACAAGGGTGTGGACCGCGGCTTTGGGTCCAAGCACCTCAGCCAGCTTCAGGCCGGTATCTGGATCGATCCGAACGGCTGTGACCACTGGATCATTGATGATGGCGTCGAGGGCTATCTGACCACCCGGATCGGCCCCTATGGCAAGCCCGTCTGCTCCGGCACGGCTGCGCCGAACACCGCGACAGGCGGGTTCAAAGGTGGCGGCGACATCTTTGATCCGCGAACGGCCACCAGGCCAGCCGCCTGACGCATGCCGGTTCAGCCTGCATACCAAGCAAACAAATGCCGCAGGGACCTCCCTGCGGCATTTTTCGTTTCCCGTATCGATCGCATCGACGTAATCTCGCCCCATCAAACGTAGGAGTTTTGTTTGGCCGCCACATTGCTGCCCCCCCGCGATACAACCGAGCAACCCCTGACCGAAGTGGCTGTCGAATTTCCCGACAACTTTCTTTTGATCGAGCTTTGCGGCGAATTTGACCGCAATCTGGCCGAAATCGAACAGAAGCTCTCGGTCCAGATCCTGCGACGCGGCAACCATCTGGTCGCCATGGGCGAACGTCCCGCGGCCGAAGAGGCGGTGAAGGTCCTGCGAAGTCTCTATGCCCGTCTCGAAGCCGGCCGCCCGGTTGCCAGCGCCGACATCGATCGTGAATTGCGCATGCCCGGCGACCCTGGGGGCGGGCTCGCCCGCGCCAGTCGCGACGGCAAGCAGATCGAGATGTTCAAGGGCGGCGCGATCGAGATCAAGACCCGCAAGAAGCTGGTAGAGCCGCGCACCGAAGCCCAGAAAGCCTATGTCGCCAGCCTGTTTCAGAACGAGCTGGCCTTTGGCATCGGCCCCGCCGGTACGGGCAAGACCTACCTCGCCGTCGCGGTCGGCGTTTCCATGTTTATCGACGGGCTGGTGGACAAGATCATCCTCAGCCGCCCCGCCGTCGAGGCCGGCGAAAAGCTGGGCTATCTGCCGGGCGACATGAAGGACAAGGTCGATCCCTACATGCAGCCGCTCTACGACGCGCTGAACGATTTCCTGCCGGGCAAGCAATTGGCCAAGATGATGGAGGAAAAGGTGATCGAGATCGCGCCGCTCGCCTTTATGCGGGGCCGGACGTTGTCTCACGCATTCGTCGTTCTGGACGAGGCGCAGAACGCCACCACGATGCAGATGAAGATGTTCCTGACCCGACTGGGGGAGGGGTCTCGCATGGTTGTGACCGGCGACCGGACCCAGATCGACCTGCCGCGCGGCATGCCCTCCGGGTTGCACGACGCTGAACGTCTGCTGGGCGGGATCAACAAGATCAGCTTTAACTACTTCACCTCAAAGGATGTCGTGCGCCACCCGCTGGTCGCCGCGATCATCGAAGCCTACGAGGCGGACGCGGGGACGTGAGACTGGCGGTGGCGGCGCGTCCTGCGGATAGGGTCCCGCCTGCGCGCTCTGGTGAAGGCCAAGCGCTTCGGCTACAGGGTCATATGGCACAGATCGACTGCATTATCGAAGATGATCGCTGGAATGCACTGGATCTCGAGGCCCTCGCGGACTGTGCGGTCGAGGCAGCGTTGATGCATCTCGATCTCTCCCCAGAGGCCTTTGAGATCGCGCTTCTGGCTTGCAGTGATAGCCGCATCGCGGCGTTAAACGCCGATTTTCGCGCTAAAGCGACCGCGACAAATGTGCTGTCCTGGCCCTCTGAAGATCGCGCTGCGCCCGAGGATGGAGGCGCACCGGAGAGACCCGCGAAAGGCCCCTCCGACGGCCCTCCCGAGGAGCTGGGGGACATCGCAATTGCTTGGGAAACCTGCGAAAAAGAGGCGATGAAGGCGGGAAAGCCTTTGCCAGATCACACCACACACCTCATCATTCATGCGGTGCTGCATCTGCTGGGCTATGATCATGAGCGTGACCGCGACGCCACGCTGATGGAACGGATTGAAGTCGAAATACTTGGCAAAATGGGTCTGCCGGACCCATATGATATTTGATTGCGGGGGAAATCCCCATTTTGCCGCCGATTCGCGCGGCGCTTACTGGTTAGGAATGATGGGCGACAATAGCGACGGCCCTTCTAACGCGGCGCAGGGCGCGCTGCCGGAAGGTCAGACGACAAAAGCGGTGACTTCGGCGCCACGCAAACGTGGTTTCTGGTCACGCATGATCGGGGGGAGGCAGAGCCCCGCCACCACATCGCCGACGTTGGTCCCCCCAACGGATGCGGTTTCGCGACCGGCGCACGGGATGATCAACCTGCGCCGAATGCGGGTCGAGGACGTTGCCATCCCAAAGGCCGAGATCGTCGCCGTGCCGGTCGACATCACCCGCGAGGATCTGGTGAAGCTGTTCCGCACCAGCGGCATGACCCGCTTGCCGGTGTTTCAGGATACGCTCGACACGCCAATCGGCATGATCCACCTGAAGGACTTTGCGCTGCGTCACGGTTTTACCGCCAAGCCGACGCGCTTTGCGCTCAAGGCGATGCTACGCCCCTTGCTCTACGTGCCGCCCTCGATGCCGATCGGCGTCCTGCTGCAAAAGATGCAGAAAGAGCGTCGGCATATGGCGCTGGTCATCGACGAGTATGGCGGAGTCGACGGATTGGTGACGATCGAGGACCTCATCGAACAGGTCATCGGCCAGATCGAAGACGAACACGACGTGGACGAGGACGAATTCTGGACACGCGAGGCAGACAATACCTATCTCGCGCTGGCCCGCTCGCCGCTCGATGATTTTGCCAGCGAGACCGGCACCAATCTGACCGAGCATGACAGCGTCGATGAAGAAGAAATCGACACTCTCGGCGGTCTGGTCTTCATGCTGGCCGGGCGCGTTCCGGCGCGTGGTGAGGTGGTCCCCCATCCCGCGGGTCACGAATTCGAAGTCGTGGACGCCGATCCCCGCCGGATCAAGCGTTTGCGTGTCCGCCTGCACCGCGATGGCGCGCAGCATCCGGCGGCGGCGACGGTGGAAGAGCCGTCGACCCTCGCCGCGCAATGATCCGCACAGCCGTCGCCGGATCGCGCTGGCAAGCCCGTCTTGCCGGCCTCTCGCGTCCGCGTCGGATGTTTCTGACGGCGTTGCTGGGGGCGATCGCGGCGCTCGGGCAGGCCCCCGTTGATCTGTGGCCCCTGACCATTCTCGGCCTCGCCGGCGTGCATTTCATTGCGATGCAGGATGCGCGGGCACGCGATGTTGCGTTGACGTGGTGGGCCGGGGGTGCAGGGTATTTCGCGCTGGCGCTCAGCTGGATAGTGGAGCCGTTCCTTGTTGACCTCGCTCGCCACGGCTGGATGGCTCCTTTTGGACTGGTGCTGACCGCCGGCGGTATGGCGCTATTCTGGGGCATGGGCGGGGCGCTGGCGCGTCGCGTCGTCCGAGGGTCCGGTTCGGGTTTTGCCGTTGCGACGGTCGTATCGCTGACCCTCGCCGGGGTTGTGCGGGGCGTGATCTTTACCGGCTTCCCCTGGGCCTTGCCGGGCCATGCGCTGATCGGGACGCCAGCCCTGCAACTGGCGCAGTTTGGCGGGGCCATGGGGTTGTCGCTGATCGTGCTGACGCTTGCTGTCTGCCTGCCGCTGATCCTTAGCCCCTTCGTGCGGCGGCGTGCGCTGCTCGGTCTTCCGCTGTGGCTCGCGGCTGCCGCCGCGCCCTTGTTGATCGGCGCGGCCCTGATCCCGCCGGAGTCTGCAAGCACCGGCCGCCCCGTCGTCCGACTGGTGCAACCCAACGTGCCTCAGACCGAAAAGTGGGATCGCGAGAAAGCGCCGGGGCATTTCCAGCGCATGCTCGACCTCACCGCCGCCCCCGGCGAACCTGACCTCATCGTCTGGCCGGAAACGGCGGTCCCGGCCTGGCTCAATGACATCGACGGATTACTGCCGGTGATTTCGGACTCGGCGAAAGGCAGACCGCTGGTCTTTGGCATCAACCGCGCAGAACGTGGGCGCGTCTATAATTCGCTCGCCGTGCTCCACGATCAGGCCGGGATCACGGAGGTCTACGACAAGCATCACCTTGTTCCCTTCGGGGAGTTCATGCCCCTTGGCGATCTGCTTGGCCGGTTCGGCATCGGCGGTATCGCACAGCGGGACGGTTACGGGTTCACACCTGGTCCTGGGCCCCGCCTGATCGACCTGCCGGGCATTGGCGCTTCGCTGCCGCTGATCTGCTACGAGGGAGTCTTTCCGCGCAACATCAGCGCCGCCCCGGCGCGGCCTGAGCTGCTTTTGCTGATCACCAACGACGCATGGTTTGGCACGATCTCCGGCCCTTATCAGCACCTCGCTCAGGCGCGGCTAAGGGCGGTGGAGCAGGGCCTGCCGATGGTGCGCGTCGCCAACACAGGGGTCTCTGCGCTGATTACACCCTCCGGGCGGCTGCGCGGACGGATCGACCTGGGTCAGCCGGGCCTCTCCGACGTTGCGCTGCCCGCCGCACTGCGTCCGACGCCCTACGCACGGATTGGGGACTGGCCGTTGATTCTGGCGCTGCTGGCGGCGCTCCTGTTGCTGATCCCCCTCAACCGACGCCCCATGTTCCGCCAGGGGCGTTGACGCCCGCGCCGGTAATCTCTACCCGATATAGCACGACATCCCAACGGCTTCCTGACGGGGTGGTTAATCATCTATCGGAGCACTTCCCATGACCCGCCAGAATTATATCTTCACCTCGGAATCCGTCTCCGAAGGTCATCCCGACAAGGTTTGTGACCAGATTTCCGACGCGATCCTCGACGCATTCCTGACCGAGGAGCCGCAAGCGCGGGTCGCCTGCGAGACCTTTGCCACCACCAACCGCGTGGTGATCGGCGGCGAGGTCGGCCTGTCGGACCAGGCGCGGCTGAGCGAACACATGGGCCGCGTCGAGGAGATCGCCCGCGCCTGCATCAAGGGCATCGGCTACGAGCAGGAGAAGTTTCACCACGAGACGGTCGAGATCACCAACCTGCTGCACGAGCAATCCGCTCATATCGCGCAGGGCGTCGATGCGGCGGTGGACAAGGAAGAGGGCGCCGGCGATCAGGGGATCATGTTCGGCTACGCCACGACCGAAACCGATGATCTGATGCCCGCCCCGATCTCCTTCGCGCACCGGATTCTGCGCCGGCTGGCCGAAGTGCGCAAGGACGGGACCGAGCCGACCCTGGGCCCGGACGCGAAATCCCAGGTCTCCCTTCGCTACGAGGACGGCAAGCCGGTCGAGGTCACGCAACTTGTCCTCTCCACCCAGCATTCAGATGACAACCAGACCTCGGACGACATCCGCGCGCTGGTGGAACCCTATATCCGTGAGGTCTTTCCCACCGACTGGCTTACCGATGCGACGGAATGGTGGATCAATCCGACCGGCAAGTTCGTCATCGGCGGGCCGGACGGCGACGCGGGCCTGACGGGGCGCAAGATCATCGTCGACACCTACGGCGGCGCGGCCCCGCATGGCGGCGGCGCGTTCTCGGGCAAGGACCCGACCAAGGTCGACCGCTCCGCCGCCTATGCCGCGCGTTACCTCGCCAAGAACATCGTGGCGGCGGGCATGGCCGAAAAGTGCTCGATCCAGCTCTCCTACGCCATCGGGATCTCCCGCCCGCTGTCGATCTACGCCGACACCTACGGCACCGGTCAAGTGCACGAGGCCGAGATCGAGCGCGCCGTCGCCAAGGTCATGGACCTCACCCCTCGCGGCATCCGCGAGCACCTTGAGCTGAACAAGCCGATCTATCAGCGCACCGCGGCCTACGGCCACTTCGGGCGCAAACCGGAGGCGGACGGCGGTTTCAGCTGGGAGAAAACGGATTTGGTCGAGGCGCTGAAGAAGGCGGTTTAGGGTGTGGTGATTGGGGGTGCTGTTTTAGGACCAGTGTCACCGCGCTGAGGGTGGTCCTTTTACAACGGCAACATTCGTGAGGCTGTTGTGACCGACCCAAACCTGACGTTCTGGGCGTTCGCGGCAGAGGCCCGCTGTCCTGAATGAATTCAACGCCCGAACGCTGTCAAGATCGACACCAAAGCCTGTTCGGGCGTTGTCTTTCCTGGGCAATGGAGTTCACGTCGCCCTGCGACCTGTCCAAGCACTTAAGTTGCTGCGGTTATCGGTGACCAGATCACAAACTCTCAAGGTATCTTGCCAATTATGCTTCTGGGTACCATATGTAGTCGCTGGATCCTTTAAGTGCCTACTTTTCAGGAATTATCTGTTTTCCGGCCACTCTGACCCATGAATTTTATTCGTTGGTCAAGCATTTCAGTGGTTTATGCCTTGCCCTGATTTTCTCTCGATTGAATCTCTGCTAGTTCGGCCCCATGAATATCATACTGATTACAACGGTTATCTCATCGCTCTTTCTGGTTATCGCCGCAGCCGAGCCGTTGGCGGCGCGATTGAGGCTGCCCTACAGCGTGATCTTGGCCGTTCTTGGTATGCTCATCGGCACAGCAGCGATCTTTTTTCTGCGCACTGAGATGACGGATGCACTGAACCCTGTTGCAGAGGCGATCCTCGGTCTGCCGATCCGTTCGAACGTATTCCTCTATGTTTTCCTGCCAACGCTCTTATTTCAGGCAACGCTGGGAATGAATTTGCGGCGCATGCTAGACGATTGGGTGCCTATTCTGGTGCTTGCTGTCGTGGCCGTCGTCGTAGCAACTTTGGGTGTGGGGTATTCGCTGGCGTGGGCAAGCACGCTGCCGCTTGCGGCCTGCCTGTTAATCGGGGCTATCGTATCAACAACAGACCCTTCAGCTGTTGTGTCTATTTTTCGCTCGATATCTGCACCGCGTCGGCTTGCGCGCATCATCGAAGGGGAGAGCCTTCTGAACGATGCCGCAGCGATTGCACTCTTTGGCCTATTCATAGGGTTTGTAATGCTCGGGATACCCGACCCGACTTTGGCGGAGGCATTGGGACAGTTTCCGCTGCTGATTGTTGGCGGCGTCATTGCGGGCTGGCTGGCAACGCGAATTTCAGTTTGGGTCATGGCAATTTTCGTACATTATGAACGCGCGCAAATTTCCGTTTCGGTGGCTCTGCCCTATCTTGTTTATATCGGTGCGGAACAGCTTATTGGCGCATCGGGTGTGATTGCGGTTGTAACCGCTGGATTGACGTTAAACCTGACAGGGCCAAGACGTTTGCCCCCTCAAATTTGGGCGAACCTGAATGAGGTCTGGGTATTGTTGGCTCATTGGGCAGGAGCGTTAATTTTCATTCTGGCGGCATTGCTCATCCCGCGCCTTTTGGAGGAAGTGAGAGCCGAAGATTTTGTGCTCGTCGGCGTGGTAATTTGCGCGGCAGTCTTTGCACGGGCGCTGATTTTGTTCGGAGTGCTTCCGCTGCTGACTTTGCTCCGTCTGTCACCAGAAGTCGAACGCCCTTACCGTGTGGCGATTTTATGGGGTGGCCTTCGAGGGGCGGTCACTCTTGCGCTGGCTTTGGCGGTCACCGAAAGCACCCTGGTCCCTATCGAGATAAAGCGTGTGGTCGGGATCTTGGCTACAGGGTTCACTCTGTTCACTCTTCTTGTTCAGGGGACCACATTGAGAACCGTAATAAGGTGGCTGGGGCTTGATCGACTTTCGCCGCTCGATGAAGCGCTGTCACGGCAGGTGGTTGCGGTGGCTCTGCAGACCGTGCGCGAAGACGTCAAGCGGACCACCGAAAACTATGAACTGACACGGGAAATTGTACGTTCCGAAGCCAAAAATTTCGGTGAAAGATTGGATCAAACAGTCCAGGCGGCTGAAGACGGCGCTGAAATTCTCGATCGGGACCGGATCACTTTGGGGCTGATCGCGTTGGCCGGCCATGAGCGCGATACTATCATTGTCCGAATGCGGGAACGGACGATATCGCAACGGATGGCAGAACAAGTCCTGTCGGATGCGGACCGGCTTATCGAAGGCGCGAGATCCGACGGACGAAACGGATACCAGCGAGCGGCGCGTCGCAGCGTATCCTACGGAAAAGGGTTCAAGATTGGTGTCGCACTACAGCGTCGTCTGCGTTTGTCGGGTCCACTGGCTCGGATGACAGCCGACCGCTTTGAAATTCTACTTTCGCAACGGCTGATCCTGCGTGACCTTGATGCATTTATTGACGGTCGAATCCGCCGGATCCATGGGCGTCGGGTGGCTGATTTGCTGCACGAATTGCTCGCGCGTCGGGTAGAAGCAATGGAGACCGCATTAGAGGGCCTCCGATTGCAATATCCAGGTTACGCTGAAAAACTCGAACGTCGCTTCATCCGGCGCACGGCGCTTCGCCTTGAGGAACGTGAATATACTATTATGCGGGAGGACGGATTGATCGGCGCAGAAGTTTATACCTCCCTTATGCAAACCTTGAATGTTCAACGTGCTGCGACTGAAAGACGCCCTAAGCTCGACATCGCTATTCAACGGTTAGAACTTGTTCAGCGTTTCCCCTTGTTTGTCGGGATGGACGACGCCGCGCTCAACAAGTTGGGGCGTGCGCTCAAAACAGTTCACGTTAACTCCGGTGAAGTTATCATTGCCAAAGACGGTCCTGCCGAGAGCGTCTATTTCATAGCGTCTGGTGCGGTCGAGTTGGAAAGCGCCGGACAGACTTGGCGACGCGGTGGAGGCGAGATGTTCGGCCAAATGGCGATTTTGACGAAGAAAGCGGTTCGTACACAGGTGCGCGCTATTGCTCCGTCAACACTACTTGTACTCGACGCCGAACGTTTCCGTCGATTACTTGCACGTAGCCCTGCGATACAACAAGCCATTCGCGCCAGCGCAAATGAGCGCGGCTTGGATCCAGACGTCCTCATGTTTGATGAGAAAATCGCACCTCAAGGGCTGTGAGCAAAGGTCGGTATTGCGACTTTGGCAAACTGGCTTGCTGAACCGCGCCGGGTTTGCCGGAGGCTGATTGCGGTTGGTTACGCGGCTGTGTCTCCAGTTTCCAGAGCCGCGTAGAAGTTGGCTTCCGCTTCGGTTGGCCCCGCAGAAACTTCAATGCCTGAACGGCTCGATCTTATCCGCCGAAAGCGCATAGCCGATGTCCGCCAGTTGCGTGCTGGTCAATGCCGTTCCGAACATTCCCGTCAACAAGCCTGAACTCTCATAAGGCGTTCCTGTCGTCACGAAAACCAGCTGGTTCGCGGGTGACGGCGAATTGCAGGAACAAGCGCCTATTAAATGTCGTGGGCCCGTTCATTTCATTCCCAGACATAGACCTCTATCTCATCCGCAGTCACCTCGTAGCCGATTTCAGCCAGATTGGTGCGGATCGGATTTACCCGGATCGCCCCTGTCACCCAAATCGCCTCGAACATCGACTCGGCGGGCCAGGGTCGTGCTGACGTCACAAAGACCAATTGGTTCGGCGGCGGCGGCGGAACGTGGATGCAGGCCCCTACATAGGGGGTCAGAATGAACTCGGTCACGCCACTGCCGCCAGTTTCGAGGGGCAGCATGTAACCCGGCATCTTTATTGTGACGCCGTTCAGGTTCTCGACGAACTTGAAAGCGTTCTTGTCGAAATTCGGCAACCAAGTGTCATTCTGCTCGTCGTAATCGCCTTCGCCGACGATTTCGGAATAGGGGACGCCCGTCGGGATAAGATCATCCCAGGTGATTTCCCGAACCGAAGCCGCAAGGGCCGGGTGCCGTGGATATAAGAGCGATGCACTTGCAAGGCCAAGCAAGGCTGCGCGGCGGGATGTACGCATGTGAACTCCTTTTTCAGCGTCTGACGGTCATGCCATCCGACAATGAGAGCCGGTAGGCGCGAAGCGCCGGGAACAGGCTGGTGAGGGCGGCGGCGAGAATGACGCCGATCACAACAATTCCCTCCCGCGAGGACAGTGGCTCTATCGGCAAGTATAGACCGAATGCGGTATCGACGTAAGGTCGCAGCGCCCACAAGCCTGTGTAGAGCAATGCGATCCCCAGCAGAACGGCGATCAGCGCCATCAGCACCGCCTCCAGCATCAGGAGGCCCATGATCGTCAGCGGTCGCGCGCCGACCGCACGCAAGATCGCCATTTCCCGACGTCGTTCATTCAGGCCGGAAAATATCATTGCGGCCATGCCCAGAAGCGCCGTGGCCACCACCATCACGGAAACGCCGATCAGCGCGGTTTCGGCAATGCCGACGATGCCCCACAGCTCCTGCAAGGCCACGCCAGGCAGGACGGCCAGAAGGGGTTCTTCGGGATACTGGTTGATGCTGCGTTGCAGGGCAAAGATTTGGAGGCGGGATTTCACGCCGATCATGGCAGCTGTGATCGCACCGGGCGTCAGGTCCATCTGCCTGATTTCATCGGGCGACGTCACCTGACCGGGAATCTGCGCGCCGCCCTGCCAATCCACATGGATGGCCTCGATCGCTTCGAGGCTGACGACGACGGTGCGGTCGACCGGCGTGCCGGTCTTGGCGAGGATGCCTGCGACACGAAACGGCTGATTGTCATGATTGGCGAACGAGGCAAGCCCATGCGCCACAACCAGCGGATCACCAACCGCATAGCCCAGCGATGCGGCCACATCCGCCCCGATCACCGCATCGAAGAGAACATCGAAGGCACGGCCTTCGGCAAACTCCAGCGATCTTCCGCCGCGATACTTGTAACGTTCGAAATACTCCGTCGTCGTACCCATGACGCGGAACTGCCGGTGCGAGTCGCCAAGTGAGATCGGTACGATCCACTCTACTTCAGGTCGGGCGGCAATGTCCTGGTAGCTTTCCCACGTGACGTTGTTGGTCGCGTTGCCAATACGGAACACGGAATAGAGCAAGAGCTGCACGGAACCCGACCGGGCCCCCACGATCAGGTCGGTCTCTGAGATCGTGTCGCCGAAACTTGCTTTCGCCCCCGTGCGCACCTTTTCGACGCCCAGGAACAATGCGACCGACAAGGCGACCGCAAAGATGGTCAGGCCAACCGTCAGACGACGCGCGATCAGGCTGCGCAGAGCCAGGCGCAACAGGATCATGCGGCGCCCTCGCGCGTCAGTGTGGCGATGTCTTCCATTCGAACGCTGCGATCAAAGCGAGGGACCAGCCGTTCGTCATGGCTGACCATCAACAACGTCGATCCGGCAGCCGAGCATTGCGCGAACAGCAGGTCGAGGAAATTCGCCTGCGATCCGGCGTCGAGCGCGGACGTGGGTTCGTCAGCAACGATGAGGGAAGGTGCGCCGATCAGGGCGCGCCCCACCGCCACGCGCTGCTGCTGGCCGACGCTGAGGCGGTCGGCCGTTGAGGAGGCCATCTTATCTCGTGCAAGGCCTAGCGCGTCGGTCAGGATAAGGGCGGCGTTCTGCGCATCCCCGACTCGGCCCCGTCGCTCAGGCGCGAAATGCAGCGGCAGCAGGATGTTATCCACGGCCGAGGCGTAAGGCAGCAGGTTGAATTGCTGGAACACGATCCCGATCGTCTCGGCCCGGAAGCGGTCCCGCGCGGCGGGGTGCATTGTCACCATCTCGGTTCCATCCACGCGGATCGAGCCGCGTGCCGGTGCATTGATACCGCAGATCAGTGACAGAAGGGTGGATTTACCCGAGCCGCTTTCACCAAGCAAAAGCACCCGCTCGCCCCGCCTGATGCGGAAACTGGACACGCCCAAGCCGAAGTCATCGCGTCCGCCCCAGTGAAATTCGACCTGATCTAGGGCCAGGGCGAATTGAGTATCCGTATCGCTCACCCGCGTCCCCCGGTCAGATCAGTCCCGACAGATCGAGAACGGGGGCGGCGCGCTCGACCTCGAAGCCTTGCGATCCTTTGCCTGAAATCATCTGCACCTCAACCTCCTGCGCATTCGGAAACACGTCGAAAAAGACGAAATCGATACCGTCAAGAGCGCTCGGATCAGCGCAATCCAGCAAATATTCCGCGTGGAATTCGGTATGTCCCGCGCCTGCGTGATCGTCATGCGCATGGTCTTCGCCTTCGGCCTCATGTTCGTGCTCGGCATGCTTCTCAGCGTCATCGTGGTGCTCGTCGATCAGGCCCGCGTTTGACGAGACGACCGTGCAGCCAGCCGCATCCGGCAGGACAAAAAGCGCCAGCGGCTTTGACAGCTTCGCAATCGCCGCGTCAAGTTTCGCGAGGTCCTCGGCTGTTTCCGCCTCATACTCGAATCCAACGATATCAACGCCGGTAGCTTCAAGCTCCATAGCGACCTGCGTACCTTCGATGGCGATATTCAGCGCAGAGTGTCCGTGTTCGTGAGCGCCAAGCTCCCTCGTCTCCTGTCCGAGAAGCGAGGACGGCACCATGAGAGCGATCACCAAAGCTGTCTTGTTCATATTGTCATCTCCGTTCCAAGACTTCTGGACTAATGTGCTCACTGGACAGACGTGCGAAGGCTTCCCACGATGCTGAGCCCCGCGAAAATCAGGGCGGCGACACAAACTATGGAGGGTCCCGCCGGTGTGTCGAGGATATAGGCTGCGCGCAGTCCGACCAGGGCCGAGACACTGCCGATGCCTGCCGCCACCAAGGCCATGCCCTCGGGGGTGCGGCTGAGGGGTCTGGCCGCGGCGGCCGGGATGATCAGCAACGCGGCGATGAGCAAGACACCCACGACCTTGATTGCGACGGCAACGGTGATGGCGAGCGACAGCGTCAGGATCAATTGTTCCCGTTTGGGTTCGAGGCCGCTGGCGTGGGCCAGATCCTCGTTCAGCGTCGCGGTCAGCAACGCCGACCACCGCCACGCGATTAGCGCCACGACAAGGGCCGCACCGCCCCAGATCACGGCCAGATCGGTGCGTGATACAGCCAGAATGTCGCCGAAGAGGTATGCCATCAGGTCAATCCGAATGCCGGACAGGAACGACACCGCAACCATTCCGAAGGCAAGAGCGGAATGCGCAAGCACACCCAGAAGGGTGTCCATCGCGTAGCCCCGCCCCGTCAACAGGTTGACCGTCAGCGCCATCAGAAGCGCGATCACCAGGGCCCCGGCAAACACAGAAATCGAAAGGGCCAGCGACAGGGCGACGCCGAGGATCGCGGCATGGGCCGTCGCGTCACCAAAATAGGCCATGCGCCGCCAGACGACGAAGCAGCCCAGAGGGGCCGCCGCCAGCGCTACACCGATTCCGGCAAGGGTTGCCCGCATCATGAAATCATCCAGCATCATTCGGCGGCTTCCGTGTTCTCGTGTCTGTGATCGTGGTCATGCGTGTGATCGTGATCGTGACGATAGAGTGCCAGCGCGCCCATCGTTCCCGACCCGAACAGCGCGCGGTATTCCGGCGCCGACGCGACCACCTCTGGCGTACCTTCGCAGCAAACATGACCATTGAGGCAGATCACTCGATCCGACGCGCTCATCACCACGTGCAATTCGTGGCTGATCATCAGGACGGTGCAGCCTGTCTCGCGCCGCACCTTCTCTATCTGGCTATAGAAGGCTGCGGAGCCGGGTTGGTCCAGCCCCTGCGTCGCTTCATCAAGAAGGAGGAGGTGAGGCTTGTCGATAAGTGCGCGCGCCAGCAGTACGCGTTGGAACTGCCCGCCGGAAAGTCGCGACATCTGGGCAGCCGCGAGGTCTGGCACCCCCGCCTGTGCAAGTGCCTCGTCGATGGCTTCAGCCGCGACCCTAGTCGGCAAACGCAAGAACCGTGCGACTGTCATCGGTAGCGTCGGGTCGATATGCAGCCGCTGCGGAACGTATCCAACCCGCAGGTCGGACCGTTGCGTCACCCGACCTTGGGACGGCTTAACAGCCCCGATGATAGATCGCAGAAGGCTGGTCTTGCCGGAACCATTCGGGCCCACGATCGTCACGATCTCGCCAGGCTCAATGCTAAGTGAAACCTGAGACAAGACCGTTTTAGCACCGTAGCTGATGCTCAGATTCTCGACCTTCACAAGACTCATGCGCGCACATCCTCGGCGGGTTTTTCCGCGCAGGTCGGACACACACCTTCGGCTTCGACCACAGTGCGCTCGATTCGAAAGCCGGTCGCGCGTGCGGCAGCGCCCAAGGCACCCCGCGCCGGGGTCGACTGTGCCTCGGCCACGGAGTCGCACATGCGGCAGATCATGAAGGCTGGAGCGTGGGTTTCTCCTGGGTGGGCGCAGGCGATAAAGGCGTTGAGTCGCTCGATCTTGTGCGCCAGGCCGTTGCTTACGAGGAAGTCGAGCGCGCGGTAAGCGACGGGCGGCTGAGACCCGAAGCCCTCATCGCGCAATCGGTCGAGAATGACATAAGCGCCGAGAGCACGATGCTCTTGCAGCAAAATTTCCAGGACTTTGCGACGCACCGGGGTGAAGCGAAGACCCTCCCTGTTGCATCGTACTTCGGCGGCCGAAAGCCCGTCCACGACGCATGAGGCATGGTCGTGGCGCGAGAAGCCTACCGGCGTAGTCGCGTCTTCCGGAGCAATGGGAGAGCCACTTGTCATGTTATCACGTTTCAATTAGAGCAGATGAAACGTTATAAGATCACATGGAGGACCAGATGTCCAGAACGCTCCTGTCTCTTTCCCTCGCCGCTGTCCTGACGGGAGGGGCCGCCCTCGCCGAGGCGCCGCGTGTGGCCACGGATATTGCGCCAGTTCATTCACTTGTCGCGCGCGTCATGGATGGCGTCGGGTCACCCGAGCTGATCGTTCAACGCGGGGCCAGTCCGCATGAATATTCGTTACGCCCCTCCGAGGCCGCCGCGTTACAGGAGGCTGATCTGGTTTTCTGGATCAGCCCTGACCTAACCCCATGGCTAGGGGATGCGATTGAGACCTTGGCGAGCAATGCTTCGGTAACCGGATTGCTCGAAGCCGACGGGACGATCCAGCTCGAGTTCAGGGAAAGTGCCCTGTTTGAAGCGCATGAGCACGCGGAGAGCGGCCACGAAGAAGGTGAACATGAAGACCATGCCGAAAGCGAAGAGCATGAAGGCGACGACGATCACGCGCATGAAGAAAACCGCGACGATCACGAGGGCCACGACCACGGTGAACATGATCCCCATGCATGGTTGTCACCGCAGAACGCCGCGACTTGGCTCAATGTGATCGCAGGACAGCTTTCCGCTGCCGACCCGGAAAATGCCGGGGCCTACTTCGCAAATGCAGCCGCTGGGCGGGCAGAAATTGACACGCTGTCCGCCGATGTCAGGGCCTTGCTGGAACCCGTGCGGGGCGGACGGTTCATCGTCTTCCACGACGCCTACCAATATTTCGAGTCTGCCTTTGAGTTGTTCGCCTCCGGGGCAATTTCCGTCAGCGATGCCTCCGATCCCAGCCCGGCCAGGCTCGCCGAAATTCGTAAGAGAATCGCGGACGAGGGTATCGACTGCGTGCTGGCAGAGCCGCAATTCAATGCAGGGCTTGTCGCCACAGTGCTGGATGGCACCGAAGCTAAAACAGGCGTTCTTGACCCGTTGGGGTCCGATCTTGAGTCCGGTCCGGCGCTCTATCCCCAGCTCATCCGCAATCTCGCATCAACCCTTGCGGAATGCCTGTGACACCGAAAAAGGCGCAAATGTCAGCGGGGAAGCGCCTTGGCCGGTAGGTGTCCGCAACTGATAGGCGTTGTCATCCTCTTGTGGGTGATGTGTCCCGGCAAGGAAGCCGAGGCACATCCCCATATCTTCGTCGACGCCCGAGCGGGGTTCCTGTTCGACGAGCGTGGTCACCTGAACGCTTTGAGGATTCCATGTCATCGGTGGGTTGTTGATCGTGATCCTCAGCTTCGGCATGTTGTTGCCCTACCTGCCATGACTTGTCATTTTTGCGTCAATATTGTTATGTCATAACATATCACGAATCATTTTGTATAGAGTTGACCCTGAATGACCGTTGCCGCTTTGACGACCGATACACGCTTGCCCGTCACCCTGCTGACTGGCTTTCTCGGCGCGGGAAAAACCACGCTTCTGAATTCGGTACTGCGCGCGGAAACTGGACCAAAGATTGCCGTCATCGTGAACGAGTTTGGCGAGGCTGGCCTGGATCACGATCTAATCGAATCCGTGGATGAAGAAATCATCCTGATGCAATCGGGCTGTCTGTGCTGCTCGGTTCGAGGCGATCTGACGCGCACGATGGCGGACCTGATCGAACGCAGACAAGCTGGGGACATCGCTTTCGAGCGCGTGGTAATCGAGACGACGGGCCTGGCCGATCCCGGTCCGATCCTGCAAACTCTGCTGGTCGATCCCTATCTTGCGCGCAACGTACGTATGGATGGCGTTGTGACAGTCGCCGATGCCGCCACGGGGCCTGATACGCTCGACAGGCAGTTCGAGGCCGTGTCACAGATCGCGATGGCGGATCTGCTGGTGCTCAGCAAGACAGATCTCGTCTCGTCAGCGACGGCGGAAGCCTTCGAGAGGCGGCTCAGCGGGCTCAATCCGACGGCGCGAATCCTGCGTGCCGGTCAGAAAACCCCTTCGGACGGCGCCCTGTGGAACCTGAGCGGCCTGCGAAATACCGCGACACCGAAGCAAACTCTGGGCTGGCTTACCCCCGGTGACCCTGCTCCGGATCCGTTTGCCAATTTATCTGGTCTCGCTCCGGCCCGATCCACAACAGACGCGCCATTTTCGCCGCATGATGCGCGAATAGGCTCGGCCTCCATCGTACTGGACGGTCCCATCCCCGGTGCCGACTTCGACCTCTGGCTCGATACGCTGATCGCACTGCGCGGACCGGACATCCTGCGCGTGAAAGGCGTCGTGTTCCTCGAAGGTATCGAGACGCCCTTCGTCTTTCACGGTGTTCAGCATGTGTTCGATCCGCCCGTGCCGGTGCGGGATTGGCCCGCCGGCGACCGACGCTCCCGCATTGTGGTGATTGCGCGCGACATGACCCGCCCCGAACTCCTGCGCAGTCTCGACATGCTGCGCGCGGGGATTCCTGAAACAACCGACACTCTTCGTTCCGAGGGCCCTGCATGAAACATGAAAAATTGCCCGTAACCGTCCTTTCCGGCTTTCTCGGGGCCGGCAAAACCACCCTGCTGAACCGTGTCCTGAACAACCGCGACGGCCGGCGGGTTGCGGTCATCGTCAATGATATGTCCGAAGTCAACATCGACGCCGATCTCTTGCGCGCGGACACCGACCTCAGCCGAACTGAGGAGACGCTGGTGGAAATGTCCAACGGCTGTATCCGTTCCCCGGCTGGCGGCGGGCGGAGGCAGCTACTCCCCACTTGTTGGATAGGATCTGGCGTGATTTAAGCTACTCTTTGCTCCCGCTGATCGGGTTGTGTTGCTTCATTTCTCTGCCAATAGATCACGG
>TARA_R110002124_G_scaffold17264_3_pt1 | contig 20806 bp, 15 predicted proteins | sample TARA_R110002124 | Tara Oceans TARA_R110002124 (sample SAMEA4397445) | marine metagenome | biome: Polar Biome; feature: [SRF] surface water layer (ENVO:00010504); material: water (ENVO:00002006), including particulate matter (ENVO:01000060) such as... | depth 5 m | reverse complement strand
GGGCAAGCTCTTTCAGCTGAAATGAGCCGCGTTCATTTCCAGACAAGGCTCCTGAGCGGCGCCTTTCGTCCACTTCATCATCGTAAATGGAGCGTAACTGACCGCCGTGTGGTTCATCGCTTCCGATCACCGCATCATTGCGGGTGTCAGGATCGGTAAATTCCGCAGAGATTTCGCGCGGCAGCTCTTTCCCTCGTTTCGCGGGCCTGGAGGTTCTGAATTTTTTCACTGATGCGGCAACCCCGGAACATGATATGCGTGGTGTTCAATAGCCTGCTTCAAAAGCCATGTCGATGCGCGCACGCCGACAGATGCTATTGCTTGCCTGGCAGGAACACACCCCGGACCCGGCCGCCCGATTTGTTATTGGGTGCCTCGACCCGGCTTTCCCCGGTTTTCAAATTGACGATCAGCCGCTGACCGCGCAGCTCATTGCTGCCTTTTGTCAGAATGACATTACCGGTCAGGGTCAGAATCTGGGTCGCCATCTGGAATGTGGCAAGATCGCCGCTTGCGGTCTGATCCAGATTGGTGACGCGAACAGGACCGCGCGCCTCGACTTTTGAAATCTGCTGATTGGTGCCTGTGGCACGGCCGGCATAATATACTGTGATGCTGCTGGCGCGCAGCGTTGTCGGGCCCTGGACCAGACGCACATTGCCGCGGAACACCGCAGTCTTGTCGCGGTCCTGAACTTCCAGTTCATCGGCTTCAATTTCGATCGGGTCTTTCGACGAGGATGACAGGCCTGAAAAGGCGTCCGAGACGTCTTGCGCCATAGCTGGCCCAGATACGAGAAATGCCACCAGCAAACCCATAAGCAATCGGGCAAAAAGCATTTTAACAGCGCTTGGCAATCCCCGGCCGAAGGCCGACGGCAGACAATTGAATTTTTTCGGGATCATTAACTCACCACTATTCCTCAAATATCAGCTGTGCATCTGATTCCGGCGGTACAATCGTCAGCCGGATGCCATTTGTAAACCGGATTCGCTTGCCGCTGTTGTCGATAATCAGCTGATTGGCCTGCATAAAGCCGGTTTCGCTGCGCACTTCCACCGGCGAGCGGCTGATCAACGTGCCGCTTTTCAGATCGACTTCGGCATTTTGCAGCGTCACCTTGTAGCCTTCACTGGAATCTACCTTGATCGGCGAATTGATGGTAAGCGCTGCCGTATCGTTGTTATAGATCCCATCCTTGGAACGCACATCCGCCCAGGTGCCGTCATCCAGGGTTATCTTGGCAAACAGACCATTGAGGTTGATGAGGCCGGGAAGCAGAATTGACTGGGAGGCGCTGTCGGCTTTCACCTCGTAGGACTGTCCATCATCGCCGAACCCGCTGAGTTTCGGATTGTTCATCAGGATCGACGACCCGTTAAAAGACAGCGTCATCCCCGGATCCAGTTCAAAACCCTCCACTCCGATCTTCGGAATGAAGCTGGTAATGATGACTAGAGCCGCCACGGCGCCGAGACCGAGAAACGGCAGCAGCAGCCGCAAGATCCTGACCCAGAAACTGTGGCGGCGGATTTTTCTGAAGAATTTCGATCGGTCAGAGGGCATCAGATTATCAGAAACGCGCAGCCGATCGCGCGCCGGTGTCATACCACCGGCGGTCAGAAAACTTGATCCGTTTGAAACTGATTCACTCAACGGCCAGCAGATCCAGTTGTGTTGCGTCGATCTTTTCCGCCGGAAGACCGGCCGTCAAACCATACAGGCTTCCATTCACAATATCTATAAACCGGAAAGTTTTGGTGAGAATATGTCGTCTCATGCGAGAGGGAATTTAACGCCAAAGCTCAGGAATGGGCGAAAATATCCGTCTCCGGCCAGCCCATCAGATCAAGCCGCGCCCGTGTCGGCAGAAAATCAAAACAACTTTGCGCGATTTCCGTGCGGCCTTCACGGGCCAACCGCTCATCGAGCTGCTGTTTCAGCGCGTGCAGATACAGCACATCGCTGGCAGCATATTCCTGTTGCGCCTGGGTCAGTTCCTCTGCACCCCAATTGGAGCTTTGCTGCTGCTTCGACAAATCGACATCAATCAGTTCGCGGCACAAATCCTTCAGGCCATGGCGGTCCGTATAGGTGCGCACCAGCCGTGACGCGATCTTGGTGCAGTAAATCGGCGCAGTGAGTGCGCCAAAGCGATGCAGCAGGACAGCCACATCAAACCTGGCAAAATGAAACAGTTTCAGAACCGACCGATCGTTCAGAACCCGTTTCAGATTGGGTGCGGTTTCCTGATCCTGGCTGATCTGAACCAAATCGGCGGTGTTGTCGCCTGTGGATAGCTGGACGAGGCAAAGCCGGTCGCGGCGCGGGATCAGCCCCATCGTTTCTGTGTCAATGGCAACCGAGCTGCCCGGATCATAGTCATCAGGCAGATCATTTTTATGCAGGCGGATGGTCATAGGTGAGAGTCTCTTCTGGATACAGGATGGGTTTCATAGTCGCTTTGTGCCCACAGGTCCAACACAAGGATGTTTTCTGCCCCGCAAACCATATCAGCCAGGCTTCTGCCGGCGCAATTCAGTGCCTATTTTTCGCGAAAGGCGTGCTGGAGCTGGTCGGAAAACGGTTTGAGGAAATAGTTCATAGGCGAGCGGTCTCCGGTTTGCAGAAATGCCTCGACCGGCATGCCGGGCTTGAGTACCAGCGAACCCAGCTTGGCTTCTTCGGCTTCGGCAAGGGTCAGGCGCACCTTGTAGAAGGGCGGCGTATCAGCATTCGGTTGGTTCAAATCCGCCGAAATACGGGTCACTTCACCACGAATTTGCGGCGTCAGCCTGCTGTCGGCATTGGGAAACAGCAACAGCGCACTCTGGCTGATGCTGATGCGGTCGATATCCTGGGGGCGCACTCTGGCCTCCACTACCAGCCGGTCGCCACGCGGCACAAGCTGCATTACGGTTTCACCCGGTGCCAGCACAGCGCCGATTGTGGTCACAGACAGATCCAGAACCTGCCCGGCGCGCGGTGCCACGATGTCGGTGCGGCGCAAACGCGCCGAGACCGCATTGCGGCGCTCGCGATATTCGCTGAGCCGGGCTTCAGCATCGCGCAACTCATCCAGAGCCTTGGCGCGAAAATCATCGGTAATCTGAATGGCCTGCAGCCGGGTTTCGCTGATGCGTCCTGATACGCGTGCAATTTCCGAGCTGAGCTGCCCGGCCTCGCCGCCCAGACGCGCCTGTTCGCGCTGCAGCGACAGCACCCTGGATTTGGGCACCAGACCGCGGCTGATCAGGGATGCAATGTCATTCTGTTCTTCTGTGATGAATCCGATCTGGGCCTGTTTGGAAGCCTGTTGGGCTGTCAGGCCCTTGATCTCCTCACCATATTGCTCAATACGCTGGTCCAGTTGATCCAGCCGCCCCTGAATGGCGGCATTCTGGGTCTGCAAAAGACGGCGTTGCCCCAGCATCAAAGCTGTCACGGTCGGATCATCGCTCCGCGACAACAGATCGTCATCAAAGTCGATCTGTGTTGAGAAATCGCGTTCCGCGCGCAGCCGTGCACTTTTTGCCAGCAATTCCAGCCTGGCCGATTCCAGGATGGACAATTCCGCCTGGGCATCGGTGCTGTCGAGCCGCAAAAGCAGATCGCCCGCTTCAACAGGATCGCCTTCCTGAACCAGGATTTCCGCGACGATCCCGCCTTCGCGATGCTGAATGCGTTTGGTGCTGCTTTCCACGACGATTGTGCCGGGTGCTATCACCGCACCGCTGATGCTGCTGAAACTGGCCCAGGCACCGATGCTGCCCAGCACGACAAGAATTCCCAGTCCGCCGGCCAATTGATAGCGCCGGATGGATTTCGCCGGTGAAACGGTCATGCCGATGCATCCTTCACGGTTTTGCCGACCACAGCGAGTTGCTGGGCCGGGCGCGGCGTGTCCTGTGTCTCGCCGGCGCTCTGCAAGTTGGCATCTGGTTGAGCGGAGGCATCCGCTCCGGCGCGCGGCGCGATGACTTTGCCCAGAACCTCATCGCGATCTCCAAAGGCAACCATCCGGCCGTTGCGCAGCATCATCAGCTTATCCAGCGCTGCAATTGCGCTGGGCCGGTGGGCCACGAGAATGATTGTGCCACCGCGGGCACGCACCGCCAGAACCGCCTTGATAAGGGCGGCTTCGCCTTCCGCATCCAGGTTTGCGTTAGGCTCGTCGAGAATGACCAGAGCCGGCTGACCGTAAAGCGCTCGGGCCAGGCCAACGCGCTGACACTGGCCCGCGGACAAGGTGCCGCCATGCGGGCCGATCATCGTATTATAGCCATCAGGCAATTGTTGGATCATGTCATGGACAGCGGCCTGTCTGGCCGCCGAGACAATGTCATCAGCCCGCGCATCCGGTTGAAAGCGGGCGATATTCTGACTGATGCTGCCTTCAAACAGATCGACTTTCTGCGGCAGATAGCCCAGATGCGGCCCCAGTTTCACCGGGTCCCAATGGTCCAGATCTGCACCGTCGAGCCGAACCACACCCTGCTTCAATGGCGCATTGCCAATCAGGGCGCGCGCAAGTGTGGTTTTTCCCGCTCCTGTCGGGCCGATAATGCCAAGTCCACTGCCCGGTTCCAGCCGGAAGGTGATGCCCTGTATCAGCGCCCGCCTGTCGGTCGATGAAAACACGCTCAAACCTTCAACACTGATGCTTCCTTCGGGATCAGGAAGGGTCAACCGGGCGACCGGCGCAGGCTGTCCGGCGATGAGATTTGAAAAACGCTGCCAGGCCTGCCGGAACGAGACAAAGGCCTGCCAGTGGACAACGGACTGCTCGACCGGCGCCAGCGCCCGCGACATGATGATTGATGCGGCGATCATTGTGCCGGGAGAAATCTGCTGACGCACGGCCAGAAATGCGCCGATGGCCAGAATGGCGGACTGAAATACCAGTCGCAAAGTACGGGATGTCGCCGATATGGCACCGCCTCTGTCAGATGCGCGGCTCTGCGCCTCAAGAGCTGCCATCTGCAACTGTGCCCAGCGCTCGCGCATCACATTGCTCATCCCCAGAACCGAACTGGTTTCAACATTGCGGCGGCTTTCATCGCCCAGATTCTGCGCTGCGGACTGGGCCTTTTGCGATGCCTCGGTCGGTTCGGTGATCAGCCGGTTGTTGAGTATTGCAAGTGCAGCCAGCAGCAGCACGGCCACCAGAGATGCCAGTCCCAGCAGCGGATGCATGAGATAGATCACAAACAGATAGACCGGAGCCCACGGCATATCGAGAAACGCCAGCGGACCCGGACCGGATACAAAGTTGCGCAGCGTGACCAGATCCTGAATCGGAGCCAGCCGAACCTGGTCGTGACCGAGCCTGGCATGATGGCTCACCAGATCAAAAGCGGTCGTGCGAAACCGCTCTTCGACCTGCTGGCCGACACGGGCCATGATCCGCGCCCGGATAAATTCCAGAAAGCCATATAGCGCATAAAGGATGATAACCAGAATTGACAATGCAATCAGTGTGGAGACGCTGCCGCTGGCCAGAACGCGGTCATAGACCTGCAGCATGAACAACGGACCGGTCAGCATCAAAAGATTGGTGATCAGACTGAACCAGACGACGGAAACCGGCATCAGACGGAGCAGCGATAGTGCCCGTTTGCCATTTCCGGAGTGGTTTGACAGATTCCCAGAAGCTTCGGATCCCGAGGCTTCCGGTGGCTGTCGCGATGTGGTCATTCGGGGATTTTTCTGATTGTTCATTACCGGCCTTTTCAGCCCCGTTTTCGGAAGCAAGTACAGATTAATGTCGCGTTCCGAAACTTTGTTTAACATGCTAGTCTAGATATTAATAAATTATGTATTGGTTTGCGCTAGAAATCTGCGCTCTGAACCGGCTCCGGACCGACTGCACACGTGCAACACTGCGGGAGAACAATGCATATCAGAACGAGCGCTTTATTGCTGTCACTACTGGTGCCGCAACCCGGCTTGACTTCGGAACGAACCACTCTATCTGGAATGGTGATTCCGGGCGGTATTACTTGTCCGATACTCAAGACCACAGACGGAAAAACAGTTTCCCTGATGGGAATCACAGCAGCAAACGCACCAATTGGAAAAAAATTCGAATTTTCTGGAACTTTTGTACCCCGCTCAACGTGTCAACAATTACCAAACACGTTTCGCGTCGATGAAATACTGAATTCTGACCCGCCTCCGCAGTGAAACACGTTAATAAACTATAAATTTATATATATATATTTAATAACAGAGAAAGAGTTAAAGCATTGATCCCGACATACACACCTTCTGATCCGCTTTTCAACCAGCAATGGCATCTGGCGTCGATCGGCCGTCTGGGCTTCGCATTGGGGACAGATTTTGCCGGCCTGGAACGAATCTGGGCGGATTTTACCGGCGATGGGGTCAAAGTCGGCATCTGGGATGACGGCGTGGAGGCCAGCCACTGGGACCTTGATGGCAATTACGATGCCAGCATGCAGGTGACGATTGACGGAACGCGCAACAATGGACAACCACTGACCGCAAGTGACGGCCATGGAACGGCCGTCGCCGGCCTGATTGCGGCCGAGAATAACGGCGTTGGCGGCGTTGGTGTGGCGTTTGACGCCAGCATCACCGGTATCCGCATTTTTGGTGGCGCTGACGATATCAACTCCAACTGGTCACGATATCTCAAGACGCTGGATTATCTGGGCGACTTTGATGTCGCCAATCACAGCTATGGCGGCTCTCCGAGTTTCTACGTCTATGGCGATGTCGCCAAATTTGAAAAATCTGCCGAGGACGGACGCGGTGGTCTGGGAACCGTCAACGTCAAATCTGCCGGCAACAGCAACATTGACGGCAATGGCGAGGCGCTTGACGCTAGCCGTTTCACGGTGACAGTCGGTGCTCTGGATGCAAACGGACAGGTTGCTTACTACTCCACCTATGGCGCTCATCTGCTGGTATCGGCTCCCGCCGGGTCGGTCACGACAGACCGTCTGGGCAACGGCAATGGCTATGACGGCCTTTTGAATGGCGACTACACCAATTCGTTTGGCGGCACGTCTGCGGCCTCGCCGATCACCGCCGGCGTGGTCTCGCTGATGCTGGAGGCCAATCCCGGTCTCGGCTGGCGCGATGTGCAGAACATTCTGAGCTATTCCTCGGTCGGGACAGGCAGCCTGTATTCCGGGCCGGCCACCTATGAAAACAACAGCTGGAAATGGACTGGCGCTGACAACTGGAATGGCGGCGGGCTGCATTACAGCGAAGATTACGGCTACGGCATGGTCAACGCGTTCAACGCGGTGCGCATGGCCGAGGTTTGGAGTGCTTTCAATCCGGCACCGGCGACATCTGCCAACGAACAAAGCGTCACTTCAGGCACGGTTACGGCCAACAAGGCCATTGTCGATCTGGCAACGCTGAGCTTTTCCTTCATGGTCAGCCAAAGCATTGCACTGGAATATGTGGCGCTGACCATTTCTCTGACCCACAGCTATTTCACCGATCTGCGGATGGATCTGATATCGCCCGACGGAACGCAGATGTCGTTCTATGACGGATCGAGCGGCGACGGCACCACTGCCGATGGCAATTTTTCCTATACGTTCGGGCTTGACGGTTATCGCGGAGAATCCAGCTACGGTCAGTGGACGGTTCAGATTGAAGACACCTATGGCGCCGATCAGGGTACGCTCCAATCGGTGAAGTTCACCGGCTATGGCTCTACCATCAGCGCCGACAACGTTTATCATTACACCGACGAAGTCCTGACAGCCCAAGCGGCCCAGACTGGTCGCGAGGTTCTGACGGATTCCGATGGCGGTGTGGACTGGATCGACGCTTCGGCGATGTATCGCAATCTCGTCCTCAATCTGACAGAGGGCAGCACATCGACGCTTGCCGGCACAGCCTTTCTGACCATCGCTGCAGGCACCAGCATTGAACATGCGATTGCCGGAGATGGCGATGATCTGATCACCGGCAACAGCCTTGACAACAGCATTTACGGTATGCGCGGCGATGACACGATGGATGGCGGCGATGGAACCGACACGGCGGTTTTCTTCGGCAATCTGGCCGATTACACCATTACCAATTCCGGCGGTGTCGTGACGGTGAGCGGCGCCAGCGGAACCGACACACTGACAAATTTCGAATTCCTCGCCTTTGACGATCAGACCATTGAAACCCAGTTCGCCGGACTGGATGTGAGCGCGCCGCTGCTGACCGGCAGCACGCCGGCGGATAATTCCAGCGCGGTCAACCTTGACGCTGACATCGTGCTGACTTTCAACGAGGCCGTAAAGGCGGGCACCGGCTTTATCGTCATCCACAATTCCAATGGCAATGTGTGGCGAAGTATTGATGTGACCGACACCAGCCAAGTCAGCATTGTGGGCAAAACCGTCCGGATTAATCCTTCTGCGGACCTGGCGTTCGACAGCAGCTATTATGTGACCGTGGACGCCGGAGCTATTCGCGACAGTTCGGAGAACGGTTTTGGCGGCATTGCCGGCAGCGGCGCACTGAATTTCGCCACCCGCTCGCAGTATAATATCATCACCGGCGATGGTGGCAGAAACCGTCTCACCGGCACCAATGGCGATGATCTGATTTCGGGTCTTGGCAATAATGACCGGCTGGCCGGCGGCAATGGTAATGATGTCTTGATCGGCGGCGATGGCAATGACCGGCTGGATGGCGGCAGGGGCCAGGATACGGCGTCATATGCCGGCTCCAGCGGCAGCATCAAAGTGGACCTGAACAATACGCGAGCCCAACAAACAGGGGCCGCTGGCAAAGACACGATACGCAACATTGAAAATGTCACCGGCGGCGATGGCAATGACGATCTGACAGGAAATCGAAACGCAAACCGGCTGGATGGCGGCAAAGGTGATGACACGCTGCGCGGCGGCCTCGGCAATGACTATCTGGATGGCGGCGCGGACAGTGATACGGCTGTTTTTGCCAGCACCCTGGCGGCATCGACCATTGTCTATGATCCGCAGAGCGGTGAGTTTACCATCACAGGTCCGGACGGCACCGACACGCTGGCCAATGTGGAATTCTTCCAGTTCTCCGACGTCACGGTTGACGCCGGCGACATGATGACCGTCGCACTGACATCAGGCAATGATGTTCACAGCGGCGATGCTACGGACGAGCGGATTGACGGCCTGGCAGGCGCGGACCGGATCAATGGTGCTGGCGGGTCAGACACCCTGATCGGCGGCGCTGGTGATGACATTCTGAGCGGCGGCGCGGACGATGATACGCTGATCGGCGGACAAGGCATGGATACAGCAGTGTTCAGCGGTAACCGGTCGCAATATACAATCGGTTTCGATGATGGCCGGTTTACCGTCAGCGGTCCTGACGGAACGGATACGGTTGAGCAAATTGAACAGCTTCAATTTGATGACGGACTTGTCGGCCTTCCGTCTGTTGTTACAGTTTCCGGGCTTCGGTCCCGGGCAGCGGAAGGCAATGCGGCGACAACGCTACTGAGTTTCACCATTACAATCGACAAGGCGTCAACGAGTGAGCAGTCAGTAGATTTCGCTGTCAGCGGAACAGGTGCAAACGCAGCCAACAGTGCTGATTTTGAAGGCGGCGTTCTGCCATCGGGCTCAGTGCTGTTCGCCGCCGGCGAAACCACAAAAATTGTGACCTTTTCGGTTCGGGGCGATACCGACTCAGAAGGTGACGAGACTTTCGCTGTCAGCCTCGCCAACCCGAGCGGCGATTTGATTATCGGCACCGGTGTGGCCATCGGCACAATTGTCGAGGATGATCTTACCCAGATCTTTCTGAGCGAAGGACGCGACCGTTATAATGGCAGCAGCGATTCGGACTGGATTTACGGCCTCGGCAATAATGACCGGATCAACGGCCGCAACGGCGATGACATACTCAATGGTGGATCCGGTAATGACAATCTGAATGGCGGCAATGGAACAGATACAGCCTCCTATGACGGCGCCAGCGGCAGCGTTTCCGTCACGCTTGCCTCGACACGCGGCCAGAACACCGGCGCTGCCGGCAGAGACCAGCTGCGCAATATCGAAAATCTTGTCGGCAGTGCCTACGATGATGAGCTCAGCGGCAATGGTCTTGTCAACGTTCTGGATGGAGCGGCCGGAGACGATCTGCTGTTCGGCGGCGGCCGAGCCGATACATTCGTCTTCAAGACCGGCAGTGGCGATGACACAATCGGCGATTTCTCCAGCGGCGAAGGCGACCTCATAGATGTCGCGGCCTACGGCTTTGCGACCCTGGCCGATTTCGAAGATTTCAGATTCGACGGATCTGATACCATTGTGCAGCTGGATTCCAACAACAGCATCATCGTCAGCAGCGTTGATCTGATCAGCGCGCTGAACCCGGAAGATTCATTCCTGTTCGGGTGATCATTGCACAGTTTTCTGCTCACCTTGCAACGAGTTGTGTCGACTGCTGGCTTCAATGGCTCTTGGCAGTAAAAACCGGGTGTTCGCCGGATCTGAGCGCCCAGGCGAAGCCATGGCCATCGCCTTTACCCTGATTCAGACGGCCAAACTTAACGGCGTTGATCCGCAGGCCTGGCTCACCCATGTCCTGAGCTGTATCGCCGATCACAAGATCAACCGAATTGACGAACTGCTACCCTGGAATTATCCCACGGGCCAGTGACAATATGGACGCTTGCTCCGTAAATATATCCCGTAAATGATGCGGTGTTACGCTTGGTCATGACTTGCCGTTTCCGATGTTGGGTTGGTCGGGTGTGCCGCGATCTGCCCAGTGCCGCAAGTGTAGATCACGCAAACCTACCGACGCCGTCACACCTTTTTGCGAAAACTTTACTCCGACGTGAACGCACCAACACTAGAGTGACAGGGTGATAACCTTGGAGGATAAAATGCTGAACGGATTTTTTTCAAATAGCTCAAAGCTTCTAATGATTATAGCCGCAGGCCTGACGTTGACCGGCGCGGGCGGGGCGATGGCCGAAATGCCAGCGGCCGAGATGTCTGCCTCTGCGGATGGAACGGCCTTGTGGCAGTTTCCTGATCGCCGCGCTCTGGATCCCGCGCTGTTTGGCGCGCCGGCCGCGCCGTTGAATGTAGAACTCTTGCCGCTCGCAAATCGCTTAACCACAGCGGATGGCAGTGCCTATACCACGATCAAAGCACCTTCGATGTTTTCCAACAACATCAAGATGACCACCGGTGCGTTTAAGATGTCCGTGGTCGACGCCACCGCCAAGGATAGCATGAATTCAAAAGACGAAGTCGCGATGGACGCGAGCTTCGTTGGTCCGAACGGCAAAGACTTTCGGGTCACCATGAACAAAGTCATCCCAGTAGGGCCTGACCATCCGTTCTTTGGGGGGGTTGGCACCAATGTGTTGATGCACGGCGGGACCGGCATCGGCACGGCGCTTGTGGCCCAAGAATTTTCCTATTTCACTGCTTGGGGCATGGGGGACATCTACATTGATGGTGAGCTGGTCGACAGCAATCGGGTTGTGCACGTGATGGTCTCTGAGCGGACCCGCGATGCCGCGTTCAAAGCCGGCTTTGGCGTTGCTCAGCCGGACCAGTTGGAAATTCACTTAGCTATGCCACCGTTGAAAGGGTCACCAACCGGGCCAGTGTCCAGTCCAGTGCCGACTGGAGTGCAGCTCCCCAATGGGGCTGAACAGCCGTTCATCCACGTGAATTTCTATGGCAACGCCAGCTTGGTCGGAAACCAATTTTACCCCGCCCACTGACACAGGATGATCGGCCTCGGCATTGGTCGGGGCCGACCATTGCTCTTTACCTGAATGTCCATTTGCGCGTCCTTGCCATAAGTTTTGGTCCATGAAGTGCCTACTCAACGACGTCTCGGGCGCGCAAATCCGGCCTTCGGAGCTTCATATCAAATGGTTTATCATCATCAAACGCCCAGACGCTATTGCGCAAATTCAAGACACGCGGAAGCGATATATACCCGGCACTTGCGTGACCGATTCAGGCGCTCAACAGACGGGCAATCGTCTGCACTTTTTGAACCGGTGGCCGCAGCCATCTTGAAAGATCTTCAATGGAGATCGGCCCGCTGAAGAGAAAACCCTGAATCTGATTGCATCCTGCCAGTTGGGCAAGGTTGGCCTGTTCGGTGGTTTCCACACCTTCGGCGACCACCGTCAGATCAAGGGCACGGCCAAGGCTGGCAATGGATTCCATCAAATTAAGCGCTTCCACGTTCTGCTCAATACCCATGACAAAACTGCGGTCGATCTTCAGCTTGTCAAACGGCAATTGGCGCAGATAGCCAATGGATGAAAATCCGGTACCGAAATCATCAAGCACAATTCCAAATCCGGCGGATTTCAGAGCATTGAGTTTTTCCCTGGCCAGTTCAGGGTGGCTGACAACAATGCGTTCGGTCAATTCAAGTTCGATACGGCGTATATCGATACCGATCTCTTGCGCGATTGCCAGAAGATCCTCTGTCAGCATCGGATCAAGCAGTTGAACCGGCGACAGATTGACACTGACCTTGAGGTCCGGCCGGTCTAACATATCCTCACAGACCCGACGGAATACATAGGTTCCAAGAATGTTGATCAGACCGGATTCTTCGGCCACAGGAATGAAGGATTCAGGCGACATCCGGCCGAACTCCGTCGAATTCCAGTAAACCAGCGCTTCAGCCAATTCCATCTGGCCGGTTTGGGAATGCACGATCGGCTGATAATGGACTTTAACTTCACCGGCAGTCAGTGCTGCGCGCAAAGCCTGATCAATCTTGCGGTTCCTGAACAGGGATGATTCATATTCTTCGCGATAGACAACCGGCTCGCCGGCTTTATTGGCCTTGGCCTGATACATCGCCACATCTGCCTGGCGGACGAGTTCTTCGCAACTGGTGGTCTGATGTTTCGCGATGGCATAGCCGATTGACACGGAGACGCGGAAAATGCGGCCTTTGACCAGAAAATCCCGCTGGATTTCGGAAAAGCATTTTTGCGCGGTTTTCTCCACCGAGGAGATAATGTCGTCGCCAATAACCAGAATGTTGAATTCGTCTCCGCCAACGCGGGCGAGAAAGCTGTTTTTTGGAAGCGATGCCGCCAGGCGGTCGGCGATCTGACAGATGAGATCATCCCCGCCGGCATGACCAATCGTGTCATTGACATTCTTGAAGCCATCAACATCAAGAAAGATAATGGCCAGTTTGCCGCTGGCGCATGCCCGACGCGTTGCCGGCTCGCTCAGGCGTTCAACGAACTGAAACCGGTTCGGCAATTGGGTCATGCTGTCAGTTCGGGCGTTCTTGAAAGATTCGGCTTCTTTGCGGCCAAGTTCTTCAGCAAATTTGCTGGCGCCAAAGGCCACGAGAAACCCGATGCCGGCAAAAGAAAGAAGCGCGGCGGAGAGAGGCAGCAGACTTCTTTGCAGCAATTCATCACCCGGCGTCGGCGCTGTCCATGTCAGATATCCCAGAATCTCACTGTCAGCCCCGATCAGTGCGATATTCTCCTTTTCGGGATCCGGTGTATCGAACAGTTCAAGATCATCCGTCAGAAACGTTGCGCCTAATGCTGCAATGCGGTCCTCGTCGAGCACGAAACCTGAAATGTTGACTGTCAGCGTGTCGAAATCGAGACCTTCCAGATCATCGGATGTTATGTAGGCTGCGGCCAGCAGAAATACCTTTTCGCCAATCTTAACATATTGTGTCCGGGCCACAACTTCATCTGTCGGCGCGTCGATGAGCAATTCGCGCATCTGCTGTACCTGTGCCGGTGTCAACAGATCTGCTTGCGGACCTTCCTCTTCCTGGCCTTTGATCCAGCCATATTTTTCCGGCCCCTCAGCAGGGGATAAGACCACAAGATCAAGCGCTGAAGAATCTGTCACGCCTGATCCGATGTTGGATACCAGCCAATCGAAATCATCTGCGCGGATATTGTCATAGGCGTCCTGCCACCAGGAATAATCCACGGTGACGAGACGCAATGTATCGTCGATAGCTTCCAGGCCACCATTGATCATGACCCGCGAATCCTGCAGGGATTTCTCGTTAAATTCTCCCGACATCCAGACCAGCACCGAACTGATGGTGAAAATCGTTACGGCGACTGCGCCGAACAGAAGCACTGCAATTCTTCTGGTCAGTTTTCGGTTCATCAAATTTCCTCAGTGCACAAGGCACGATTTTCTTGTTGTCAGCGGGACCCTACTGCTCAAAATTTCCTTTTCCGTAAAGGTCATGGAGCGATATGTGACAAGTTGGGAATATCGTAAATGATCGGTAAAGTGCAATGTCGGCTTTCAACCCGGCAGGAGGCCAGCCAACAGGCCCATAAACAGGGTGACAAGCGCTGCCACAGCCCAGACGATTGTCAGCAGTGGTGATCCAGGTGGGACGGCGGCGCTGTCGTTGTCTGCTGTGCGATACATCGGCACGATGATGCGCAGATAGACGCCAAGCGCAAGCACGGTGTTGAGAATCCCAATCACTGCCAGCCAGAGAAAGCCGGCTTCAATGGCAGCGCCGAACAGATAGACCTTGCCGACAAAGCCGAACAGTGGTGGGATTCCGGTCAGTGACAGCAGGAAGATTACCATCGCAACACCGGAGAACGGCGCGCGGCGGCCAAAGCCGCGCATGTCGTCGAGATTTCGCCCGGCCACCATGACGATGGCAAAAGCACCCAGATTCATCGCCACATAGGCGGCCCCGAACATGATGACGCTGGGCACAGCCAGCGGACTGACCCCGAGTGCCGCGATACCCAGCAGGAAATAGCCTGACTGGGCGACCGAGGAATAGGCGATCAGCCGCACCAGATTGGTCTGTACCAGTGCCGCAAGATAGCCATAGGTCATGGTCGCCGCTGCAATCAGGGCGATCACCAAAGGCCACCCCGTGGCGGGCGGGAGTTCGCCCAACACGCGGACAAAAGCGAAAAACGCCGCTACTTTGGTGATGACCGACAGATAGGCCGCAACCGACACCGGCGCCCCGTCATAAGCGTCAGGCGCCCAGAAATGAAACGGCACCAGGGAGGCCTTGTAGCCCAGCCCGACGATCACCGCGAGAAGCCCGGCGATGGCGATCAGCGGGCGCTCGCCCAGAACTGCGAGTCCGGAAAACAAGGTTGTCCCGGCACCGCCGAACCAGAAGGTCAGCCCGTAGATCATCACCGATCCGGTGACCGCGCCGAAAACCAGATATTTCATCCCCGCCTCGGTCGCCGCATCGTCGCGCGGATAGGCCACCAGTGCAAAGGATCCCAGCCCGGTCAGCACCACGCCCAGCACCAGCAGCATCATGTCGTCGCCGCCCGCCAGCATCAGTGCGCCAAGCGTCACCAGACAGAGCAGGGAATAGACGCTGCCCTCACGGTCCTTGCCGGCCAGTTCCGCCCGCGCCAGCAGCAGCGCCAGTGCCGTGCCCGGCAGCAGGATCAGCTTGGCCCAGCCGCTCAGCAAATCGATCCGGTAAGTGCCGCCGAAGACGGTGGTTGCGGCGTCGAGAACCGGAAATGTCGCCAGTACCGCCAAAGCCAGCCCCACCAGCCCGAAGCCCAGCGCCAGCCGCGGCAGGCGCGCCATCTCGGCGAGCAGCATGAAGACGACCGCGACGGCCAGCGTCATCTCCGGGATCAGAAAGGAGAGGTCGCGGGCCATCAGAAATCAAGGCTCGCCATGGTGGTATGGATCATGTCAATCAGCCAGGCTGGTGCCACGCCGATCAGGATTGTCAGGACCAGAAGCGGCACAATAGCCAGCTTCTCGCGCCAGTCGAGATCAGGCATCGCCTGCCATTTGGTGTTTGCCGCGCCAAGAAAGACCTTGGCAATGGCGCGCAGATACAGACCCGCCGTGACGACGATGGCAAGGATTGCGATGATCGCCCAGGGAGTTGCGTTCAGCGTTGCCAGGAAAATCTGGAATTCAGCCGGAAAATGCGCCAGTCCGGGCAGGCCGAGCGAGGCGAAAGCGGAAAGGATAAAGGCCCAGCCGAGCCACGGAACGCTGCCCAGCAGCCCGCCGAAATCCGCCATCTCGCGGCTGTGGGCACGATCCTGCAACATGCCGACAAGAAAGAACAGCGCGCCGGTCACCAGTCCGTGGCTGACCATCTGCAAGGTGGCACCATCAAGCGCCACGGTGCGGATGGCAGGGTCGAGCGTCAGTGCCGCGACCGCCACACCCATCACCACATAACCCATATGGTTGACCGAGGTGTAGGCGATCATCTTTTTCAGATCAGTCTGTGCCAGCGCCGCAAATGCGCCGTAGAGCGCGCTGATCACGCCAAATGCGAGGATGAACTGGCCAGCCTGGATAAAGGCCTCCGGCGTCATCTGAAGCGCAAAGCGGACCAGACCGTAAGTGCCGAATTTCAGCATCACCCCGGCGAGGATCACACTGCCCGCAGTCGGGGCCTGCACATGGGCCGCCGGCAACCAGGTATGCACCGGAAAGGCCGGGATCTTGATGGCAAATGTGATGAGCATGGCAATCAGCGCCAGCATTGCGGCCAGCCCCTGCAGCGGCGGCGCGTCGATCCAGACGCGCATGTCGAAGCTGCCACTGCTGAGATAAAGCCCGATGATCGCGAGCAGCAGCGGCAGGCTGCCCAAAAGCGTATAGAGAAAGAACATCAGCGCCGCGCGCTGACGGTCCTCATAGCCCCAACCGGCAATCATGAAATACATGCCCACCAGCGAGACTTCGAAAAACACGTAGAACAGCAGCCCGTCCAGCGCCATGAAGGTGCCGAGCGAGGCGGTTTCCAGCATCAGCATCAGCACCACATAGGTGGCGGCGCGCTCGCCCACCCGAGCCGAATAGATTGCCGAGAGGAAAAACAGCAGCGAGGTCAGCAGCACCAGCGGCAGGCTGAGCCCGTCCACGCCCAGCCGGTAGGCCGCGCCGATAGCCGGAATCCATGCCAGTTCCTCGATTTGGGCAAAGCCGCCAGGCTGAACGCCGCGCCACCAGATGACAAGGGTGACCAGAAAGGTGAGGCCGCTGACCGCGATCGAGATGCCATGCGCGATGCGCACTGAGCGGTCCGGCAGCGCCATCAGAACAAGGCCGCCAGCAATCGGCAGGAAAGTTGCGAGGGTCAGGAGTGGCAACATGGGACAGGTCTCCTCAGGAATAAAGCGGTGCGGCGAGCAGCACCACCGCAATCAGTGCGATGCCGACGACTGTAATGGCAAGCTCGCGGTGGATCAGTCCGCTTTGCAGGCGGCGGGCGCGGTTGCCGCCGGCAATCATGCGCCGCACCAGCCCGAAGATCAGCCCGTCAATACCCTCTGTATCGGCGCGCCGGAACCAGCCGCCCAACGACAAATTCATCTGTCCGAATGCCAGCACTGACCGATAGAGAAGCTGTTCCAGCCGCTCGCAGTCTGCGGCGACTGCCAGAGCCGGGCGCAGGACCAGCCTGTCCATGCCACCGGCGATGGTAAAGCCGCCTCTGGCCGGGTTGAACACTATGCCGAGCAGCCGTCGCGGCGCGATGAACCAGCCAAGCAGCAGGCCACTCAGACCGGCACCCAGCCCGAGCGCCGGCACAATCAGTCCAACTTCGGCCGTTTCAGCGCCAAGCAGCCGTTCGAGCGGGCCGAACACCACGCCCAGCACCACAGCCAGCGCCACCAGCACACCAAATCCCACCGCCATTTCGGGAATGCGCGCGCGCGCCGGTCCGGCAGCCCCACTCCACAGCACGCTCAGCGCCCGGCCCATATAAGCGCCGGTCAGCACTGTGCCGGCCAGCGCCAGCGGTGCCAGCCAGGCTACCGAGGAGCCGGCGAGCGTGGCGGCAATGATCGCATCCTTGGAAAAGAAACCGGCCATCGGCGGAATGCCGACCAGAGCCAGCGCCGCTACGGCAAAGCCGGCATAGATGGCGGGACGCGCCCGGCCGGCACCGGCCAATTCGTCAAGTCCGGTGCTGCCGCGATCGTGCTGGAACACACCAGCGCCCAGAAACAGCGAGCTCTTGATGGCGGCATGAGCGATCAGATGCAGCAGCGCTGCAACCGGTGCTCCGGCACCGAGCGCGACCAGCATCAGACCATACTGGCTCGACGTCGAGGCGGCGAGCAGACGCTTCAGATCCCCCTCTGCAAGGGCGATCAGTCCGGTCACGACGGCAGTGATACCGCCGACAATGCCGACCGCCAGAAGCGCACCGCCGGGCAGCATCGGCGCTGTGCGGATCAACAGGATTGCCCCGGCCGCCACCAGTGTCGCAGAGTGCAGCAGGGCCGAGACCGGAGTGGGGCCGGCCATTGCGCGTTGCAGCCAGTTCTGCAACGGCACCTGGGCCGACTTGCCCATCGCCGCCAGCAGCAGCAGCAGACCGGCGATCAGCGCAGGCGTGCCGGTGGTGGAGAGGGTCGGCGAAATCTCGCTGGTGCCGGCCACGCCGATGAGCAGGAAGACGGCGATATAGAGCCCCAGATCAGCACTGCGGGTATACAGAAATGCTCGAGTGGCGGAGCTGGCCACATCGGGGCGGTCATGCCAGAATCCGATCAGCAAATAGCTGGCAAAACCGATCATCTCCCATGAAGCCAGCAAGGTGATCCAGTCACCGGACAGTACCAGCGCCTGCATTGCGGTGACGAACAGCAGCATCGTGCCGAAAAACCGCACACGTTGCGGATCGTTGCGCATATAGCCAACAGCATAGGTCAGAACGAACGCGGCCACGGTGGCGACCAGCAGCGACAGCACCACCGTCAAGGGTGTAGCGGTCAGCCGCAGCGGCATGCCGGGAAGGCCGGGCAGGACAGCTTCGACCGGTTCAATGCCTGAGACACCGTACAGCAGGCCGAGCGCCCCTGCCAAACTCAAAGCCGCGCCACCGAGCGCAATGGCTTCAGGCGCGCGGCGCACCAGAAGAATGGTCAGAGCCCCCAGCAGCGGCGCAAGCAGGGTGAGTGTCAGCATCATCATCCCTTCAACTCGCGCGCTTCTTCCATCTCGACCGATCCGCGTGAGCGGAACCGGGCGATAGCTATACCGAAACCGACTGTCATCTCGACCGCCATCACCGCCATGACGATCAGCACGAACATCTGCGCAGCCGGCTCATCGGGGTGAAGATAGCGCCAGAAGGCAACCAGATTGACGAGGGCGGCGGCGAGGATCAGTTCGACCCCCATGATGATCATCACCAGATTAGTCTGGCTGAGTGCGCCGTAAAGCCCGACACCAAACATTCCCGCGCCGACGCTGAGCGCAATTATCAGCTCAACACTCACTTGCCTGGCTCCTTGTTCGGCACAATCGCGACCATCGTTGCGGCGACCATTGCGGTCAGGATTGTCAGCCCCGCCGACTGGAAGATCAGCATTGACCGGCCGAGAAGGTCACGCCCGAGTTCTGCCGTCTGCTGCGCCGCACCGGGAATATCCGTTGCGGGCGGGCCCCAGTCAGCCAGCAATGACACCGCAAGTGCCGCCACCAGTCCGACGCCGCCGACCCACAGCGAGAGGCGCTTCTGGTGAGTCATGTCCATGGCGCCCATGCCGCCCGGATCCATCATGAACATCACCATGAAGATCGCCATCACACTCATTTCGGTGGCCATCATCATGATCTGCAAGATGCCGAGAAACTCCGCCTGCATGACGAGGAACATCAGCCCCACGGCAGTTTGCGAGAACAGCAATGCAAGGGCGGAACGCACCATCGAATGGGTGCGGAAGACAATGACGCCGAACCACACCGCCGCCACGCCAAAGAAGGCAAGGAATATCATCTGCGCATTTATGTCGGTCATAGCGGCACCAGCAGCGCGATGACGCCGACCAGAAAGATGTTGGCGAGCGCCAGCGAGATGCCCAGTTTCCAGCTGACCGCCAGATAGCGCGCCTCGCGCACCCGTGGCACATAGCGCCCGAAGATCAGCATTGCCGCGGCAACGGCCAGAATCTTGAGGGCGCTCCAGGCCCAGGCCGGCAGCCAGGGACCAAGCCAGCCGCCCAGATAGAAGGTGACGGTGGCTCCGGCGAGCGCCAGGATAATGACCATCCGCGCCAGCCGCAGAACAGCCAGCCGCACCCCGGTATATTCTGCCTCGATGCCACCGGCCAGATCACCCGGCGCGGTCGGCAGATCAAGCGGCGGCAGCCAGGCCAGCCCCATTGCAGCGACGATAAACAGCACGAATCCGATCGGCTGATAGAGGATGTTCCACAAGCCCTCCTGCGAGGTGACTATGACTATGGTGGAGAGCGATTCAGCGCGCATTGCCACCGCCGTGATCGGCATCACAATCAGCATCGCATAGGCAATGAACTGACCGAGAAAACGCCAGCCGCCAATCATGGCGTACGCGCCATTCGGCCCCCATCCGGCCATGATAAGCGCCACCAGCACATAGGCCAGCGCGGCGTTCAAAAACAAGGCGCCGTTGGCCAGATCGGTGATGATCAGCTCGGGTGCCAGCGGAATCACCGCCACAGCCAGCAGTCCCGCTACCAGCAAAAGCACGGGCCCGGCTTCGAAAAACAACCGGTCAGGAGTGCGCGCCAGCACCGATTCGCGCCCCAGCAATGCCAAAGCTGCCAGGGCTGGCCGGCTCAGGCTCAACCGGCCATGCACGACCCAGCCCTCCAGCACGGCGAGACCATAGGCCCCAAGAGCCAGCGCAAGAAGCGGCATTGCAACGCTCACGCCTGAACCTCCCACGGATCAAGATCAAGCGAGCCGATAGCGGTCAGTGCGTCGGCCAGTTCGGTCTGCGCTGTGAGCCTGTCGATCAGGTCAATCTGCGCGGCAAAGGGTGTGGTTATTTTAGCACTGGCGATGCGGCC
>TARA_R110002124_G_scaffold194936_3_pt1 | contig 20835 bp, 18 predicted proteins | sample TARA_R110002124 | Tara Oceans TARA_R110002124 (sample SAMEA4397445) | marine metagenome | biome: Polar Biome; feature: [SRF] surface water layer (ENVO:00010504); material: water (ENVO:00002006), including particulate matter (ENVO:01000060) such as... | depth 5 m | reverse complement strand
AGCGATTTCAGCACGTAATAGATTGTCTATTGCATATTTTGGGTTAAAGGGGAAGATATTATTTAGGTTTTGTGAAATAGACTATCCTACAATTGTTTGTTGCCTAAACTCTAAATTTATTGATTATTAATATAAAGGTTAAAAGAAAATATATGGCTAAGTTGAAAAACAAAATTGGCACTAACCATCCTTCTCATAAAAGGAAAATTATTACCATGCTGTGTACACTTACTATAGGCGTATTGGGCATTGTCATGGTAAGTTTTTCACATAGTAAAAATACATTTCATCAAGAAGACGGTTATCTTATCAGAACAAAGTTGGATAAGCATGCTAAAATTACTGGCGAAAAAAATCTCAAGCAATCCAATGAGTCAGTCAACCTTTTACAAGAGAAAGCAAAGTATAAACCTAGGGTCATAAATACTACTGATTTAGGGGCTGATCCCGATGACAAACAATCCTTGGTGAGGCAATTGGTTAGTGCCAATGAATTTGATATTGAAGGCTTGATTGTTTCTACGGGTTGTTGGAGGAAAACCCAAAGTAATACAGATATGCTGGACCAAATTGTCAATGCTTATGCTGAGGTTTACGATAACCTTACCGTTCATGCCGAAGGATTCCCAAGTCCTGAATACCTGAAATCCATTTCAATCATGGGACAATTGGGCTATGGCATGTCTGATGTAGGCTTAGGTAAGGACAGTCCTGGTTCTGAACTTATCATAAATGCAGCTGACAAGGATGACCCAAGACCAGTTTGGGTCATGGGTTGGGGAGGAATGAATACGGCAGCACAAGCCATCTGGAAAGTGCGCGAAACGCGTTCTCCAGAAGCCTTCAATACTTTTCTTAGTAAACTAAGATTGTTTGATATTTTGGGTCAGGATGATTCCGGTGCTTGGATTGCGAAAAATTTCCCGCAAGTATTTTACATCCGTGCTACAGGTGTATATGGTTGGGCCCCTTCAGATGAATATTTAGACAATCACATCCAAAACCATGGGCCTCTTGGTGCTGAATATCCTGATCGCCAATGGGCAACAGAAGGGGACTCACCTGCCTTTATGCATGTTTATCCCAATGGCTTAAATGATCCTGAGCAAATTGATCAGGGAGGCTGGGGTGGTCGCTTTAGTTTTGCGAAGCAAGAAGGTATCAGAAGCATGTCCGAAGTGAAGAAAATAAAAGAGGATGCAGAACTTTTGTTCGATCCCTATTATATGTATGGCAATACTCCGGAAAAGGCCAAAGCAATAAAAAAATGGAGCAATGGCTATAATAATGACTTTGCGGCACGTATGGACTGGAGTATAACAAGTAAATATAAGGATGCAAACCATCATCCAAAGGCAGTGCTGAATGGAGATAAATCACTTAAAGTATTAATAAGTTCTGCTAAGGCAGGATCAACCATTGCTTTAAATGCGAAGGGTTCTATCGATCCTGATGGAGATGAATTGAGCTATAACTGGTCTTTTTATGATGAACCTAGTTCATATGATGGTTCGATAATTATTCAGGACAGTGAATCCCCCTTAGCTAAAGTGCTAATTCCTTCGGATGCTGTAGGTAAGAATATTCACCTTATTTTAGAAGTTCATGACATTGGAACTCCCAATTTATACGCTTACCGTCGCCTTATAGTAGAGGTGCAACCTTAGGGCTTTCTGGTAAAAAATACAAAGGGAGCATTGTTGTTTTTTGGATTTAGAATAGGTAGCGATGCCAATAGCTATCCATTTACATAGGATATAAATTCAGGTTTAATAAAATTTATTTTATAAATTACCTTCAGTTAAAGGCCCAAAGATAGTATCTGTATAGGCCATTGTATTTGAAAATAGATCTCAAATCAATTGAAAACCCTGACTGAAATTCTAGAAAAAAACTTGGTAGGGAAAAGGGTTTTAGGCCTTTTTATACTGGCCAATATTGTTTATATCCTAATGCTTGTCGTTACGATTCCCCGTACAATGGACTTTTCTAATGGCATGGATTTATTGGACATGATGCCTATGGGATACGATTGGGCTTATGTAGATAAATTATTTAGTAATCTTGGAGAGGAGGGACGCAGCACTTATCTAACCGTGCAATTGCCTATAGATATGCTTTACCCATTTCTTTTCGGGATTTCCTATTGCTTAGTTATTGCTTACTTCCTCAACAAACTGAACAGACTACATTCTCCTTATATTTTTCTATGTTTACTGCCTATACTTGCTGGAATAGCAGATTATCTAGAGAATTTTGGGATTATTTCAATGTTGAAAGGTTATCCTGACCTAAGTGAATTTTCGGTAAATATGACTAGTATTTTTTCCGTTGTTAAGTCTACTTCTACAAGTGTGTTTTTTATTGCTATTATAATTATGTTGCTGATATTAGGCTTTCAAGCTATTTCCAGAAAAAAAGTAAGGGCATAATAAGTAGGAGTCCTGTTGATGTATATAGAAGGGGAAACAGCTCATAGAATCCCAGGTTTAACCAAATTTAAACTTTGAAAAGAAGAAGCCAATACTCAATTGAGCAAAAATTAAATTTTCCTTATGTAACTAAAGTACCTGAACAGGCGGATACATTTTCACATCTTTACATTATAAATCATCAAACAGCCTATTGCTGTTACTGAGCAAAGCATAATTGAAGGTAATAGCAATAAAATTTGGAGAGGATAGATTACATGGTGCTGGTTATCAGTTTGATAATAAGGTGTGATTGTATTATTGTCCCTGTTTGAAACGGAAATTTAAACTTGAATTAAAATGGATTTAAAAAAAATAATTAAGGAAAAAACAGGTACTATTGTTGATGTCAGAACCCCAATGGAATTCAGTGGTGGCAATGCAGAAGGTTCTATCAATATACCATTACAAGAGTTGGAAAGCAGGAAAGAGGAGCTGAAATCCTTGGAGCAACCTTTGGTTTTATGCTGCGCAAGTGGGGGAAGAAGTGGACAAGCCACCCAATATTTAACGCATCAAGGAATTGAATGCTATAATGGTGGCTCTTGGTTGGACGTTAATTTTTATCAAACCCAAACTGTATAATCCAATGTTAAATACACTCAAACAACTCTTCGGTTTTGGACCAAAGGTAGATTACAATCAACTGCTAAAGCAAGGTGCAATTATTTTAGATGTACGCAGCAAAGGTGAATATCAAGGTGGACACATAAAAGGGTCAACCAATATACCTGTAGATACGTTAAGTAGTAATCTAGGTAGGCTCAAAGACAAAAACAAGCCTATTATTACCTGTTGCGCAAGTGGAATGAGAAGTGCTTCTGCAAAAAGAATATTAAAATCAAAAGGTTACAATGTAGTTCACAATGGAGGAGCATGGAACAGTTTGCAAAATAAAATTCATCAATAATTTTTAAAATATAAACCAAAATGAAAACAACCAATCAAATCGGACTCGACACTGCTAAAAGTAAATCCTTAGCTGAAGGTTTAAACAATTTACTTGCAGATTATATGATGTTTTACCAAAACACAAGAGGCTTGCATTGGAACATTAAAGGAGACAAGTTTTTCGAATTGCATTTGAAGTTTGAAGAACTTTATAACGATTTACTGATGAAAGTAGATGATGTTGCAGAGAGGATCTTGACTTTGGGAGCAACACCATTACACACATTTGATGATTATAAAGGAGCTGCTAAAATTAAATCCTTGAAAAATGTATCCAATGGGAAAGAGGGGGTACAATCCATTCTTGAGGCATTAGAAACAATCATATTGGAACAAAGAGAATTGCTATCCCTATCTGCTGATGCAGATGATGAAGGTACCAATGCCTTAATGAGTGATTATATCCGTGAACAGGAAAAGCTGGTGTGGATGTATTCTTCTTTCTTAAATAAATAGCGATAAGATTAGTTGTAAGCTTTCCTTTTATATATAAGTTAAATTATAAATAGGAGAGCTTACATTTTTTTATATTTTTTTGGTGAATATTCTCCTAAAATGACAATTTTCATTTTGTTTCCTCCGTTTTACAGCTAGGATTGCCTTGGAATTGGCCATGGATTCTTTCGTCTTTTATATTTTGATTTGAGCATTGGAAATTTTCATCCTTAGGCTTGACTTGAAAAGTGATTTATCCTATTATAGTAGGTCTTTTGCCTATTTTGGGTTTGATTTTAATCAACTTTTATGGAAAAAATTTCTACGCGTTTACAATCAGATCTATACCGATTAGGGATACGAAAAGGAGATCATTTATTAATTCATTCATCGCTTAACGCTTTGGGTAGATTCCCCAACCGTGCCGAGACAATTGTCAAAGTTATTATAGCCTTTTTGGGGAGTGAGGGAACACTTTTAATGCCAAGTTTATCCTACCAAACAATTAATAAAAGTCAGCCGATTTTTAACGAACAAAATACACCCTCATGTGTAGGTGGGTTAACAGAGTTTTTCAGGACTTATCCTGGTGTGAAAAGGAGTATTCATCCCACACATTCGGTGTGCGGAATTGGAGGGAAAGCTGATTTTCTTTTAAATGATCATTTAAAAGACGAGACACCTTGTGGCCCTTACTCTCCCTTTGCAAAATTGCCTTTAGTGAAGGGAAAGGTAATGTTTTTGGGGTGTGGGACTAGACCCAATACTTCCATGCATGCGGTGGAAGAAAAATTCATTCCACCCTATTTGTTTGGAGAAAAAATAGACCATGAACTTCAACTATCAAATGGTGAAACTTTGGTTAAAACCTACCAAAGGCATGGTTTTAAAGGGTTTGATCAACGTTATGATCGTTTATTTAATGTCCTTGAACCAAGAGATTATCGAATAGGCAAAGTATTGGAAGCGAAAAGTGTGGTTATGGAATCTTTGGCTATATGGGAGAAAGGGATCCTGTATTTAAAACAAGATCCTTTTTACTTTGTCGATAGGGCAAACTGATTATTGTTCAGTAGCATGGCAACCACAACCACTGTGCATGTAGGTTTGTATGCTTTCATGCCATGGAAAAGCCTCGTTAAAGAGATTATTTTCCCAATAAAATGGCTTTCTTGTTTTAGGCTCATTTCCAATTTCGTCCATAGTAGCTGAATTATATAACCTACCATTGATCATGGTGTGGGTGATAGAATTTGAGTTTTTAATGTCCTCCAATGGGTTTTTATCCATAATGATAAGGTCGGCCAATTTCCCTTCTTTTAAGGAGCCTATTTCCTTGTCCATTCCTATGTACTTTGCACCATTTATAGTCGCTACTTTTAGCGCATCATGATTGGACATTCCTCCCTGAACAAAACTCCATAGCTCCCAATGAGCACCTAATCCCTGCAATTGACCATGTGCTCCTAAGTTTATTTTTACTCCTCTATCGGCTAGGGCATTTACCTGCTTGGCTGTAAGGATATGTCCATTTTCATATTCCTCATCCGGTGCCATGGTTCTATGTCTGGACCTGGCGTCAATTACCCCTCTAGGCGTAAAACGTAGAAGTTTTTCATTTTCCCATACATTGGTCTTTTGGTACCAATAGTTTTCACCATTGAGCCCTCCGTAATTGACTATGAGGGTAGGGGTGTAGCCAACCTTTGACTGAGCCCATATTTCAAGAACATCATTGTAAACCGGGGCTATAGGTATGTTGTGTTCGATTCCTGTGTGGCCATCCTGCACCATAGACATGTTGTGGAAAAAAGTAGAACCTCCTTCTGGCACTACATTCACCCTAAGTTCTCTGGCTGCTTGTAGTACTTGTTGGCGTTGGTCTCTTCTAGGCTGATTATAGGATTTAACGGAAGTTGCCCCAAGTGCTTTGGTCCGTCGTAGAGAAGATTTAGCATCCTCCAATTTATTAATCACAGCCTTAAAATCCCCATCTGCACCGTATAAAATAAAGCCTGTACTAAAAATCCGAGGGCCTACCAAACTGCCGTTTTTTATCATTTCAGATAAGGTGAATACCGTTTCGCTATTGGCCGATGGATCATGGGAAGTGGTGACTCCAAAGGCTAGGTTGGCGTACAATTGCCAGTTTTGCTGAACAGTAAGTCCATCTCTAAAGGCACCGATATGGGCATGAGCATCCACCATTCCAGGCATTATGGTCTTACCTTTCATGTCATAGACCATGGCCTGTTTTGGTATACTTACTTTACCGTTTTCCCCAACAGCTAGAATATTTGAACCTTCAATTACTATTGTTCCATTTTCAATAACCTCGTCTCCCTCCATGGTGATAATCCTGGCTCCGGTAAAAGCAATGGTACCTTTGGGTTGATCGACTTTAGCCGTTAGACCTATAGCAATACCTTCTTCTCTTAGCTTATTTTCTTCTTCAGCCCTTTCTCCAAGGAAAGAAAACTTATCCTTGAGTTTTTTGCTGTAATACTGATCGCCCAAAGTCCAATGAACAGTTTGGCTGTCTTTAGACCAGTGAAGGTATAACCCGGCGTCCTTGTCAAGGGTTGCAACAGGTACTGATTTACTTTTGTCATCAAGATTGATGGTTTGTCCATTAAGGACAAGAGGTGCTACATAAGCCTTATGCAAATGTATAAAAGCTACCCATTCATTATCAGGACTAGGAACCAGCCTATTGGCATATTTTGACTCGATATGCGTCCGCTCATCCTTTCCATTCAAATCTATGGATTTAAGACTTTTGGTCAGGTTGCCAAAAAACTTCCCTCCAGTTTGAAAAAAGAGTCTTTCTTCATTTTTGGTAAACAAGGGATAATCTCCCGAAGCCGTTAAAAACTTACTTTCTTTTGATTCAAGATTAAGTAAATATATTCCAGGGTTTTTGGTGAAAGTTCTGCCTTGGTCCAGGTTTCCACCTTCTTTTCTATAGGCCAGACTTTTACCATCTGGTGAATAAACAGGATGTCTGTAGATTCCCTTTTCACTTGTTATAGTGGTAATCTTCTTACTTTTTAGCTCAATTTCTGCTATTGTGCCTTTATTTAGATCATTCCAAGTGACAAAGACAATCTTTTTACCATCTGGAGAAAAGGAAGGCTCCGCTTCGAAATCCACACCCGATGTTAGTCTTTTAGGTTTGCCATTGGGCATCTCTTTTGTCCATACATAACCTAAAGCCCTAAATACAATAGATTTACCATCAGGGGAAGTGCTTATGTCCCGGATCATTTTAGCCGTAAATGATTCTCGCTCTATTTGGTGTTCAAAATGTACTCGTTTTGCCAATGGCATGTTTACATCCACAGAAAATGGAATGTCATTTTGGTTAAGGTTGGCGATATTAATTTTCTTCAATTTGCCTTTAGCCCAAATAACCAATTCATCCCCCGATGGCATCCAAGAAAAGCCAGGGTAAACACCGAAAATAGCCCATGCTGTTTGTTGATCTTTGTTTAGTTGATCATAGACAGGCCATTCTTCACCAGTTTCCAGATCCTGGATATACAATACTGTCTTGGTCCTCACTCTTTTGATAAAAGCAAGTTTATTCCCATCAGGGGAGACCTGTGGTCTGGCAGCTCCACCTGGACCACCAGTAATAGTTTTTATTTCTCCTGTCTTGAAATCGTACCTTTTGATGACATAAATTTGACCATTGGGATCTCTATTGTATTGAAAGGAACCTCCAGGAGACATGTCTTCGCTATAGTAAAGGTATTTACCGTCAGGTGAAACGGAAGGTTCATTTACATCCTGTTGGTCATTTTTTCTTTTGGTTAGCTGTAAGCCATCTCCTCCGGTGATGTGGTATTGCCACATTTCTCCAGCACCAAGAGACCTGCCAGAAGAAAAATGCTTTCTTGCGATCAGGAAATTGCCATCGGGCATCCATTCAGCGTTATTGAGTAAACGAAAGGATTCCTTAGTGATTTGTTTTGGCTCCGATCCATCCGTCTTCATTACCCATATATTGTCTCCACCACCTGCATCTGAGGTAAAGGAAATCCATTGACCATCTGGACTGAATCGCGGTTGGACATCGAAGGACATTCCAGTCCTTAAAGGCTTTGCTTTTCCGCCTTTTACAGGGATGGAATAGATGTCGCCCAGCATATCAAATACGATGGTATTTCCATCAGGACTGACGTCTACATTCATCCAAGTCCCTTCATCCGTTGTGAAATTAATTTGATCAAATTCCCAATCGCCATTTGGTTTGGAAACATTCCAATCTGTTTCCTCTTGAGCTAATAAAGGTGATAGCAGAAATAATCCTGCTAACCAAACTATTAAAAACTTACGCATAATGATTGATTTTTTACTTACCTAAACAAAGATATAGGCAATAAAATGAATAACTTAAAGAAGTGCTAACAATTTGGTCTAGGACTTGTTTGTATTATGATGAATCAAGGTAATAAAAAGGTAGTTGCCATCGCAGGTGCAACAGGGTACATAGGTAAATGGTTTATGGACAGGTTTAAAGACCAGTATCATTTTATAGGTCTGAGCAGGAGGGAGGTTAATGAGAATCCTGAACCAAAAATAGAATGGAGACAAGTAGAGTTGTATTCCATTTCTTCCACCACTGAGGCCCTCAAAGGAGTTGACTATGCCATCTATTTGGTGCACTCTATGAATGCGTCTACTAGACTCAATCAGGGTAGTTTCGAAGATACAGACTTGCTCTTAGCGGATAATTTTTCTAGAGCAGCGACTAGTAATGGAGTAAAGCAGATTATTTATCTGGGGGGTATTTTGCCTAAGGGTGAACCCGAAGAGGAATGGTCTCAACATTTGAAAAGTCGGTTGGAAGTAGAGCGAACCTTATCTACAGGAACGGCTGCCCTAACTGCCTTAAGAGCTAGTATAATCGTAGGGCCTGGAGGATCTTCCTTTGACATGATCAAGAATCTGGTTAAAAAATTACCTGTACTGATCTGCCCACAATGGACCGAATCTAAAACCCAACCCATCTCCCTAGATGATACCCTTACCATCATAGATGCATGTTTAGGCAATGAGGAAGTTTATGACAAAGCCATAGAAATAGGCAGTCCTGAAGTGATGAGTTATAAGGAAATGCTTGTTAAAACCTCCATGGTCATGGGAAAGAAGAGGTGGGTGTTTTCAGTTCCCTTTTTCTCCCCGGGGCTTTCTAAGTTGTGGGTAGGGTATTTTGGTGAAAGCCCTTCTCAGCTCGTGTCTCCTCTAGTGGAAAGTCTGAAGCATACCATGACAGTTTCTGATGACTTGGCTTTTGATGCTGTGTACATTGATTATCAAGGTTATGAAGAGGCGGTTAAAATAGCACTTGAAACGGTAGAAGAACCTGTATTACCATCCTTCAAACCGGCTGAAAAGCAAAAAAATACGGTGAGAAGTATTCAGCGTTTACCAAATACTCTGGGAAAAAGTGCCTATTGGGCAGCCAATCGATACAAGGTTTGGTTACCCATATTTTTTAAATCCATAATCATTGCCAAGGAAGACGAGGATAAAATAATAAGTTTTTATATTTCTTTTATAAAGGTACCCATGCTTCAGTTGTCTTGGGTTAAAGACAGAAGCAACAAAAAAAGACAACTTTTTTACATTTCAGGTGGCTGGTTGGTGAGTCGATCAAATTATGGTTGGCTGGAATTTAGAGAGGTGCTAGAAGGTAAATATATCATTACCGCAATTCACGAATTTGTTCCCAAAATCCCTTGGTTTTTTTATGTTAACACTCAGGCACGTTTGCATCTTTGGGTAATGAACAGGTATGGAAAATACCTAAATACCATTAGAAAGAGGAAAAGGCATATAAATTGAATATGAAAAAAGAATTCCGAATGATGGATCGAAGTAAATATAGGTCAACTTTTACCAAATGAAGATTATCTCTTTTAAGGAGATGTTTAAGGTATTGTATTTTAAAATCAATTGTCTAAAGATTTAACCTCTGAAAGGAGTGAATTTGCGTTGGAGTTCGCTGCTTAACTTTAGTTTTTGCCATTGTCTTAGAATTCCATCTAGGCTTTAATGCCATGGAGTAATCATAGAAATAGCGGGGGTATTGCAACACCTATTTTATCTGCAAAGAAAGGGAGAAATATCTCAGATAAGGGTATAGTTCTTGGTTCAGTGAATGCATATTAAATGATTAAGTTTGGATTGTCGCCTTTTTTTGCGCCTATTCTGACATAATCGTTTAATTTTACGCTCTTACGCTTAAAATTTGCGATGTCTTCGAATCCGGTTTAAATTATCAAAGGATAATTTCTAGTCATCGTACTCCAGAAATTGACCAAAAAAATCCCCGAAATATTTCCGGGGATTTAATGATAATAGTAATTAGAAAATTATAGATCCTTAAGCTTTTAACTTAGGCTCCCATCCTTTTTCATATTCTCTTTTCCAAAGGGCTTTTCCTTTCTTACTGTTGGTAATGTGTCCATTTGAAGAATCACAAGTCAACACTTCTCCAGTTCTTGAAGCGATGTTTGCCAAGTGGCAAAGCAATACACTTTTAGCACCTTCGTCTATAGGGCTTTTTTGTTCAGCCTTTCCTCGGATAGCCTCAAAGAAGTTAACAACATGAAGAGTGGACATATCGCCTCCTCCTCCAAGTGCAGTGCCAGCTTCATTGCTAGTAGATTCACTGGTTTTAACCACCTTACCATTTCTATCAAATAGCTTGTAACCACCTCTGTCAATATAGGCAGAACCGTCAGTTCCATAGACAATGGTTCCTCTTCCTGGGCCATAAGTATTGTGACCATTTCGGCTTTTACAGTCCCACTGAATGGTTCTATTTCCGGAGAATTTAAAAACGGCATCCATAGTATCGTACATGGTCCAACCATCATTTGGCCAATGGTACTTTCCTGAATCTACAGAAACTTTTTCAGGAAAATCTACCTGAAGTGCCCATCTGGCAACATCTATTTCATGAGTTCCATTGTTTCCAGCCTCAGCTGTTCCATGGTCCCAGCCATACCAATGCCAGTTATAGTTCCAGGTTTCTTCAGTATATTCTCTTCTAGGTGCAGGTCCTTGAAATAAATCCCAATCCAATCCATTAGGCGGTGCAGCCTTCTTTTGGTTAGGCACTTCACCTCTTGCTGAATTGTAAAAGGCAGTTGCTTTGTAAACATTTCCTATCACACCTTCATGTATCTCCTTAATGATTTGGATACTTTCAGGAGAGGAACGCTGCTGATTACCCATTTGCACCACTTTATTGTAATGCTTTTGGTAAGCAACTAAAAGTTCTCCCTCATAAGGGTTATGGCTACAAGGTTTTTCTACATAGACATTTTTACCCGCCTCTAGTGCAAGCCAAGTACCTGGCGCATGCCAGTGATCTGGGGTTGCATTGATCAAAGCATCAACTTCTTTGTCTTCCAAAACTTTTAGTATACTGTTTTCAAGTTTTGGTTTATAATCTATGTGTTTAGCAAAATTTATTGCAGCCCTTTCTCTTTGTGATGGCATTACATCGCAAAGGTACATAAGGTTTATATTGCTTGATTTTAATTTTACTGGCTCATAATATGCTCCTAATCGTCTTCCTAAGCCAGCGATTGCTAAGTTGATTCTGTCATTTGCTCCAATGATATTTCCGTAGCTTTTGGCAGAAAACCCTACAGCTCCTAAAGAAGAAATACCCATGGTTGCTAAAGCGGATTTTTTAATAAAATCCCTCCTGCTATCATTAGATTTATTCATAAATATTCTCAGGTTTGTTGAATGTATTGTTATTAACTTCTAATCTTTTTTCAATATGCTTCTGGCGATACCAATTTCCAATCCTCTGAGTTCAGCAAGGCCCTTTAGTCTTCCTATGGCAGAATAACCAGGGTTGGTGATTTTTCCTAAATCATCTAACATTTGGTGTCCATGATCCGGACGCATTGGAAGTGATTTACCAATTTTCTGTTGCAATTTCACTATTTCTTCAACGACATCAGCCATTGGAACATCACCTTCCATGTGGTTGGCTTCGTAGAAATTACCTTCTTCATCCCTCTGAGTGCTTCTCAGGTGAATAAAATGAATGTGCTCACCATATTTTTCTACCATAGCAGGAAGGTCATTGTCAGCCCTGATGCCTAAAGAACCTGTGCAAAACGTAAATCCATTATAAGGACTATTGTTGTTTTCCAAAATTCGGTCATAGTCCTTAGCTGTACTAACTACTCTAGGCAGACCGAAAATAGGGAATGGAGGATCATCCGGGTGAATACATACTGATACTTTGTTTTCTTCAGCTACTGGAACGATTGCATCAAGAAATAAATTAAGGTTTTCGCCTAGTTTCTTTGCATCGATTCCTTTGAAGGTATCCAAAGCCTTTTGAAAATCCTCTACAGAATAACCTTCTTCAGCACCTGGTAAACCAGCTATAATGTTATTGATCAATTGGTTTTTATCCTCTTCAGACAAAGTATCAAAATGAGCCTTAGCCTTTTGTTTCATGCTTTCACTGTAATCAGCAGCAGCACCTGGGCGTTGAAGAATAAATAAGTCAAAAGCAGCAATAGCCTTCATTTCAAAGCGAAGTGCTTTCGCACCGTTGGCCATAGGGTAAGCAAGGTTGGTCCTTGTCCAATCCAGTATGGGCATAAAATTATAACAAACAGTAGTGATACCTTCTGCAGCCAGGTTTCTAATACTTTCCTGGTAATTTTTAATGTATTCTTCAAAATTCCCAGATTGGGTTTTGATGTTTTCATGTACAGGCACACTCTCAACTACGGACCAAGTCAGGCCTGCTGCTTCAATAATTTCTTTTCTCTCCCTGATTGCCTCTCTTGGCCAGATCTGACCATTAGGTATTTGATGCAAGGCAGTAACTATGCCAGTAGCTCCTGATTGAAGGATGTCTGACAATTGTACGGGATCATTTGGACCATACCAACGCATGGTTTGTTCCATGTATATAGGTTGTTTGTTATTACTCATACTCCTGAAAAAGCGCTAAATCCTCCATCTATTTCTGTAATTGTACCTGTTACGAACTTTGAAGCCTCGCTGCTGAGCCATTGCACGGCACCGAAAAGCTCCTCAGGATTGCCAAATCTGGCCATTGGTGTGTGGTCGATGATTTGATTGCCACGTTGTGTGAGACTACCATCCTTATTGGTAAGTAAAGCTTCATTTTGAGCGGTTAGGAAAAAGCCAGGGGCTACTGCATTTACTCGCATTTCCGCGCCGTATTTTTTCGCAAATTCCACAGCCATCCATTTGGTCATGTTGTCAATAGCGGCTTTAGCTGAAGCATATCCCATCACTCGGGTCATAGGCCTGCTAGCTGCCATTGAAGAAATATTGATGATGGAAGCTTTTTTGATTTTGGTGAATAATGGCAAAAAGGTTTTTATAGGTAAGAAAGTCCCCATATAATTGAGGTCCATAATCGTTTTTACCGCCTCAGATGATAGGTCTGTAACCAATTGATCTGGCATCACTGTAGCTCCAGGCATGTTTCCTCCTGCTGCATTGATTAGGACATCTACCTGCTCAAATTCCTTCTCCAGATTCTCTTTGACTAAGGTTAGTTCTTTTTCGTTGGTAACATCTGCCACAGCAGGATAGGCATAACCGCCGTCATCCTTAATTTCATTCACGAGCGCACTTACCTTTTCCTCATTTCTTCCAAGGATTATCATCTGTGCACCTTCCAATGCTAGGTGTTTAGCTATTGCTTTGCCTAAAACACCAGTTCCACCACTAATTATGATGACTTTGTTTTTTACTGAAAATAATTGAGACATTGTATGTATTATGGTTTTTATTTATTTTAAAGTGAAACTCCTCGTTTCCAAGGTATGAAATCGTCTTGATTCAACAATACAGCTTTTGCTTTTATCTTACCACTAGCCACTTGTATAATATGTTCCATTAATTCATCGCCCATTTCAGGAATGGTTTTTTCACCTGAAATAATTCCACCAGTATCTACATCTATGATGTCAGACATCCTCTCGGAAAGTTTATGATTGGAAGATACTTTGATGACAGGGGTAATAGGATTTCCTGTAGGGGTTCCTAAACCTGTGGTAAATAATATGATATTGGCTCCAGAACCTGCCATTGCAGTGGTGCTTTCTACATCATTTCCTGGGGAGCACAATAAGCTAAGTCCAGGTTTAGTTACAATTTCAGTATAATCAAGGATATCTTCAATAGGAGAGGTGCCACCTTTTTTGGCTGCTCCAGCAGATTTTATCGCATCTGTGATCAAACCATCTTTTATGTTCCCAGGACTTGGATTCATGTCAAAACCTGAGCCTACTGCTTCTGCAGATGCTGAATAGGCACGCATTAACTTTACGAATTTTGCTGCATTTTCATCCGTAGTACACCTATTGATCAGTTCCTGTTCTACACCACATAATTCTGGAAATTCAGAAAGGATGGTTTTTCCTCCCAAGGCTGCTAGAATATCAGATACCTGTCCTAAAGAAGGATTAGCAGAAATTCCCGAGAAACCATCAGATCCACCACATTCCAGTCCTATGGTCAATTGGCTCAATGGTGCTGGCTCCCTTACCAATTGATCTGCCTCTGTCATTGCCAAGAATGTAGATTGTATGGCTTTAGTGAGTAGCTGAGGTTCGGTGCCCTCTTCCTGCTGTTCTAAAATGATCACCGGTTTTTTGAGATCCGGGTTGATATTGGCTAATTTTTCTTTTAAAATCGCAGGTTGTGCATTTTGACAACCCAGACTTAAAATTGTCGCACCCGCCACATTTGGGTTGTTGATGTACCCAGCGATCAAAGCACAAAGGGCCTCAGAATCTTGTCTGGTGCCACCACAGCCTCCATTATGGGTAAGGAATTTTATACCGTCTAAATTTTTAAATAACTTTTCTTCTCCAGCCTGTTCCAGGGTTTCCACACCCACTTGCTGAAGACCTTCCTTGTCTCCGTTAAGGTAAAGCTGCTTCATTTGTTTCACGAAAGATTTGTAGGGGTTGGGCTTAGCAAAACCCAGCTCTTCTACAAAAGCCTGCTTCATGATTTCTATGTTTCGGTTTTCGCAAAATACCAAAGGCACTACCAGCCAATAATTGGCAGTTCCAACCTGTCCATCTAGTCGATGAAAACCATCAAATGTCCTGTTTTTCCATTTGCTTACATCAGGAGCATTCCACTTAAACGCCTTTCTTTGGCCAGTGTAGGTAGCTGTCTGATGAGCAAGGTTACTTGTCGTGATGACATCACCTGATGGTATGGGAGACAATGCCTTGCCTACAATTATACCATACATATACACTTTATCCCCCTGATTTAAATCAGAAATGGTGAATTTATGCTTGGCATTAACACTACTTTTTAAAGTAATTTCATTATTTTCAAATTTGATAATTTCGCCCTTTTTAAGGTCCGTTAACGCAACCAAAACGTTGTCGTCGGGATGAATTCGTAAAACTTTATGCACCATTTCAATTATTTGATTATCTTGAGCAATCGATTGCACAATTTATAAATAAATTAAAAGAAAAGAGGCTAAGGGCTTCTTTTTTTTTAAATCCCCATTAATTTTGATGGTTTATTGTCAGTTTTCCAAATCCATTCTATTGATGGATGAAAAAAACAAGTGCAATAACAAGTCCTGAATTGTGGGCTAATTGTATCTTGCTCTAAGTATTATATGAATAAGGAATACTACCTAAAATAGTACAGTTAAATCATTATTAGTCAGTACTTATTCTTCCAAGTTTTTCAATTTAGCAAGTTCAGTGAAATAGTAAAGCAATGATATAATGTGATTGAATTATTGAAATAAAACTTAATTGATATAATTTTAAGAAGTAAACGAGTAATAGAAACCCAAATAATATTGCAATTCATATGTTGAAATTTAAAAAGACGAATTTTCCGAACTACCTAAGTATGCTGTTTCTTGCGGCTATTTTGGTGAGCTGCTCCAAACCAGGAGGAGTAAGGATATTAAAACTTGGCCATGGATTGGATACAAGCCATCCAGTACATGCTGCCATGCTGTATTTAGCCGAAAAGGCTGAAGAAAAATCTAATGGTAAAATGATTGTTCAGGTGTATCCCAACCAACAATTAGGTACCGAGCGGGAGCTTGTGGAACTGCTACAAATTGGTAGTTTGGCGATGACCAAAGTATCCACTGCAGCAATGGAGGGATTTGCACCGGAAATTAAAATATTAGGTCAGCCTTATTTATTTCGCGATGATGAGCAGCAGGCTAAGGTACTTGAAGGACCTATAGGTAAACAACTTTTGGCTGCTGGTGAGAAATACTGGCTTAAAGGTTTGTGTTTTTATGATGGTGGCAAACGTAGTTTTTATACCAAGGACAAGCCCGTAATGGTGCCCTCAGATATAGAGGGACTCAAAATCCGAGTAATGGAAAGTCCAACTGCAGTTAATATGGTGCAGAGTTTTGGAGGTTCACCTACCCCAGTTTCCTTTGGGGAACTTTATACGGCATTGCAACAAGGTATAGTGGATGGCGCTGAGAACAATCCCCCAAGTTTTGTTACTTCTCGTCACTATGAAGTGTGTAAATACTACTCTTTAAATGAACATACTGCGATTCCTGATATGATGATTGTAAGTACCAAGGTTTGGGACTTGCTTTCTGAGGAAGAAAGAACCTGGCTTCAAGAAGCTGCTGATGAGTCAGCCGTTTACCAATACAAATTATGGGAAGAATCTGTAGCTGAATCGATGAAAATTTTGGAGGAAGCTGGCGTAGAGGTACTTTATCCAGATAAGGAGCCATTTAGAAAAGAGGCGGAAAAGGTTTATGAACTTATGAAAGAATCAGATCCGGAAATGTATAAGTTGGTTCAAGAAATTAGAAAATATTAAGCAATGGTCAGTCTTAAATCAAAATTAGATAAAATTGTAGGGATCATGCTGATGGTCATTATGGCTGTGATGGTTCTTAATGTTACTTGGCAGGTTTTTTCCAGGTATGTGCTCCAGTCTCCGAGTTCATTTACGGATGAACTTTCAAGGTATTTATTAGTGTGGTTAGGTATGTTAGGTGCTGCCTATGTGGCCGGACAAGGTAATCACCTTGCCATAGATATTTTACCAACCAAGTTGGTAGGAGAAGCAAAAAGAAGATTATTAATAATTATTAATATTGTCATCATACTATTTGTTATTCCTGTGATGATAATGGGAGGGGCAAACTTGGTTTACATCACCTTCATTCTGGAACAAAAATCAGCGACTTTGCAATTGCCGCTGGCTTATGTTTATATGATGATCCCTTTTTCAGGTCTACTGGTGCTTTTTTACCAATTGGCAGATCTTAAAAATTTAATGAACAATAAAGACTCCCAAAATATTTAAATCATGGAAGAATATTTAAGCATACTTATACTGATTGTTAGTTTTATTATTCTAATGGGGATTGGGGTTCCAGTTGCTTGGGCATTGGGTTTTTCTAGTTTTCTTACACTTACAGTTACCATCGCCTCCGTACCTTCTGCCACTACTATTGCCCAAAGAATGGGTGTGGGGCTAGACAGTTTTGCCTTATTGGCCATCCCATTTTTTATATTGGCAGGAGAGATAATGAATAAAGGTGGCATTGCCAATAGGTTAATTGATTTGGCAAAAGCCATGACAGGAAAACTTCCTGGTGGATTGTTGTACGTAAATGTAATTGCCGCCATGCTCTTTGGAGCCATAGCAGGTTCAGCAGCAGCGGCAGCTTCTGCCATTGGTGGGATTTTAGGTCCAAGAATGGAAAAAGAAGGTTACCCAAGAGAATTGGGAGCTGCGGTGAATATCACTGCTTCTACAACTGGTTTGATTATCCCTCCATCCAATGTTTTGATCGTTTATTCTTTGGCTAGTGGGGGCGTATCCATTGCTGCGCTATTTATTGCTGGATATATTCCAGGCTTATTGATTGGTTTATTCTTGATGATCACCGCAGCTATATTTATCAAAAAGCACAACCTAAAGCCCGGTGAACCTACAAGTGCCAAAGAACTTGGTACTAAATTTCTAGCCGCATTTCCTAGTTTGATGCTTTTGGTTGTTGTAATTGGAGGGATAGTAGTTGGTGTATTTACCGCTACTGAGGCATCGGCAATAGCTGTTGTCTATACCTTGGTATTGTCCTTTATTTATGGGGAAATAAAAATAAAAAACCTTCCCTCCATTTTATTGAAAAGCTCTGAAACAACTGCAATTGTAATGTTGTTGATCGCTACTTCAATGAGTATGTCTTGGGCAATGTCCAGCGAGAATATTCCTCAGTCAATTAGTTCTGCTTTACTGACTATGAGTGACAATAAGTTCGTGATATTAATTATGATTAACCTAATCTTATTGTTCGTTGGTACATTTATGGACATGACACCAGCAGTATTGATTTTCACACCTATTTTTCTTCCAGCAGTGGTGACTTTAGGAATAGATCCTATCCACTTTGGTATCATGATGGTATTGAACTTATGTATTGGGGTATGTACTCCTCCGGTTGGCTCTGTTTTATTCGTTGGGGTGGGAGTGGCCAAGACTACCATTGCAAAGGTATTCTTTCCCTTACTTCCCTTTTTCTTGGCGATGTTATTAGGTTTGCTTCTGATCACATTGATTCCAGAGCTTACACTATGGTTGCCATCTGTTTTTGGTTTATAATAATTAGACACTTTATAAATTCAACTCCTCAGCCTTCGGTTGAGGAGTTTTTTTTTACCTATAGGGACAATGGCTCGTAATTCGCCAATGGTGAAGACGATGGTTTTGCTCTAGGCCAAAATTGAAACATTAAATAACTTGGGTAATAGTTTTATTTTACCTGAAATAAATCCATTTTAGTAGCCTTAATAAAGAGAATTAGGAAGGATTATGGAAAGAAGAAATGTATTGAAAAGAATTAGTTACCTGTCAACAGGAATGCTAGTGGCATCCATTACCGGTGCGATTGCAAATAATAGTTCTTCAAATTCGACCAAGACCATATTGCTGGTGTCTGGCTGGCAAGATGTGAATATTGGTGATATTGCACATACGCCAGGATTGATCCATATATTGAAGACCTTCCTTCCAGAATATAAAATCATCCTTTGGAAAAAATCTAAAGGAGAGAAAGTAAAGCAACTTCTTTATAAGAACTATCCAGATGTGAAAATCATCTACGGCTCAGTGGCACAAGATAGTAGCGTGGAGAATGAAGAAGTAATGTCTGCCATTAAAAATGCAGATATCTTGGTCCATGGTTCTGGCCCATACGTGGTAGGGCAGGACAACCTTGAGGCCTGGATAAAATATACCGATAAGCCTTTTGGAATTTTTGGCACCACGATTCAATCCATTACTCCTGAATTAAAAAAAGTACTAGATACTTCCTCTTTTATTTACACAAGAGAAACGGCTTCATTAAAGGTGTTAAAAGACCATGGGATCACGGGAAAAAGTGTTTCTTTTGCTCCTGATGCCACTTTTTTCTTTGATTTATTGGATGAGGACAAAGCCATTTCGTTTTTGGAAACCCATGAATTAGAGGAGAAGAAATTTATATGTGTTATACCTAGGCTAAGGTATACCCCTTACCATAAAATCAAAAAAGTTAGCTGGTCGGCTGAGAAAATTCAAGAAGTAGAAGAAACCAATGCCAAATACAAAGAAGTAGATCATGCAAAGATGAGGGTGGCCATGATAGAGTGGGTGAGGAAAACAGGAAACAAAGTATTGATTTGTCCTGAGATGACTTATCAGGTAGATATTATGGATGAATTGTTGGTTAATCCCCTTCCAGAGGATGTGAAAAGCAAGGTTATCAAGCGGGATTATTGGCTTCCGGATGAAGCGGCATCGATTTATTCTAGGGCTCATTCCGTGCTGAGTTTTGAATGTCATTCTCCGATAATAGCGGCAGCAAATGGGACACCCATGTTTTATTTAAGGCAACCTGAAGACACCATCAAAGGTCAGATGTACTATGACCTGGGATTGGCAGATTGGGTATTTGAAATAGAAGAAACGGAGGGGAAGCAAATTGCCGATACTTTGATGGAAAACTGGGAAAACTACAATAAAGCTGAACGAAAGTTGGGGAAAGCGATGAAAAAAGTAGCCAATATTTACAAAACTTCCTCAGAAAAAATTAAATTGGTTACAATTTGAAGATGAAAGTGAGGAGTTTAATAGAATTACTCCTCACTTTCATCTTCAAATATTTCTTCGATTGAGCTCCCAAACAATTTGGCGATCTTAAACGCAAGAGGCAGACTTGGGTCAAACTTACCTTTTTCTATTGCATTGATGGTTTGCCTGGATACAGCTAGGCTATCTGCTAGATCTGCTTGGGTCCAGTTTTTTTCAGCACGGAGTACTTTTAAATTGTTTTTCATTGGTAACGCTTTTTTCCAATTGCTATGGCAGCCAAATAGCTAAAGCTAATTGCTATTACCAAAAAGGAAATTTCAGCATCAGTAGAGATTAAGTTAGTGATATCCAAAAGACTATAAGCCAAGCCCCCAAATACACCAACACTTAGTGCAATTCCCATGGCTTCCAGTTGAATTTGCTTTTCAAGTTCGTCTAGAGATTTGAGAAAGCGAATATTAGCCAAAACCAAACCAACTGCGAATAGTAGGTTAACCAATACCCCCAGCCAAGTGAATAGTTTATTCCCTTCCCACAAAAACTGAGGTCCAAAAGTAACAAAAGCAACAGTCATGACCCATAGTGAAGTCCATATTCCTAAATTTCTTGTAATTTTTTTACGTTGTTTTTTCCAGTTTTGAATTTCCATGGTATTAAATTTAGGTAAAGTAAACTTTACATAAAGGTAAGGTTAATTTTCAAAATGTAAAACAAACTTTACATTTTTTTATTCATTGAAAGCCTAAAGATTTTTCTAAAAAGTATCTTTCCCAATAATTCAAAAAGTAGGAATAGGAGCTCATTTGATCTTTAACCCAGATTATGTAATAGGATT